>VOFH01003560.1_pt1 | contig 46287 bp, 58 predicted proteins | sample 5384091 | NCBI WGS metagenome assembly VOFH01 (sample SAMN12384727, study PRJNA508395) | human gut metagenome | isolation source: healthy gut G | host: Homo sapiens
CGATTTTTGTTATCCGCAAAAATTCCTATTTGTCAATTGGGATGAATGCGATATGATGAATATAGAAAACAGATAAATTGGGACCATTAAGACTGAGGGTTTTATGAATAAAAAAAAATATTGCAGGATATACAAAAAGCAGCATACACCAAAATCGTTCTATTGTTGATCAGATTTTCCAGAATCCGTTTATCCGCGATCTGCCGGATGGCGGCATTAAATAGCATGTACTGTCGCTTTATTGTTGGCGAGACAGATGTATATGTTGCATTTGGTTATGATGAGAAAATGGTATATGGAGAATTCATTGAAGCGCGAGGCAATGATCCCCGAGTCGGTTACAATAAAAAATGTGGATACTTTGTGCAGAATTTGACGCCGGAGTCATTCGCCTGTTTGTGAAACCAGAAATTGACAGGTGATTCATGCAAAAAATATCGATGAGATCATGAATTTAATGATCTGGATGGATTTTTCTGCACGTTGCATGAAGCACGGGCTTCAATTAATATATTGCAGCCGTGATAGCAGAACAGGAGGTAACTGACAATTTTGTTTAAGCTATGTTGGACAATGAGCAGGATTATAGATTCTCTGGAAGAAAGATCTTTTGACGCACAAAGAGGTACAATACTATCGTGATCGTCTAGTTCCTGAATTGATTCATCTACTCGGCACCGCTAGGGTTTTATCAGTTCAAGTCTCGCTACGCATATCATTTGCTCTACAACTGCAGAAGCGTGACCTCTGTAACTCAACAAATAAATGGAAAGGTAATTTAAGCGAGCACTTTGATTTTGATAAGCATGATTGTTTTAATCCATGGGTTGAAAAAAATTTGGATTCAAGGCCGAAGCTGATTTTTATAATCCATGGAATGAATTCAATAGATATTCCATGTCACATTCTGATGTTCATGGATTTTCACAGGCTATGAAGACAGACAACCGTGCATTTAATAGGCTGGGGTTGCGTAAAGACGCTGGCAAACCGTGAATGTATGTTTAATTCTACAGACATTGGGACATTTATATATTGGAGAAGGCAATTCTTAACCACTCAATTTTCAAACGCAGAAACAACGCTTGGCACAAAAGTTATATTATGCCAGAAAAAGCATCATATTTATTTGGTGTATCTGGCAATGTTTCTCACATGGATGTTGCAAAATCTGCGCAATGAGGATTCCATTTGGATATCCATTCGATTGTCGTAACGTGGCGGGAACGAATATGGTATGGCTTTGTACGGATATCAGCGAAATGCCTCGTGTAATTCCCCTGGTTCATGAGGCATTCCATGTTTTTCATATGCATCGATATGGGTTGGATTGGGACTCCACCAGAGATTCGCCAGTACGCAAAAATGAGATATCCCTGCCGATCATATGCGGAGCCTCTACATCACCTCCGATCAACCAGCATATGGCGGTAAGAAAAATTTTTCCGGGTATGTCCTATCCATGGATGGAAAACGATCAGATAAACAAATTACTACTGCCGACATTGATCCGTCCCTAACACCTCGTTGTATTCCGATCGATGAGGCGATTGAAAAAAAACTCATGATTGTACGCCCGGAACTGCGCAAGTCATAGAACCATTTGCAGGTAAATATTTCCATAATTATCTCGTCGAAGGGGGTACAAAAATCGCAGAGTAATTGGAGCCCCGAAAACTATCAAGATATAGTATATGTATGGTTTCACACATGCAATTTATAGAGTTTATCCACGTATGTGGGAATGATTCGTTTTTTCATTGAGATTTTTTTTATCTTCTATACGGGTTTATCCCACACATGTGGAAACGCTGTCATACCCTCTCAACACAAAACCGCTATTCATTACAGGAACGGCGGTTTTCTTTTGAAAAGGGTTTTCATTGAGATTTTTTCTGCTATGCGGCGGTATGGCACCGGGCTGCGGTCGCGATATCCATTCCATGCGATCTGTCCTGGCATATTACCGGCCTGGTTTCCATTCTGATCCCCATTATTTGGAGACAGCGGTTTGCCTCATCAATTTTCTCAACGTCGGATACCACATTGCTGACCATCCGCATGTTTTCGTCAGACGGTCCAGAACATACAACCATTCCGCTTCTGTCAGATCCACATACTCCTTTTTTTATCCTCCGCATTTTTCATGTCGATCGGCTCAGACCGTTCGCCATCTGTTTGAGCAAGGCAGTTCATGATTTGCACGCGGTATGGCTGGTCCTTATCCGGCAGGCAGCTGATCTCGATTGGTAACAATTATTTTTTCCGGTTCTTTTTATCCACTGATTTCTGATGCTTCACCGGTGTTTTATAAATGACATACCTTTGCCCGCCGGTGCTTTCCATTCATAAATTGCATCTGCATTTGGTTTTTATGGATGTCAGTACTCCCATGCTCTGACAATTCAGGGCATCTTCAATCGCGTCAACATCACTTTGATTTTGCGGATATTGTTCAAGATGATTTTCAACCACTGGCGCTTTCGCTTCTGCAGCATTTCTATGGCCTGCCCCAGGTTCTGCGCAGATAATAAATATCTCCGGTGTCTTCCCTTTCAGGTGTTCTCCTCCCATTCTCAATGGGTAAAAAGGCCGGCAGAAACGCTTTTGTCCCGTGCTTTGCTGCTGTGTTTGTTTCGGCGTCTCAACTTTTTTCAAACGATGCCCGAAACATCAGATCCTCCGCGCAGTCAGTCCTCTTTTTAATCATCGGCAGATCTTTGATCGGAATGTTGGCTACCAGGCTCTGTTTTTAGTCCGGCAGGTTTGTTTTTTATCACTCTGGTCAAAGTGGAAATTCTGGCCAGATAAATTGATTTTGCGGAAAAATATTCAGGTAAGGATCTCCCCTCCTCTTCTGTCATTCTGCAATCGATCCGTGAATGACAGATACATCTTTTTCGTGCAATATCTGCCACCTGCCCTGCATACGTTTTATTTTTTCTTTTTTCCCATTATTATTTTCTCCTTGTATTTCCTTTTGCGTTGTTTGAAGCCTTATGCATGCCCAGCTGCTTTGTCAGCCAGCGCTTCGCGCAGCCTGTTGTGACCATTGTTTTGTTCCACGGACTTATCAGAGTATAGACCATCTGTGCTTTCTCATAGCCAAGATGACGGTTTACGGATAATGTACCATATAAAGAAACATGTCTCGGGTATCCGAGTTCTCGGTACTCCTCTTCCGTGAAAGGACACAGCGTCAAAATCTTCACCGAACAACTTTACCCCTTCTTCTCCGGATATGAATTTATAATATTCCGATCCGTTCGGCATCAATGTCAAATCTTTCATGAAAAGGTTGGCACAGGATTTCCAATGCCGTACGGTGCATACTGCTCCACTTCATAAGCAAAGTTCTTTGCATCCTTTGGGGTTACCTCAAGATCATACAGGGTCTCATTGCTTTTCTCCGGTCTTTTCCCCATCCAGATAATGCTTTGCTGCTGTTCTAAATGCATCCAGATTTTCTTCTTTCAACGCAATGCCGGCAGCCATGGCATGACCACCGTATCTTGCCAGAAACTCCGGCGTATGATCCAATAAATCTTTTTAGGTCTACGCAAACCGTCTGATCGGCAGGATCCTTTCAACTGTCCGGTTTCCTCATTATCCCCAAGCAGAATACATGGCGTTTGAAAAAGCTCCGACATTCTTCCAGCAATGATGCCGATAATTCCTTCCGGGATTCCTGACATATGCACTACCAATGGATAATCGTTTCCCATGTGGTGTTCGCGGATATAATCCTCCGTCAGCTGACTCCATTTTGCAGATTCATCCTTGCGTGTCTGGTTAATATCAACCAATTGCTTTGCCATTGTCTGAGCCTTTCCATATTCGCCCTCATATATCATCAGCATGAGGGATTGCATGGCACCGTTGTCCAGAAGTCTTCCCGGGGCATTTAATACCGGGGCAAGCTTATAACCGATTTTTACTTCATCAATCTGGTCTTCCAAGCCAAGCTCTGTCAGCAGAGCATACAACCCGATTGTGGACCCCTGTTGTGTAATCATGTCCTTCATTCCCTGTTTGACAATCCGTCTGTTTTCATGTGTCAGAGGTACGGAATCTGCCACAGTCGCAACGGCTGCCAATGACTGAATTTTTCTGATTATTGGATCATTTCTAACAACGTCTGACAAAGTTTGAATGTCAGACCGGCCCCGCAATAACCGTCAAAATCCGCACTACCCGGCATGGCATTTGGATCGATGATACAGTCGCATCCGGATAAACCGGTTTATCAGTACCCGGATCTTTGACTGGCAGGTGATGATCAATGATAATAACCGTCATACCCTTTTCTTTAGCCAGCGCCACTGCATCAATCGAGCTGATGCCGTTATCCACAGTAATCAGGATCTGCCCGTCCCGGCAGTCCATTACAGTTTCTCTTTGCAGTCCGTACCCCTCCGTAAAACGTCTTGGCAGGCGGACCATTTTCTTTGCATGTAACCGGCCCAGTCCCATCACCATACCGGCGGATGCCATGATACCATCCACATCAAAATCTCCCATGATGTAAAAAGATTTTGCCTGCTCTGATTCCGTCGCGGATGATCTGCGCCGCTGTTTCAAGACCGTCAATGCGGTATGTGTGTGTCGTGAAGCAGAGCTTCTTTTGTCATTCCTGTATTGCTGCATACAACATCAGCGATGCTGTGCAGCTCTGCATTTTCTGTCTCAACATAGTTTTCCTTTCTGCATTCTCATAAATGCCTGATATATTTTCGGAAAAATTATGGAATGGAATCAGTTCTGATTAGTCCACTGCACATCCGGCTCCATAATTCTTTTGTAAACACAGAGGAATCGAGTAATCAGAGAATCTGGTTTATGTGAGGCACAAAGCCTCTGCGACAATAGCGGAGGTGCCACGTGCATCTCCATCAGAAAAGGAGGTGCAAATAAACATGAGAAGAAAAGTCAGAAAAAGTCAGCCTGACAAAGTTGAAAAACTTCTGGAAGACCACGCAGATGTTTTTGCGGATATCATCAACGCATTCATTTACCATGGCGAAGATGTGGTGAAACCGGAAGATTTGAAGGACGGACCGACCGCAAGCATGTATAAAGCTGCTGAAGGAAATTTCCGTCAGAAAAGAGCGCGATGTCGTCAAAATCGATGAACGTCGCGGTGTGGTTTATGCTTTGTATGGTGTGGAAAACCAGACCGCAGTAAATTATGTCATGCCGGTCAGAAACATGGGCTATGACTATGCATCCTATGAGAAGGCAGCACGTGATCTAAAAAGCAGAAAACGATGTGAATGGTGTCAAGGTACCATTTGCGGAAGAAATCCGGCCGGATCAGAAATTATATCCGGTTGTCACCGTGGTGTTATATTTCGGCACTAAACGCTGGGATGGCCCACAGACATTACATGAGATGTTGAACCTTCCAAAAGAACTGGAACCGTTTGTGTCAGATTACAAAATCAATCTGATAGAGGTTGCTTTTCTCGATGAGAAGGAACGCGCCAGACTCAAAAGCGATTTCGGATTGTTGCGGAATATTTCTGCGCGCTTGCTGTTGGCAAAGAAAAGGAAGTGATGTATAATTATCGTAAGCAATGGAAACACGTCGAAGAACTGATGGAATTTTTCAAAACATTTACAAATGACCATCGTTTTTGAAAAATACAAACAATTCATGGTTGAGGCGTCCAAGAAAGGAGAGGTTATGATGTGTACTTTATTGGATGAATTTGAAAAAAGATGGAATCAAAAAAAGGCATGGCAGAGGGTACTGCATATGGCAGATACCAGTCATTAAATATGCTGATGAAAAATCAGAACATTTCTGAGGCATCAGCAATGAGGCACTTGGTTTTTCCGAAGAGGAAAAACCGGTTACAAAGTATGGCTTGCCAACACTAACCAGTAACACTGATAAGGAGGGGACTCGTTTCGAATCCTCTTCTTTTTTTGTCTAAAATCCGTTTCCATAATTTCTTTGCAACGAATACAGACATCCGAGTTTACATACTGGATCAAGAACATGAAGGAACATATGTATACAACTGAAAAATGTGGAAAAAATTTATCAGAACACGGCATTACAGAAAATGGAGAAAAAAATGGTGCTTCCCGCTGCAAACGGAACCGGAAAACATGACTCCGGAAGAATTTGCTATGGCAGACGCCTATATGCACGGGTCTGAGATTGCCAGTGCGCTGCCGGATGGATATGATCTTCGTATTGACCCAGAAGATGCAGCAAAGCCAAATGGCGGGCGGAAAGGTAAACATATTACCCTCTCCGGCATTTACTGGATTGCTGCCGCAGGAAAACTGTTTCCAGATAAATCCTGCGCTATAACCGTCTTCATATCCTGTTTACGCTCCTGCATGAGAAGCATCATTTGGATATCGGCAAGTGGGATTACTGTCACAAATGGTATTGGCCGAACGCATGGTTTGTACGGCATTGTGAAGAATGCTACTGTGACATGATGGCGACAAAGATCTGATGTTACTTGGTGTAACGCGAGAAGAAATTGGTGACATGATGGCGGATCGTGAAACTTTTGAGAAAAAAAAACGCTATGCATGACGGGACCACACATCCATCCAGATCGTTCCGCAGCAAGATTGTTGCTGGTCAGCGTTGGAATAAAGAAGCAATTCAGCAGGTTGCGGATCACTACATGCAGTCTGCGGATATTGCAAAATGGTGTAAGAACGTGACATCGGAAACAGTCGATGCCATATCTCAGTATTACGCTGATACGTTGGATGCATTTTTTGATGAATCCGGTTTATAAGGAGTCTTTGATGGCTCCTTTTTTTGCGCAAAAAAAGAGACCGCTAAGCGATCTCCCTTTCCTGCTGTCACACATTGATTGATTATTCCACGGTGATAATGTAGCCTCTGTCTTTCGTGGACTTGCTTACGAGTGTCTTGAACTCATAATTGTCATTGCTAAAAGTCAGAGTATACCGATACTCGCCTTTGGTGATATCGATCAGATGATTATATCCCTTCAGCTTTGCAATCTCCGGGCTGGTAACATGGAAATTCTTGTTCAGAACAAGCAGCTCCTTATCGTTACAGATTACCCAGTCTTTTTTCCGCGTGGCTCCAGGAAATCTGAAGCTCGCCATCCATCTGGAACTCCTCATCAGATCTAACGGCGTACCACTTGCGCACATCGCGCTTTTCAACGAGATCCTCGGCATCTGTGATTTCGTCCGACGGCACAAAGACTTCGTATCCATCCGGACATGCAATCACCTTAATGTCCTCTACACATACCGGGTCGCTGAAGTGGCTGCCGTCAAATACTTTACCATCCTTGATGGTCAGCAGGCCAGCCTCCTGGAATTCTCTGACTGTGGTCTTGCCACCATCAGTTTCTGTTTCTTTCTCAAGGGTTTCCGAATACGCCAGGAATACTTTGTCCGCAATATTGCCTACGTGCTTCGGTACTGGGAAGTCTACACACAACTCCACAAAGCGATCCCTTGATAACTGGTAGGACATTACATCCACATGTCCATTCTCAGTCTTATTGCAGGCTAAAATCAGGTGATCCGGCTGTGTTGCCAGGATACTGTCTACCACGATTGTACCCTCGCTCACAGATCGGCGTTCCGTTTTTCACGATTTTGCCATTGGATACACCGTATCCTTCCGGTACCGGGTAGGGCTCTGGATCGCTGACCAAGCGAAATGCCAAGGCGTTTTTTCAGTAATGAACACACAGTCCTCACCGAGTTCCTCGTCACAGCCAAACGGAGTGTCCGGAGTGTCCGGATTGTCGCATAACTTATATGCGGTACCAACCTGGTTGCCATCCTGAACGGACACGTTGGTTACCTTTATAATACTTTGCCATCTACCTTGTTTGCGACAATGATTCCAGTTCTCATTCTGTTGATTCTCATATTGTTTTCTCCTTTTTTGATGTATTTGGCACATCGGCGCATGATTTACGCAAAGGAAAGCATTTTTTGTGTGACAGCTTGCTTTTCTCAGTGCCTTAATAATTGTTACGTTGTAATTATGGTGCCGGATGCATTCGCAAAACGATGGAGCGCGTCGGGTGCTAACCCAGCTCCAAAATACCGGGTGCCGTCAAGAAATGCAAACCCATCAATATAAGGTGCGATTTGGTTCCATCATAAGATGAAAGATTTGCTGCACCAATTTCCTTATAAAATACCCTGATTTCATTATTTTTGTTTTTTAATGTGATTCGAACATTGAAAATCATGTGTTCTTTCCTTTTTGTATTCCTTACATTTTTTCACATTACAATAAATAAATGGAATTACTTCTCGGCTCTTTTTTCTCACAAGTATAAGGAATAATTCGGATGATCAAATGCATCTCCATGATAGGGAGTTGCATCTTCCACTTTTAAAAACTTACAATCTGTCATTTGCATACCTTTCTATTTAGAATTATTAATCCAAAAACGCTCTTTTGTGTTTTCCAAATATAATTCACTGTTTACATTCCAACCACCAGTTAAATTCAAAATCTCATTTCTTATTTCATGAAACTCTTCCAAATGTTCTCTAAAAATAATTTACCGCATCATTCTCGCATTCGAATTCTCTCTCATGTTCCCAAAAGAAATATCTTTCATTTGTTGCAAAGAACGAATTTGAGTCAAGACAATATGCAATTATCCATGTTGATAAGTATCTGAAAAATTTTGGCTTTCATTTAATTTTTATACATCTTTTATTCTCCTTCCATTCTGAAATCATCGTTTCATATCTATTATATAAAATCACTATAAGACCAATTTTGCTCATCATAATGAGTCTTTTCTTTTGGCTTGTAAGAAAATAATCCGTCTTCTTTCACTTCATGCCAAACCGGAAGTCTTGTCACAGCATCCATACCTTTTACATACTTTACGTCAGGATGATGTTTTAAAAGTTCTTTTGTTCCATCTTCAAAGAAAATTCCTAAAAGCTTTTTCATCTTTATCATAACAATCATACATATATTTCCCTGTCATTGTGAGTTCTCCTCCTTTATGAATATTTAATTTATCCATGGTCATACTCCTTTTTATTATTTTCAGATTTTTCTTTTAAAAACCTTTTATAGTCATTGTCTCCCAAGCAAAATAATTTACAACCATCATCTTCTAAATTAACAGTTATAGGACAATCATTATCTAAATCAAAATCTGATGTTCTTTATTTATACACATCCAACCAGGACATGCCCAAGTGCAAAAACACACAATTTTTACATTTATACACAATATACCCTCTTTCGCAAGAAATCGTCGTTTTATAGATAAGCGCGCTAAGACTCGTGACTTTAGTCATGAGATACAGCGCGCGAAACACGCAAGGAGGCTTTATGCTTCCTGCGTGTTTTACGCCACAAATACAAGCCCGGTATTCTTTGTGAGAATCCGTACTTTTACAGCCGGAAAATTCCGTTTTTCCTGGCCATAAGCACGAGAATACTTTCCGGTCGTGATCGGCCGGTCATAACATCCCGTTTCCCTTCATACAGGAATACGGTTCCTGGCATCATGCGTCCCGGTGTATTGTAATATCTGGTGCTTTTGATGACAGTAAGCCTGGAACGCATGGCATCCGCCTGCGTCTTCCCATGTTCCTTGGCCATATCCACATACCAGTCTTCCAATGAATCCGTCTTCTGTTCCATCCGCTTCTTACGGTTTTTTCGCCACCGTCACACCATCCAGCTTATAGGTGCGTTCCGTCTGGTGATGAATGATGGCACGGTTATGCTTCCGGAACTGCAGGGATCTCAAACGGTTCGGTTTCCACCAGTGTCTCTTCCGGTTTTAGGTGGCTGCAGGCAATGCAGTAGGCATCCACGTCATGATCTTTCTCCAAATGGTGTTTTCGCGTAATTCCTTCGTGTTCCATCCGTTTGTCACATGGAAATGGCCAGGAACAGATCCGCCAGCGTTTCCACAAGTTTTGGAATGATCTGGTTTAATACCGATGTGCCGCCGTACTTCTTCGTGAGCCCGGTTTTCATCTCTGTCAGTCTCTCTGCGGTATCCGCATCCTTATGTACCAGTTCATGACACTTTGGACAAAGACCGGCGATGTTTGCAATCGTGTTGCTGCCACGGCGGCTTCTCGGCACGATATGGTGATAATGGCCGATAGACTCTTTCCCACACAGTAGGCACTTCCCATCCTGTTGTTCTTTCACTGCTGCTTCCAGTCCGCCGGTTCCGCATAACGGACCGTGGCAGAAATCAATCTCCCGTTTCTTCATCTCCGGATTATCCAGCTGCATGAAGGCGAACTTATTAAGTTCCACGGCCACGTCCGTGACCGGAAGAATTCCGGACAGTTTCCGAAACAGGTTGATATGCGTCCGAAGCAGCTGTAGCCGTCGGTGTCAGCCACCCTTCCGGTCTCAGACGATTGTTAAACCGTGATTCCGTGTTGATGATGTCTTTGACCGCTATCGGTTCACTGCATCCTGGAAGCATTCTTCCTTCCAGATGCTTTGCCGTTGTATGCAGCTTTCTGGCGAGCCGTTTCTTGCCAGGCGTTCTCCCCGGCGGAAGCCCGTCTGGTCGCCATGCGGTCTGCCATCAGCTTCGGGATTTCCTTATTCCGGGTTAAGCAGTGGAACCGCCCCAGTTCCTTTCCGTCAAAACGGACGGCAGCCATGCTAATGTTGGTTGTCCCGGATCCTGGCCTAACGTGACCGGCTGAAGGATACGGGTCCTTGGTTTGTAGGTAAGCTGAATGGTAAACGGCAAGGTATCCACTGTCTTTGCCTGTCCGGATTTAAGCATCGGCGTACCTTGCCGAAAACGGCAAGTTGGCATGAGCGGTTTCCCGTCTACATCCAGTACATATACGTATCTCATCTAATAACTCCTTATTTGTTGTAAGCCGGTATGAGCGGAAACCGCACATACCGTTAAAGTTTCCATAGCATGGGCATGTCTAGCCGGAGCGCGGAGCTTGGAATCACCCCGCGGCGAATGACATGTCACTGCTCTGCTCAGTAACCCTTTCTTCCATCAGGACTTGCATCTGCAAGCCCGTGACTTCAGTCATGGGTCATTGACGGACACGTTGGTTATCTTATAGTATTTTCCATTGATTTTACTCATTGCTACGACGCCAATTCTTATAAATATTACTTTTCATATTTTCTCTCCTTTTTAATGCATTTTGATGCGTTCCGTTTTTCCAAAATCACTTAGAATAATTTCACTGCATTTTCTGGTTTTGCTTAAGATCGATGATCCGTTGGTTGGATGACCCACGGAATCGCAGAGTCATATCTTTGTGTTCTATCTGAAATCTGCCATCGACAAGGACATCGGCATCGCCAGGATTGTTTCTGTATCACCAGAGTGACAACGGATATTATCGGGATTCATCAATTCTTCATATGTATAACCGGAATAAATCCATATTGTTTTCTCCGGAAGTTCTTTCTTAATGCGTTCCATAAACGGACGTAATGCCTTCTGGTTTGCAACTTCCATCGGCTCTCCACCGAGAAACGTAAACCATCAATGTAAGATGCGGCACTGATCCTGATCAATTCATCCTGAATGTTTTGATCAAACGACTTCCCATACTGAAAATCCCATGCGATTTCATTGAAACAGCCCTTGCAATGGTGTGTACATCCGGAAACAAAGATAGATGTACGGCAGCCAGGACCATTTGCAATGTCACATGTGAATACCTGCGCATAATTCATGATTTATTGGGCGTCGGAATGATATAAATCAAACCGGCGCCCGCTTCCTCCCTTTCTGTTCTCAATTGTTTCTATGAGGTTTCTATACAGACCCGCACATAAGGCGGGTCCTCGAAATTTAACAAAAATTCCGCTATGCAAAATATTCATTTTTTTCCAAATAGTCATTTGGGTACATTCTTTGCCTTTATCAACTGAATCATTGTTATATCAACTGATTCATTGTACATTTACATGCTGTCAGACCTCCTTTTTACGCCATTATTTCACACATTTTTTAATATAAGAACTGTATAATTGTACTTGCAAACTTATAGGTCGTGGACTCCAGTGGCGTGCCGTACACGGAATACCCGATGTTTTCTGCTGCGCGCCATTCCGCACACTTATCATTCAGCCTCTGCATCACGGACAGCGCAAACGGCTTAGCTTCTTCATCCGTATGGCTTTTTCCGGTCATGTACATACACATCTCGTACAGTCCTGCATAACCAAGGGAAATCGTGGAATATCCGTCATACAGAAGCTTGTCAATGGATTCCCCTTTCTTCAGTCTTGCCAGTGCACCAAACTGCCAGAGAATCGGTGCCACATCGGAAGGTGTACCAAGCAATCTCTCATGACGGCAACGCAGCGCTTTGTGGCATAATTCCAGACGTTCATCCAAAATCTTCCAGAACTTGTCCATATCTTTTCCAGAACTTAAAGCAACGTCTACCAGATTGATGGTGACAACTCCCGATTGAAGCGGCCATAGAATTTCATGCTTCCGTCTTTATTCCGGATATCTTTTTCTGCGGTAAGGAAAGAACGACAACCCATGCAGGTGTACACAGCTCCTTTCATTTCTTTCATAATCTTCGCGGAAATATAGTCCGGGACCATGCGCTTGGCTGTGCAACGTGCCGCCTGTTTGGTCAGGTACCAGTATTTGGAACCTTCTGTGATATTGTCCTTATCCAGAACATAGATCAGTTTCGGGAATGCCGGCGTAATCCAAACACCCTTTTCATTCTTTACGCCCTGATAACGCTGCCGCAGTACTTCTTCAATCAGCATGGCCAGATCATCTCTCTGGCGTCCTTCCGGCACTTCGTCCAGATACATAAACATGGTTACAAACGGAGCTTGTCCATTGCAGGTCATGAGGGTGATCAGCTGGTACTGAATCGTCTGAATGCCTCTGGTGATCTCATCCGTTAAGCGCATTGCAACTACTGCTTCCCGCTGTTCTTTATTCATTGAAATACCAATTGCCTCGATTTCCGCGTCAAGCTGTTTATGGAGCTTCTGACGCGATACTTCCACAAACGGCACCAGATGCGCAAGTGAAAAAGACTGCCCTCCATACTGGTTAGATGCCACCTGCGCAATAATCTGCGTGGTAATATTGCAGGCGGTATAAAAACTATGCGGTTTCTCAATCATGGTTCCGGAAATAACCGTACCGTTCTGAAGCATGTCTTCCAGATTTACCAGGTCACAGTTATGCTCCTTCTGTGCAAAGTAATCAGAATCATGAAAATGAATAATACCGGCCTTGTGCGCATCCACTACCTCTTTTGGCAGCAGAATACGATCGGATAAATCACGACTGACCTCGCCAGCCATGTAATCACGCTGTGTTGAGTTAATAATTGGGTTTTTATTGGAATTTTCCTGTTTGACCTCCTCATTTTCGCAATTGATCAGGCTCAGAATTTTATCATCAGTCGTATTTGCCCGACGAATCATTGCCCTTTTTTCGCGATACTTTTCATATTTCATTGCCACGACCGGCGCGTGTTTCATCAATGCAAAAACCACCATGTCCTGAATGTCTTCCACATGGACAACACTGATGCGCGCCATGACCGCTTCTTCCACATCCTGAGCAATTGCTTCGATGTAGATCGGTTTTAATCTGGCTTCCTCGTTGACTGTTTCATTTGCTTTTTGTGATCGCGGTTACGATCTTCTGGCGGTCAAATGGAACTTCCATGCCGTTTCTTTTGATGATGTTCATAAAATGCTCCTTTCCTTAGCTTTACGGAAGGAAAGGAAAACCATGTGCGACTTACGGTTTCCCTCCATTCCTTGTATATATGTTCAGCTTAATTATGGTGGTGGATGATGGGTCAAATTCCGCACTGACACAAAACAGCCGGCTCGTAAAAGAGCCGGCTATTGTTGTTCTACATATCCTTATTATTTGATCAACCAAGATGTTCCAGGCGTTCTGCAAGATTGTTTAATCCAGACAGAACTTTAAAGATATCATGATATTCCGTGTTTTTATCACTCCAGTTACTTGCCTCGGATTCTTCCGGAAAAACTTCATTCAACCATTCATCAATTTTATCAGCATACATACGGAAAAACGGAATGAGTTCATCCGTGGTAAACATTGAAGACCATCGTGTGTATCCCGGCAGATCCGATACATCGGAATTACCTGGTCTGCAAACCCACGTTTTTCTTCGTATATTGCCAGCGCAAACGCAAGACTCCACTGTGATACATCTTCTTTCCGATTGGATGTTTTCATCACAGCATCCTGAACAGCATATAACGCATCACATCGGTATAAAATTTTAACGGGGATATTCAGCGCATGGGACGCTTCCTTAATTGTCGCCTGCACGCAATGTATGCATGTATTCAGCACATCCGCCGCCAGATACGATGTCCAGCAGTGTCGCCCGTCCTCTTCAAACATAGCTTCCACAACCTGCAGAGCATCACAGAGCTTTGGCGTCATTGTGGTTACGGTAAACATATGTTTCTTCATTTCATAAGCACCCATATCGAACCCGGTATCAAGAATCTCCATTCTTCAAGGCCCCTTTCTTCTTTTATCATTGTTTTTTGTTTGCGCGTGCAATGTGTCGTTGTGCTTATAGTATATCAAGGTAACTCTGAATCGTCCGTTATGCAAACACTGCGGATATTTAAAAACTTGATATTTATAAAAAAGAATGTGCCCTGGCACATTCTCGCGCCGAGGCGCGGTTGCTTCGGCAACCATCTACCCTTGCGCCGAGTGCGCATCCTCGCGGAGCGCTTTTTTTTTGTATCATAGGACGCAATTTCCTATAAAATAAAAAAGAACGCCTGGTATGTACCAGACGATCTTCTGTTTGATTATTCCCGAAGCCCCGTGGAATCACGGAAGGTTTCGCTTGGCATATCTGATGTGGTAAAACCATAACGTTTCTGCCGTTCCTGCTCCCGGTATTCTTCCATCTCCTTTTCTCTGGCCTGTTTGAACGATTCTTCTTCCTGCTGCACCTTTTCTCTGGCATCCTCTGCCATCTGTTCTGCCGCCAACTCACGTTTGACTGTTTCCAGGACATCTGCTGAAACAAAAGAATCATCACGAAGAAATGCAACAGATTCCGGTTCAAAAACAATGCGCAGTTGATCACAGTATTCCATGGAAACCATTGCATCTGACGGTTGAATATGATAAAAATTGGATCGTGTGCCACCATGCCATATTGTCCACCTAAAAGCATTGGAACAACCGTAATGGACATGACAGGAATTTCATCCGCATCCGGCGAAAGCGCAGCCTGTTCTTTCCCGTAATCCTCCATTAGATGCCACATCCGGTTCATTTCCGGATTCCTGCCGTTTGCAAACTGCAGGACAACAGTTGTATAGCCGCCGCTCTGCTCCAAATGTACTTCCGGTTCCATGGTAATCATGGCAGAATATCCATGTGTGGCCGCATTCTTTTCCAAGTTGAAAAAGCTTTTTCGGAATTCTACAATCGTCATTATTCTGCCGCCCTCATCCCGTTCCATAAATGCTTTTAAGATATCCTGTGCCCCTGGGATTCCGCCAATCCGATCAAGATTTTCCTGCGCCCGTTTTTTAGCTGCTCAATTGGATCTGTTTCATTGACCCCTATAGTTTTAATGTAGGAATCATAATCAACAGCCGATATGTTGTCCTGTGTTCTATTCTCTTCTGACATGCCAACCCTCCTTGTCATTTCTTTAATTATGGAGCATTTACTTGATATTTTGGCAAAAATGCCTCTGTCACAAGTATTTTTTGTCTTACAACCCCTTATCGTTCCATATCTTCTGATTTTACAATTGGATCCAGAATATAGTCATCTGACCAGCTGATATCTTTACCAATGCCTTCGTCCCACAATCTTCCATCATCGGTCAGTTCCGATACCGGCGGTGTCGTAAAATCATATACAGTTGGATCATATTTTTCTTCAGCCTCCAAAATATCGCACAATTTTAAGGTTGCGAGTCCTGCGATATTTTCCATAGACGCGGCACCGTTTTCAGCCCGATACACTTCTTCTCCATCGATCTGCACATTTTTGATGAGATGTTCCTCCGGATCAATTTCTGCCGTTATCCGGTGCCCGTAACATGAACTTTCCTGTAAATAGCTTTCCCCGTTCGCAAGTAACGGAAATAACTGTTGCATCTTTTCATCGATTTCCTGGATGCTGTGAGAATGTTCCCACTTCCGCTCCTGTTCTCTTATCTGCTCCAAGGTTGGTATGTGATCCGGTTCCATCTCGACCATCTTGATTTTCCCATCGACCAAAATGCCGTTGCAGATACTCTTCCATTTGTTCCCGGCTTTCTTCAGATGTTGCAATCCCGGCGATAAACGGTTCTGCATATTCTGGTTCCACCGTATAACACCAGACTTTCTGCTTGTCCTGTTCTTTCACCTCTGACGGTTGCAGTTCCCAGTTTTCTCCGTGTATGGTATCTGTACGACACTGCAGGATCGTAGATTGTGTCGGCATTATCTGCTTTTGAAGAAGTGTTTTCTGTATTTCATCCGCCCTATCTTTACTCGTCGCCACTGCAACAAGAAATGGATTGTCATGACTGAGTTGATCTGGATGCACCAGACTTTTCCAGTGCGTTTTTCTCCCATAAAATTTCGGCGGTTCGCTCCGGGTTATCCGGAAGAAACCGCCCTCCCTCCCTTCTTTGCCGAATTATGTTCCAAGATCCGGATCTTCTTCCACCGGTCCTTGGTAACATGGCTGATCCGGTTCAAAACTGTGACTGATGATCTCTGCCGCTTCCTGTTCAATCATTTCACGTTCATACGGTGTAATACGTCCATCATCATCCAGTTCCGAAACCGCCGGGACATCATCCGGAATGTTCACCCAATTATCCACAGTTTCGATCCCTGTTTTCCTGTATCGGTTCTGTTTCTGCACGCTGTGGTTCTGCAGCCGGCATCTCCGGCGCCGTTTGCTTCACCGCGGCATCAATCTGCGGTTCCGGTATTGGATGCTCTGCAGCTTGCTCTGAACGGTTTTCTGATTCTCAAGTTGCTGATTCATAACCTGGTTTAAATTTTCTCTTACAGAATAACGGATATCATGTTCAAGCTGCTTTTCCACAGCCTTATCGGCAGCTTCCATAAAAGGTTGCAGACGATTGTCGCTGACCCGAAAACTGCTGTGGATGTTGTCGATCATTTTCTGAGCCTGTCTGGAAATTCGTTCGGACATTTCCGCGATGTTATCCTTCGTGACACTCAGCGGATGCTGATCTGACGGATATCGCTTAACATTTACGACATCCCCGATTCGTTCATAAATCAGTGGAATGGAAAAATCGCGGTTTTTATGTATACCGCCTTTTTCAAACATAGTATTTAGTATTTTTTCAACCTGTTTCGGCGGAATGGACACTCCGGTTGGAATCCTGTTAAAGTTTTCGCCGATCAACGGCTCTTTGACGATAGAACCGTCCTCTTTCTGCACATCCCTGGTTACCGATTATATTCCGGATCCTTGATCTGGTCATACACAATACCTGTATAATAGGTAACTGCCTTCCGGATTTCCCCAGCCAGCGCCTGGACGGATTTGTCCGCTTTTGTTTCATCCGGAAGTTTCCACTGGCCTCGTTCATCAATCAGCACATTTAAAATTTTTCCGGTTGACATGGTCAACTGAGCCATGAATCCAGTTTTTTCTTCCGCATCTTTAAAATTGCCGATTGCAATTTTACCATGTTCCAGACCGGTCTGTGTCTCAAGAAATTCTGTCAGACCCTGCTTGTATACTTCCGATACATGCTCTACCTGCATGGCAAACTGCGTTTTTTCGATGCTTTCATCTTTGCGAAGATCTGGTTCAGCATTTTTTTAGAGGCTTCCACCGTCTCTGCTTTTTCGGCATCTTTCTCTGCATCTTTGCTCTGGTCCTTGTCTTCTTTCGAGAGCTGGGTAATTTTTTCCTTTAACACCTCAGTTTTAATTTCCTTCTTTGCCTCGTCTTTCTGTTTCTGTTTCTCCACTTCCATATTTCCAGCACTAATACGCTTGCTGGTTTCCTGGCGGCCGAGAAAAACGGACAGAACGACTACTTTGGCGAGATTGGCCAGTTCTCCCAGCTTTTCCAAAAACCATCTCAAACCGCGGGCACCGATATTCGGGTTTGTGATCTTGTTTAAAGCTTTTTCAGCCTCTGACGCAGACTGGATGTTGCGGTATTCCATTTCCGCTTCTTTCCGATATGTGGCGCGATCAGCATCCGTTACATACTGTTTCGGCTGACGCGGTCCACTGCGGGTATCCTTTTCGGGCATGATAGATTCCTCCTTTAACTTTATTTTAAATAAATTATGGAATGAGAACTGGCAGGAAAAGAAAAAAGACCCTCCGGTAACGAAGGGTCCTTTATGAACAACATTTATAAACAAGCGTGCTAACACCCGTGACTTTAGTCATGGGTGATTGACATTGCTTAACTTGTGATTAAAATTCTTCCATACCAGGCTTCTCCGAAGAGATGGAACACGTGATTTTTGTATTCCAAATGATGCCACCAGTGAAGTCGTCTCTCATGACTAAAGTCACGAGCTTCCGGTATCCGGTTGGATTCCGTTCTGAAAACCCTGCCATGAAAGTGTCCCGGTAGCCGGATTTCCTGTCCGGTTGGAGCCTTAGGACTCCCGGGCTGCCCTTCCTCCATACAGGCTGAACTTAGTTGTCTTCCGGCGTTACGCCGCAAGCACCGCATTCAGCTTAATCATTCATAATGTATTCCGCTTTTGTTTTTAGAGGGATATGATGCCGTCTTCGGCAATGCCGAGATTGCGAAAGTACTCTGTGATTTCTGCGCAACGATCCAGAATGCCTGCATATTTTTCATGATCAGCATCGTCCGCCAGCATATTCACGGTGCTTGCGGCGTCATACAACATTTGGAACGCACATTCCAATTTCGTATCATGACACCGCTGAATTTCCTGTTCCGCGTTCTTCGTCTGTTTCTGCGGAATGCCTTCGTCCACGCCGATCATCTTCTCAATGATTTTTTTGCCTGGTTCCAGGTCATGCGCGGTATACGGCTCATTAAGTTTTCCAGGCAGCCGGAATCCAGTTCAAACTGGCATTCTGCAAGAATAGCATCCGCTTCATCCGGCCCATACTGTTTCGTCAGTTCTTCCATGGAATCATAGCCATAGCAGTCCAGCACAAATTTTGTATCCACTTCAGCGACATACACAAAATCATGCGCTACGGCATAAATTTTCGGATCACGTTCCGAAACTTTTGTGACATCCTCCACTGCCTGAATCTGATACAATTCGAAGACTTTGCTCTGACCCGTTTCCAGCTCTTTTGCTTCCCTGCGGTACTGCACGGAATCATCGTCCGTTTTAATCCATTCTTTATTCATTTTGAAGATCTCCTTTCTCCCGTCCGGCGCTGTAATTTCCACGGTAGTTTTCTGCATGAACCAGCATTTTTCTGCAGCCCACACCATCTGAATGGTGGTGTTTTCATTGCCGGTTACCGTATAGCACCGCCCGTTCGCAAGATTTTTTATGATAAATGTTCTGTTCTTCATTTATGTAGAGCGGTTGATCCCATGGTATTCCCACAGGAACGCCGCCGCCTCCTTCCTATTTGTCATACTGACTTTTCAGCCATTTGATCTTGCAAGCAACACATGGTGCATAATTGCCGTCACCCCGATAACCACACTTCTCAGAATCCGGGCATTCGATATACCCCTCAGCAGACTCTGCGATTTCGTCATCGCTGATGCATCTTAAGGCATCCGCCAGCATTTCCGCATTGGTCTGTTTGGGTTCTGCGTTCTTTCCGAGGACTCCCCACTTTTCCAGAGTATCCTTTAACGCATCTGAAAGATAGGTATAATCATCACCCTGAATATGGACAGTGTTTGGAGTATCATCTGATGAATCCTGATTTTTCTTAGAAATATAGTCTTCCATGATATCGATGATCCGCCCAATGAATTCTTCCGGACATTTGTTGACCTTATCGTATTTTCCCATTTTTTCTCCTTTGCTGTTTTAATATCCGCGTTCCATTAATGATTCTTCCGAGTCATCCGTGGCTGCAATTTCTACATAGTTGATGCTGTCCTCCGTCGTTCCAAACTCCTTACAAAGAGATGAAAACAGTTCTTCCAGCTCTTTCCTGCCATCCTCGGTATTCAGAGACTGGGAAACATTTAACTGGGTTTCCTGTTTTTTTCCGTCCTGATCGGTGTATCCGATGTTGACGGCGGAATACTGCCGGATGTCCTGTCCCACGATAGCTTTGTCCAATAACGGTCTAATTCTCATATTTTGCCTCCTTAATTTTCCAGCAGAACAGGTTCTGCTTTGTAATTTTCGCTGATTGCCGGTCCATACAGAGATTCACGAATTTTCCTTTTTTCCCGGTGTCGGATGTTACTGATTGCCTTTTCCGGAGAAGATGCATAAGTATAACGCGTCTCAAGCGGAATTCTGGTCACATCCCCGCCGCAGTAATGCAGTACTCTCTCACCCGTGACGCGGTATTTCTTCTTTTCCATGTTGTTCCTCCTTTTTCTCATGTGTCTTTTACAGTTTCAGAAAAATTATGGAAGCGGATGTGTCTGCGGATAAGGGAAGAATTCTCTATGTATTTTGCGGATAAGTGATTTCGTAAAACTGTGCGATTTTTGATATCCGCAGAGATGATGTTGCAGGATTTTTGTTCCATAATTATAATGAAAGAAATAATTGATTTTGAAAAAATGGAGGTCTTTTTATGATAAAGAGAAATTTCATGATGGCAGCGTTGATTTTATGTATGGTGGCGAATGCGTCCGTACCAATTTATGCGTCCGGAGGTCCAGGCGTTGTGATTCAGGAAAACATGGAAAGTTATATCCAGAGAAGGAACCCGGAACAGTTATCCGCAGAACAGATCATGACAGAGCTGTATGCAAATGTAAATAATCCAATGATTCAGGATGGCGCAAAGACAGAAGCTATGCTCCTGACTGGCGAAAAACCGATTACTACCGATCAGTACGGGATCCGGGTTGGAAAATACGATATTCCTACCTGGCCGAGCGCGGCTTCTCCTTTTGGCGATACCGCTCTCACGCTTTCACTGGTTTATCCGCACAAAGACGGTTCCCAGGAATATGCTCTCTATGCTCCGGTCAGCGTAATTCCGGATACACAGAAAATGCAGGAAAACCGGTCAGCTTTAAATCTGCTTTACAATACAGCATGGGGTTTAAAAGAAGCCACTTCGTCCATGAATGATCACGATAAGGCTATTGCGATTGCAGATTGGCTGCGTGCGAACATCAAATCAAAGGAAAACTCTCCGAAATCTCCTGTCAGTTGCCTGGCACTTGGCTATTCGGACTGCAGCGGATACAGCGGATTATTTGAAATTTTTGGTTCCTTCTGCGGGCTTGATACCAAGCAGGTGGCGGGACGCTTCCGTAATGACGATCATAGTTGGAATATGGTCAATATCAACGGAACCTGGCTGTATCTGGATGTGGGCTGGAATGAAAATCTGATTGACCATGATACGTTATTGGCGCACGGATATCAGATCTCCATGATTTCCGGTGATAAAGCAGATATGCTTACGGCTGAGACCGTTAAACGGATTGATACAACAAATGCAAATTAGCGCACAAAAAAAGCTCCCGCAAGGGAGCCTTTTTTGAAAGCACGCAATCATTCTCAGGTCAGCCTGTCGCATCTAATGTCGATACGGGATCTTTGCCTGATTGCATTTCCGGTTCTGGCATACCGCACAAAGTGCGAGAACTCGGAAATAGAAAACTATTTAGTTTTAATGCCCACGATCAAGCACTAGGGCAAGGTGTTATTCGCGGAATACAGGATGTAGTTTCAGTAATCCTGGATCATCTACGAACTGTTTTGCGGGTGTAGCTTTGAACGATATCTCGGCTGTGCCCAGGGAAGCATCTGCAGGTTCATATTTTGAGACTGCAGATGCCTCCTTTTTGGAAACTTCCCATGTTGCTACGATGCAATCGTGTTTTGCCCTTTTAATGACACGATTGCTTTTTTTATCTTTCCGTCCTTTTTTGGCATTCATGGCCAACATGGTCACGAGGCTTGCCTCGCTGGCAACAAACACAATAAGCATCAGATCTGCATTGGTGCTGTCGCCAGTCTTCGGCAAGCTTGACGTCGTCACAACTGGTACCGGTGCTGGGTCTTCCTGCCCTGTTGTGTTATATCCAACATAAACAGGAATTGGCTCGATCTCGTCATCCGTATGCATGACTGGCTGTTCCACAACCACTACTGTTTTTGTAGTACGGTCGTGGTCATCGTCGTCATGATCGCGATGACGCTGCGGCTGCGGGGTTACCGGTTTTTCCGGCTGTGTCGGCTGCTCCGGTTCGGTCGGATTGATCGGCTGTTCCGGCTTCTCTTCCGGTTTTTCCGGTTCAGTTGGCTGCTCCGGTTTTTCCTCTGGTTTTTCCGGTTCAGTTGGCTGCTCCGGTTCTTTCTCAGACGGACCAAAGTCAATGATATCATTGTCTTCAGCCACTTTATCGGTACTATCAAAAGTATCATTGGAACCGGCCTCTGCACCGGTATCAACTGCGTCTGTTACTTCCTTGCCAACAGTTCCGTTTTTATCGGAATCGTCTTTGGAATCGGAAGAATCAGATGCCTCTGCATCTTCTGCTTTGCTGACGGATGTGCCAGCATCTGCGGAATTTACAGTCTCGCTGTCTTCTGCTTTTGCATCCGTATTGTCATTTGCGTCTGCGGTATCTTCGCTTACGCGTTCAACTGAAGTGGATGCAGTGTCAACAGTTACATCCGCCATAGCTGAAAAAGCCAGCATTGCGGACATTGCGATTGTTGTTAGTGCCAGAGCGATTCTTTTTTTCATAGTGTATTCTCCTTTTGTGCATAACGCAGACTAGAGCCTGCGCCGTCATTGTGTGTAAGAAAACCAAATAGCATAGAGTTGCGCGCTTTCAATTTCATCTGATGCCTTATAGTCGTCTTGCGAGAATTATGGATTTGGATATGTTTCTATACGGACCCACGCATGAGGCAGGTCAGTCAATTACTCACGACTGAAGTCACGAGCTTGATGATACTTGTCATGCAGTCTCTGATCCAGACCACGCGAGTTTACCACTCCCTATCTGGTCCTAACGTCATCCCTTACGGGATGCTCCCAGAAATGCTGGGGTCCTACCCACGGTTTCGCCGGTACAGGTTCTATGGGCGGCTTCAGGGTACATTGACTTAGCACCCCAACTGTCTTATTTTTGTTTGCGTATCCGGGTATTTAATATCCGGAGACTTTTTTGGAAAAATGTGGATTATCCACTCCGCTGATGTACCAGATGCCAAGCTGGTGCAGGTTCTTTGCTGCCACTTCATCATCGTTGTAAACGCGTCCGCAGTGCTTACACGTATAGCGGTGCTGGCTGTGGTTCCTTGCTGTCTTATCGATTGTCCCGCATCCGGGGCATTTCTGGCTGGTATACCGTGGATCGACCTTCAGGATGGCTCCCCTGCGCATGGCAGCCTTGTAGGCTGTTTTTTTCATCTCCAGGCTGTAGAACGTCCAGGAACGTAACTCATACCGTCCGGACGTGTTCCTGTCCTCCAGGTTCTGGAATGAGACTCCGGACAGATCTTCAAATACGTGCAGGACACCTGCCCTGCATCCGGAAACGAGTGTCTTGCTGATGCGGTGATTCACATCAGACATCATCCTGTTCTCTCGTCCGGAAATACGTTTTAAGACCCGTCTGGCTCCCTTTGTTCCTTTTGCCTGTAAGGAGGCACGCGTCCGTGCATAACGTTCCTTTATCCTGCGTACATCCTGTCCGTCCTGGAATACGGTTTCCCCATTGTCGCCACAGGAGGTTACCAGATTGACCAAGCCGCGGTCATGGCCGTAGATCTCCGTAATACGGCTTCTCCCAGTATCCGGGAATGCCTTGGTAACAGAGATATGCAGGTACCAGTTCCGGTCTGCGTCATGGAAGACCAGTTTTGCCCCGCCATGTTTCCATGCCGGGTCAAACAGCCGGCTGTCGAGGACGGCATTGGTGCGTACATTTGATCCGCTTTCCAAGGGTATTGACAGAAACCATCTCCATGCCTGCGGTAAAGCCCCAGTCACGTCCACGAACCAGATCTGCCTGTGGACGCCGGAATACGACGGGTTTCTGGAGCCAGTCAAGGCTCTTACGGAAAGTGTCATGCCTGCCATCCACGGTATATGTTACGGTTTCCTGTTTCATCAGCTCACCGACGGTCTTATACCTGGCAAGGACCGTTTAAAAACGGAGATTGCCATTTGGGATTTTAATCCGTAGGAAGCACGGACATCTGTGTACAGTACCTTATGCAGATCGATGACGGACCCGGTGCAGTTATGTTCAAAGTAATAGCAGGAAACGTACGTACATGCCTCTGCGTATCGTTTTGTTACGGCAGAAAAAGCCCGTTCCGCTTCCTTACGCTGCCCATCCGATGGAAAAGTCAGTTTGATCTGTTCCGTTAATGTTACATCCATGCCGTCGCCTCCTTTCTAAAAATTGTTACGCGATCAGTATGACATATCTGCCTGTATGCGTTCAGCACCGACACATTTTGTTGTGGCGCATTTCCTCTCACGACTAAAGTCACGAGTATCCCTGCACCGAATTATGAAAAAATCTCCGCGGAATTGGTTAGAAAAACAAAAAAAATAGGACATGATTGTTTATTTCTGCGGGAACAAAAGCTGTGCGCATACAAGCGCTTTGGCATTTGCCCGGCCTTTTACCTTATCATTTGTTCCGCTGTAATATGCAGTGGTTTCAATCGTAGAACAGCTTCCGTCCGCATGTGTGATGAATGCTTCTCCCTGGATATAGCCGTCATTGGACTCATCCAGCCAAATCTTGTATTCTTCGCCGTACAGACTGAATACATAACCTGGATAGGAGCAATTGGATGACTCAATGGATTCCTTAAATTCATTTACGGTATCATAATAACAGGTTCCGTCTCCAAATGCCGATGCGGGCGAATATGTGACAAAGGTCTGCATGGTTAAATGATCCAGATAAGCACTGTCATCGTATTTTAATTCCCACGACTTTCTTACCTGCTGGCCGGAACCGTTGCTGCGTCCCGGCACCGAATAGTCTACGGCATAGCGCGGAATATAAACAGTCAAATCCCCTACTGTTTTGGTTTCCATATACGTCATAGCAGTATCCATATCATTGTCTGATATGCCGATGGCTTCAAACCTGTCACGCTACTACTTTTCTGTACGTCCGTCTTCTCGGTGCCTCCGCAGACTCTTCATTCTGCTGGTCCTGGATCTGACCACCAAGCAGTTTTTGAATATCTACTTCCGCTCCGGATCCGGTAGTACCGTGCGCGTCCGCGTCCCCACTCAGTTCCAGTCCCATTTCAAACCAGTCCGTGTCCATGTTGAAATCGTCCTCTCCGCGGTCCAGATACATGACAGCATAAGCATCTTCGCCATCATACATTGTGGCAAATACGGTTTTCCATGTATTGCCATCAGAAAGTTCGCAGTCCACCGTCGCAACATCCCATTCATTACCATCATTGCCCATCACGGATGTATATGCCGGTTCTCCCGCCTTGAAACCTGCGCATTCTTTTTAATGCATGCCTGGAAGAGGACCGTTTTGGCCCCGGCTGCATCGCGGATACCAAGTTGTTTCGCGTTAAAATGATAGAGATTCAGACTCGACTCATTGCCAAGCGACATGTTGGTGTAGTCACAGAATACGGTCAGGGTAAAATAATCCTGGTCCATATGTGTCGTTTCCACAAAAGTGTCCGGGATCTCACCCGGAAGGGTTAGCCGGATGCCGGAACCGGAAAACGTGGTCTTTTTGCCTTGTCCCATGCCTCTGCATCAGCAACGACCTGCGCTTTTTCTTTCTTTGTGTGTTCCTCCTTCGATTCTTCGGAGGTTTCCAGCATGGCTTCTGTTTCTTTTTCGGTGCTTTCGGCTTTACCGATATTCACAATATCTTTACCTCCAACGCTTACCTTCAGAAAACCGCCACAGCCAGAAATACTTCCTGTCACCATGGCAACCGCCAAGGCAAACGCCACCTTTTTCTTAAACATAATTTTTCTCCTTTTTGAAAACCCCCGCCCAAAAGGACGGGGCCAATCACCAGTTACAATATTACAGAGCCATGCGTTTTCTCTTATAGAAAAGAATCATGCACAGTATGGATGCTGCGGTAAATACAGCTGCCGCAGCGGTGCCGCCGGTCTTTGGCAATGGTGTATCTGTTGGAACAGGCGCAGGAGCCGGTTTCGGAGCATCATACATGACTACCGTTTTACTGCCATCTTTCAGCACTTTATTTACGATAGTAAACGGAATGCTTTCCGCTACTTCGTATCCATCCGGTGCCGTGATTTCCGTAAGTATATACTCTCCATCCGTCAGATTTTTGATCTTATGCGGCTCAGTGGTTGATACCCAGGATTCCACAACAGTACCATTTTTTGTAATAGTAAGCTGTGCACCCGGAAGTTCTGTTTTTGAAGTGATGTCCTGCTTGGAAATATCAATATACCAGTCAGTTGTTACGGATCGTGGACTGTGTCCGCCGCCTCCTCCACTGCTGTGGCTGTGTCCGCCGGAAGGTTTTGACGGAGTATCTGGTGTTGTTGGTGTGTCAGGTGTAGAAGGTTTCTCTGGTTCGGAAGGGGTTGCTGGTTTCTCCGGCTTATCCGGTTTTTCCGGTTCGGAAGGGGTTGCTTCGCTTTCCCTATCTTCCATGACCACGGTGCCGCCCACAGCTTCACCGTTTTTTACCTCAAACTCAATGGATTCTGCTACCTCATATCCTTTCGGCGCTCGTTTTTCTGTCAGGGGTATACATGCCATCAGCAATTCCGGTAATCACATGAACGGTATCACCAGATACCCATTCATCAACCACATCGCCCTTTGCGTCTTTCAGGACTAAGGTTGCACCCGGGAGTTCTTCTCCGGTTGTTGCGCTGACCTTGGAAATCTTCACACTGCCTTTGGTCGGCTGATCATACATCACTACTTTGTCGCTGCCGTCGGCAAGTTTGCCATCCTTAATCGCAAAAGTAATTTTCTCAGCCACCTCATATCCATCCGGAGCGGTCACTTCTGTCAGAGTGTATTCTCCATCTGGCAGGGTAAACTCGCGCGGGGTATCGGAAGACTGCCAGGTTTCCACTACTTCACCATCCTTTGTAATGGTCAGCGTTGCTCCCGGAAGCTCTTTCCCGGTGGTAACATCCTGTTTGGAAATTTTAATCCCTTTGCTGAGCGGCTGATCATACATGGTAATTTTGCCGCCTTCCACGGTACCGTTCTTGACGGTAAAGATGATCTTTTCCGCAACCCCGTATCCATCCGGTGCTGTAATCTCCGTCAGTTCATAGGTTCCATCTTCTGGATTGTTGATCTTATGCGGAGTATTGGTTGAAACCCACTCATCCACAGTTTTCCCGTCTTTTGTAAGTTTCAGGGATGCTCCCGGGAGTTCCTTGTTTGTGGCCGCATCCTGTTTGGAAATCAGGAGATCTTCAACCACAACATCAACCTGCAGCGCTGCGTCTTTCTCACGTACTGCGGACGCAAGTACATCCTGCACATTATTATTTGTCTTCTTGTAGTATTTTAATGACGGTTCATTATAACTGAATGTGATCTGCTCTGGTTTCTCATCGGCAACCAGAACGACTTCCTCGCCGGTACGGAATGTATTGCCACCGTCCTTGCAGGAAATCTTGTCAGATGTCACATTGATGGTATAAACATACTGGTCAGCGACCTCGCCGGACGCATTTACAGTATGCACAGTAAATGGATCACTTTCATAGCCATTGCCGTTTCTGTGGAATGTGACGGTATTTCCATCAACAGAAAAATCCGGTTCAAAGTTGTAGTCCTTGTAATGTTCCACAGCCTTTAACAGCTGGCTGCGGTACTGTGCAACCTTATCCGCATCAAACGGTCCATATCCGATTCCGCGGATGGTTTCCGGTTCTGTTTTGTCAATGATATGGTACACAAGTGCGGATACCGTATTCAGCGCCGCGTCACCATGTTCCATTACTTCCTGACTGGAAACGGCATCCTCATAGCTGACACCGAATGTTTTTTCGAACAGTCCAGTACCGTCCACCGGAACACCGGCATACATCAGTGCGCGGATCTGATCATACTTTGTGGCATCAACATCTTTGGAATAATCTGTGACGCCCCCGACACTGTCCGGCACTGCCTTATCATGGTTGTAGCAGAATCCTACTTCTCCGTTTACCACGAAAACGGCATCATTCTGTGAATAGAAGCTGAACACCTTATTCTTAGTGACGCTTTCCGGAAGGCTTCCGGCGATCTTTAAGTATTCCGGTACAGAGTTAAACGCATATGGAGATACATCGGAAAACTGTTCAAAGTATGTTTCATCAAAATCTGTGCCTGCGGCAACTTTGACCAGCTCCTTATCATCTTTGGTCCACAACGCCTTTCCGTCTGTTTCATATACGGTGCTGTTATCCGCATTGAATGCATGCACTGTTGTGCCATACAGGATTTCCGTACCGGCTCCGCTTGAAGATTTCGGATCCCGCACAGTCAACGTTCCAACTTCCGTACCCGCCAGAGCCAGTTTTCTTAACTCTGTGGTGTTTCCCAGATCCAGGCTGTCCAGATTCATGTGATCCATGTTCCAGATACTCTTGACACTATTTGGAACGGTATAATCATCCACAGCTTCCGGACAAAGTTTAATCAGGGTGGAGCCGCCGCCGGCAAGTAATGCCACACCATCCCCGTTCGTTGTAAACGGGGAGCCTTCAGCCAGTTCAATCTTCTTTAATCCCGGTGTATCATACAGAGCATACAGGGTCATTCCGGTAACATTTTTTCCCGAGTGTCAGCGTCTCCACGTCTTTCCCGTTTAGAAACGAGTGGTTCACATTTTTGTCGCCAAGCGACTTTACTGGCGTTCCATTCAGTTCATCCGGAATGGTTACCGTACCGTCATGGACAGCGGCATCCGTGATGCCGGTGATGATAACGCCTGTCTGGTCGCTTGTGGGTGAAGTAATGAACTCATTCCCCTCCGCGTAGACGGCATGGCCGGAGTACACAGCGGACAGGCATACGGCACCAGCCAGCAGGCCGGAAACCGCTTTTTTACTTTTTTGCGCATAACATATCTCCTTTCCTTGTTTCAGAAACGTATTCGCTACATTTCTTTTGTACGGGTAAATTATGGATGGAGATATATACTTTTTTCGCAAATGCTAATATATTGGCAATTAGAAAGCCCGTCTGCAATCAGACGGGCTCATTTCCTTACTTACTATCTTTGTTGTCAGTGTTATCTTCTGTCTTTTCCTTATCATCCTCATCATCGAAATCTGATGGAATGTACGGCAGAAATGTGCTGCGCTCCACGTGGATCTGATTATCGCCATTCTGATCTACAGGTTCAATCACACGATGCAGCGCAACCGGTACCTGTTCTAACATAGTTTCGCCTGCGGACGCTACATTGCTGTCTGTTTCGCTCTCTGCCGCATCATCTTCCACGTCGAGATAAAATCCGCCCTCCCCGTCGTCCTTCATGGATGACGGAAGTCCTGTTTTTGCTAATGCTGAAGCGGCATTTGTCAGTTCTCCCTCATTCAATACGATTGGATTGTAATCCGTAACAACTTTGTATCCATTCATCACTTTAATGATGTCACGAATCAAATCATCCTTCAGATCCATTCCCATACTTCCCGGGGTCGAGGGCGTCACAGGCATACTGGATATTTTCCTTAATTTCTTTATTTGTATCCATAGCAACACGGTATTTGGTGCCTTTGCCGTCGTCATAGACCGGAGTGATCCAAAGGAATGGGATTCCGGCGCGGTTAAATGCTCGACGAACATCTTTTAAAATTGTGTCATTAAGCTGTTTGAATTCATCTCTTTTATCATACATAATGATTCTCCTATCTGTCACTCACTTTGTTAACCCATGATTGATTCAAATGCCTCAAAATCATCGAAATCCACATCCTCGTCCTCGCCATCTGCATTTGCATTGACGATATCCTTATCTGTCTCCTGCACATGTCCCGATATGAATTGTGCAGTTGGCTCTAAGGCTTTTTGTGACAGAACTGGCAGAGGCTGTCCTGCCGTCTGCTCTTCCGCTTCCCCTGCTGTCTGTTCATTTATCGATTGTGTTTTTTCAAAAATTTCGTCCAGATCTCGCGGCTTCCTTCCCTTCTGTTTCCGATCGATGGAGCCATCTGCCACGGCATCCAGCCATTCCTGTGTGGTATGTTCCTGCTTTTCTTTTTTTTCGAGACGATTTTGGAAATGGAACCGGTTTTTCAGCCATCTCGATCGGTCTGGTAATGCAGCCGTCTTCCCGGTAAAATGCCATACACGGGTCATCCAGATAATGTCGGAAAATGGATTTGAAGCAGCTGTTTCTATATCCCTTCTGTAATCCAGCAATCCAATGTTCGATGCCGGGTGCGTCATAATCAGAAATTGATAAAAGCAGGTTGACAACAAGCGGCATAGCTTTCAAATCGGGATTGATTCGCGCTCTACCGTAAAACGGAAATGCTCCCCACAATAATATGCAATGATTGCCTTTTTCATCACCTGAGCAAGCGGGATATTTCCAGCCTGATATAGTGACATCAAGTCAAAATCATGTGTTCTGTAAATTCGGATTGTGATCTTCATGGCTGACAGAACGCCACAACGGGGCAACAATCATTATATTTCCCCATTGTGATGTTCCTTATCCCCCTTTCTGTCCTTATTTTTGTATGGATTTGCGGCGAAGCCACTCAATCAGATACATGTAATATCCTCGCACATTACAGAAAATGATATCCAGATCCGGACAGTTTTCATTGCCCATAACCACTGTCAGACGTTCAATTGCCTGGAAATATTCCCTGATATACGGTTCCCACACGGCACTTGTACCACCAGTCAGAATCAGGTAATCGTATTCATCCAGGGCATTATACATGTTGATTACTTTTTCCACAGCCTGTTCGCAGATTTCTTTCGTAGCCGCTTCCAGGAGGTCTGCGAATCCTTCCGTTTTCGTGGAAATCTTCACTCCTTTTCGTTCCGTAATGGTAAACGCCCCTCTTTCAAGTGCATTCTGCATGGCGGCGGAGCGGATTGCGACACCGGAACGTTCCTGGATCCGTTTGCCGGTTTCTTCCAGAATCGCCCGCATTCCGAACTGCGCAAATGTTTCCTTGGAATTTGCCTTACGGTTTACGATGTCATAAAGATCCAGCGTACCGAATCCGGCATCAAAGATTAAAATGTTGGATGTATAATATTTTTTTGCGTTCATAAGTGATTTGGCATTGTCGTCCGTGGAAATACTCCGAAGCGTCCCCATTGGCTGACTCATGATATGGATGTTCTTTTCATATACAGTGAAATCAAAGCTTACATAATTTCTGTTGTTCCACAGTTTCATGGAAAATTTATGATGTCCTGCCAGCGCACTAACGATTCTTGGTGAATCCTCAGTCAGATAAGCCGGCGGCAGTCCTGTCTGGAGCATGATACTGCGACCGTTATATTCACCTGCCTGATTCTTTAACATGCACATAGCCATGCCAACCCTTGCCGCAATCTGGAAGATTGGGGAATCATAGCGGTCGCGGGCAAATAATTCCAACTGGGAATCATTGGTGTCTTTGCTGTTCACCATCTGCTGAGCACTACGTCCAACCCTCCATACCTCTCCGGTTTCCCCGTCACGGTACAGAATTTCATACGGTTCCTGTTCCCCGAACAGCTGCGGGTTCTTCCCGAGGTTTTTTGCATAAAACGGGAATGCGCAGATCATAATCGGAGAAAAACATTTAACGGAAGAATAACCGATATCCATGGCGATCGGCCATGCGTTTTCAACGGAAACATTTTTTACTTCGTGCGCAATGCTTTTGGTCCGGTAGTCCATTGTATTTGTCATGGTGTCTTCTGCGGATGTCATCGTGCATCCGCTCTCCTTTCTGGCTTTTTCTGGTTCCATTATATCTGCTTACGCAAAATATTGAGACTTTCTGTATTTTGCGGATATGCAATATTCGCTGATTTGCCATCAGCATGGTGAATTACTATTTGCGATACAATTATGGAATTGTTTCACTCTCCTATCGTTTCTGCGGATAAGAAAACAAACGAGTTTTGAAATGGTAGCTTCAAAAAAGTACCCCGCCGGAATATCACTGGCGGGGTTGTACTGAAATGAATCTTGCGGTATTTTCGGCTACTTACTCCTGTACGGTGCCAGCAGGGGCAAGATCCAAAACTACCAGATCCTGATAGTTCGGTGCCTTTTTTCCGGATTTTGTGTCAATCGTCTGAACCATTGCCAGAAGGCTAATCTGACTGCCGATTGACAGGCCATCAGCTACTCCTGCGGGTGCGCGGAAAAAAGTTGCATTTACCATGTTCTTTCTTTCCCCAGACGGATCCAGGCGCAGTGAAAGAATGGACTCCGTGCGTTTGGCGATGCCAATCAGTGGAGCTGAAATGTATACTTCATTCTGACATTCCGGATAATTTCTGCCCTCAACACCGAAAGCATTTGCCATTTTACTGTTATCATGCAGCATTTCCCGAATGTATACTTCCATCATTTCCTTTACTTCTCCAGTACGTTCATCCATGCGCAGGTAGGACTGTACATATCCCTTTACAACAACATGGTTTCCAACTTTAAAGTTTTTCATGATGTCTTCCGTAATTGTATGCTTGTTAAATGATAATGCCGGAAAATTGGTTCTTACTCCATTTTCCAACTGACCACCTTTTCTTGTGGTTGTGATGACCGGGCAGGCTAAAACGATAGTGCCGCCGCCCTCTGTTCCACGCATGCTTGCGATTCTTCCACGGAAAATTGCTTCGTTTACAATATTACCCATAATGTGTGCTGCCGTATGTATCGCCGGCAGACTCTCCTTTCCGGACGGTATAGCCGTCCCATTTGTGATATGCCCTGATTGTATTGTGTGTACTTTTGTTTTCTGCTGCGCCACAATTATGGTCGGAGATGCATGAAATGTCGCAAAAAGAAAAACTCTATAACGTGGGACCATGTGCCTACTGCAAAAAAAAGACTCCCGAAATTCGGGAGTCTGCACATGAGTCATTAAATAAATGGGAAACCTGTTTCCGTAATTCCTGCATACATCCACGAAGAAAGAAACGGCGACGATACAGACGGACCGTTTCATTGAAGATGTGATTAAATCCCTTTGTTCTGACGCGGTATGTCATACTGAGTTTCATCTGGCAGCCTCCTTTCTGTGAGAATTATGGAAGAATCGCTGCACAAATTGGCAGTGCCTAACTCACGACTGAAGTCGCGAGTATGCGGCAACTGATGTTATCAATGTTTCCAGGTGTTCCAAGCAATACTCGGTGGCAGCCTTATTCCGTAAATCCCAGTGCTCTCTTTGCATGCGTTTCTCGCATTCTCCTGCATAGCCAAGAGATGCCATGCATCCGACGGCCAGCATAAGAAAATGCTTTTTGTTTTTCTCATCTACCAAAATAGCATTCGCGATCTCTTCATCGTGGTCGCCAAAAGTATTGCAGAGGTCACTAAACCGCTTGATAGCCAAAGACTCCCGGGCCGTTGTTCTTGCCTCGATGAATGGATCTTGTGACAATATAGTCCGTAAGCACTCCGTGCCTTCTCTCATAATATTCTCCTTCCACAAAACAAAATCCCGGCTTTGGATGATAACCGGGATTTGTGTTCAGCGGCACGTAGCCGCAAGCATGATATTATGATGGATTCGCGCTGTTTTTGCATCCGAATCAATCTCCTGCAATTTAATAAACTTCGCGTTCTTCATCCCCATGAATGTTTTGATCACATCCAGATGGTTGACTCCACAAAGAAAAATATGGTCATATTCTGCAGTGAATTCCGGCGTTTCAAGCAGTTTCCTTAATCCCTGCATGTGTTCCAGATCCATGGCCTCCAGATTATCGACAAACATCAGTCTGGAACCGGTCAACTGGTTGACCATATCCGTTAAAATGAAGGATGCCAGTACCTTTTCGCCATTGGAACAGGACGCAAGCGGATAGTAACGTTTCTGCATGGTTGGTGTCTTGACAAAGATCTTTACACCGTTATCCGGATGGAATTTAAAAATATAACCCGGAGCAAACTGTGCCGCCCTTGCATTGCATACACCTTCAAACTGCTGGAGATAAAACTCGATGATCTTCGTTCTGACCGGTCCTTTATCTTCCAATGCACGGATCATGCCTGTTTCTACTGCGTACCGTGCCTTCTGAGTTTCGGCTTCTTTGAGAAGAGTCTGTTTATAAGCGTAATCTTCCGCATTCTTCTTCTCGGCTTCCAGTTCGCGCTTTTTCTTCGCAAGTTCTTCAGGATTCACCGTTTCGCTTTCTGGCTTATCCGGCAGCGTCACCAGGTTCTTTTCATATGCAGCCAGTTCCGCCTGTAGCTTGGCATATTCTGCATAGGCACTTTTCGCTGCATCATAATCTTTTTTTGGAACGGATACACGCTTCTTTGCGGGCCTTTGCATCCTCAATTTCTTTTCTGACATCAGCCAGCAGCTCCTTATTCTGCGTAAGCATTGCCTCCGTTTCCGTACGGATCTGTGTTTTGTCCGTGGTGCATACCAGTTTTTTTGAAATTGGGCATACCGGAAGATCTAAGGAGGCCAGCGCTTTTTCAAAAATGCGATGTTTGTCTGGATGCCGTTTGCCTGTGCCGTTTTGTTTACGATCTGACCTTCCAGGGTCTCCCTTTCATGCTCCAGTCTTTCGCCTGTTGCATCATCCGGTTTCGCCGGTGCAGTACTTATACGATCTTTCAGCCTACGGATTTCCGCTTCCTGAATCTCTCTCTTCCGCTTTGCGGAAGCATACTCTGCCTGCCGCTTAATGGAATCCATTCTGGTTCTTTCAAAAGCGATCAGATTAGTCAGTTCTTCACTGATTACTTCCACAGTACGTTTCGGCTCTGTCGGTGTCAAATTCTTTGCTGCAGCGTCCTTTTCCTTCAAAAGTGCGTTGACCGTTTTTCGATCTTCAAAATAGTGCATATACACTTCCTGTACTTTCTTCATGCCGAACTTTTCCGGCATTGGCGGAAACGCTTTTCTACATTCATCCAGCACTTCCTTCGGCTGCCCGTCAAAATAAGCCAAGATGCGATCTACATCCAGTGTTTCCGGAATATACTGCATCAGCAGTTTAGAAAAATCGGCCGGTGAAAGCTGTAAAAGCACGTCTGAACTGCACGCAATTTTTACATCGCGTAGTACATCTGCTCTTTTACCTTTCTGTATTGGAATGCCGATCATGTCTGCGATTGCTTCATTCATGGCAGTTTCCGTAACCTTCTTTCCATTCATCCCGCACACGGTAGCTTTTCCCCGTGCGCGCTGGATGGACATTCCGTTATCGAAGATGATCTGTACCGCCCCGCTGTGCAGATTATCCGGCGGGACAAGCCCCGTAATGCCGTAACGTACTGCATCGCAAAGACTTGTTTTTTCCTGTTCCATTCTTGGCAAAGAATAAATTAATCTTTGCCGGTTCCAAATCAAAGTTCTTGCCCCTGTAATTCTGGGTTCTGATCCGTTTGATTTTCATGTGGCGCCTCCCTTGTAAAATAATTTGTCCGTGTCATATCGGTTGCCGTATAAATGTCATAAATTCTTCTGTTGCGGCCTTCGAACCGATAGGGCTTTCCGCATTTGAACCAGGCATTCCAACGAAGGTTTTCCTGCGGTGCAAGCATACGCTTGCATGTTTCCATCAGAACCGGGTCGCGCACCTGGACAATCGCTGATGCGGCATTGCCATAGCGATCGTATCCAAAAAAATACATTCATGGATAGATAAGGTGTGCCCGCATTGTCAATTTTATCTTCCATCCAGTTGACGGTTCCGCCAATACTGTATTTGACATCTTCGCTGCGTTCTGCCCCGAGTCCCACGACTCCACTGTAATAAATCCCGTATCCGTATGCTTCCGCGAAATCATTGCCTGTAAAGTAAACGATCATGGCAACTGTCCGTCCCGGACGTATGTTTTTCCCACGTGCAATCTGAACCCACGGGATTGGTTTTTATCGTCCATACGCGACTGCTGATCTTGGAAATACACCGTTGTCATAACGGTTTCTTCCTGCCTGCGAACACGGTTAAAAATCTCGTAGGAAACCTTAACTACGTAACGGTTCCCCTCATCCGTAACTTCTTCCACGCGTCCGACAAGCATATAAAAATCGCTGTCGTTTTTCCGCATAAAAATACCCCTCATATATTTCGATCCAGCACCCGCACGACTGATACTTCCGTGCGGGCGCTGTCCTCCTTCCTGCGTCCTGCTCAGTTTTCCATGGTCTGAGGTACGATAAATGCCTCTGATACGGTATTGCCCGTTTTTCCATCTGCCAGCTTCTCAAAATTCACATAGGCAGCTTTTCCGACTGCTTCGCTGAATTTACGGATTGTTTCTTTGCAAACACCCTCTTTCTCCAGCCACGGTTTCAGAGACAGCTCCAGCTCAAACGTTTTCATGGCAATATCATACGCCGTATAGCGCATGGATTCATCAATCTGTCCGTGTTCGATGCAATTTTCAAAAATACTCCGGATCCGTTTAGCGGAAAGGATCTGTGAAAGATGTAGTTCGCGGAAAACGTACTGAAAAGCAGCAACCACTGCTTTTGCATTGCGTCCGCGGCCGCGTGCTTTGGTAAGATCCAGATCCTGCGGTGTAATGTCGATCTGAAGCAGTTCCAACAGCCGCTCCGGCAGCTTCGTGTATTTATCAAAAATATTCTCTTCCACTCCCGACGGATGATATCACGAATTGTATCGTGTTTTCCCTTTGCGGCTCCAGTAGCAGCCTTGCAAGTTACGGTCCCCCTGTGCTCGCGTTTAAAGGATGAACCGTTGATTTTGGCACCGTTTGGCGTTTTCCAGTATCCGGTTGCCTCAAAGGCATTTTCCCCGATATCGGAGGTTACCAATTCCAGACATGGGATCAGTTTATCCTTGATGTTGTACATGGCGTTGATGTCTTCCGCATATCCATGGAAGGCAAAATTGATGCGTACACGTTCATGTGTCACATCCCATCCGTCACAAGTCACATTTTTACGGTCCGACGGTAAAGTGGTCGTATCCGAAATTTTTTGTGATGTTCGGGTTTTCACCAAACAGATCGCGATAGATCGTACAGATGTCATGCAATGGAATTTCCGCATACTTTGGACTCATAACCGCACAGATTTTACCGGTTCGGCGATAGTTCTTCACGACAAGTTTGACTTCTTTGTCCTGATTCAGCTGTTCTGCAATCAGACAGTCCGAAGCGAACGAACGCGTACCAATTGCTGCAGTAGTTACACCAAGCCGCTGGGCAAGCGTCGGGATTGCAAGTGTTGAAACGTGATAAACACTGCCTTTCCCATTCACCATCACAGACAACATCATCGAATTCGATGAAATCATTTCGGCATACAGTTTGGCATCGTACTCCTTGTTACTGGTCACATTCGGCAGGACCTTGACAGTTTCAAAGCGAATGACCGGCGCTTTCGATCCAGGGCCTTTGACCCATGGGTTTCCGGGCCAGAATGCGTATACCGTGCATTCGTCCGGGGCATTTTTCTGATACGCTTCTTCTACCCGGCTGAAAACAACCAGGTTCTTCATTGCGACCGGATGGTAGCAAGTGTGCGCGTCAATCTCTTGCAGCAATTCCTCAAACGCCTCTTCGTTGTTTCCGCTCATGTGGAACGCATCCTGTAAAAAATCAGCCTTCAACATGTCTCATTCTCCTTTCCAAAAAAATCCATAACCTCCAGAAGAAAGCTATTCTCGGGATCCGAGCGCATTTTTTCTTGAAGTATGGAAGCTGTGGTTTTAGAAAGAAATCCGGTTCTTGCATCTTGAACCAACAGGTTCTTTTTTCCTGTGTGCTGAGGATTCCGAAATGGAACAGCAGGTTTGTGTTCCGTACGAAATTCAGCAATTCATCTTTGTGATTCATCATGCTCACTCTATTCCTTTCGTGTAGTTTCGATAAAATTATGGTGGAAGATACCCGGTTATTGGAAATTAGATGGTGTTTCTTCCCACTTGCCATTGGCAGTATGTCGCATGTTGACGAAATGTACATTTCTTTGCGGATAACGATTTTTGAACGACTGCTTATGAAACCCGAAGTGAATCAAAATATGGTTGTTTTGAGATAACCAAACCATCTGTTAGCCAGTCCAGTCTGCATGGCAATATAACCGATCGTATTGGCAGGTTGACTCCCGGCCTGATTGTGACAATCTTTTGCCGAGCACCGTAACGTGTTCGCTCGCGCTAAATTGTAAGATGGCAGATACCGGAAGCTCCGGGATTCTTCGTTTTAGTTCGTGGTTCCAGTAACCTAATTGGCATATTGATATATAGAAGAGAGTAAATTTTCTCCGAAAGTCCGACAAACCCAGTAAAATCAACGGTTCCCGGACTTTCCAGCGGTTAATAATAAGAGCCTGTTTGGTCAGTTATAGCTGACCGAATAGAAAAAGACATTTTACATAACAGTTAATTTTTATTTAACCGACCAAAATGACCTTTGAACCAATTTGTAAATTTTATTTCCATAATTCCTTTGCAAAAAAAATGACAAAGGAGTCGAGGACCATGGAGAAGACAAATTTTCAGTACATTCAGGATACACAGACCTTAATTGGGAACAGGACCAGAGAATTGCTTGACGTTGAAACAGGAGAAAAAATCACCGTAAATCAGATTACCAAGAGGGTTTATGGTTCAAAGAATTTCTGGAAATGTTATCTGATGGATTTTCTTACCATTCTCGGCATTGTGGATAGTAAACAGCTGGATGTACTCATCTACATCATTGAGAATACACATCCGGCAACTAATATTTTTCTGGGGACTTATGAACGTATTATGACCAATACCGGGGTCAGCAGGCCTACCGTCGCAAAGATCATGAAGAAGCTTCAGCAGGCTAATTTTATCCAAAAATACAGAACGGAGCCTGGTGCGTAAACCCACAGATTTTGGTCAAAGGCGGTGATTTCAAACAACAGATTTTATTATCTTATTATCAGGATACAGGAACCGATAAGCCCAAACAGTCCGGCAAATCCAGACAAAAAGCATTGAGGAATCGAGGAGACAAATTCTAAAGAGGAGGCGGGATCAGATGTGTAAACAGTTGGAATTATCATACATCGGCACAAATGGTGAAGTGAAACTTCCACTTGAAAACTGGCAGTACGCTGTGATTGCCCAGGTACTGGGACTGTCTATTCGGGAAGATGGTCCATGCACGGAAATCGGATGCTTTCCGAAGGAATTTGTCATGCAACGCGTGCAGAAAATGGGCATTTTGGTGCCATCCACAGAAGCAAAAGTATGATCTTGACTTTCTGCGGATATTAAAAAATACCTTACTTTGTTAATCTGGAATGTATGGTACGGTGAGCGAAATGACGTATTTTTTTCTATGGTGAGGAAAAAATACGTATCTGAATTTCTCATGCTAAAAGCTGCGGATATCCAAAATTAAGCATTATTTTGTCTCATACTCATTGCATAATTTCTGCGGATATTAAAAATCGTATTATTTGATTGTTTTGTTGCAGGTGTATGGTGAGTAAAATGACGTGTTTTCACAAAAAAGCCACCCGGTTCCAGGTGGCTTTTAACTAACAGTCAGGACTTAATACAATGTGTAAACGACAGGAACCGTTTGCTTTCAGGATGTCACTGGCGTACACACCTGCCATGAGTCTGAAACGGTCGCAGAAACCATCTTTTTCCGTTTCTTCCATACGGTGCGCACCGGTCTCCTGCTTGATTTTCTTGACCAGTTCCCATTTTAGATGATCTGCCTCATGCGGCTTCAACATTCGCTTTGCTTTCACGACGCAGACTGCCTTTGCGTGCAGCTCTGTCCCGTCTTCCGTAGTAGCGTATGTATTGATGACACAGACATTTGGAATCCAAATATATTTCCTTACAAACTGCTCTAACCATTTTTTCATTTTTTTCATCCTTTGTATGCCGCAAGTTCCACTTCATCCTTACATCCGGTCATATGCAGTACGACGGATAACATCCTGCATATTGTACTGACTGATCAGATCGTCATCATATACCGGATTCCAGGTCATGGAAGTGACATCAAAGTAGAATCTCGTGATATCTGTATCGACATAAATCCGCTTGACTTTCCAGTTTTCGGATGCTCGTAATAACGGACGCTTTTGACCTTGCAGGTTGCCCCGTTTCCGGTCACTTCTGCCGGTTTGCATAAATCCAGACATTTGTTGGCTACCAGAATGGTTGCCAACGTATCGGATTCTGCGTTATGGAATGCCTCTATCTGATCCGTCACCTGGAAGTGCTCCGCCAATGTCACGAGCTTCTGGTTTTTAACTGACCGGGTTTGAACAGTGTTTTGACCAGAGCATAAATATCCATGGACATTTTGGGTTTCCATGCATAACCATAGCGCTGGTACATCTGCTGCATAAACAGATCATCAAACTTGCCATTGTTGTATCCGATCACCGGATAATTTTCGAAGAACCCGACAATCTCTGATTACTTCCGATTCTTTCGGCTGGGTTGCAAGAAAACGATCCGTGATACCGGTAAGCTCCACGATTTTCTGTGGAAGCTGATAGCCAGGGTTGATATACCAGCTCTGGGAACAAATCTCATCCAGTCCATACGGCGATACAGCACAAAGTCTAGCCGCTACCTGGATCGGGTGATTGATTGCCGGATTTAACCCAGTTGTCTCCAAGTCATAAACAATGGCCATCAGCTCCGTGTTTAAAAATTTACGGTACTGCGTTGCTGCGGCCATGGAAGAATATACATTTGCCATGTTTCTAACAGGGAGCTGCGATCTGACAGCTCCCTCCTGCATCTACAGGTCTCCTTTCTTTAGCACTCTCCGCTTTTTACAAATGTTTCATCTGCGATCGGAATATGATAGTAATCCATGTATGCGCGTACCTTCGGCTGGATTGCCATCAGTTCATCGGTCAGCTTGTTCTGGGAATAGATACTGCGCAGAATAGAACGTCCTGCTTCAATTTTCAGCAGATCACTGACTCGATTCTCCTCACGATGTTTGAACAGCGCAACCGGAACACGCACGTCTTCCGGTTTTCCCATATTCTGAGTCTGCTGGCCATTATTCTGCGGCTGCGGAGCACGATTACCGGAACCCTGACCCGGAGCATTGGACTGTGTCTGGTTCTGGTTGCGTGTTCCCGGCATTACCGGATTACTTCCGGGCGCAGTCTGCTGTCCTGCCGACGGATGGTTCTGCTGCGGCTGTCCCTGCCCCTGCTGGACACCCTGTCCATTCGGACGGCTCGTGCCTGCATTCTGCTGCGGAGTACGGTTGCCAGGGTTCTGCGCAGGCGTATTGTACTGTGGCTGGTTCTGATTGTACGTTCCCGGCATTACCGGATTGCTGCCAGGCTTCTGCTGTCCCATGACGATTCTGCTGCTGATTTACAGCAGAAGGACGGCCCTGCTGCGGAGGCACATTCTGTCCATTCTGACGGGATGTACCTGCATTTTGCTGAGTCCGGCTATTTCCGCCAGCAGCCTGATTTGCCTGGTTCTGACCCTGGGTAACATTTGATGTATTCTGAGTCTGTGCTTCAGATGCTCCGGTCCGTACGATATACAAACTCTCGTCCACTTCTTTGTTAAAATAAGCACTGAGTGCCATATATCCTGCATGTTCCTGCGCGGTTGCGATGTCAGCATCCGCCGCGAAACGACAAATGCGTGCGCCCTTCTTATCGCTCACCACGCATTTCATGGCAAAGAGGCTGCCAACCGGAGCTGCTGGCTCATAATCAACGAATACCTCCATTTTTCTTGCCTGCGCTTCCAGTTCCATAAATTCCTTTTTTCATTTTGTGTACCATGACACTGTCTCCTTTCTTGAAAAAAGGAGCCTTAACTGCTTTTTTTCTCGGCTCCTTGTAAATATTTTCAAGTGAATTATGGAAGGAGATGTCACGAAAAACGGTAGAGCTTTTTACATGGAGTCAGATGACTCCACAATGGAGGATATATAACAAAAAGCAGGGTTTCCCCTGCTTTTTCGTAAGACATATTTCATCAGCCAAAATCTCTCATCACCGGTTTCTTCTGGCAGATGTTGTATAATTCCTTGCTGTTTAAAACACTGGCGGATAACCGCAGATCACAGTTTCGGAATTCTCCCATCATCATGTCATAGATCTTACACGGATATCCTTTTTTTGCAATGTGCGGTTTCAGCATATTTTGCAGTTCACCGCCAAACATGGATTTCTTTGCAAAGATCAGAATGGTTTTGGTACGCTGGTGAAGTTGGAAACCCCGTCCAGTTTTAATTTTTTCGTACCGTCATCTTCCACCATGATACTTCCCGTAATCCGAACGACCGTGTCATCCGCAAGGCTTTCACCTACAGCTGCAAATTCTTTGGTGAAGCAGCAGACATTGATTGAACCGGAACAGTCTTCCAGTGTAAAGAATGACATTGGGGCTCCGTCTGCCTTACGGTAGCGGATCCGATAATCGCTGATCATGCCTGTTACTGATAATTTTTTTCTCTCCTTCCTGCCGTTAAGGCATCAATAATCGGAACGGCGCCACACTTTTCCGGTTCCGGATAAAGTTCCATCGGATTCATACTGACAAATACACTCAGGCGGTCGCGTTCTTTTTTCAGTCGTTCCATGCCGTCTTCGCAGATATCCGTGTCCGGAACCAGTTCTTTTAATTTGGCCTTGCTTTCCTTAATTTTTGCCTCATACGAAGCAATTTTTTGGGGTCATACTGTTTTTCCAGACGTTTTCTCTGGTCTTTGATTTTTTCATGACCGTGAGATATTCCGGAATCATCGCCGTAATGGCAGCTCTGTTTGTACAGAATGAATCGAAAGCTCCGGCATCCGTAAAATTGGTCGATTGTTTTTCCGGCGTCCGTCCGAAGGATGAAATCCTGTATGGACTTAAATGCACCGCCTTTTGCACGCACCTGTTCCACTCCGTCAACCGATTTGCCGAGCCCCTTAATGCTTCCGAGTCCGAACACAATATTTCCATCATGCAGGGAAAATCCCTGTTCTGACAGATTGATATCCGGTGCTTTGATACCGATCCCCATTGTCTTTAAATCGCGGATCAGACCCGGGAGTTTATCAAAATCTGTATTATTCATAACGGACTTCATATATTCTCTCGGGTAGTAATATTTTAACCAGGCCGTCTGGTATGCCACCACGGCGTAGCACGCCGCGTGACTTTTGTTAAATGCATATTTGGCAAAGTCCGTCATCTCATCAAACAGTTCATTTGCCGCTGTCACGGAGATGTTATTCGCCACGCATCCGGCGATATTGCGTTCCGGATCTCCGTTTAAGAAGGATGAACGCTCTGCACGGAGGACCGAATCTTTTTTTCTTACTCATGGCACGGCGTACAAGATCCGCCTGTCCAAGTGAATAACCGGCCAGGGAACGGAAAATCTCCTGCACCTGTTCCTGATAGGTTATGGAACCGTAAGTGCTCTTTAAAATTGGTTCCAATTCCGGCGTCAGATAACTGACCTGTTTTCTCCCGTTTTTGACCGCAATTACATCCGGCAAAAACTGCAAAGGTCCCGGACGGAACATGGCCACAAGAAGAATCAGGTCAAAGATACTGTCCGGACCAAACTGCTGCAGCATTTGTTTCATACCGTTTGACTCCAACTGGAATACGGAATTCGTCATTCCGGGGGCGATGATTCTGGAAAACACATTCGGATCATCATAGGAAATACGGTCCATATCAACCAGTTTTCCGGAAGTCTTAAAGATTTCGCGCAGCGTCTCGGTAATGACGGTCAGGTTGTTCAGGCCCAGGAAATCCATTTTGAGAAGTCCTATCTCCTCTGCCTGTGTCATATCACACTGTGTCATCATGATGTCATTCTTTCGGTTGTAGACCAGTGGAACATAATCTTCAACCGGTTTCCCGTCCGTGATGATGACGCCAGCCGCATGTTGTCCGATCTGCGTCATGCATCCTTCAATCAGAATGGCATAACGGATAATCTCGTGAGCAACTTTATCGGAATCAAACGCCTGATACAACTCCGTTTCAATTTTCTTAAGGTTCATGTGCAGTTCGTCATCGGACAGTTCCACTGCTTTTTTGAAACTGTATTGACGACGCCAAGGAACGCCGTGGAATCCCCGTTTTTCTGGATACCGTATGCACGGCCAGCTGTCTGGATCGCCGCTTTACCAGTCTGTTTTCCGCGCGTCATAATACCGGCTACAGATTTCTCACCGTATTTATGCTTGACATAACGGATAACATAAGGACGGATATTCGTTTCGATGTCGCAGTCTATATCTGGCATGGTTACTCGTTCCGGATTTAAGAATCTCTCAAACAAGAGCCCGTATTTTAACGGATCGATGTTGGTGATTCCAACCAGGTAACACACCAGGCTTCCCGCCGCGGAACCACGGCCTGGGCCGACTGTTTCTCCAGGCAGATTTGCTGTATAGCGTTCAATCGCTTCGATATCAAAACTTAAAGCAAGTTTTTCCTGTTCCGGATCGGACATATCCAGCTTCCCAGCTGCTCTTGCATAGCGTAGGAAATCTTCAACGATACAGTGATAATCTGCATAGCCCATGGAACAGATTACATCCAGCTCATGTTCCAGACGCTCATAGCCTTCCTTTTCATCTGGAAACCCATTCGGGTATTTTTTCGGAATCCCCTCATAGGCCATACGACGTAGGTATTCTTCCGGTGTGGAACCATCCGGTGTTTTAAAAGATGGATAATGCTTTTCTTTCGGCAATGCAACATGACACTGAGATGTGATCCGCCCGATATTTTCAAATGCCTCGTTCACTTTTGCTTTTGGAATAATCTTACCAACCCATTCTTTCAATTCTTCATCGGTTTTCAGATACATCTCGTAATCTGACGCGCTCGGGGCTTCCCAGTCTTTTAGAAATCTGGTGGTACGGATAATGGATCGTGCCAGGACATCATCTCCGGAGGATGTCGGAATATGAGCATCATTCGCCAGAACGGACGGGATGCCAAGCTCGTCAGAAAGCGCTGCCAGTCTCGGCATGATTTCTGTTTCTGTCTGGAATCCGTGGTACTGCAGTTCCACATAAAAATCGTCTGATCCAAACGTTTCACGATACCATTCTGCTTCCCTGCGTACAAAGTCGTCAATCTTTTCATTCGGGATTCGATGGCTGTTTGCTTCATCAATCTTATCCTGGAGAGCCTGCCATTTGGCAATTTCTTTTTCCGACTGTTTCACAACCGGTGCCAGGCGGCTTTTTTCTCCAGTCAACGCCTCTTTTTTGCTCGTTTCAAGCGCAAGTTTTTTGCAGCCTCTTTTTTTGGCTTCCACGACTTCATCATACGCAGCCTGTGCTGCTGCTCGTTTGGCACTCCCTTCTGCTGCTGCGTAAATCTTTTTTTCAAGAGCTGCTGTCGGTTTCCCCGATTGTTTTTTATACGCAGTAATTCGCTTGGCGCTTTCCTGTAATGTCTTTTCAATCCAGTCCAGACGGGTGCGGTTGTGAAGATAGCCAGGTGACGTCGGGGTCTCAATCCGGACTGCGACGTCTTCAGCTTTTCGACTTTCTTCGCAATCTCATCATTCATACTGTAAAGAGATGCCAGTACACCGGAGATGCAGGCGGATGTTGCAATGACATGACCGTGACCCGGGGCGCCCGGCCCAAAGTATTTACGCAGGATGTCTTTGTTCATACGCGCAAATCCCTGGGAATCCATGCGCTCATTACTTTCGCTGACTGCTTTGATCAGCGCTTTAAATCCGTACTCATAGTCTTTGGCCATCAGGATCGAGGTGCATACGTTTTTCCTCTGTGCCCTCTCCCGGTTTTGCATCCTCCTGCACATAAGCTTCCACACCAAAAATAGCATTGATGTCATATTTTGCGCACTCTTCAGCAAAGCGGAGGTACCCGGTCATCACGCCATGATCCGTCAGGGCGACCGCCGGTGCACCAAGTTCCGCGGCACGTTTGACCAGCGTTTCTACCGTCATGACGGAATCGCGATTGGACTCATCCGTATGACAATGCAGGAAACCATATTTTACTTTTCTTTCTTCGTTCATAACTTGTCTTACTC
>VOFH01003957.1_pt1 | contig 46284 bp, 68 predicted proteins | sample 5384091 | NCBI WGS metagenome assembly VOFH01 (sample SAMN12384727, study PRJNA508395) | human gut metagenome | isolation source: healthy gut G | host: Homo sapiens
GAACTGCGTGCAAGATCAGAAACAGGTGGAATCTATGTGTAAAGATATGATTTGTAATTCCGTTTGATGAATCTTAATCTGAGAATGTACTTGTAAATGAAGTTAATAAGTATCTGGATGAAGAAAACACCTGTGTCATGGAATTTTTCAACGATGCCTTCAGAAGAATGGAAATGGTGTTGGGTCTACTTACAGCATATGCGGCCGATCAGACAGACGCTAACTGGGATAAGGTGGCTACTGCTTTGTAGACGGACGGGCAACAGAGGCAGCAGCGGCAAAATAGAAGAGGACAACATAATGAAACGGCGAGGCGGTTTCGGAAGTCCCCGCCGTTTTTTTTAGGAGGATATAAAATGGAAAATCTATGAAAACGATATATGCCGATTTTTTATTACCAACATTTTTGCATTTATACTTGGATTTATTATTCCATTTATTTTAGGGGTAGGATTGTCATTTGTGTTTACAACTGTAAACAGATGCAAAATTTATCGGTTTTCTCAAATTATGTGGAAGCCTTTAAAGGACACTGTATTCAGACATTCGTTCTGGTATACGGCTTGCATTTGTATCACATCATTAATTGTGATTAATGTTTTTGCTTTTGCTCTTGCAATGGCACAAAAAAACTTCGGGGAACCAATATTTTCCGTACTATATTTTTTATTCCGAATCTAATCGGCGGAATTGTGTTGATACATATGGCAGCTGATTTTTAACGGTATTTTTGCAAAGTATGAAACAGCTTGCGTTAAATGAATGGTAATTCTGGGGATCGATCATACTTGTGAGCTGGCAGAGCGATTTGTTATATGGGACGATCATTTACATAGCAGGGTTGCAATCCATTCCGGAGACGTAATAGAAGCTGCCCAGATTGATGGGGCAAGCCGGTTCCAGAGACTGTGGAAAGTTACGGTTCCCCATGATGATGCCGTCCATAACACCCTGTGTATTTCTGTTCATCACAAACGGATTTAAACTGTTTGACCAGAACCTGCGTCATTGTTAGTGAAACCATCTAAAAAGTCGGAGATGATGGCTTTTAATATATTCAATACCTTTTTGGGACGTACTGGATGGGAAGGTGTAGGATACAGGCAAAAGCGGTATTATTCTTCATACTTGTGGTAGCAATTGGCATGGTTCAATTGCGTATGACACGTTCAAAGGAGGTTCAGCAATAAATGAAAAACGAAAAAGGTATTTTTAGCTGGATAGGCACAGGCGTATTTACGATTATATTGTGTATATTTTTACCTATTTTGATTGTTCCTGAATTCATTTAAGAAGAAAGTTTATATCAACAAAGAGCCATTCCAAATTCCTTCCGGGAAGACATTTGCAAAGTATTGAAAACTATATATCTGCGATTGATAAATATGAACTTTTAAGTGCAGTTGATGGACCGTTTTTATTACTGTTGGTTCCGGTGCTTGTAATCTTAGTATGTACATCAATGTGCGCTTGGTATATTACAAGGGTTACGACAAAATTTACGAAATTATTCTATCTTCTTTGTGTGTTTTCAATGGTAGTTCCATTCCAGATGGTTATGTTTACACTGTCTCTGGCCATTGCGGACCGTACAGACTGCGCACGCCATGGGAATTATCCTTATTTATTTGGGATTTGGAGCGGGGGCTGCTTGTTTATGTTCTGTGGATTTGTAAAATCTATTCCATTGGAAATCGAAGAAGCTGCTATGATTGATGGTTGTACCCGCTTCGTACATTTTTAGTGTAGTACTTCCAATCATGAAACCAACCTATATATCTGTGGGTATTTTAGAGACTATGTGGATTTGGAATGACTTTTTGCTTCCATATTTAGTGCTGATTTAAATAAATATAAGACAATATCAATTGCAATCCAGTACATGAAAGGAAGTTATGGACGCGTAGACATGGGAGCGGTTATGGCTGTTTTGATTTTGGCAGTGATACTTGGTAGTTATTTTTTATCTGACCTGTCAGAAATATATTATCAAAGGCGTGGGCAGCAGGAGCAGTAAAAGGCTAAAAAAATTATATGAAAGGCTAAAAGTAAAAAGATGAATATAAATATTGAGCAACAATTGAAAGTTATTTTGGGTAAATCTTTGATGAAGCCTCTAAAGAAGAAATATACATTGCATTGTTAAATTTCACAAAAAACAATTACAACAAATGAAAAGAAATAGCGGAGATAGAAAGCTATATTATATTTTGCTGAATTTTGTTGGGAAATTGTTATCCAATAATTTAATTAATCTGGGAATTTTTGAAGAAGTAAGGGATGTTCTGAAAATCATGGTCATAACCTGACAGAGATAGAAGCAGATGGAAATGGAACCATCTTTGGGTAATGGAGGTCTGGACGTTTGGCGGCGTGTTTTTTAGATTCCATTGCTACGTTGGGACTTCATGGAGATGGTGTAGGATTGAATTATCATGAAGGCCTTTTATGCAGAAATTTAAGGATAATAAGCAAAGGGAAGAGAAGAACTGTGGATTACAGACGAAAGCTGGCTGACAAGGACAGATGTGAGCTTTGAAGTACTGTTCAAAGATTTCACATTGAAATCTACCATGTATGATATTGATGTGCCGGGGTACAACAGTGGTTGCAATAAGCTTCATCTGTTCGATCTGGACAGTGTGGATGAGTCGATCATTCATGATGGTATTCAGTTTGAAAAAATGATATCAAAAAGAATCTCACACTGTTCCTCTATCCGGATGACAGCGATGAGGCGGGAAAACTTTTTGCGATTAGATCAGCAGTATTTTATGGTGAGCAATGCGGCACAGCTCATCATAAAAGAAGCGGAGGACAGAGGTGTCCATCTCTATCACCTGCACGAACATGTATGCATCCGATCAATGATACACATCCGACAATGGTGATACCGGAGCTTATCCGTATCTTGACAGAGGAGAAGAACTTTAATATTGATACGGCTGTGGATGTTGTAAGCAAGTCATGCGCATATACAAATCACACGATTCTTGCGGAAGCGCTTTGAAAAATGGCCATCAGTTATCTGGAGAAAGTGGTACCGCATCTGATGCCGATCATCCGCGCAACTGGATCGAAGAGTGAGAAGAGATTTGACGACGAGAGAGTCTACATTATTGATAACATGGACAGAGTGCACATGGCACACATTGATATTCATTTCGGATATGCAGTAAACGGTGTGGCAGCGCTTCACACAGAGATCCTTTAAAGAATCTGAGCTGAAACCGTTCTACGATATTTATCCGCAGAAATTTAACAACAAGACAAACGGAATCACATTCCGCAGATGGCTTGTGCACTGCAACCACGATCTGGCAGAGTATATCAAAGAACCGATCGGACCGGGGTATATGGAAAATGCAGAAAAACTGGAAAAACTCCTGCAGTACAAAGATGACGAAAAGTGCTGGAAAAAACTCAGAGAGATCAAGGAAATGCCAAGAAAGAATTGAAAATTATCTTAAAGATGGGGCAGAATGTAAATCCGGATATTGATGATCATCCACAAATATTTAGAGATCAAAAAAGGCAAAAAGCCAACTACACCGATCACTGCCATCTTCGGGGCAAAGGCTGCACCTGCCTACATCATTGCCAAGGATATTATCCATATGATCCTCTGCCTACAGCAGATCATTGAAAAGGACCCTGAGGTAAAACCATACTTAAATGTAGTTATGGTAAACAATTACAATGTCACTCTGGCAGAAAAACTGATCCCGGCCTGCGACATTTCCGAGCAGATCTCCTTGCTTCCAAAAGCCAGCGGAACCGGAAACATGAAATTCATGACAAAAGATGCCTTTGTCCGCCCTCCCGTCACGTACGGGGATAGGAGAGTTGGGCGAATTTGCATATCGTTGGATTGAAATATTGAAAAACAGTGGGGTGAAGATTTGGCAGCTTTTGCCATTGAATCCGGTTGGATACGGAAACTCCCCATATCAGCCTTTATTCTTCCTGTGCAGGGGATGAATTGTACATTAGCCTTGGATCTTCTGAAGGAGGAAGGGCTTTTGGAGGATGAGATTCCCCTCTTTCAGGGAGCGGGAGGTACGTGTGGACTATGAAGGGGTGCGCGCATTCAAAGCCCCTTACCTGAGGCAGGCATACCAAGATGTTCCCAAAAAAAAGAACGGGGACAGAGACAGACGAATACAAAGAATTTGTTTCTATGGAATGGGTATATGAATACGGTGTGTTTAAAGCGCATGAAAGCTTCTAATGACGGAACGTGCTGGAATGAATGGAGCAGGAAGAAAAAAGACTGGCCGGAAAACCAGAACGATTTCTTCCAAAGGAGATTGAGGAAGAAGCTGCATACCAGATGTTTTTGCAGTATATCTTCTATACTCAATGGATGAAGGTGAAAGAAAAGGCAAATAGTTGTGGCATTCAGATCATGGGGATGTGCCTTTTTATGTGGGTGTGGATTCCGTAGATGTATGGGCGGGGAAGGATAACTTTTCTTCTGGATGAGGACGGATATCCAACTTTATTGCAGGAGTACCGCCTGATTATTTCAGTGCTACAGGGCAGAGATGGGGAAATCCGATCTATGACTGGGAGCATATGGCAAAGAATGGCTACCGGTTCTGGGGTAACAGGAATTGGTTACAGTAGTAAGTTATTTGATATTATAAGGATCGACCATTTCCGGGCATTTGATACATACTGGAAAATTCCGGCAAGCTGTCCTACAGCGGTGGAAGGTCAGTGGATTGAGGCACCGGGGTATCAGGTTATTGATACTTTGAAAGAAAAGATTCCAGACGTCAATCTGGTAGCCGAAGATTTGGGTGACCTGCGGCCGGAAGTTCTTGCCTTAAGGATCACTATCATTTAAAAGGCATGAAGATTCTCGTGTTCGATATTGATACAAAGGAAAATATGCATACGACTGTTCCGATGATGTAGAAAATATCATTATTTACACGGGGACTCATGACAATGATACTTTGATGGAGTGGTACAAAGGGCTTTCGCGCAGAGCGCAGTGTAAGGTGCGTAGATTTTTGAAAAGAAAAGGATTTGGCCAGGGCAGTGTCAAGGACAGACTGATTGCTTATACATTAAAGAGCCGTGCTGAGTATGCAATTCTGCCGGCAGCAGATTTTCTGGGACAGGGCAGAGAAGGTCATATCAATACGCCGGGAACGGTAGGAAGCCCCAACTGGGAATGGCGGATGCCGGAATTTGAAAAATTCAAAAAAGAATTACAAAAATATAAAAAATGATTATGTTCCGCTAAAGGAAATTTTTTTAACACTGTATATATGGCAGACGTCAAAGGGGAAGAAGCAATTAGAAAAAAAAGTGTTGTCGGAGCAATAAGGATCAGCTTGATTCTGCATGAATTGACCGGTACATTATGTGCTTGGACAAAATATCATTTTGTTCTATAATCCCATCTTTGACAGTTAGAAAAGAAAAATCGCTGTATCCCTCATGTTTGCTGGGGTATAGCGATTTTTTCGTTCGCAGTATAAAAATTGTTGATCGGGATCAGCATTATAATATGCCATTTTCAGAGAAATAAATAGTGCAGAAATAATAGTGTATCTTCCATCCCTCGAACCTTGAATCCTTGTTATAACAGTAATAGAAAAAATTATTACCGTTATAACAAGGTTAAAAATGGGATGTTTTAATTTTCCGAATTCTGCAAATTATGGCATCAAATAAAATGCGTTGTAACAATAAAATTTAAGATTCTTAAATGAACTAAAAAACAAGTGGTAGAGTATAAACAAGGTTAATGAATGAGTGTTGTTCTGCTATTAGTTGAGATCGGGAAAAATGAAAATGAGTAATCCAGATGAATCCAAGAGTTCGAAGATGTTAATTTGGTCAAAAACAATTAAAATGAAAGCTAAGTTAAAAGGGCGTTGACTAAATTAAAGTAGAATAAATATAGCTAATTATATAGTCTATAAATGACTAAATTAAATAATGATGAGGTAGTTGAATGAGAGATTATAATTACAAAGAAAAAATGGCATGCCTTGTTGACGTCGGAAATAGTAAAAAAACTTACTCTTATTCATGAGTATAAAGGAGAACAGAGACTGTTTATTGAAGCTCATAAAGATGAACTTAATGAATTGGTAGAAATTGCTAAGATTCAAAGTACAGAAGCATCAAATAGAATTGAAGGAATTTCGACAGCGGATGATAGATTGAAGAACTTGGTGCAAGGCAAAAACAACCCCACGAAATCGTGATGAATCTGAAATTGCGGGATATAGAGATGTTTTAAATACAATACATGAAAATTATGATTATATTCCAATCAATACGAATTATCTTTTACAATTACACAGAGATTTATATAAATTTCTTGGAAGTGTTGAAGGCGGTGTGTTTAAGACTTCAGATAATGTTATCCAAGAGATGGACATGGAGGAGTTGAGAGAGTACGTTTTTAGACCAGTTGCTGCATGGGAAACGCCAGCTTCTATAGATGAATTATGTAAAGCATTTTCAGAGGCAAAGAATGAGGCAGATCCATTATTGTTGTCTGCAATGTTTGTTCTGGATTTTTTATGTATTCATCCATTTAATGATGGAAATGGAAGAATGAGTAGGTTGCTTACTTTTGCTTTTGTTATATCAGTCAGGATTCGTTGTGGGGAAATACATTAGTATTGAAAAAATTATTGAAGAATCGAAAGAAACATATTATGAAGCGCTTCAAGATAGTTCTATTGGCTGGCATGATAATGAGAATGATTACAAACCCTTTGTAAATTATATGCTTGGAGTGATTATAAATGCTTACAGGAATTTGAATCAGAGTAAAATTATTGACTTCCCTAATTTGTCAAAATCAGATCGTATCCGGGAAATAATCAAAAAGCCATATAGGTACCATTACAAAGTCAGAATTGATGAAAATGAATCCAGATATTAGTGATACAACGATTCAGAGAACTTTGGCAGAATTGTTGAAGAGTGGAGAAATAAGAAAAAATCGGAGGGAGGCCGTTACACAAAGTATGTGTGGGAAAGTGGAGGATTAAATGATAACAGGTGAATTAAAAAACAAAATTGATAGCTTGTGGGATATTTTTGCTTCTGGTGGATTAGTAAATCCGCTTGATGTAATTGAGCAGATGACATATCTGATGTTTATCCATGATTTAGATGATTCGGACAATATAAGAGCGAAAGAAAGCGCTATGCTGGGCCTCCCATCTATCAGAGTATTTTTTCTGATGAAGTAAAGATTGGAGAAAGAACGATTGATGGTTCACAGCTTAAATGGTCTGTTTTCATGATTTTCCGGCTGAAGAATGTATTCGGTGATGCAGGAGTGGGTATTTCCATTTATAAAAACATTACATTCTGATAAAGATAGCGCTTATTCAAAATATATGGATGATGCAATTTTAAATTGCCTACCCCCTTGTTTTATAAAAGTCGTAGATTCACTAGATGAAATCTACCAACTTATGAATGAAATCCAGACAGCAGATGTCAGAGGAGATGTATATGAATATCTTCTTTCAAAAATTGCACAGTCAGGACGTAACGGACAGTTTAGAACCCAAGGCATATTATTCGTATGATGGTAGAAATGATGGATCCAAAGGTGATGAGGTGATTTGTGATCCGGCTTGCGGCACATCGGGATTTCTGGTGGCGGCAGGAGAATACTTGAAGGAAAAGCGGAAAAAAGAAATTTTCTTTGATAAACAGAAGAAAGATCATTACATGAATCATATGTTTCATGGATACGATATGGACCGCACCATGCTTCGTATTGGAGCCATGAATATGATGACCCATGGAATTGACAATCCATTTATTGAGTATAGAGACAGTTTGTCTGATCAAAATTCAGATAAGGAAAAGTACTCATTGATACTTGCAAATCCGCCATTTAAGGGGAAGTCTTGATGCCGAATCAGTATCAGGAGATTTGCTGAAAGTTTGTAAGACAAAAAAACGGAATTATTGTTTTGCGTTATTTCTTCGGATGTTAAAGGTCGGTGGAAGATGTGCTTGCATTGTTCCGGATGGTGTATTGTTTGGTTCATCAAAAGCGCATAAAGACATTCGAAAAGAAATTGTTGAGAATCAGAGATTAGAAGCAGTGATTTCTATGCCTTCCGGTGTGTTTAAACCATATGCAGGAGTATCCACCGCGATTCTCATATTTACCAAAAACAGAACATGGCGGAACAGATTTGGTCTGGTTTTATGATATGAAAGCGGATGGTTTAGTCTTGATGATAAACGTACTCCAATTGCAGAAAATGATATTCGGATATTATTGAGAGATTTAAGAATCTAGATAAAGGGAAGCTGAAAGAAAACGTACTGATAAATCATTTATGGTGCCGAAACAGGATATTGTTGAAAATGGCTATGATCTCAGCATTAACAAATACAAAGAAATTGAATATGTTCCAGTCGAGTATCCACCGACATCAGAAATTATGGCTAGTATTCGTGAACTCTGAGAGGGAGATTGGTAAGGAAATGGACGAGTTGGAGAGGTTGTTGAACGTATAGGAGAGTTATAATGACAGTGCAAGAACAATTGACAGATAACTCGAGAGAGTATGTGTATTAGCTATACCTTGAAATCAAAAATTGACAAAAAATAGTCAACCCTAGAGCAAAGGATTCTAAGCACTTAACATGCCTACTCCCATGCAGGAACCCAGCTTTAATCTGTCACAAGTTGACTGATATTAATAGTAACATAATTATATTATAAGTCAAGATTTCAAGGGAAATTACTAACAAAGTGTTAAAATAAAAAGGAAAGGGAATGCAAATTCGGATTTTAGGGGATGAATTGTGGATGAAGAAGTTAACAGACATATGCGATATAGTATGGGGTATGCATTTGATTCAAAATGTTTTACAGAGGATTCATCATATCCAGCTCGTTCGTATTAGAGATGTAAAACGAGGTTATTCAGAGACTTACTATTTAGGAGATTATTCTGATGAATACATTCTCTCAGCAGGCGATTTACTTGTTGGAATGGATGGAGAGTTCAATATAGCAAGATGGAAGATGAACGGAGCATTGCTTTAACCAGCGAGTATGTAAATTAATAGCAAAGAATGAAACTAATGAAGAATATCTGCGGTTTGCAATGTTAAAAGCTTTAAAGAAAATTGAACAAAGAACTGCATTTGTGACAGTGAAGCATTTATCAGCAAAAAGAATTGAATAAACTTGAATTGACGTGCCAGATTTATCTGCACAGAAAAAATTGCTGAAACACTTGTACGGTTAGAAACGATAATTGATCGAAAGCGGTGCGAACTTCGTAGTTGGATGAACTTATCAAAGCCCGATTTGTCGAGATGTTTGGGGATGCAGTCGCTAATCCAATGAATTAGTATCGTAAAAAATTAAAAGACCTGTCAGTTCAAATAAATAGTGGGAATACACCCTAAGGGCGGTTCTGAAAATTATGTTGAAGAAGGTATTACTTTCTTCAGAAGTCAGAATGTTTGGAAAGATCGTTTGGAGATGGATGATATTGCATATATTGATGCTGATACGCATGCAAGTATGAAAAGAAGTAGTCTAAAACATGGCGATATTCTTATGACCAAAACTGGACGTATAAATACAGAAAATAGTTCACTGGGACGAGCTGCTTTATACATGGGCGAAGATGACATGGCAAATGTTAATGGTCACGTGTATTTCATTAGATTAAAGGCAGAAGTAAATAATAAGTTTGTCCTTAGAATACTTGTTTCGCCAGAGTATAGAGATTTGATTAGAAGTGTTTGTGTTGGAGGAATTGATAAGAGACAGCTTAACAAAGAGCATGAAGAATTTCCGATTATTTGTCCGCCAAAGATTTGGTTGATAGTTTTATTGATTTTGTAGAAAAAAGTCGACAAATCAAAAGTTGCGGTACAAAATCCTTAGAAAAAACACAATTATTATTTGACAGTTTAATGCAGGAATATTTTGGATAAAAGAATAGTATTATGTTGGAGCAAGGATGTTGGTACTATCTGAAAGGAGATATCAACATGGAAGAAAAAAATAGTATAAAGTACTTTAAATGTAATGTCGGAGTATTTATCAATAGCTCAGATGAAAAAATTACAGGAGATCATGATTATTAAAACGTTTGCGGATAATGGTAAATTTTTGAAATGTTTCTTGATGTAAGGGTGTTCAGAACGAACAATAAAAATGAAAAAGAATTTACTGACCAAAACTTATCTGTCCGTAAAAATAACAACGGAAGAAATACGTGAATATTTGTCCAGAGTGGAATAATTGTTCTAATGTGACGATAGATAATGTGCGGCGAAATATTTCAAGCTTCTTTCTTGGTTAGAAGAGAAGATTATATTTTAAAGCCCAATGAAAAGAATACATAAAATAAAAACCGTAAAAAGCGTGATTTCTGATGAGGGAATAGAGAAGCTTAGAGATAATTGTAATGAAAAGCGAGATTTGGCAATTATAGATCTTCTATACTCTACAGGCATCAGAGTTGGAGAATTAGTAAATTTAAATATAGATGACATTGATCTTGAAGGCAGAGAATGTATTGTATATGGAAAAGGTGATAAAAGAACGCCGTGTTTATTTTGATGCGAAAGCAAAGGTTCATTTGAAAGAATATATAGATAATAGAACCGATAATAATAATGCTTTATTTGTTACATTAGATGCGCCACATGATAGATTGAAAATAAGCGGTGTAGAAATAAGATTACGAAATCTTGGAAAAAACTTGCACTTGAAAGAATTCATCCACATAAATTTCGGCGATCAATGGCAACAAGAGCAATCGATAAGGGAATGCCGATTGAACAAGTGCAGAAGCTTTTGGGACATTCTCAAATTGATACAACTATGCAGTATGCAATGGTTAATCAATAATGTGAAAACGGCTCATCAGAAGTATATGGCCTAAAATTTCTAAATTCGGATTTGCAGGGAAAAAGATGGAATACAGATTTGAAGATATTCTTGAAATCAAGAAATGGAAAAATCAAAAGGCAGTAGAAAATCCAGAAGGCCGTTATCCTATATATGGGAGTGGTGGAGTGATAGGGTATGCAGATGATTATATATGTGAAGCAGATACTATAATAATAGGACGTAAGGGGGAGCATCAATAATCAATTTATGCTTCAGAGCCTTTTTGGAATGTTGATACTGCATTCGGATTATCAGTTAAAAAAGATTTTTGTGTTACCAAGATATTTGTACTATTTTTGTAAAAATTTGATTTTGGAAAATTAAATAAAACGGTTACAGTACCTAGCTTGACAAAGTCTGATTTATTGAAAATAAAAATAAATGTACCAGTTAAAGAAGAACAACAAGCGATAATTGATAAGTTAATGAAAATAGAGTCGATTATGGCATTTAGAAAATAGAGTTGGATTATTTAGATGTATTGATTAAGGCCCGATTTGTCGAGATGTTTGTAAAAATGAATATGATTGGAAAGAAGTGACTATTGCAGAAGTTTGTATAGATATGAGAACAGGACCATTTGGAAGTTCGTTGCATCATGATGAATTTGTAGATAAAGGGGTCTTTGTTCTAGGAATAGATAATGCGGTAGAAAATACATTTTCATATAATCGTATGAGATATATAACAGAAGAAAAATATGAAAAAATTAAAGCGTTATACAGTATATCCTGGTGATGTGATTATTACAATTATGGGAACAGTTGGAAAAGCTGTAGTGATACCTAAGAATATGCCTAAAGCAATTAATACTAAGCATTTGGCATGCTTGACTCCTAATACAGAGATAGTAGATTCATATTTTCTGGTAAACGCATTTCAAATTCATCCATTAATCCGTCACCAATTAGAAAGTCAATGTAAAGGGGTGCAATAATGGATGGATTAAATTTAACAATTATTAAGGGACTTAAATTTAAATTACCGCCTATAAAATTACAAAGAAAGTTTGTTGAGTTTTATAATCAAGTCGACAAATCAAAAGTTGTAGCTTAAATAATATTAAATATAAATAATATTTGGGAGGTTATTATGGAACAGTTAAGCGAATACATGCCTTATTTTACATCAATAATATGTGCATTGATTTCTGGAATCGTTACGTATATAGTTTCTAGAAAACAGACAAAAAAATGAAATAAATAAATTAATAAAACAGCATGAACTTAATTTAGAATCGCAAAGAAAACAGTATGAACATGAAATTGCAATTCTGAATCTGGAACATGAACACCAACTTAAATTGAAAGATAAAGAGTTAGAAAATAAACTTAGTGGTGATATGATGAATACACTTATTTCGGAAGCAATGAAAAATCCGGAAATAAAAAGACAGTTTAATCAAGGAGTAACAGATGGATTAAAGAAGCATCGATAGAATGGAGGGTTCTATGATAACTAACTTCGATTATTTAAAAAAAGATTCAAAATTTTCAAGATTTGCAGATGTTGCCATATCGGCAGAAAAGATTATACTCATGGATCCGGAAGCCAGTATTCTTAATAGCCGAAGAGCGATGGAATTTGCAATAAAGTGGATGTATTCTGTAGATTCAGAACTTGAAATGCCCTATCAGGACAACCTGCAAAAGTCTGATGAATGCGGAAGAGTATAGACAGATTGTAGGACCTGATTTGTGGAAACGTATGGATTATATCCGCAGAAGTGGAAATAGTGTTGCACATAATAATAAAAAATTAGGTGTGGATGAGGCAATGCTGTGTCTGGAAAATTTGTTCATATATCTAGACTATATTGCATATTGTTATTCGACGCAATATGAGGAGCATTCTTTTGATAAAACAATTATTACTTCCAGGATTGAGAAAGCAAAGAAATCCAAAGAAGCTGTGGCTGCAACGAAAAACGAATTGGAAAAAGAACAGCAGAAGTCAGCAAAACAAGAACTTGATTTGAAGAAATTAATTGCAGAAAATGCTTCACTAAGGGATGAATTATCTGCCCGCAGACAGGAGCAACAGCCGACCTATGTTCGAAACCACTTGATCTGTCAGAGTATAAAACAAGAAAAACTTTACATTGATTCGATGTTGACGGATGCAGGATGGACCGAAGGCGAAGATTGGTTGAATGAAGTAGAACTTTCTGGAATGCCGAATAAGTCGGAAACAGGATTTGCAGATTATGTTCTCTATGATGATATGCATCGGCCATTAGCAGTTATCGAGGCGAAAAGAACGTGTGTGGATGTTTCAAAAGGCAGGCAACAGGCGAAACTTTATGCGGATTTATTGGAGCAGGAATATAAAGAAGACCAGTCATTTCATGACAAATGGATTTGAAACCCGTATCATTGACGGACAATATCCAGAAAGAAAATGTGCGTCTATTTATTCAAAAAGAGATTTGGAAAAATGGTTCAATTTATTGACTATGCGGACAAGCCTGAAGCATGTGACAGTAGATAAGGATATTGCTGGTCGTTACTATCAGGAAGCGGCTGTTAAAGCAGTCTGTAACAGTTTTGATGAAAAGAATCGGAGAAAAGCGTTGCTTGTTATGGCGACAGGTTCAGGAAAGACAAGAACGGTAATTGCATTGTGTGATTGTTTGCTGAAAGCAGGATGGGTGAAAAATATTTTATTCCTTGCGGATAGAAATTCTCTGGTAACACAGGCAAAACGAAGCTTTGTAAATATGTTACCAAATCTGTCGTGTACGAATCTTGTTGAGGAAAAAGATAATTATAATGCACATTGTGTCTTTTCAACGTATCAGACAATGATCAATTGCATTGATACGATAAGTGATAAAGAAGGAAAATTATTTACATGTGGTCATTTTGATTTAGTAATATGTGATGAAGCGCACCGGTCCATTTATAACAAGTACAGAGATATTTTTTCGTATTTTGATGCTCCGTTGGTTGGCCTTACAGCTACGCCGAAGGACGAGATCGATAAGAATACATATGAAGTTTTTGAACTGGAAAATGGGTGCCGACATATGGATACGATTTGGCGCAGGCCGTAAAAGATGGATATCTTGTTGATTACGTTTCGGTTGAATCGAAACTTAAGTTCATTGAACAGGGAATCGTATATGACGAACTGTCAGAAGAAGACAGGAAAGCGTATGAGAAAACATTTGAGGACGAACATGGTGAACTGCCGGAAGCAATAGGTTCGTCAGCTCTCAATACATGGATATTTAATGAAGATACGATAAAACATGTTTTGAATATATTGATGAGGATGGAATTAAGATTGATTATGGTCAGAAACTTGGTAAGACTATCATATTTGCAAAGAATCATGCTCATGCGGAGAAGATACTGGAAATATTCAATAAGGAATATCCGCATCTTACGAATTATGCAAATGTAATAGATAATTATATGACATATGCACAGAGTGCGATTGATGAGTTTTCGAATCCAAAGAAGATGCCTCAGATAGCAATTTCAGTAGACATGTTGGATACTGGGATTGACGTGCCGGACGTGCTGAATTTGGTATTCTTCAAAAGGTAATGAGCAAAGCAAAATTTTGGCAGATGATTGGGCGTGGTACAAGGCTTTTCCAAGGATTGCTTGATGGAGAAGATAAGCAGGAGTTTTATATTTTTGACTTCTGCGGAAATTTTGAATTTTTCCGAATGAACAAAGGAAAAGCAACTGCTAATATGATGGCACTCAAGGGGCGATTTTAACTTAAAATTCGAAATTTCCTATAAACTTCAGGATATAGAATATCAGATTGACAGACTGGTTGCATATCGAAAAGCATTAGTCATGCAAATGAGCGAGAAAGTACGAGAATTACCGAGGGATAATTTTGCGGTTCGTCAGCATTTGAAATATGTGGATTTGTATTCGTCGGAAGAAAATTATAATGCATTGACATATGAGGACACATTAATTGTGAAAGAAGAGGTAGCACCGTTAATATTATCAGATGGAGATGAAGCAAGCGCTGTTCGATTTGATGCGCTTATGTATGGAATTGAATTAGCGTATTTGGCTGGTAAGAAGTATTCAAGAGCGCGCTCTGATCTGCACAAAAAAGATTGCAGGAATTGCCAGTGTGGCAAATATTCCTGAAATTCAGGCACAGACAGATTTGATTAATAAGGTTTTAAATACAGATTATGTTGATACTGCGGGAATAAATGAATTTGAAGAAATCAGAGAGAAGTTGCGTAATCTGATGAAGTATTTGCCGAATTCAAGTATTCGTTATGATACAAACTTTACGGATGAAGTGCTTTCGACCGAGTGGAATGAGTCTGAACTTGAAAATGATGATCTCAAGAATTACAAAGCGAAGGCAGAGTATTATATCAGGCAGCATCAGGATAATATTGCAATTGCAAAATTAAAGAGAAATAAACCGTTAACGTCGACAGATATTGCAATGTTGGAAGAAGTATTATGGAGTGAGGTAGGCACAAAAGCAGGATTATGAACAGGAATTTGGTGAAAAACCACTGGGTGAATTTGTCCGAGAGATTGTCGGACTTGATATGAATGCTGCAAAAGAAGCATTTTCGGAATATTTGACAAATGCAAGCCTTGACAGCAGGCAGATTTATTTTGTGAATCAGATAGTAGAATATATTGTTCACAATGGAATGATGAAAGATCTTTCGGTTCTTCAGGAGTCACCATTTACAGATAGAGGAAGTGTGGTTGAGATATTTACCGATCTGAGTGTATGGATGGGAATTAGAAAGGTTATAGACATGATAAATGCTAATGCTGTAGCATAAAGGTATGATAAATTGCAGTAGTTCATGCTACATCATAAAGGGATAATAAATTGCAGTAGTTCATACGAATGCAGATCGTTTCTTCAGGATAGAGATCCGCTTACTGTTCCGTCTACGAGAAGAAATCCGGTCTTGGCAGATGTATTTAATCGCCTGGGATATATGGAGCGAAAGGGTAGTGGATTTGGAAAGATTATCGGTGGATATGAATTTCAGATTAATTATAATGAAACGAAAAGACCGTCTTTTTCGGTCAGACAGATATCAGTTTACGGTGGTGATGCCGAATTTGAATTATAATAGAATTCAGAATGTCCCTCAGGATGTCCCTCAGAATGTCCCTCAGAATGTCCCTCAGAATAACTTGCGATGACGGCACAGATCATCGCATTTAAGATCAGCGATTACATCTATATCATTATCTTTATTGGATTTATCATTTCGTTTATTGCGAAATCTGAAAAAGTGAAAAGTATCGGTCAGACAATTTTTTGCATTTGGTCTGTTATTCCTTGAATCGAGACCATGGGAGATGTCATGAAACCGCTGGCATCCAGCCCGGTGTTCACGGATCTGATCGAAAGAGTAGCACATATTCCGGTACTTGGCGTATTTGTCGGAACGCTTATGACACTGGTGGTACAGAGTAGTAGTGCAACGATCGCAGTATTGCAGAACTTTGCATCACAGCCGGGACCTGACGGCGTGACAAGTATGCTTGGACTTGCAGGAGCAATCCCGATCCTGCTTGGAGATAATATCGGTACTACAATTACAGCACTTCTGGCAAGTATCGGTCAGACAAAGATGCGAAACGTACAGCAGTTGCACACTGTATTTTCAACATTTCCGGATGTCTGCTATTTATCTGGTTTGTGAAACCATTTGCAGCGCTGATCCAGCATATTTCTCCAAAAGGACCAGAAGTTGAGGTGATCTCAAGACAGATTGCAAATGCGCATACATTATTCAATATTACAATGACACTGATCTGGGTCTGTCTGATCAAATTCATGGTGAAGATTGTTATGACGTTGATTCCGGATGGAAAAGCAGTCGATATGGATTCTGCAAAACCGGTATTTTTGGATGATAAGATCATAAACCAGCCGGCAGCGGCACTTCAGTTGGTCGCAAAGGAAATTCTTCGTGTGAGTGAAATGGTTAAAGTTGTTGTGGCAGATACGATCACAATTGTCAAAACTGAAGATATGAATGAACTGGAACCACTGCAGGAAAAGGGACTGCAGATTAAGAAACTGACGGATCAGATCACGGAATATCTGGCAGCTTTGTTCTCAGCCGGAACGATGACAGAGCAGCAGGCTGCACAGACGGCAAGTCTTATGTACATCTTAAGCGATGTGGAACGTATGGGAACGCTGAGTGTAGAAGTTGCCAAATGTGTACAGGAAAAGATTGAAAACAGATACAAATATACACCGGCAGCGATGGAAGAGTTGCAGAAAAGCCTGAAGACACTGGAGAAGATGTTTACCGATTCAATCAAGGCATTACAGGGTGATAAGTCAGTTCAGACAGAGAAACTGATCAAACGGAAAGATAAGATCATGGATCTGGATCTGAAGATGCGAAAAGCACATGTACAGCGTGTCAATAAAGGAAAATGTAAAGCAAGCCTTACGACACCATTTACGAATATCTTGCATCTGATCGATCGTATGGGAAACAGCTGTGTCAACCTTTGCAGATGTTGCGTCTAATGAAATCAGTCTGAAGTATTTTATGGTAAATTAAATTAAGAATATGAGAGATAGAAAAGCCTTTGTGGATATTAAAATGATATCTGCAAGGGTTTTTTTTAATCATCCTGTGTTCTGTAGATAGCTAAGTATGCAAGAAAAATTGCCAGTGTTATTTAGGTAAATACATAGAAAACAAAATTGAGACATACTATAAAAAAGAAAAATAATGAAAAATACATGAAGAAAGACAAAGTATAAAAAGATAGCAAGCAATTTAAAAGGAGGAAGTATCATGGACACATCAACATACGAAATTTGAAGGAATGTAATTTGGATGCCGGATGGCACTGAATAGTATCGAGCAGTTGGCGGTATATCTGAAAAGTCAGGAGCTTCAGGACTTGTTCTGTAAATATAAAGAAGACTATGAAAAAATGGAGAAGGAATCAATAAGGTTGTCAGAAGGAAAATTGCAGGAGGAGAAGCTGTCAGAAAAGGCAGCAGAGACATTTGCCTGGATCAGTGCTGAAGTAAAGATGATGCTCAATGATGACAGTTCGAAGATTGCGGAAATGATGATCGACGGGGCAAATATGGGAATAAAATCCATTACAGAGAAATTAAATCGTTATCCGGAAGCGGAAAAAGAAAGCATTTCACTTGCAAAGAAATTTGAAAAGACATGTGAAAAACTGATTCAGGATATGAAGAAATATTTGTAAAATATTATGATTTTTTCGTGGAATATGCAGCCCAAAATATTAGAAAACGAAAAATAACTCTTTACATTTTCCTTGATTTTGGATACATTATTGTTATAAGGTTTTAAATCAAGGGGAAAATTATGAAAGATATATCAGAAAAAGATTGAGCGACTATATGGCGGAACAGATCGCTGATGAAATATTGTCCGGAAGAATTCCCGGAGGAAGTCAGTTAAAACAAGAAGAACTGGCAGAAGCGTTTGAAGCTTCCAGAATTCCAATCCGGGAAGCTTTCCAGATCCTGAAAATCAGGGGTTAATTATCCGCCTTGCAACCAGAAGAATTACTGTGACAGAATTGGATAAAGAACAGATATGTCTGATCTACAGTATGATTTCGGAGATGACAAAGACGGCATTGAACAGTCTGAAACATAGTGGAAAGACTGCGCAGTTGGAAGAGTTGCTTATGACATCGGGATTGTCAGGAGAGGTACAGCCTGCAGAAGCCATGTGTGATCTGGTGGAAAATGAGTATATCAAAAGACTTTTAAGAAATGCCAGTGACAGCTATATCCGTTTTGCACTATCAACGGGACATTATGCAGATAAGATAAAAGAAGAAAAGGATAAGATGACAGAACTTTTAGAAAATGGGGAACTGAAGAAAGTAGAAAAATCTCTGGATGTATATTTTAAATTGCTTGCAAGAGCGGTCAATGAAGAGAGAGGGATGAATGAATGAATGGATTAAAACCAATTAAGATGCCGTCGGCCAAGGAAAAGGTAGCGGCAGAACTTAGGAAGGCAATCTTGTCCAGGCAGATGAAAGAAGGAGAAGTCCTTTCACTGGAAAGTGTAGCCACACAGTTAAATGTATCGGCGATGCCGGTAAGAGAGGCATTTCAGATACTTGCAAGAGATGGGTTAATACAGTTGCGCAAGAACAAAGGAGCTGTAGTACTTGGAATTACGGAAACTTATATTAAAGAACATTATCAACTTCGTGCAATTTTAGAAAGTGCGGCAGCATCGCTTGCAGCAGAGCCGGAGACGGACATATCGGAGATAGAATCCGTGTACGAAGAAGCAGAAGAGGCTCTGAAGGAAGGCAATTTTAAGCAATATACAGATCTGAACCGTGCATTTCATCATGAGATCTGGTCTGCGGCAGGTAACCAGAAGATGAAAAATATGATTTCTGAATTATGGAATGGTCTGTCTATGGGCAGCATGGTATCAGAAGAGGATTATGCGAAAGTGTCGATTAAAGAACATGAAAGGATATGGAGAGCAATCAAGGCTCATGATCAGAAGGAAGCACAGAAGGCGATGTATGATCATATTATGCGGAGCCGGGATGATATGCTTACATATTATAAATAATTAGTGCGTTGTTATTTACCTTTGTGGTAAATAACAATGCACTTTTTTTTGTCTAAGTATGCAAGAAAAGTTGATTATGTAAAATCAGGACTTCCGCTTATACTCGTATCGTTTGTGCTGTGTATGATTTTGTTACCAATATTATATCCGTTCTATCCATAGGATATGGCGGAGATAAAAAATGTTACATAACAATGCAAAACAAGGAGGCTAAAATCCTCTGCTCCTGCAAGGGCAGTCGCATTTTGCTTCGCAAAACAAGGAGGATTATTATGAACAAAGAAGAGAGCGTAAAGCTGATGACAGACAAGATGGCTAAGTTTGTTGGCCATATCGGTAAGAAATTACCAGATGATGTAATTGCGAAGCTTGAGGAGCTTGCAGCACAGGAAACAGCACCACTTCCTAAGGTATTATATGAGACAATGACTAAGAATCAGGGACTTGCAGTATCACTCGACAGACCTAGCTGTCAGGATACAGGTGTATTACAGTTCTGGGTAAAATGTGGAACCAACTTCCCGCTTATTAATGAGCTGGAGGGATTGTTAAAGGAAGCTGTTGTACAGGCAACTTTTGCAGCACCATTAAGACATAACTCTGTTGAAACATTTGACGAGTACAACACTAAGAGAAATGTTGGTAAGGGAACACCTACAGTATTCTGGGATATTGTTCCTAACAGCGACCACTGCGAGATATATTCATACATGGCAGGTGGCGGCTGTACACTTCAGGTAAGGCAATGGTTCTTATGCCAGGTGCAGGTTATGAAGGAATAACAGATTTCGTACTTGACCAGATGACAAGCTATGGACTTAATGCATGTCCTCCACTTTTAGTTGGTGTTGGTGTTGCAACTTCTGTAGAAACAGCAGCATTACTTTCAAAGAAAGCACTTATGAGACCAATCGGTTCACATAATGAGAATGAAAATGCAGCTAAGATGGAGAAGTTACTTGAAGACGGAATCAATGCTATCGGACTTGGACCTCAGGGTATGGGCGGAAAATATTCTGTTATGGGTGTTAATATTGAAAATACAGCCCGCCACCCATCAGCAATAGGTGTAGCCGTTAATGTTGGCTGCTGGTCACACAGAAGAGGTCATGTAATATTTGACAAAGATTTAAATGCAGTATGTGATACACATTCAACAATAGACCTGAACGCATAGGAGGATTAGAAAATGGTAGAAATCAGAGGCGATAAAAAGGTTCTTGTTACACCAGTAAGTGCAGAGGACTTAAAGGATATTAAGATTGGTGACATTGTATGGCTTGACGGAGATTTAATGACATGCCGTGATGTTGCACACAGAAGACTTGTAGAATATGGAAGAGAGCTTCCTTATGATATTAAGGACAAGGCAATATTCCATGCAGGTCCTATCGTAAGAAAGATTGAAGGAACAGAGAATGATTATGCTCGGAGAAAAAGCTGTGCCAGACCTGCAAAGATGTATCGAGACACGTAGAAGGAATTCAGAAGATGTCGGGAGATGACATATCTGTATCCTGTCAGAGGTAACCACAAGAATTCACTGCTTGGTAAAGAGACCGGTGCGTTTTTTCTGACTTAGCAGAAGTAACAAAGGAAGAGAATATGATGATTTTATTACGTTTCTGTATTATTCAAAACTGGTAGATGCAAGAAAAGTGATGATCGATATTCTTCAGGACCAGAATAAAGCTGGTTGCGTGTAGAGGGCTAGTATTGGCAATTTGCATGACTTGCAGGTGCGGATCAGAGAAGATATCTTTTCAGTTGATGATGTATTTTGAAAAATACCAGACAAGGAGAAGGCAGTACAGTTGTAGGAAAACAAAATTATCAGAAGATGAGAACTATGCATTTATTAAGAAAATGTTCCCGGAATCAGTATCTGATGGAACGCAAGGGATGACTGGGGACCGCATCTTCTTGAGGCAGAAAGTTTACTCTACGGAGATATTGGTTGCAGCGACAGTGTGAAGAACAATGTACAAAGTACAAAGAACAGTATGCAAGAACAAACGAGAATTTCCACGAATGGCTGAATACATATGCCAGATTGGCGAGATCCAGTATGAGCAGTTACTGGTACTTTTTATCAGCACTTATTTCTGTGGTGCAGTGTATGACGGGGAAGCTTATGTAAAGGCATACAGATGGCGGTTGCTCGCGCATTTTGATCCACGAACTTGCCGCACAGTGGCTGAAGAATGAGAAGACACTGAGATGGAGGGCGGGATAGATACCGTATATCGTTATTCCAGAGAACTTGGAGACCTTGATCCGAATCTTCGAAACTTGATGGAAAAGCTTATGAGGGAGAGATCTGTTATCCTGGTTTAAGAAAAAAAATGACAGTGATAAGGAGATGACAGGCATTAAATTGAAACTAAGAAAGGTAAAACACCATACAGGTATGTTATAACTTTTAGAAAGGAAATGGTTCTCCCTTAGTGATCATACTAGAACCGCTTATAAAGCTGATGACTTCTGCGAATAATGACGCAGAAAGTCTCAGCTTTTTCTGCGTTTATAGATCGCTATGTGGTTGAAAGAAACTGCCAGTGGCAGATTCTGTAGATAAGGAGGAATATAAAATGTTACTAAGCGTTGCGCTGATTCTGCTCTGTGGTATGGGGATGAGTCGGATCTGTAAAAAATTAAAACTGGGGCTTCTGGGGAATGCTTCACCGGTATCGTTCTGGGGCCGTATGTGCTGGAATCTTCTGGATGAAAATTGTTAAATATTTCATTTGAACTTAGGAAGATGGCACTGACTATTATTCTGATGAGAGCCGGATTAGGGCTTGACATTTCCGGTTTGAAAAATCGGGCGTCGCGGCAATATTAGGATCTGTATGCTTGCTTGGGTTTCACCGGCGATTTGTCGTGCCATGTAAGTAAGATTGGAAGAAGGCTATGGAACGGAAAAAGGAATGCAGTTGATTCTTTGGTGGCACAGTAGATGATGTATATCATCATGTATTTACGACCTTTTCAGAGGTTATAGGAAAAGCGTATTGGTTGCCAGGTTTCTAGATGACTGATATCTATTATCCTGGGAGATGATCATTTGGATTGCCGGATGGCTTCTTGCAGTATTTTGAAAGTACCATATCCGGATACGTAAAAGAAATTATTAATCTTACTCAGTATTTCATTTTTTGGTAGTGAAGAAGATCATATGACAACTGCAATTACGTTCTCGGCGTTAATTGCAGTGATGTTCTTTTGAGTGGGCTTACGAAATACAGGGGAAGTGGCTGCAAAAAGGATTGCGGTAAAATGTGGAAGATGTGGGTAGCAGCAAATTGGTTATTCGTACTGGTCGGTGCGACTGTAAATATCGGATATTTGTCTCATGTGGGACTCAAGGCAGTCGTTTTTAATCTGTGGCGCAGTGATCTTCCGAATGGCAGGGGGTCTTTGTATGTCTGCTTGGAACGGATATGAATGGAAAATTTATTTACGATGATGGCATACACACCGAAAAGCAACCGTACAGGCTGCAATCGGAGGAATTCCTCTGGCGCTTGGATTTGCCTGTGGCGATGTGGTTCTGACGGTAGCAGTGCTACAATTGTACTGACTGCACCGCGCTTGGAGCATTTGCGATTGATAGCAGTTACAAAAATTTCTGGCAAAACTAAGTGATTCCATTGCAATGTATTCTCAGTATAAAATAAAGTAGATCAATATCTGATTGACAAATGGCAGTTCTGGCGATATTATTAATAATATAACCAGGATGAATTCATCTCCATAAGCTGCACAGACAGGTAAGAATACGATGCGTTATTTTGCAAGAGAGCTCAGGTTTGCGGATGAGATTTCTAGGGAATCATGGGACTTTTACGATCTAGGTTTTGAAAATATCCGGAAGAACCTGTATCAAATCGCAGGAATCATGAAAGGAGCAAGGAGTCGGTAGGAAGATCATCCATGCAACGGCGAGTCACGGCTATGCGATTACAGTGGATATCGACCCGGAGCACGAGATCGAAGAAAAGTATTGTATGCAGTTGGTGGTGACCAGATCTGATCGGAGCTGTTGTATTGGTAAATCCGTCAAAAGTGTACAGGATCTGACATTAAAGTCTGTGAAAAATACAGGCAAAAATTTCGCAGCAGGATGTTTCAGAAGTCATCAGGCATGGGCAGAATATGTGGATGGACACTGGAAGAATCTGATTCAGAGGAACAATTGATGCTTTGAAGACATTCCAGGATTAAAAGGCGAAAAAAGGATAACGGACAGATGGTTCGGAGATTGGCATTTGTCAAAAAATGTGATATCATAGTAATTAAGTAGGAGAAGAACCAGGAGAAAGGACCTGGATGAAAGGTGAAATTACTGAAGATATCAACAAGGGCAGATATGCACTGAGAAATTGATTGATCTGGCAGAAGTACAAATGGGGAATATATTCGTCTGAAAGACATATAAGTAAGACAAGATTACATTAAAATATATGGAACAGATTATGCCAGATGCTGACAAAGGCCGGATATGGCAAGTTATCGTGGCAATAACGGTGGTTATATGCTGGCGAAAGAGCCGGAAGAATACGGCCGGAGATATTATCCATTACAACGGAAGGAAGCCTTGCGCCGATTGCGTGTCTGGATGACGTGCAATCACGCTGCGAGACAGGATCAGTGTTCCGCCACTTGAGTTCTGGGAAGGACTGCCAAAAGTAATCGACCAATATGTGGATAGTGTGACACTTGCAGATTTGGTAAATAATCTTGAAGAGAAATGCGGCAAGCTGGATCTGTAAATGTAAATGAATAAAAACAAGAAAAGAAACACAGCAAGGCAAAGTCTGCTGTATTTTATTTTATAGGAAAGTTCGATTTTGGGCGAACCATTGAACGAAAATAGCCCGCACAGAGGCGGGCACACAGATAGAACGACACCGATTTAGAAGATGCCAAAACCTTCTACACCACCTCGTCATCAAACAGATTATCTTAATTTAGAAATAATCCATATCCAGAAGATCATCTTCGCTCATGTTGCGAATGTCCATAGATGTCATTCCTTCAGGTGGATTATTTATATTTTTTGCGTAATTCCTCAATGTTAGATTTCATGGTAATGTTCCTCCTTTAGGGATTATAACACAGATAATCGAAAAGAATTATGCAGAAGAACGCTTTCCACGAGATTTGGACATGGTTTCTCGTAAAGTTCTTGGAGGGATACGCGTTGGTGGTTGTAATAGAGTTCTAAAAATTCCATTTGATGGTTGCATTCAGGGTATTTCAAAGGGTCGTAACCAAAGGAAGAAAGGATAGCAGTTCGCCATTGGTTGAAACTTCGATAGATGCGACGGCATCTTTATTAAATTCAAACACATCTTCCTTTCTTCGGTTACCTTGTGTAATAACCGGATTTAATTTTGCTATCAGTTCATAACCACCTTTTTTTGCCGCCTCGATATTTGTCTTTTCAGAATAAGCCATATCTCCAATGACTGATTCAATCTGTATCCCAGCAACTTTACTTTTTTGTACAAGTTTTGGCAGTTCTTTGCCATCTATTTTTTCGCCGCTGGTGATTGTGGCAGCTGTGTGATGATCCGTTCTTCTGTCATTGCTATGTGTTTTATATCCCCCAAAATGAAGTATCGGCTGTCTTATGACCAGTTTTTGCATCTTCATCCTTTGAAGTTTCTAAATGTTCCATGTCATCAGTGACAGATTCTTCTAGTAGATTTTAATTTTTCCTGCACTTTTGGATAACTGCAAATTTCTTCATTTCCTTTTTATAACATCAATAAGCTGTTTACAGTATTTTAGTTCTTTTTCTAAAAAAAGAATCATCTGTGTTTTTATCAGGAAATTTTTTTCTTTCATTGTTTCATCAATTTCATAGATGCTACGGCGCAGTTTTTTTGATTGTTCCTGGAGTACTTGACGGGGGAGTCTTTTGATTGTATTTTGATTTTGTATGCGTTGCATCCATAATAATGTATTTTGACTTAATAATTCCTTTTTCTAATGTTAACTGAACTGTTTTGGCAATCAGCATATCCAAAAGATTCATATCCTTTAAACGTAACTTCCGAAATTTTGTCAATGAACTTGGATTTATAACTTCATCTTCTGGAGCCATGTCCAAAAAATATTTAAAAGACATATCGTATTTAGAACGTTCAACCAGATCAATATCTGATAAATCGTAAATTGATTTCAAAAAGAAGATATTTAAATATTCGGATAGGTGGAACTGCATTTCCTCCGTTATCCAGACAATAATTAGCAAGCAATGCATCATAAATAAAGCTAAAATCAACCAATTCTTTTATCTGCCGGAGAAGATTATCTTTTGGGATTATTAATTCATATATTTCCATGTAGAGATTTAGCACCAATTTCTGCTGTTGTTCGATTATAAAAACACCGCCTATATTTGATAGATACATTGTACCAAATATAGAACGGTATAATCTAATTTTTCAGTGCCATCGAACGAGGGCAGGGGAGTTGAATAGGCGTAGACTATTTTTTGTTGACTATTGTGCAAAGAAAAAGTTTGTACGTTTGATATTCTTTAATTCATCTGAAGAAATGTGAAGAGCATTTTCAATTCATCATTAAGCGGTAGCGGATTTTCGCTGGCAATCACTTTCATGGCGATACTCTGATAAAAGTACGTAATCGTGGAAATCAGACCGACAACGTGCATGGAATTAATGCCGATTGACGGAAGACGCAACGTCAGAATGTCAAAAGGCGGCTTTGTATTTACAAGGATAAAAACCGTACATGTATCGCTGTAGGTAATATCGCCTTCGTAAATATAATTCGCTTCGTAGTAGTTGGATATGTCATCGACAATCGTAGCAGTTAATGACAAATTCTTATTTTCCAGAACTGCCTTCTGCAAGCAGTTCTTTTCTCCGTTAAACCAATAAAGATAAAGTTTGTCAGAAAAATAATTCTGGTACCTTGCAATTTCGGCTGCGCTTTTATCGGTTGAAGTTATGGGGAGCAGAGAGGCTATGTCGATATTCAGAATCTGACAAATGTCTACCAGAGTGTCAATACTTATGAGAACCTCTCCTTTTTCGTATTTGGAAATCGTGGCAACGCTTTTGTTCAATTTTTGGAGAGATCACTTAAGGTCATGTGTTTGGTCCGGCGTCTTGCCCGAAGCTTTTTGCCAAGTGTTGTGTAAAAATCGCAAGAATCCATATTATCCCTCCTTGATGTTTTTGATAATGTTAGTTGATAAAAACTAAAAAGTATAAAAAGATTCTAACATATTCTGATAAAAAATGCTACTAGGCAAAATTTTTGTTAGTTTTGAAAGGTAAATTTATTTCATTTTTTCTTCAGGTAATAATATTCATAAAAGCTGCTTTATGAAATCTGCTATCTGCTCCATCAGATAATGGTTCTTTTGTGCCTGTTCATTCCAGCTGCATGCATGCTCTATATTCCCCCGCCAATGCTTCTGCCGGTTGAATCCCTGATTTTCTATCTTCCATCTGGTTCTTCCCGCATTTACTATTTTTCTGGCATTGTTTTTTGTGATTGTAATGTCTGCAATCGATGCAAACTCTGTTGTTTTTTTTTTCATCTGGTTTAATCTTCTTTTCTGTATAATATGTCAGATTTACATCTGTATTCTGAAACATAATCTGATTCTGATATTCTATTTCTGAACCTATCTTTTTCTTTTTCCGGCAATGACTGATATTCTTTGGCTATGGATGATGCACTTCCCTTTTTATAACGGATGATATAATTCCAGCTGTTATCTGTGCAGGTCTGTATAACTTTCTGACTGACATACAACCCATCTGCCGTTATAATGATCGGAAGTCTCGGAAACTGTTTCTTAATCTTTTCTGCAACTCTGCTAAATGCTTTACTTTTCACAGTCATGTTTTATTTTTTTTCACTCTGATTGATATATTCCTCAGAATTCTGGATCGCTTCAGATGCTATACTGCATACAAGGTTATTCCCCAGATAAAGTTTTGCTTCGAGCACGCTTCTGTGATACTTCGTAAATTCATCTGCTTCTCCACGGTTATAGCAGCGACTCAGGTAATATTCATTCTTTTTCTGATATCCCTCATCCAGTTCTGTGGCGTCAATAATGATCTGCCACCTTTTCAACACCCTGGCATCATCAAATGTTTTTCTACGGATCATAGAATAAGCAATATCTTTCTGTATTTTTTCCAGTTCCTCTGGGTTCAGTCTTGCCAAAAATTCATTCTCTATAACACCATGAGGAAGATACTCCTTCTTTTCTTCACTCATGAATGAGTAGAGATTTTCTACAACTGCATCATCATTAAATTTCAGTGTCATTTCCTGCATACTTGAAATTCCGCTTATGCATTTGTAGTACATGGTTCCAAGCATAACCCTCACTGGATATTCAATATAACTTTGATTTCGCGGATCATTCACCTCAGCAAATTTGGCAAATAACTCTGGGTAATATTTATTTTGAATCTTATTGTATTCAACAACTGGATTCTTTTCCGGTCTTCTTTTGGCTCTTTCCTGTTCTCTGTTCATTTTTCTTCCTTTGCGACAAAGTTTTTCTTTTATTTTACTCCATCGTAAAGGAAGATGCTTTAAATTCAATAAATTTAATGCGAATTATTTTTTATCTATTTTCATACAATTTTTGTAATATGAAAAAAAATGTATGAAAATAGATAAAAACAGGAAAAAGTAATAGACAGATACTGCGGTTTCTAAATAGAATTTTCGTATAATGAAAATAATAGTAAAAATTATTGTCGAATGAAGAAACTAGATAAATTTGTGAATAGATTATCAATGTGCAATAATTATTAATGAAAAGAGTACTCATAAAACGTTATAAAGCTGAATGGAGGCGAGGAGATTATGTCTAAGGAAGCAAAAAGTAGGATACAAGAAGAATATAGGAACCATTCTTTTTGTTATCTTTTGCCGGCTCAATTATTTATGGATTGCCATATTTTCGATCATATTACTATGATACGTATCAGGCAATGTATCACTTGACTAATACGCAGATGGGACTTTTAGGAAGTGCCTACGGCGTGTTGGGTGTATTTTCTTATATTATCGGTGGAGTATTGGCCGATAAAATCAAAGCGAAAAAACTGCTTATTTTTTCGATGATTGCAACTGGTTTGGGTGGATTGCTTCATTTGTTTGTTAATAATTTCTATGCATTGGTAGTGATCTATGGATTATGGGGTGTTACATCTTTTTTGACTTTCTGGCCTGCGCTTATGAAGATTGTCAGAATCCAGGCAACTGAGGAGGAACAAAGCCGTGCTTATGGAACCTTTGAAGGTGGGCGAGGTGTATTCAATGCGGCACATCTGGCAGTGGCAACATCGATTTTTGGAATTTGTCAGAGAAAGGCAATGCCGACGCTCGGAAGTAAAGGAATTAGCTGGTTCTATTCGTTGGCACCGTTGATTGTAGGTATTATCTTTATTTTCCTGTTGAAGGAGCCTGAGACCGTTAAAGAAGACGGAACTTCAAGCACTGTTTCATTTAAAGATATTATCAGAGTGTTAAAGATGCCGGTTATGTGGTTGATTATTATCATGATGTACACAAGTTATACTTTTAATATGTCATCATATTATTTTACTCCTTATGCAAGTAATATCATCGGAGTTACAGCTGTGATCGCAGCAATCTTAACGGTTATGTCTCAGTACATCCGTCCGTTTGCGGCAACACTTGGTGGATTTTCCGGAGATAAATTCGGAAGAAGCCATACAATGATTGTTGGTTATATTTTGATGATCGCCGGTGTGGTTATCATGGACGTTACAGGCAAAATGGCTTCGGATAGCAGAATGATATTGGTTGTGGCGGCTTGTGTGCTGGTATATGCAGGTATGTTTATAAACTTTGGTCTGTACTTCTCGTTTATTTCAGAAGGTGGTATTCCGGTGGAATTAGGAGGAGTTGCAATTGGTATGGCGTCCACATTTGGATATTTGCCGGAAGTTTTGAGTTATACAATCGCAGGTAAATTGTTAGATACTTATCCGGGATATCAGGGATATCACCTGAATTTCCTGTATATGATCGCGATGGGCGTGATTGGATTAATCGTTGCGATTATCTGGACAAAAAGTATGGAAAGAAAAAAAGCAGATGCTACAGAAGCATAATAAAAAGAAGGAGGGTTAAATTATGGCTAAAGTAGAATCAACAGTAAAAGAGTAATGGCGCGAGATGAATTTCCTTACGAGTGGGATGTGATCGAGAACGAATGGATTACAATGTCGATGGCTGCCGCCTTTCGGCGCGTGTTTGGCATCCTAAGACAGATAAACCGGTTCCTACAATATTTGAGACACAGCCGTATCGTAAGAGAGATGGAATGCGTGGAAGAGATGAACCGATGTATGGTTTCTTTGCAGGTATGGGATATAACGTAGTTCGCGTAGATATGCGTGGAGCAGGAGAGTCTGACCAGTGTTTCTATGATGAATACCTGAAACAGGAACAGGATGATGCGGTAGAATGCATCGAATGGATTGCCGAGCAGCCATGGTGTGACGGAAATGTCGGAATGATGGGAAAATCATGGAGTGGGTTTAACTCATTGCAGGTTGCGGCAAGACAGCCAAAAGGATTAAGAGCGATCATCTGTGTAGGATTTGTTGATGACAGATATACACAGGATATTCATTATAAAGGTGGATGCCTGTTGAATGATAACTTCTGGTGGGGCAATATTATGCTGGCATACATGTGCCGCGCGATTGATTCGGAGATCAAACCGGATACATGGAAAGAAGAGTCTGTTAAACGTTTGGAGGAAATGCCACTTTGGCCGGCTAACTGGATGGAACATCAGACAAGAGATGATTACTGGAAACACGGCTCTGTAAGTGTGAATTATGACGATATTAAAGTTCCTGTATTTGCACTGGATGGATGGGCTGATTCTTATACAAACAGTGTATTAACTTTGATGGAAGGATTAAGTGTTCCGAGAAAAGCACTGATCGGACCTTGGGCACATGTATTTGCTCATGACGGAATGCCTCAGCCGGCAATTGATTTCCTTGGTGAAGCTACAAAATGGTGGGATAAATGGCTGAAAGGTGTTGATAACGACACATTAGACTGCCCGATGGTACAGGTGTGGTTGGAAGACAGCATGGAACCAGAAACTGTACATCCGCTTAGTGATGGACGCTGGGTTGCATTGGACGGATGGCCGTCAAAAGATGTTGCTATGAAAACACTTTCTATGACATACGGACATCTTCAGGATGAAGCAAATACAAAGAAAGAAATCGTAGATCTTTGCACACTTCCAAATCACGGACTCCTGGCAAATGAGTGGATGGGAGCAGGTGTTCTCGGGGAGTCTCCGGCAGACATGAGAGTAGATGATGGAATGGCAATGGTATTTGATTCGGATATATTAGAGGAAGAAGTAGAGATTCTTGGATATCCGGAATTTGAGGTAGAGTTTACCTGCGATAAGCCAAATGCATTTATGTATGCTCAGCTGAGTGATATCCATCCGGATGGAGCTGCAACAAGAGTTTCTTATGGACTTATGAATCTGACGCATTTAGAGGGGCATGATAAGGTGGTATACCTTGAAGAAGGTAAGACATATAAAGCAAAAGTACAGTTGGATGTGTGTGGACATAACTTCCCGAAAGGACACAGAATCAGACTTTCTATTGCAAACTCATTCTGGCCAATGATCTGGCCATCACCGGAGCTTGCAACATTAAAACTGGATCTGTCTACTGCTAAATTTGCATTACCGATGTTCTCAGGAAAAGATGCGGGAAGGTCCGAATATGGAAGCCAGATGTGCGCCGCTTACTCCGATGACAACATTATCACCTGGTCGTGTAGACCGTACAATTGAGTATGATCTGCTCACGGATTCATGGACATCTATTACAAACGGTGTTGGTGGAGTGTTTGGAGAGGGTATCTATCGCTTTGATGATATTGGAACGGTAGTAGAACATAACCTCAAGAGAGAACTGACGATGAGCAACAAAGATCCGTTGTCAGCCAAATATACTATTACGCAGAAGATGAAGAACGGCCGTGATGGATGGCTGACAGATTGTGATATCGTTGTTACTCAGACTGCTGATAAAGATAACTTCTATATTACCGGACACATGGATGCATCAATTAATGATGAACATGTATTCCACAGAGATTATGACTACAAAGTAAAGAGAAATGGAATTTAAAAAGGGGCGAGGCGATTGAAAGAAAAAAAGTATTACATTCTGGGAACTTGTGCTTATGAATGTATCTGCCCTTTATGGAATCCGCTGGATTGCAAAATCAACCTCAGACAGTTTTGGCCTGGGGTTGGGAGCAATCCCGATGTGGATCATATTTATGCTGATATTCTTTGTGCCGCAGGCGCTGATGTGTGCGGAACTGGCAACAGCATATCCTACAGATGGAGGTCTGAATGACTGGGTTAAAATTGCATTCGGAACAAAATATGGATTTTTAGTATCCTGGATGCATTGGACGGCACTTATTTTCTGGTATGCATCTTTTCTGACATTTTTCTCAATCAATTTTACTTACATGATTGGGAAACCAGAACTTGCAGATAACAAAATACTAGTATTGATTATGTCGTTGGTTGTTTTCTGGGCGTTGTCGTTTGCGAGTATGCGTGGTATGAAATTTGGAAAATACTTTACCAGTGTAGGTGCGCTGGGTTCGGTGGTACCGACGGTGTGTCTGATTGGTATGGCAATTCTGGCAGTGGTAGTGTTCAAAAGGCACCAAGTGCATCTGAGTATACGATAGCAACATTGACCCCTAAGCTAAATATGAATTCGCTGGTTGCAATTTCGGGAATTACATTTGCGTATACAGGAGCTGAATTTACAGCAAACTTCGCTTCTGAAATGAAAAATCCTCAGAAAGATTATCCAAGAGCAATCATGATTGCTGCCGGAACAATCTGCGTATTATATGTGATTGGTTCGGTATGTATGACAATGCTGATGCCGACGTCAGAAATCTTTGCGTATACAGGGGACTTTGGATGCATTAGTAATTTGCCTGCAATCTCCTGGAAGTTCCTCAATTTTTTGTTCAGATCGTAGCATTTGGAATTACTTTGTCGATATTTGGAGCGGTAGTGCTGTATATTGCGCAACCGACAAAGATGTTGTTTGGATATTCTGAACCGGGAATCTTTCCGGAGAAGATTACGAAGAAAAAAATGAGCATGACATTCCGGAGAAGGCGATTTTATTTCAGGCGATACTTGTTTTCTCTGCTGCTTGCAGGCGTGGCAGTTTTCCCGGCAGTTGAAACGATTTACAATGTATTAATGGATGTTACGACACCGGAGCAGGCAAAGATCGCAGAAAATGCAGGAGCTTGTGCAGTTATGGCACTGGAGCGTATTCCGGCAGATATCCGCGCAGCAGGCGGTGTGGCTCGTATGAGCGATCCAAAGATGATCAAGGGAATCCAGGAAGCGGTTTCTATTCCGGTTATGGCAAAATGCCGTATCGGTCATTTCGCAGAAGCACAGATTCTTGAGGCAATTGAGATTTACTACATCGATGAGAGTGAAGTACTTTCCCCAGCAGATGATGTATATCATATCAATAAAAGAAACTTCAAAGTTCCATTTGTGTGTGGAGCAAAAGATTTAGGTGAGGCATTGCGCCGTATCAATGAAGGAGCAAGCAGAAGGTGTATTTGTAGGTTCCGGAATCTTTAAGTCAGGTAATCCAGCAAAACGTGCGGCTTCAATTGTGAAAGCAGTTACGAACTACACAGATGCAAAACTGATCGCTGAACTTTCAACAGATCTTGGCGAAGCAATGGTAGGAATCAATGAACAGGAAATTGAATTATTAATGGCAGAAAGAGGAAAGTAAGATGACGATTGCAATCTTGGCAATGCAGGGAGCATTCTTAGAACATGGACAGATGCTGGACCGCCTGGGCGTGGAACATTTCGAAATCCGTAAAAAGAAGATCTGGATCGTTCTTTTGACGGACTGATCCTTCCGGGCGGGGAAAGCACCGTTATGAGAAAGCTTCTGATCGAGCTGGATATTTACGATATATTAAAAGAGAAGATTGAAGACGGACTTCCGGTATTTGGAACTTGTGCCGGTCTGATCCTGCTGGCAGATCAGGTGGAAGATGGAGTCCAATGCTTTGGTACGATGAATATTCTGGCAAAAGCGAAATGCTTATGGAAGGCAATTTGGCAGTTTTTTACACAGAAGATGAGATGAAAGGACTTGGAAAGATTCCAATGACATTCATCCGTGCGCCATATATTGCTGATGTCTATGGAAATGCAGAGACACTGGCCGTAGTAGATGGAAAAGTTGTGGCCGCAAGACAGGGCAGCCAGCTTGCAACTGCGTTTCATCCGGAACTGAATGATGATACAAGTGTGCATGCATATTTTGTAGAAATGATAAAAGGAAGCAAGGCACAGGCTGTATAGAAACGTCATTTATAATATGAAGACGGAACGACATTTTATCTAATAGGATAGCACTGTGTTTTTTGAAAAGTAGAACAAAGCCCTGAATGATATCATTTTCAGAGAAGTAAATAACGGAGTGTACAAAGCAGGATTTGCGAGAAACCAGGAGGCATATGAGGAAGCTTATTATATGGTATTCAACCGTCTGGACTGGTTGGAGGAAAGACTGGCTGACAGAAGATATCTGTTCGGAGATAAGATTACAGAATCGGATGTCCGGTTATATGTAACACTGGCAAGATTCGATGTGGCTTATCATAATATCTTTCGTGTGAATAAGAAGCGTCTGAGAGATTATGATAATCTGTGGGCTTATGCAAGAGACCTGTATCAGACACCGGGATTCGGGGATACGACAGATTTTGCGGCAATCAAAAAGCATTATCACATTGACTGCAATCCTGGAAATATTCATCAGATCATTGCAAAAAGGACCGGATGAAGAAGCGTGGCTGCTTCCACATGGAGAGAGAAGCTTTCAGAAAAATAAAAAGCTGTCAGGTTATGAAGGTATGCTAACCAGACAGCTTTTTGTGATATAAAAGTGTACACGGGAAGATACCGGGATGTATAATATTTTAGAGAAAGTATTTTTCGGAGATACACTAGTATTAAAATTTCGGAACATCCAGTTTTGGAATGATTTAATAATCGGAGGAGTGAAATATATGTATGAGCAGGATTAGATAATAAGAATGAATAATGAAGTTATCAGAACAATGGTGAAATTATTATTAAACAAGGATATAGGTACACCTGTAGATATTTCAGATGGAGCAATTAAAGGTGAAAATAGAAAAATCTTAGAAGCTGCGAACGGACAAAGTGGTATAGACAATATTAAGAAGATGGAAGAGGAAATACTAACACTTGTAGATGTGAATAAAGAAGGAGCTTTAGAAAAGCGCTTGTATTTTACGGATATCTAAATGAACTGCCGGAAGATGAATTATTGTCCGGGAATTATAGCCATGAAAAAAATTAAAAAGGGCTGAAGATGGTTGCAGAGCATTATGGAATATTAAATGTTATTGATTTGATATACAGATAAAACTGTAAAACATACTTGACAAATATGACATAGCGGTAATATAATAAAACCAATCCATAAAACCTATCGAAACAATAGAAATATAAGGATTGGTTTTATTTAGTTTAAAGAACGGAAGGGAGCGTGCAGGATAATGACAAAAGAAAAGCGAATGTGGGGACGAATGCGATGTTGTTGCGCTTGCGCGCATGAAAAATAAAAATTACAAAAAGCATACTAAACATAGTTGACAAATAGGAATTAAGGTAGTATAGTAAATTCATCAAGAAAACATACCGAAAAAAGTAGGAAAGGTAGGAAGCAAAATGTCAAAGATTTATAAAGGAACATTAGGACTGATCGGAAATACACCACTGGTGGAAGTAGTAAACATAGAAAAAGAACTTGGTTTGGAAGCAACACTTCTTGTAAAGCTTGAGTACCTCAATCCGGCAGGAAGCGTCAAAGACAGAATTGCAAAAGCAATGATCGAGGACGCTGAAGAAAAAGGATTATTAAAAAAGAAGGTTCTGTTATCATTGAGCCGACTTCAGGTAATACCGGTATCGGTCTTGCATCCATCGCAGCAGCAAAGGATACAGGATCATCCTGACAATGCCAGAAACGATGAGTGTGGAAAGAAGAAACATCCTGAAAGCTTACGGCGCAGAGATCGTACTGACAGAAGGAGCCAAAGGAATGAAGGGAGCCATTGCAAAAGCAGATGAACTCGCAAAAGAGATTCCAAACAGCTACATCCCGGGACAGTTTGTAAACCCGGCAAACCCGGCAGCACACACAAGAAGACAACAGGTCCTGAGATCTGGAACGATACAGACGGAGCAGTCGATATCGTGATCGCAGGTGTCGGAACAGGCGGAACACTTTCCGGAATCGGTGCTTACTTAAAAGAGCAGAAACCGGAAGTTCAGATCGTAGCATTGGAGCCGGCTTCTTCACCGGTACTTTCAGAAGGAAAAGCAGGTCCGCATAAGATTCAGGGAATCGGAGCAGGATTCGTTCCGAGACATTGGATACCAAGATCTACGACGAAATCTACAAAGCAGAAGCAGACGAAGCATTTGAAACGGCCAAACTTCTTGCAAAGAAAGAGGGAGTTCTGGTAGGTATTTCTTCAGGAGCAGCACTTGCAGGAGCCATCGAACTGGCAAAACGTCCGGAGAACAAAGGTAAGACAATCGTAGCATTGCTGCCGGATTCAGGTGACAGATATTATTCAACACCATTATTTACAGAATAAAAGATATAGAATCCGAAACAGAACGGACAGTATCAACAAATAACGATAAAATTATGAAGAAAAAGGAGATCAACCCAATGAGCGAAAAAATCACAAGAGAGAATAGAGAGAAAAAATTTGAAACATTACAGTTACACGTAGGACAGGAAAGTCCGGATCCGGTTACAGATGCAAGAGCAGTGCCGATCTATCAGACATCTTCTTATGTATTCCGCAACAGTGATCATGCAGCAGCACGTTTTGGACTGGCAGATGCAGGTAACATTTACGGACGTCTGACAAACCCGACAGAAGGATTTTCGAAAAAGAATTGCAGCACTGGAAGGCGGGTTGCAGCACTAGCAGTTGCATCCGGAGCAGCAGCATTACCTACACAATCGAAAACCTTGCACAGAACGGTGATCACATTGTAGCAGCAAAAAATATCTATGGTGGAACCACCAACTTACTGGAGCATACACTTCCAGCTTATGGAATCACAACAACATTTGTTGATATTTTTAATCTTGAAGAAGTTGAAGCAGCAATTCAGGAAAATACAAAGCAGTCTATATCGAGACACTTGGAAATCCAAACTCAGATGTTGTAGATATTGAGAAGATTGCAAATATCGCACATGCGCATAAAATTCCGCTTGTTGTAGATAATACATTTGCAACACCATACCTTGTAAGACCAATTGAATATGGTGCAGATATCGTTGTTCATTCTGCAACTAAATTCATCGGTGGACATGGTACAACAATCGGAGGTGTGATTGTAGAGGGTGGAAAATTTGACTGGGAAGCATCGGGTAAATTCCTTCACTGACAGAACCAAACCCAAGTTATCACGGAATCAGCTTCACAAAAGCAGTTGGACCGGCTGCATTCGTTACAAAGATCCGTGCAATCCTTTTAAGAGATACAGGAGCAACAATTTCTCCGATCAGTTCCTTTATCTTCCTGCAGGGACTTGAGACATTTCCCTTCGTGTAGAGCGTCATGTGGAAAATGCACTGAAGGTTGTTCAGTATCTGAACAATCATCCGCAGGTTGAGAGAGTACATCACCCATCTGTATCGATGATCCAAGCAGCAGGAGCTTTATAAGAAATATTTCCCGAACGGCGGTGGTTCTATCTTCACATTTGAGATCAAAGGTGATGCGCAAAGGCAAAGGACTTTATTGATAATCTGGAGCTGTTCTCCTTGCTGGCCAATGTAGCGGACGTTAAATCTCTTGTTATCCATCCGGCTACAACAACACACAGCCAGTGCACAGAAGAAGAACTTCTCGATCAGGGTATCAAACCAAATACAATTCGTCTTTCCATTGGTACAGAGAATATTGACGATATCATTCAGGATCTTGATGAATAAAAAAATAATGAAGGAGGTGGAGATATAGGATGAAACTTTCAAAAAAAGCAGATATGGTCTGAGAGCGCTTGATCGATCGACCATGCATTCAAAACGTGAACAGGTGGCGCTCAAAGCATTGCAGAGCGGAACAAGATATCCCCGCAGTATCTGAACAGGTATTTGCAAGTCTTAGAAAGCAGGAATCGTAAAGAGTATAAAAGGCCCCAGGGCGGCTATTTCTTAAGCCGTCCGCCACAGGAGATTACCGTTTCTTCTATTATAGAAGCTTTGGAAGGTGACTACCGCATCGAAGATGAGGAACCCGAAAGAAGGAAAAAATACCGGGAGTGTCAAAGCAATCCAGAAACTGGTGATCGACAGGGTAAATGACAGCGTGACAGAGATCCTCCAGTCAGTAACCTTTGCATGATCTGGAGAAAAGAGTATCAGAATACATTGATTATGGACAGGATATGTATTATATATAACATCAAAGCTCATTAAAGCGTTGAAAGACTTTGCAATTTGTGCTTGCACAAGGATTGCAGGTCTTTTCGCAACGCTTGAGGAGCGCCCGTCCGGAGAAAAACAACAAAACATACTGTATTAGCGGAAACCACTGGTACAGTATTCTTTTTTTTGTGGTAAACTTTTCAGTATATTTGAAAGATAAATGTTTTCAAAAACACATTTCAGTTCCTTTATTACAGGAAACGTCATATAATACCAGATAAACAAAACCTATCTGTTAGGAATAGCTGCTGCATGAACAGCAACTCACAAAAGAGAGTTAAAAGATATGAAGACAATCACGATAGAAGAGTTATTACAATTGGAATCCAGAATACAATCACAGTGCTGGACGTCCGTCCTGCAGATGCATATACCAGAGGCTCTGTACCGGGAGTTGGGTCAGCATCCCGCTTGCAGAAGTAGAAGAACGTATGGAAGAACTTCCGAAAGAAAAAGCCGGTGTATGTATTATGCCATACCGGTGAATGGAGTGTCGATGCTGTTTATGAACTGGAAGCAGCAGGATATGATGCGGCGAATATTGAAGGCGGATATCGTTCCTTTTGAGAAAGAAAAAGAGTTCGTAAGGTGAGTGAAAATACTACCGGAGAGAAGCAGAAAGAGATTGAACGCAGTATCATCAAGAAATTCCGCAAGGGAATCTGGAGAAAGTTCACGAAAGGAATCAGAGAATACGATCTGATCCAGGACGGAGATAAGATTGCAGTCTATTGTATTTCCGGTGGAAAAGATTCCATGCTGATGGCAAAGCTGTTTCAGGAACTGTTAAAACATGGCAAAGCTGAATTTTGAATTAGTATTTCTGGTAATGAATCCGGGATACAATGAAGATAACTGGAAGATCATTCAGGATAACGCCAAAGTACTTGGAATTCCGCTTACGGTATTTTTGAGACACAGATATTTGATACGGTAGCAGATATTGACAAGAATCCATGTTACTGATCCTTGCGGGGGATGTTCTACGGCGAAAGGTGGAGATGATGCCGAAGCTCCATAGCCAGAATTTCGAGGGTATGGAGCTGATCAGACCAATGTATCTTTGATCGCATGAAGATGACATTATAGCATGGAGGGATATAATCAGCTCAACTATTCAGTGCGGCATGCAGATTCACAGAGAACTGCGTATCCTGTGGCGGCGGAAGAGGTTCCAAACGTGACGAGATGAAGGAACTGGATCAAGGAATTCAGAAAATGGAGATATTATCGAAAGAATATTTTCTCCGGAGTGTGCATAATGTCAACTTAAGAACGATTATCGGATACCATAAAGATGACATGGAATATAATTTCCTGGATGATTACAATGAAAGAGGGTAAATAATGAATTACGGATTTATATTAATGATGTATACACGGAAACGGAACAGATGAAAAGACACATTCTGCCGGTTCAGTAGCAGCACCGGATTCACTGCGGCAGCGACATTTGCCTTATCCTGGTATTGGACAAATTACCGGATACGTACTTATACGAGAGAGAGCAACCCGACAAGAACAGAGCTTGAGCATACGCAGACGGCACTGGAAGGTGCGGTAGATACTGCAGCATGCGCAAACGGTATGGCTGCGGTGGTCTTTGTCTGAGTTATTTGGACCGCGGATCATATCCTTTGTACAGATGATCTGTATGGCGGTTCTGTCAGAATGTTTGAATCTGTCGGCGGGAAGAGGATTGGAGTTTTCTTTTTATGTAGATACTGCGGATGCAGATCTTGTAGAAGCAGTGTATCGGGAGAATACAAAGCACTTTATATCGAGACACTGGGCAACCCGACCATGCGTGTCACAGATCTCAGAAAGATGAAAGAAATCGCAGATAAACATGATCTGGAAGATTGGCTGCTGACAATACATTTCTTTTCACCATTATTTCAAAGACCGATTGAACTGGAGCAGATCTGGTTATCCACAGTGGGACAAAATTCCTTGCGGACATAATGACACACTGGCAGGATTTCTGTGTTCGGCGGATGAAGAGACAGCGAAGAAGATCCGTTATATATATAAGACAGTCGGAAGCTGTCTTGCACCATTTGACAGCTATCTGATCTTGCGTGGAATTAAGACATTGTCTGTAAGATTAAGAGCACAGCAGGATAATGCGATGAAGATTGCGAACTGGTTAAAAGGACATGAAAAAGTAAAACAGGTCTATTATGTAGGCTTGAAAGAGCATCCGGGTATGGAATGCATCAGCAGGCAAGCGGATTCAGCATGATTTCTTTTAAAGGCAGACAGGAAGCAACGGCCGAAAGTGCATCCAATCACTGATCACTTACCCGATGCTTCAGACACATGGAGATCTGCCGGTAGAAGTAAGAGAGAAACTTGGGAATCACAGAAGATTTCTTAAAGATTGTCAGTTGGAATTGAAAATGCAGATGATCTAATCGCAGATCTTGAGCAGGCACTTGCGTAGGAGGATGCACAGATGAAGTTCGATTTTGATAAAGTAGTGGACAGACATGGAACAAAAATGCCTGGAAATATGATTTCGCAAAAGAAAGAGGAGAGTGATGATATGCTTCCGCTCTGGGTGGCAGATATGGATTCCCGACAGCACCGGGAATCAGAAAAGCTTAAGGAAGTGACGCAGTCGCACACGATCTGCGGATCTGACGAAGGAAAAGATGATTACTTCCAGGCAGCAACCGGATGGTATGAGAAGCATTTCGGATGGAAAGTAGAGAAAAGAATGGCTGATCAAGACACCGGGCGTGGTATTCGCACGCGATGGCAGTGAGGCCTTACAAGGTGATGCAGTTCTTCTGCGATAACCGGTTTACTATCCGTTCAGCGAAGTGATCTGAATAACCACAGAAGGCTGATCAATAATCGCTAAAACAGATAGACGGACATTACGAGATTAATTTCGAAGAATTCGAGCAGATTGGTGAAGAAAATGTAAAATTATTCTGATGTGCAGTCCGCAATAATCCGGTCGGACGTGTGTGGAAGGAGTGGGGAACTCGTAAGAGAGGAGACATTTGTCTAAAAGACATAACGCGCCGAAAGTCAGTGATGAGATCCACAGTGATTTTACATATGGAGAGAATAATACATCATGTATTTGCATCCTTAGATGAAAAATACGCTGCAATCACTACAACATGTACCCACCAAGTAAGACATTTAACATTGCCGGACTTAGATTTCCAATATATGGATCTCAATCCGGAGCTTCGATGCGAGATTCGGGCAAACACAGCCAGGTGAATCTGATGGGACTACTGGTTGCACATGTCAGGCAGCTTATGAGGACCAGTGAAGAGTGGTTAAAGGGTGAAATTTATCTGGAGGAAATCTGGATTATGTCCGTACGTTTTTAAAGAGAATCTTCGGAGATCAAACTGACAGAGCCAGGAAGGACTTATCTTTATGGTTGGATTTTACAGAGTCTCGGCATGAAAGAAAGGCAGTTAAAGATCTGGTGGAGAACAAGCAAAACTCACAATGACAATAGGAGCAATGTTTGGATAGGACGGAGGATTTGAGCGATATAAATATTGCATGTCACGAAATTTAAAACAGGCATTGACACAATTGGCTGAAGCGGTGCATGATAGGTAAGTGAGGAGATACGTTAAGAAGGGAATTTGACCAGAATGGATAGTGGTGCGGATGTTTGATCATTGTATTGCATGACCAGGAGTATGAACAGAAGATATCATCAAGTGTTGGATCAGTCTACATTGTAACAGATCGTACCGTGGAAGTATTTTAATAAGACGGCATAACATGTATTCCCATGGACCGTACGATGGGCGGGAAGCTGTTATTTTATTTAATGAAAAGACAAGACTTACGGAAGAAGAGAGACCATCGAATACTTTATTTAGAGGTGAAAGTCGAAATGAACAGAAGAAATCAAAAAATGAAATCAAAAACTGAAAAAGGAAAAAAGATGCTGTAATCCTTAGCACGATAAATTATGTAGATGGGGAAGTGCAGGAGATTCTGCAGAACTATATGTGAAGACTCTTATTATCTTGCAGAATTGCAGCAAGTTCAGAGCACGATTATTTTCTGTGGAGTCTCTTTGCCAAGGGAGGTGCAAAATCCTGAATCAAAGAAGCGAGAGTCGTAATGGCAGACAGTCATGCAGACTGTCGATGGCACCACATGGTAGACGTAGATAAGATCAGGGAGGTGAAATGAATACCCGGATGTCATATCTGTAGTCTGTTATGTGAACTCAACCGCAGAGATCAAAGCAGAGTCAGACGTATGTGTAACATCGTCAAATGCACTGAAGATCGTGAAGAATCTTCCGAATAAAGATATCTTCTTTATCCCGGATGAGAATCTTGGTCGTTTCGTGGCAAGTCAGCTTCCGGAGAAGCACTTCATCTTTAATGATGGATTCTGCCATGTACATACAGTATCCACAAAGAAGAACTTCAGAAAGCCAAGAGGCGCATCCGAAGCTTATCATGCCCAACACATCCAGAATGTACAGGAGATATTCTGAATTATCTGATTTTATCGGAAGTACTTCGCAGATTATCGATTATGCTACAAAATCAGAAAATAACACATTTATCATCTGCACAGAGATGGGTATTCTATGAATTGCACTGTGAAAAATCCGGAGAAGAAATTTACTCCGTAGGGCACAGACAGTTCTGTCCGAATATGAAGATGGTGCGTCTGGAAGGTGTGAAAGAAGCACGAGACCATGCAGCCAGAGTGAATCTGGATGAGGAGATGCAGAAGGCAGCACTTCCACTGGAGAAGATGCTGAAATTGGGCAGTAAGCCGGGGGGACAGGTAAAGTGGCTTTTTTAGTGTCCCGGGGGCTCTAGTGAAAAAAGAAAATAATTAAGAGAAAGACTTCGTATCTGATGTAGGATGCGAAGTCTTTTTAGTATATCAAAGTATATAAGAGAAGTTGTTAGTGGAAGATTCTGTAGATGAGTTATTAAAACCAATAAAACAATTAAAATGATGGTTTAAAGATGAAAACAATTATTTTAATTGTTTTTTGTTTACAAACAATAGAGGTTGTGATTTAATAAAGAAAAACAGGGTATGATTAAGCTGGGAAAGGTGAGTTCATGAAAAGAAAAATTATTTATTACATGGAATATACAACAGCGGAGGAAATCAGGCAGGTTCGAAAAGGATTGCATCTGACACAGAAGAGTTTGCAGAATTTGTCAATTTAACTCCCAAACCGACAGTGGGGAGGCGTTGGGAAGGGCGAAGAAGGTAATCAGGGACCAATTGTTCCGTTGTTAAAATGTTGAAATATCGGAATATGAGCAGACAATTAGAGGATTAGAAAAAAACGTGGACCTCAGGATCTGATGCGTGTATCAGCCAGGATGTATACGTTAATTGATGTGAATGAGCAGGAACGAAAAGTGAAAATAAAAATTATACAGATAAGATTAGCAGAGATAAAATGAAACTGATACTGAAAGATCTGGGACGCTATTTTACGATCCGATTATGATTATAGAAGACAGAAGGACGGATGGCGGAGGATGATTTGATTCGTATAGAGAGGTAAATGAATGATAGGAACTTTTTGGGCAGAACATCAGGACAAATAGGCGCTGTCGTCAAAGGGAATCAGTTAAAATGGGAGGAATGATGGGATCTGGTACAAAGCCGATTATACAGGATATGAAGGACTGGCAGAGGTATATGATATCGCATCTTCTGAAAAATCTACGCTGCTGAACAAAATTTGTATATTATGACCTGGAAGAAATAAAATATGGAACGGTAATTTATAATGGAGCAAGAGTAAAAATTTTTCTGAATGAAGACTGGCAGATTATAACTTTAGAGAGGTTGTTTTGCTAATTTTTCGGAGAAAGTCTGTATAAAAGCATGTATAGAAATACCCGACCATGAGGAAAGATTACGTTTCTAGTAACAGGTGGAACGAATGACGGGGACTTCAGTAAATTCCTATATATATGAACAAACTTGTTGACGATAGATGATTTTTTTCGAATGAAGACCGGCATATGCATAACATAGCCGTCTTGATGAATGTGGAAAGGTGATTATGCATACTGCCCGATCTGATAATGAGCAGGGCTTTTAGCAGATAACAACGATGGATTATCCTTTGGCGATATTTACACACTTATGGAGAAGGTTCAGGCCAAACAATATGTAATGCATTGATGAACAATTAGATATTTCCGAATCTTTATATAAAATGACAATCTAAAGTTCCGTTTACAAAAAAAAGACGGACAGAATTGCTTGAAAAAACGCAGAAGGTCATTCAGATGAGATACGAAACGGTGGAAACGATTATATTTTGCACAAATGCGGAAATATCCTTATTTGTTTTCTGGAAGACGTAGAGAAATATAATGGGGAAAGAACGGTAGAAACAAGTAATTGTTGGCGAACAAAGGAGAAGATAAAAATTATGATAAATGAAATCGAAATCTGGAAAAAAGAAGAGTATCATTATCCGGCAGCATGGCTTTATACCGGTGATGTTCAGCTATATTCATGATGAAAAGAAGCATCCGGCAATGATCATCGCACCGGGCGGCGCATACCGAAGTATCCCCATCGGAAGCGCACCTGCCGGCAATGGAATTTATGGTGCAGGGTACAATGTATTCGTTCTGGAATATACGATTAATCAGTTAGATGAAGCACCGCTGAAGATGCAGCCGTTACACGATATCTCAAGAGCACTCCATGATTCGTTCACGCAGGAGGGAATTTGCTATCAGACCAGACAGAATTGCAGCCTGCGGATTCTCAGCAGGAACACATCTGTGTGGAAGCCTTTGTACATAATAAAGATGTGGAAGATCCGGAAGAAACATGCAGAACATATCAACCGCCAGATGTGGCGATTCTGTCTTATCCGGTCATCACTTCAGGAAAATATGCACACAGAGATTCATTTGTCACTGTTTGGAAAAAGAGCCGTCAGAGCAGGAACTGGACTATATGTCGCTGGAAAATCATGTGACAAAAGATACACCGCATGTTTCCTGGCAAGACCGTAACAGATCAGACAGTTCCGGTGGAGAACAGTTATCTCTTTGCACAGGCTTGTGCACAGGCTGAGAGTGTACCATTGCACAGCATGTATTTTCAGAAGGATCCATGGACTATCTGTGGCAACCGAAGAGTGGTTAGAGCAGAGATATGGGACAGGAAGAAGGAAAAGATATACAAGGAACAGATTGCAGATACTTGCAGAGGCAATCGGTAAGCGAGACTCCATTTCAAAGGAAAAAGGAGGAGGAACTTCTGGTGAAGTTCGGTATCGGACAATAAAAAGCCGGCAAGATGGACGGAAAAAAGCAGAAAGAGGGGAATCGCAAAACGCTGAAAGAAGTACAGAGTGGACGCAGCTTGCAGAAGTGTGGATGGAGAAATATTCGAAAGTGGAATAGAGGAGAATAAAGGGTACAGGCATTTCAAAAACAGTGTGGCAATCGAATCTATAAACTGGAAATTACTTGTAGTACTAAATTGATAATTGTATAATAGTGGAGAAAAGAAGGAACAAGAAAAATTGGATATAGGATAAGAGATAAAATGGAGTTATATTAATGGACGCCTGAAGACACATCCGGACGAAAAGAAAAAGAAAATAAAAGTTTACGATATACTGACAGTCTGCATATCCTCTACATCAGAGCGGATCACCACGAAGCGGCTCGCGACAATGGAAGCTCGTGAAGAGATTGATAAAGGGCCGAATGGAGATCTGTAAGAATCTGTTCTTATGTAACCGGAAGAAAACGTCATATTATCTGCTTTTGATGCCAGGAAACAAAGCGCCCAAGACAAAGAACTGTCACAGCAGATCCCGACCACGATTATCCTTTGCATCGGGAGAAGACATGGAAATATCTGAATGTAACGCCGGGAGGCTCAGCTACGTCATGGGACTGATCTTTTGATCCGGAGAATAAGAGTGCAGCTTCTGGTGGATGAGACTTCTGGAACAGGAAGAATTCGGATGTCATCCTTGTGAACACTTCAGTATCAAGATAGAAGAGCGGATGTGTTTGATAAATTTCTGAAAATCCATCATGATTATATTACAGTGAAGCTTTCGGATGAAATGAACAG
>VOFH01004169.1_pt1 | contig 46214 bp, 79 predicted proteins | sample 5384091 | NCBI WGS metagenome assembly VOFH01 (sample SAMN12384727, study PRJNA508395) | human gut metagenome | isolation source: healthy gut G | host: Homo sapiens
CAAACCATCGAATGCCGCCGCAGATAAACAGAATATTGGTAGTATCAATATGGATGAATTCTGATGAGGGTGCTTGCGGCCGCCCTGGGGCGGACATTGGCCACAGTGCCTTCAAATCTTCAGCAGCGCCTGTTGCACGCCTTCGCCGGACACATCGCGGGTAATGGATGTGTTCTCACTTTTGCGGGCAATTTTATCGACCTCATCGACATAAATGATGCCGTGCTCGGCGCGCTCCACGTCATAATCCGCCGCCTGCAGCAACCGAAGAAGGATATTCTCCACGTCATCGCCCCCCCTGCTTCCGGTCAGCGTGGTCGCGTCGGCAATGGCAAAAAGGCACTTTCAGAATGCGGGCCAGGGTCTGGGCCAAACAGCGTCTTGCCGCTGCCGGTAGGACCGATCATCAGAATATTGCTCTTTTGCAGCTCCACATCATTGCTGCCGCCGAAATAGATGCGCTTGTAGTGGTTATAAACCGCCACAGACAAAGGCGACCTTGGCGCTTTCTGGCCAATCACATACTGATCCAGGATTTCCTTGACTTCCTTCGGCGTGGGCAGCTGCTCCACCGTCTCCGGAAATTCGTTGTGCTCCTCGCCGTACCCTTCATCGTCCAGCAAACTCATGCAAAGCTGCACGCATTCGTTGCAGATATAGGCCCCGGGACCGGCGATGATGCGTTCGACTTCATCTTCATGCTTCCGCAAAAGAGCAGCGAATCGACTTTTTCATCATTCATAAATGAAACAAACCTCCACGCCTCAGCGGCTGTAGATGACCTTATCAATCAGGCCAAAATCTTTTGCTTCCTCTGCTGTCATCCAGTGATCGCGCTCCGAGGCTGCCTTGACCTCTTCTGCTGTTTTGCCGGTATTTTTGGCAAAGGATCTCATTCAAATGCTTCTTGATCCGCAGGAAATGCTCCACATCGATCTCCATGTCTGTAACCTTACCCTGCGTACCGCCGAAGGCTGATGGATCATCACCTCGGCATTGGGCAGTGCCAAGCGCTTTCCCTTTGCGCCCGAAGAGAGCAGGAACGCACCATACTGGCAGCCATACCGATACAGATGGTGGACACCTCGCATTTTACATACTGCATAGTGTCATAAATTGCCATACCAGCCGTAACGCTACCGCCGGGAATTGATATACATCTGGATCTCTTTGTCCGGATCCTGCGCCTCAGATACAGCAACTGTGCCACAACCAAGCTGGCTGTGGTATCGTTCACCTCTTCACCCAGGAATATAATGCGGTCATTCAGCAGCCGGGAAAATATATCGTAGGATCGTTCGCCGCGGCTGGTCTGCTCAACAACATAAGGAATTAAACTCATAATAACAGCCTCCTGTCCCAATAGCTACCGTTAAGTATTGCCAGAATTGTCAGTTTCACTCAACAGACCTCTGCACCTTTATTCTGCAACTTTCACGCTGGCGCTGTCCACCACGAGCTTGAGCGCCTTCTCGCGCTTGATCTGCTCTTCCACATCGGCCGAACGCAGATACTTTTTTCACATCCTCCAAGGAAAGGCCGTACTGATCCGCCATTTTCTGCATTTCAGCATCCACCTCTTCTTCCGTGGCTTCAATCCCTCGGCCTTGATAATGGCCTCTCAATGCCAAACTGCCGCGCAGCTGGCGCAGCGCAGGCTCCTTGGCCGAATCCAGCAGGTCGGCTTCCTTCATGCCGGTCATCTGCAGATAATCGGCAAAACGCATACCCTGGGACTGCACCTGCATCTTATAATCATCCACCACGCGGCGGGCCTGATTTTCCACCATGGCCTCGGGAATGTCGCATTCCATATTCTCGGCCACCAGTTCCATCAAATTGTTTTCAAAAGCCTGCTTGGCAGATGCCTCACGGCTCTCCTCTTCCTTTTTGCGCAAGTCAGCTTTCAGTTCCTCCAGAGTATCAAACTCCGACACATCCTTGGCAAATTCATCATCCAGTTCCGGCATGTCTTTGGCCTTCACTTCGTGGAGCTTGATGGAGAACACAACCGGCTGACCAGCCAGTTCCTCGGCTTGGTAATCTTCCGGGAACGTCACATCGATATCCTTTTCCTCGCCCGCTTTCATACCGACGATCTGCTCTTCAAAGCCGGGAATAAACGAACCGAACCCAGTTCCAGAGGATAGCTCTCACCCTTGCCGCCGTCGAAAGGCACACCGTCTTTTCTTACCTTCAAAATCGATCACAGCCGTGTCGCCATTCTGTGCCTCGCGCTCCACGCTCACCAAACGGGCATTACGCTCACGCATCTGCTGCAGCTTTTTCTCCACATCCTCGTCGCTGACCTCAACAGAGGGCTTCTCCGCACTCAGGCCCTTATACTCGCCCAGCTTAACCTCTGGGTAGTTGGCAAAGGTAGCCTTGAACGTGAAACCGTCGGCACTGACCTCGGTCACTTCGACCTGAGGATGCTCCACCGGCTCCAGCTTGGCTTCCTCCAACGCGGCCTGATATGCTTCGGGAACGCAAAATTCATCGCTTCGTCAAAAAGATCTCCACGCCATACATTCCCTCAATGACTTTGCGGGGCGCATGGCCAGGACGGAAACCGGGAATCTTCATCTGCTTGACCTGCTTTTTGTATGCTTTCTCAATAGCGGGCGCAAATTCGTCCTTGCCAACCTCAACGGTCACGGTGACCATATTTTTTTCATGCTTTTCGACATTTTTCAAATTCATTTTGTTTATCCTCCGTTCCGTGTGCAGTTTATATCACACGCAGTCTATAATTTTAACAGAAACAGTATGAAAAAGCTACTCTTTTTCTGTTTATTCACAGATTTTTTCAATTGGAAACGCAGATAATCCGCTGCGATCAGGGAAAAATCAACACCCGCGTGCATTCCCTCGATAGCCCGCTTGTGGCTTGGCCCGTGAAGATGCCCGTAATAACACGCTTTCACAGGATAACGCTCCAAAAGCTCCAAGATCTCCGGACAGGCATAACCCTGGTACAAAGGCGGATAATGCAGGAAGCACAGGATCTGCCTGCCCCGGCTGCTTTCATTGATGTTTCCAACCGCATTGCCTCCCGATTGAGCACTTTGCGGTTATGCGCCATATCCGGCGTTTCCTCATCGCTGAACCAGCCACGGGTACCACACAGGGCATAATTCCCATAGTAAAAGCAGTTGTTGTGCAGCAACTGGAGCGTATGGATTTCATGCTCTGCAAAAAGGCGTTCATTTTGCCGCTGTCTCCCACCAGTAATCGTGATTTCCTTTGAGCAGGATCTTCCGGCCGGGCAATCGGTCCAAAAGCGAAAATCCTCCAGCGCCTCCTCCAACGAAATTCCCAGGACGTGTCCCCGCACAGCACAATGGTATCATCATCCCGCAGTTGCGAAAAACTTGCACGGAGCTTTTCGGTATGGTCTTTCCAAACTTCACCGAAAATATCCATCGGTTTGTTCACCGACAGCGACAGATGAAGATCACCGATTGCATATAATCCCATGCCGTTCCTCCAGAGCTTTCTCAGTTCAGATAATCCAGCACGACCTGCTCCATGGCATGCTTCTCCGTGCTCTCGGTAAAACGCACCGCTTTGCCGCCCAACTCCGCCAGGCGCCAGGGCGCTTTCACACCGGTGGCCTCCTGCAGCTGCGCAATCAGCTCCACTCCGTCGCCTGCCGGCACAGCGCCGATGGCGCGCAGCACGGGGCTGCAGAATTTATAGGGACTGGCAGTGGAAACTATTACAGCCGGCCCGCCGTCACCGCTTTCGGCGCGGTATTGCTCCCAGCACATGAGCCCGCCACAGCGGTGTGGGTATCCATCAGATAATTTCGCTGTGTGTAATAACGGCGAATCGTGTCCATCGTATCCTCCTCGCCGCAGGAGCCGGCCCAGAACAGCTTGCGCACTTTTGCGAGCACAGTATCGCTGACCTGATACCGGCCCTCAGCGTTCAGCTGTTTTCATATAACTGCGCACCTCAGCGTCATTGCCGTCAGAGAGCGCATAAAGCAGGCGTTCAAGGTTGCTGGAAATCAGGATGTCCATAGACGGCGACATAGTGGTATAAAACGGGCGGTTGCGATCATACATACCGGTGCGCAGGAATTCCGTCAGCACATCATTCCGGTTGGACGCACAGATCAGCCTGCCGATGGGCGCGCCCCATGCACTTGGCATAGTATGCTGACAGAATATTACCAAAATTGCCTGTGGGAACACAGAGATTGACCTTCTCCCCTTCTTTGAGCTTTCCATCCCGGACAAGGTCGCAACAAACAGACACATAGTAGACCACCTGCGGCAACACGCGGCCCCAGTTGATCGAGTTGGCCGAAGAGAGAAATAGCCCCGCTCCAGCAGCTGCGCACGGATCGCCTCATCGGAAAAAATGCGCTTCACACCGGTCTGCGGCGTCATCAAAGTTGCCCAGAACCGCATACACGCTGACATTACTGCCTTCCTGGGTCACCATCTGCAGTTTCTGAATTTCAGACACGCCGTCTTTGGGATAAAACACCATGATTTTAGTGTGATCCACATCCCGGAAACCTTCCAGCGCCGCCTTCCCGGTGTCGCCGGAGGTCGCCACCAGAATGCAGGCGGTTTTTTCCTCACCGGTTTTTTCAGGCTGGCATACAGCAAATGCGGGAGCATCTGCAGAGCCATATCCTTAAACGCGCTGGTGGGACCGTGCCACAGTTCCAAGCTGTGCGTCGCCGCGTCCAGAGACCGCACCGGAGCCACTGCGGGATCGTCAAATTTTTCCAGGCTGTAAGCTGCATCTGCAAACGCGCGCAGTTCTTCGCGGCTGTAGTCCTCCAAAAACAGGCTCATAATCTCCACGGCCCGCTCCTGGTAGGACATGGACTCCATCGCTTTATCTGCCGGGCGCTCAGCGCAGGCAGCATTTCCGGCAAAAACAGCCCGCCGTCCCGTGACAGGCCCTGCTTGATCGCTTCCGCAGCTGTAAAGTGCAGCGTACGGTCTCTCGTGCTCAAATAATGCATAGTTGCATCGCTCCTTATTGTTCTGATTGCTCAAAAATCACCCGTTTGAGATTTCTATAGAAGAGATCCTCGATCAATTCTGCACTGTAATTGCGCCGGAGCATCCCCTCATAAATCCGTTCCATGTCCTGCACACCGCAGATACCGTCAGGCAGCCGGTCACAGCCATCCCAGTCGCCGCCAAAGCCCCATACTTTTCACCGCCCAGATCAAGGAAATGCTCCAAATGGGCGAACACGGCGTCCAGAGAATGATCGAGTCCCAGAAACGGCGTGTAGAAATTCAAACCGGCAAAGCCCCCGGTGGCGCAAATACACCGGAACATTTCGTCGGTCAGATTCCTTGTGTTTGAGCACAGCGCTCTGGCATCACTGTGGCTGGCCACCACGGGCTTTTCACTTTGGTCCATGAGATCCCAAAGCCCGCGTCGGAAAGATGGGATACATCCACCAAAATGCCAAGGCTCTGCGCACGGCGCACAAAGTCTTTCCCTGCGCACTCAGCCCACGCTCCGGCTCCTCCAGATGGGAACCGGACAAAGCATTGGCCCGGTTCCAGGTGAGATTAATGAGCCTCACGCCCCATTGCGCCGCCGTCTCAAGACGGGCCGGATCACATTCCAGCAGATCTGCTCCTTCAATAGACAGTATGGCCGCACATTTTCCCGCGCGCTCTGTCTGTTCCAAATCTGCCGCCGTGCGGCAGGGGGCGCCACCAGCGCCGCATTCCGTTTCATCTGCACAAAAATTCTTCCGCTTGCCGACAGCACTCGGCGAACATCCCGTCCATCGGCGCCCGGGCCGCATCGTGAAAAAATGGCAAACACCTGCGCGTAGCGCTGAAATTGCCCGCCCGCTCCAAATCTGTGTGTCCAGGGCTGCTGCGCAGATCCCACCCCAGATGTAAGCAGCAGCTTAATGTATCACAATGGGCGTCAAAAATGAAAAAGGTAGCATGGCATTCCTCCTTTGCTCGCGTTTGGCTTTATTCAAAGGCCGCTTCCAAATACTCAATTCTCACGTTCGCCTCGTCCAGGACACCGCCGGTATAAACTTCAGCCACATCAAAACGGACCGGACAATCCAATGCATAACGCATCAGATACTGTGCCGCCGCAGTGCGAATGCGCCGCTGTTTGGAAGGGCTGACAAATTCCCGCGGCAGTCCATGCTCTGTTTCCGCCCGCGTTTTGACCTCCACAAAGCAGAGCACACCGTCCCGGCTGGCAATCAAATCAACCTCTCCCATACGGCAGCGAAACTGACTCGCTTCAATGCGATATCCATTCCGGCGAAGATACGCCGCCACGCAGGCTTCGCCCCAGTCACCCGTCAACTTTTTGCATTCACTGCGCCGCGCCTCCCATTTCACCAGAAAACTGCGCCGATGGGCCGGACAGGGCCCACAGCGGTCCAGCGCCGCATAGTGCTGCTTCGTTCCATACCCTTTATGCCGTCCAAAGCCATACTCTGGATATTTTCTCTGACAGGCGTTCCATATAATGGTCACGGCTAACTTTTGCCAGAACCGAAGCTGCCGCAATGTTGGCGCTACGGCTGTCACCTTTGACCAGCAGCGCATGCGGTATGGCGATACTGCAGCGGCTCCCATGATCTCGGTTTCCGTCAATCAATGCAAAATCCGGCTTCGGCACCAGCTGCCTGATCGCTTCATCCATCGCCCGGATACGGGCATTGAGAATATCGATGACATCAATAGTCTGCTCATCTACCGAAGCAACAGCATACGCCTGCGCTTCCGCACAAATCTGATCGAACAGTATCTCCCGCTGCCGGGCAGTCAGCTTCTTGGAATCGTTCAGGCCGGGAATCAGCCGTCCCGGCGGGAGAATCACTGCTGCAGCATATACCGGCCCCGCCAGCGGGCCGGCTCCCGCCTCGTCCGCACCGCAGATACAGGTGCAGCCAGATTCCCAGAAGCGGCGCTCTTCGCTCCAAAGGTCGCTTTCTTCCTGCTTATTCTTCATAACGCTGCTCCTGTACCGCTTCCGGCTGTTCCAGTGTAAAGCGTCCCAGCTTTCCACTTCGGAATTCATCCATCAGCACCTTTGCCATACGCTCCGTATCCACTTCTCCGCCGGAAATCAGAAAACCGCGTTTGCGGCCCGCCCGGCACAGCAGATCATAGCCGCTCTCCCCGTTTCCGGACTTACTTTGTAGCGCTCCAAAAGACAGGCGGGATAATCCCGGGCCAGGAATTCCATCAGTGCGCAGGCCAGTTCTTCCAGATCCATAACCTCGTCGCGAATCGCTCCAATAAACGCCAAACGCAACGCTGCAGCCTGGTCTTCAAACTTGGGCCACAAAATCCCCGGTGTATCCAAAGTTCCAGGCTGCCGCCCACATTGACCCACTGATTGGGCGGGTTACGCCCGGCCGGTTTTCCGCCTTGGCACGGATCTTGCCTGCCACGCGGTTGATAAAGGTGGACTTGCCCACATTGGGGGATTCCTACGACCATCACGCGGATCGTGCGCCCGGCCTGCCCTTTTTCGGCATAGCGCTGCAATTTTTCGGAAAGCAGCGCACGCACGGCAGGCACAAATTCTTTCACGCCCGCACCGCTTTTGGCTGCCGTTTCCATCACCGCATAGCCGCAGCGGCGGGAAATAGGCGCTCCACAGCTTTGTTTTTAGCACTGTCTGCCTGATCGGTATGATTGAGTACGATCAAGCGCGGCTTGCCTGCCGTCAGTGCGTCAATATCGGGATTGCGGCTAGAAAGCGGAATGCGGGCGTCCAAAATTTCACACACGGCATCCACCTTTTGATGGCTTCTTCTATAGCCCGCTGGGTTTTTTCATATGACCCGGAAAATAATGCAGATCCTGCATGCTACTTCACCCTCCAATGCGGCTCCAATCGGTTCGGCCGTTTCATCCGGCCCCGGAATGAGAATACAGACAGCCTGCCCCAGCAGATACCGGCGGTCCAGTTCCCCCAATACACTCTGGACGGCTATCTGTGCTGGCGTTGCGATTATCCCCAGCACAAAACACAGCCGGGCGATACCGTGAACGGAAACGTTATGTCTCCAGCAGTCAGGGTGAGGTTCCTTGATATACGGTTCCTCAACACTGTGCCGTCTACCGTCACCGCACCTGTATTAAAATCAATGTCCACCGTCTGCCCTTCCGTGGCGATAATGCGCTTGATCACTGCTTCGCTCAAAAACTGTCCTTCCGAAACACCACTATATCTCCATTCTGCGGAGCGTGCCAGAGGGTAGACAAAACCAGCACTCGGTCGTTCTGCCGCAAGGCCGGTTCCATGGAAATACCTTCCACACAGATAATGCGCACAAAAAGGTAAAACACAGCGCCACTAATACCACCGACCAAACCAATGCATGCAGCAGATCAGCCACAGCGGAGGGGCTTCCGCGCCTGTTTTCTCCCGCCGGGGCGGATGTATCCGCTTTTTCTGCTCTGTCTGTGTCTCTTGGCCCACGGTTTTTCGTTCCTCCCGCTGCTGATCGATAACCATACTACAATAGTTTATTATTATATCTGATTTCTGTTTCAAAAGAAAAGGTTCTTTCCGTTTTTTTTAGATTTTTTCTATAGGGACAGCCTGTATGCCTTCAAAAAAAAAAAAGAGGAGCAAAACGCTCCTCTTTTTGCGGTAAAAATCAATATCAGATCTTTTCCTTGACTTTGGCAGCCTTGCCCACGCGGCCGCGCAGATAGTACAGCTTTGCTCTGCGGACCTTACCGTGACGAACCACTTCGACCTTGTCGATAATAGGCGAGTTGACCGGGAAAATTTTCTCCACACCAACGCCGTAAGACACGCGGCGGACGGTGAAAGTCTCCTCAACGCCACCATGCTTCTTGGCAATGACGGTGCCCTCGAAAACCTGAATTCTCTCACGGCTGCCTTCTTTCACCTTCACGTGAACCTTGACAAAATCGCCGATGGCAACCTCGGGGCGATTTTCTCTGACCTGAGATTCTCTCAGTGCCTGCATCAAATCCATGGATATGTTCCTCCTCAAGTATAGGCGTTCATGCCGCTTTCTCGGCTGCACAGTTTAAAAAAATGCGCAGCACGACAGAGGACCGCCCTTTTAGACTGAAATATTTTATCACAGACTCGCTCCCAATGCAAGCATTATTTTCATTTTTTGACAAAGCAGACTGTTTTCAAGATTTCAGCGAAACGACTTTCCCTCAGCATCCAAAACATCTGTTCGCCGTACCAGTGAAAAATCTGGAACGTACTGCGGCAATTCTTTTTCCGCAGCCACAGCCAACAGCGCCGGATTCAGTCCGGGGTTCTGCGCCGAGACGATCGTATGAATGCACAGCTGCCTCTCTTCCTCTTCCAGTTCAAAAGAGCGAATCAAGGGGATCAGATCCCATCGGCCAAAGCTTTGCGCTTCGTTTTTTCTGGATCAGTCTTCCTTCCGGGAAAAAGTGCCCGCACAGCATCCGCCGCCCCCAAGGGCACACCACGGTCGTACAGCAAGGTCACATCCGCCGCCACAAAAGCAAGATCCCGCACCGGACGCACCGCCTCATAAGCTTTTTGATACCCGCAGCCCTTCCGGGCACCCTGCGTTCAGCAAAGCGGGAAGCGTCTCCAGATCCACTGCGCTTTCCACTTCAAAATCCAGCAGTTCACAGCAGCTGCTCTGCTCCCACCGGCAGCGGGAGCAAAATGGACATGATCGGATGCGGATGAAACCCCTGAGAGTGCTTGACAAACATGCCGCCCCGCAAAAAAGCCGCTGGAAAGTACGCATCAGATCGAGATGGGAAATATAGCAGGCCGTCCCCTGCTTTTCAAACAGCAAACGTAATTTAGACATCGCACTTTCCTCCCCCAATCAGGCAGTTGGCTCCGCAGCCGGTGCACTGGGTGCGGCAGTCCGGCGTGGTAATGCCCTCATAAGCGCGCTGGCGTTCCCGCCACAGGAACTTCTGCGAAACGCCGGAAGAAATCATCGACCAGGGCAGGATCTCGTCTCCCGGACGGACACGATTGGCATAAAAAGCCGGATCAAGCCCGCAGTCCTCAAAAGCAGCCATCCAGAGATCCAAATTGTAATAATCCTGCCAGGCATCCATTTTGGCCCCCCGGCGCCAGGCCGCTTCCAGCACGCGCCCAATGCGGCGATCGCCGCGGGAGAGCACCGCCTCCAAAAAGCTGGTGTCGGAATCGTGCCACTTATACGATACCGCCTTAGCCTTAATATTGTCCCGCAGCAGCTGCACGCGGCGCTCATATTCTTCTTTGGTAATCTGTGCCTCCCACTGAAAAGCAGTGTGGGGTTTGGGCACAAACCAGACGTAGACACTGTGACGCTGACGCCCCGGCGCTTGTCTGGCGCGCTCACGCCAAGTATGCACCACGTGGTCGGCAATGCGGGCAATTTCCACAATGTCCTCGTCGGTCTCCGTGGGCAATCCCAGCATAAAGTAGAGTTCTTGACGGAACTCCATCCCCCCTCGAACGCAATGCGGCAGGAATGAAGCAGATCCTCCTCCGTCAGATTTTTATTGATCACATCGCGCAGGCGCTGGCTGCCAGCCTCCGGGGCGAAAAGTCAGCCCCGCCTTGCGCCCTCGGGACAGGCGCTGCTGCAACCCATGGAAAAAATTGTCCGCCCGCAGCGATGGCAGAGAAAGATGCACTTTGTTGGCCTCACAATATTCCATCAGGCCGTCGCACAGATCGTTAAGCGGCTTATAATCACTGGTGCTCAGCGAGGAAAGGGTCATTTCCTGATAGCCTGAATCTTCAGGGCTTCTACCCATATTGCAGCAGCAAACCTTGCTGCGGTTGCGTACCGGACGGTAAACGTATCCCGCCTGGCAGAAACGGCAGCGCGGATGCAGCCGCGGAACAGCTCCAGTGATACACGGTCGTTGATGACCTCCGTGGAAGGCACAATCGTTTTGGCCGGAAAATAAGCTTTGTCCATATCCTGCACAATCCGCTTGGTAACCACCTGCGGCGCGCCGTCTCTGGCCTCAATCGCAGCGACAGTGCCGTCGGCATGGTAGGAAACGTCGTACAGGCTGGGGACATACACGCCTTCGATCCGTGCCGCCGCACGCAGGAAGCGGGCTTGTCCCACCCCTCGCGTTTGGCCCGGCGATACAGCTCAATGATTTCCACCGTCACATCTTCCCTTCGCCCAAGGAAAACAAACGATAAATTCCTGCCAGCGGCTCAGCGTTGAAGCAGGCTGTGCCGCCGGCCATGATCAGCGGCGTCAGGCCGTGCGCCCGAGGCATGGAGTGGGATACCGCCAGATCCAGCACATTGAGTACATTGGAAAAGGCCATTTCCATACCCCAGAGAAAACCCAAGGATGTCAATTCCCGAACGGCGTCGCGGACCCAGGGCATACAGAGGAATCTGCGCTCGGCGCAGTTCCTCCTCCATATCCGGCCAGGGAGCAAACACCCGCTCACACCAAACGCCGTCTATATTATTCATTACACCATATAAAACCGCATGCCCAGATTGGACATACCGATTTCATAAGTGTCCGAAAACAGAACGCAAAGCGCACATCTACCTGCGCTTTGTCCTTTACCACCTGATTGTACTCTCCGCCCACATAGCGCGCCGGTTTCTGCACCCGGGGCAAATGCGCCCAGTCGTTTCTCCACAGATAAAACGCTCCTATTTCTATAATATTACGTTTCATTTTACCCGCAAAGACGTGATTTGACAATACCTGTTTCTGCGCACCAGCACAAAAACGAACCAGAATTCCAGTACGACAGCGGCAGCTGCAGCCCCACTGCCCCCTGCAACGCGGCAGTCAGCAGCAGCGCCACACACAGGAAAAAGCAGCCGACCCCATGTCCGATCCGGTCCGCCGTAATCGGGTCCAGTAGCCAGGAAAGCATCAGATACAGCGCTCTGCCGCCGTCCAGTTGCCGCAGCGGCAGCAGATTGAACAGCGCCAGCAACATATGGATACCCGAAAAGCAGATAGCCCGGAAAGCCCGCCGCGCGGCCCAGCACCAAAGCGCACACTTGACCCCTGGCCCAGCCAGAACGGAAGCGATTTCCTTTCCGTAGGAAAGCCATTCACTGCGCCGGATGCGCAGTTCTCCGCCAAAAGGCGTCAAAGTGAACTGCTCAATCTGTCCGCCCACCAGACGCAGTACCGCAAGGTGCCCCGCCTCATGCAGCGCTGCGGCCGACAAGATCGGAAACAGCAGCCTTTGCCGATCCACTGCCGCAAACAGAGCCAGCAGCAGAAAGAAAAAAGGGCTGACCGCAATCCGCCCCGCTTTAGTCCGACGGCGCTTCTTCCAATGTGACATAATAAATCGGGTCAAGTAGACATCTTTCTGCTGCATAGCAAAATGCAGATGCGCGCCTGTGGCTAATCCCGTGCTCCCCACTTCCGCAATTTTTTCTCCTTTTTTCACCACTGCACCGCCGCTGGCCGTGATCTTACTGCAATGCCCATAGATCGTCGTCAGCCCTCCACTGTGGCTGAGCATGATATACTTTTCCCAGAGAACTGCTCTCGCCCACCGCTTTGACCGTTCCATCCGCAAAAGCGCCGATGTCCGTGCCGGCGGGGGCGGCAATATCCAATCCACGGTGGAACTTCTTCCCCTTCAATAGGATGCTCCCTGATAGCCGAATGGCGAGGAAAGCCAGCCGGACACCGGCGTCGTATAGGAAATTCCCAGCACGCACTGTTCCATAATGACTCCTTCCGGCACCTCTTCGGCCGGGGCTGTCTGCACCTGTGCCTCCTCCGGTTGCGTTTCGAAGCAGATGCAGCCCCGGCGGCGGTGCGCTTTCTGCCGTTTCCGCACCCTTTTCTGCCACCAATTCCTGACGGGAAGAACGTTCACCCTGGCGCTGCAGCCAAGTGCCGCAGTCATCCCAATGCCGTGAAAAAGCCAGCAAGGCGTTTACCGGCTCTTGCTGGCTGATGTCTGAAAGGTACTGTGACCGTAGTTTCCACGGCCTGCCCCTCTACTTCTGCGGGGTGGAACACCTCGGCATAAACATCTCCGGCGACTTTTTGCAAGCTCTCCTCTCCGCTCACCGCCCGTCCCACTGCACTGAATACCTCCCGATAATCCACACTGTGCTCCATTTGTGCAGAGAACGCAGCGCGCAGGCTTTCAAACCGCGCCGGCATATTGATTTTTGCTACCACCAAAGCGAGAAAAATCGATGCACATACGATCAGCTGTATCCAGCGCAGCAGTTCGCCGGCCCATGGCATCATCTTTTCTCGGGTTCTTTCCCGGCCGGCGCTGTAGCCGGCCCTTGCCGCTTCGATAATCCTCCGCCACCGTACTGTAACGCAGATCCGCCAACACGCCCCGCCTCCTTTGGAAAATATTTGATGTTCTACTGTATGCCTTTATCCCTGAAATATGTGTTACAGCTTATCGACTATATCCCAGCAGTATCCCATCTGCCAAAAGCAAAAAAAGACACAACTTCCGTTGTGTCTTTCTTTGGTCGGAGTGTCGGGATTCGAACCCGAGGCCTCATGGACCGAACCATGCGCGATACCAAACTTCGCCACACCCCGATGAACTTTATTTATTATATAGATCGCTCTCATTTCTGTCAAGTATTTCTTTTTTCTTTTTCTGCCGCAGAAAATATGCGCCTTCCTCTTGACAAAAACAGAGTCGGATATAATATAAAAATCAAAAAGACGATGAAGGGAAAAAGATTGGTTTCTTTTCTTTCAGAGAGCTGGCGGTTGGTGCAAGACAGCAGAAACGATCCAATGGATAACTGGTCCCGGAGTTGGCAGTCCGAAACAGACGCGTAGGGCTGCACGGTGAGCACCGTTATATGCTCAGGCCTTGTTGGAGGCCGATGAGGGTCTGCCGGGTAACCGCAGGCTGAACCAGGGTGGTAACGCGTTAGTACACGCCCCCTGACTGAAACAGTCGGGGCGTTTTTTTCATGCCCCCCGAAAGGAGTTTTTATCATGATGTACGAAGGCTGCAAAAAATACATTCCGTTCCATCCGGAATACATTCCCGACCGCACTTGGCCGGACAAGGTAATCGACCATGCCCCCATCTGGTGCAGCGTGGATTTACGGGATGGCAACCAGGCCCCTGATCGACCCCATGAATCTGGAAGAAAAGCTGGAATATTTCCAGACGTTGGTGGATATTGGCTTCAAAAGGAAATCGAAGTAGGCTTCCCCTCCGCCTCGGAAACGGAATACGAAATTCTGCGCACCCTGATCGAACGAAATATGATCCCGGACGACGTGACCATCCAGGTGCTGGTGCAGGCCCGTGAACATCTGATCAAAAAACCTTCGAGGCCATCGACGGTGCCAAAAATGTGATTCTGCACTTCTATAACTCCACCTCCACCCTGCAGCGCAAAGTGGTGTTCCACATGGAGATGGACGGCATCATCAAAATCGCCACGGATGCCGCCAAATTGATCCGGGAGTTGAGCGAACCCGTCATTGCCAAAGGTATGAACCTGCGCTATGAATATTCCCCCGAGAGCTTCTCCGGCACCGAGATGGACAACGCCGCACTGATTTGTCAGAAAGTGATTGAAACCATCGGCGCTACACCAGAAAACAAGATCATCCTGAACCTGCCGGCCACGGTGGAAGGCAGCATGCCCAATCAATATGCCGACCAGATCGAATACTTCATCCGCCATCTCCCCTCCCGGGACTGCGCTATCATCTCCATCCATCCCCACAACGACCGGGGCACTGGCGTGGCCACTACAGAAATGGCTCTTCTGGCCGGCGCTGAGCGCGTGGAGGGCACCCTGTTCGAAACGGCGAACGCACCGGCAACGTGGATATCGTAACCGTGGCCATGAACATGTATACGCAGGGCATCGACCACACCTTGATTTCTCCCCAAATCAACAAAATTAAGGAGATGTACGAACGGTGCACTAAAATGGTGGTGCCGCCCCGTCAGCCCTACGCCGGGCAGCTGGTGTTCACCGCTTTCTCCGGCAGCCATCAGGACGCCATCAACAAAGGCACCCAGTATATGAAAGAGAGCCAGAGCCCTTATTGGGAGATCCCATATCTTCCCATCGACCCGGCAGACGTAGGCCGCGAATATGAGCCGATCATCCGCATCAACAGCCAAAGCGGCAAGGGCGGCGCAGCCTTTGTCATGCAGCATAACTTTGGCTATGATCTGCCCAAAGTCATGCACGCTGAATTCCGGACATATTGTGCAGGTGGAAACCGACAAAGTGGGCAAGGAACTGCCCGCCGAGCGCGTTTATGAATTGTTCAAAGAAAATTATATTGACGCTTCCTATCCTTATGAACTGCTGCGCCATTCCTTTGAGGAAACTACGGGCGAAGACGGCAGATCTCATGTGAAGTTCTGCGGAACGCTGCGGCACACTGACACGACTTTGATGTATCCGGTGAGGGCAACGGCCCCATCGACGCATTCTTTAATGCCATCCACGGCCAAAAGATGGATCGTTTCACCTTTGTAGACTATAAGGAGCACGCCATTTCCGACGGCTCTGATTCCATGGCTGTAGCTTATATCCAGCTGCGCGATCACGATGGCAACGACGTATTCGGCGTTGGTATTGATCATAACATCAACCTCGCACCGCTGCGCGGCATTCTCTCCGCCATCAACCGCGCCTGGTGTGCACGGCATCACAAACAAATCTGATCTCCGCATATTAAAAGGAGCTGCAGCACTTGTAAAGTGCTGCAGCTCCTTTTTCAGATCCACTCGTTGCTCACTGCGCCGTGTAGCCGCCGTCCACCATCAGCGTAGTGCCGGTGACAAAAGCAGAATCTGCACAAGCAAGATACAGATAGGCCTTGGCCACCTCTTCCGGTGTGCCTAACCGCCCGATGGGATGCAGGGCAATAAACTCCCGGCAATACTCTTCAATACTCTGGCCGTTCTGGCGGGCATCCTCTTCCGCCATGGGCGTGAGGATATAGCCGGGCGCCACAGCATTGACACGAATATTGAGGCCTTTTTGTCCACAATAGAGCGCCGCACAGCGGGTCATGGCCTGCACAGCGGCTTTGGTGGCGCAATATGAGAAGAAGTCCGCGTCGCCCACTACGCCATCAATCGACGCTGTGGACACGACAGAGCCGGCTTCGCCGTTTTCTGCCATGGCAGCGATGCAAAGCTGCATACCGTAATACACGCCGGTCTGATTGGTTGCGATCGTCTTTTCCCAGCTCTCCGGCGTTGTTTCTGCCAGCGTTTCACGGAAACTGATGCCGGCATTGTTGATGAGAATGTTCAGTTTGCCGAACGTGTCTTTTACAAAAAGAAACCGCCTGCTTCCAGTTTTCATAATCCGCCACATCCAGCGCAAAAAACGCCGCTCGCTGTGTGTGCCGCCGCCGTTCAACTCTGCGGCGATACGCTCTCCGTCCTGTCGCGCACGGCCACAGAGCACCACGCGGGCCCCCTCCTGCACAAAAAGCCGCACAGCAGCCTCGCCGATTCCTTTCGTTCCACCGGTAATCAGCGCTACCTGACCATCCAGTTTACCCATATGTACATCCCCTTTCTCTGTTTTCTTTTTTAGGTTTGATTAGCCTTATTCTACCATACCCTTCCAATACTGTCCAGACATCCTATTCCGGCAGGAATTTTTAACCAAGTATTGTGTGAAAGTCCTCTTTTTGCTATAATACAAGGTATCCTACTTAAAGACAGGTGATTTTTCATGTTGAATATTCACTCCGATGGCATGTACCTCCGCGGCGGCGCGCTGATCCCCGCTGCAGATGGACCTGCCGCCGGTCTCCCTCCCCTGCCGAGGCCAAAAGGGTACCATCGCTTACCGCATTCTGCAAAGCCACAACACCAGCGGAAACAGCGATGCTCTTGAAATTACCTTTGACGCCATGGCGTCTCACGACATTACATATGTGGGCATTATTCAAACGGCCCGCGCCTCCGGTATGCGCGCTTTCCCCTGCCCTACGTGCTCACCAACTGCCATAACTCCCTGTGCGCCGTGGGCGGCACCATCAACGAGGACGACCATGTGTTCGGCCTGTCCGCCGCCAAGAAGTACGGCGGCGAGTTTGTGCCCGCCCATCAGGCCGTCATCCACTCCTATATGCGCGAGCGCTACGCCGGCTGCGGCAAGATGATTATCGGTTCCGACTCCCACACCCGCTACGGCGCCTACGGCACGGTAGCCATCGGCGAAGGCGGCCCGGAGTTGGCCCGGCAGCTTCTGAAAAAGACTTATAACATCGCTTACCCCAAAGTGATCGCCGTGTATCTCACCGGCGCGCCCCGGCCCGGAGTTGGCCCTCAGGACGTAGCTCTGACCCTAATCGGAGAAACGTTCCCGGCGGGCGTCGTCAAAAACGCCGTGCTGGAATTCATCGGCCCCGGTGTTTCGGCCTTGGCCATGGAATACCGCAACGGAATCGATGTGATGACCACGGAAACCGCCTGCCTCTCCTCCGTCTGGCAGACGGACGAAACGGTGCGCCGCGCCCTGGCTTCTTACGGCCGTGCCGGGGACTACCAAGAACTTCTGCCAGCCGACGGCGCATATTATGACAAATTGATCGAGATGGATCTGTCCAAAGTCGAGCCGATGATCGCCTTGCCTTTCCACCCCAGCAATGCTTTTACAATTGCCAATTTCAAAACCAATCTGACGGATCTTCTGCATCAGGTGGACATGGACACCGAAAAACAGCTGGGCGTGAAAAACGCCCCATCGCTGCTGAGCAAGATCAAAGACGGCCAGTTCTGTGTGGACCAGGGCGTTATCGCCGGCTGCTCCGGCGGAACGTACCAGAACCTGATGCGCGCTGCGGACATTCTAAAAAGCCACAGTACCGGCAGCGGTGCGTTTTGGCTTTCCTGCTACCCCGGCTCCATGCCTGTGATGCAGGCACTGACAAAAAAAACGGCGCCATCGCTGCGCTGATGAGTGCAGGCGCCTCTATCCGCTCCTGCTTCTGCGGCCCCTGCTTCGGCGCGGGCGACGTGCCCGCCAACGGGGCCTTCTCCATCCGTCACTCCACCCGTAACTTCCCCAACCGGGAGGGGTCCAAGCCCTCTGACGGGCAGGTGTCCTACGTGGCCCTGATGGACGCCCGGTCCATTGCGGCGACTGCTCTGAACGGCGGTGTGCTTACCGCCGCCACGGAACTGGATTGTGTTCCCGCAGACACAGCGGAGGAACTCTACGAATTCGACGACAGCTCCTACAAGGCGCGGGTTTACTACGGTGCAGGCAAGCCTGAAAGCGACGCAGAACTGATTCTCGGTCCTAACATCACCGACTGGCCCGAGCAGATCGCCCTGCCGGAAAATCTGCTGCTCACCGTGGCCGCCGCAATCTACGATCCTGTGACCACCACCGACGAGTTAATTCCCTCGGGCGAAACGTCGTCTTACCGTTCCAACCCCGTGCGCCTGTCCGAATTTACTCTGAGCCGGAAAGATCCCCAATATGTCCCCCGAGCCAAAGCGGTGAAGGAACTGGAGCTGGCACGCCGCAGAGGCGAGCACAGCGAGGCTCTCACGGAAGCCCTGGCCGGACATGATGCAGCCACGACGGGTCTGGGCACCTTGGTGCTGGCCATGCGGCCTGGCGACGGTTCCGCCCGCGAGCAGGCCGCCTCCTGCCAGCGTGTGCTGGGCGGCTGCGCTAACATTGCCGAGGATTACGCCACCAAACGCTACCGCTCCAATGTGGTCAACTGGGGCATGCTCCCGTTCATTCTGCCGAATTTGAAAGAGTATCATCTACAAAGCGGCGACCGGGTGCATATCCCCGGCATCCGTGCCCTGCTGGAAGGCACGGACGAGGAAATTTCCGCAACGCTTTGCCAAGGCGGCAAAGAAACTGCCGTGACACTGTATCTGCCGGGTCTTACCCGGGAAGAGCGCGACATTATTCTGGCAGGCTGCCTGATCAACTATTATGCATAAACCGCTTTACAATATTTCCTGCAGCCATCTCCTAAATACGGAACCTGCCTAACACAAGTCTCTTCCCCTACAGCTACCGTAAATCTGGTCGTTAACAGGCTAAAAATGCAGCTTTATTCATTGTCTTGCGCTGCATTTTCTTGACAAACAGAGCGGCAAGCAAAATTTTACGGAGGTATAAAGTTATGAAAGAGTATCAAAATTTAATTGGTAGCATTGTGATTGCAGCTGCGATTATTATGGGAGCCGTACTTATGGGTAATGCAATGATTGAGGCAAGCGGCAATATTGGAAGCCAAATCGCTTCTGCACTAAGTACAATTGCATCGCAAATCGAATAATGATTTCGTTGGATCCAGCAGTACACAGTACAAACAAATACTTCCTCCATAAGGGCAGTCGATTTTCCGGCTGCCCTTTCACTGCATTCTGGCAGACAGAAAAGGGTGCTGTTCCAAGGGAAACAGCACGAAAAAGCCCGCACAGAGCAGATCACTGCGATGGTAGCCAGCGCTGCTTCGTACATTCTGGCAAATTAATCTGTACGGGTTCCGGCGCAGTTGCGTCAGGAATATAAAAGGAGCACAGGAGAAATTTGAAAAACAATTTCATTTTCCTTGACAAATCCCTTCTCTGCGCATAAAATGAAAAAAAGTTTTCAAATTCAACGAAACGGGGCTATTTCCATGAATACCGGAAAAACCTACAAAACCAGACAGCGCGAGTGCATCCTTGAATGCATCCGAAAAAAGGCAGACGCTTATATCACCATTCAGCAACTTTCCGAAGAATTGGAAAAGCAAAATCGAAAAGTCGGCCTGACTACCATTTACCGTACGCTGGATCGTCTGGAAGCCGAGAAAGCCATCGCCCGGTCTCGATTGATGGCGTAGCCGCCGCATGCTATCGCTACCTTCCCAAAAGAACGATGTTCTTCTCCATGAAATGCGAACAGTGCGGCAGTGTAGTGAACATCGACTGCGCAGAACTGTCCCACCTTTACCGCCATCTCTCCCAGGCCCACCAGATTGCCATCAATCCTGAAAACCATGTTTTACGGCACCTGTGCCGCCTGCTGTGCGGACCGGGAACAACGCACAGCGCAGCCGTAATAAATAAAGGAGCACATACCGCTATGAAAAAGCATTATATCTTCCCGTTTCTATCCGCTGCCATTCTCTCACTTTCGCTCTTGCTGAGCGGCTGCGGAGCACGTCAAACGGCTCCTCGGCAGAAGACGACAGCGTTTTGACCATTGCCGCCACCACATACCCCGTCTACGAGTTGCTTGCAGCACTGACTGGCGGTATGGACCATGGTACTCACTTTGGTGGTCGATCAGCAGATCAGCTGTCTGCACGACTACACGCTGACCGTAGAGGACATGCGCACACTGGAACATGCAGATGTAATCGTAATCAACGGCGCAGGGCTGGAAGCTTTATGGCGGACGCTCTTTCCACAGTAGACGTGCCGGTGATTGACTGCTCTGAAAGCATCAGCCTGCTTCCCGCCACGGGACATGGCAACCACGATTACAGTGCCGCCGAAAACGAGGACGACCATTATGACCCCCATCTCTGGCTTGACCCGGAGCGTTACATGCAAATGATGGACAATGCCGCCCAAGGTCTTTCCGCTCGGTTACGGTAATTACGACGACTACCGCGCCGTCATGCGTATGTCCTGTTCCCGCATCGACGAGCGTTTCCTAACATGGAAAAAACACTTCGACGCACTGCCTCAGGAGAAAAGTTGCTCATCACGTTTCACGACGGTTTTTCCTACCTCGCCGATGCCTACGGCCTGACCATCCTGCGCGCCGTTGAAGAAGAGGCCGGCAGCGAAGCCAGCGCCAAAGACATCAAAGAAATTGTGGAATTGATTCGGGAATATGATATTCCAATGATTTTTGTCGAAGAAAACGGCTCAGACGCCACAGCGAAAGCCATCCAACGAGAAACCGGCGTAGCCATCGGTACACTGAGCATGCTGATGAGTCCGGACGACAGCACAGACTATATCCAGCGAGACGACAACAACCTGAAAGTAATCTATGAAGGTCTGAGCGGAGAGGAACTGCCCGAACATGAAGAATGAAACGATTTACAAAAGAATGCGCATTGACAAGCATCCAGGCCTCCACGACATTGGCTGCCATGGCGCCTGCTGCCTGCGGGCCACAGATCTGGGACTGCAGCTAGGCGAAACGACAGTGTTCGAGCATGTGGATCTGCACATCCACTGCGGCCAGATCGTAGCCCTGATCGGTCCCAACGGCGCAGGAAAAAGCTCTCTGCTCAAAGCCATTTTGGGGCAGGTTCCCCACACAGGCAAGCTGGAATTCTTTCTGGCCACCGGCGACAAAGCCCAGCCCACCTTCGGCTATGTGCCGCAGAACCCGGTCTTTGACCGCAGTGATCCTATCAGCGTGCTGGATCTGTTTGTCTCCTGCATCTCCCAATGGCCTGTATTTTTACCCGTACCCAAAGCATTGCGGGAAAAGTGATCCAGTGCCTCGCGCGCGTTCATGCCGAAAAGCTGATCGACCGGCGGCTGGGCGCCCTGTCCGGCGGGGAATTGCAGCGGGTGCTGCTGGCTCTGGCTCTGGAGCCGGTACCCCATATTCTGATTTTGGACGAGCCGATGTCCGGCGTGGATATCGATGGCATGAAACTGCTGCTGGATATGCTCGATGAGATCCGCACTAAATACGATTTGTCCATCCTTATGTCCACCCACGATTTCACCATGCTGGATCCGTATGTGGACAAAGTGCTGTTGCTTAACGACACCATTCGCCGCCGGCACGCCCCGTGTTGTGCTCAATTCCGACGCATTTCGTGAAGCATTCCACCTGGGACAGGAATGGAGGGCAAATGATGGAACTCTGGTATTCCCTGCTCAGCCTTCTGCCATTCACCTGGGCGCAGGCAGACGGACTGCTGTTTATGAAAACGCCTTTTGGCGGTGCTGGTAATCTCCCCGCTGTTCGGTCTGCTCTCCACCATGGTGGTAACCAACAAAATGAGCTTTTTTCTCCGACGCACTGGGACACAGCGCATTCACCGGCATGGCCGTGGGCACGCTGGCCGGCGCGTCTCGCCCCCACGCCATGCGCAGTCGTGTTTGCGGTGGTGTTTGCCCTGCTGTTCACACTCGTGCAGCGCAAAGCCCACATGTCCAGCGATACAGTGATCGGCGTGTTTTCCTCCACCGCCGTGGCTTTGGCATTTTCATCGCCACCCTGGGCGGACAAAGTTTCACCAAGTTCAACGCCCTTCTAATCGGTGACGTTTTGAGCGTTTCGCCGGCAGAAATCGGACTGCTTTTTCTGCATTCTGGTGGGCGTAGCCGTATTCTGGCTGTTTGCCCTGAACCGCATGCTGCTCACCGGCGTTCATCCTGCCCTGGCAGACAGCCGCGGCATCCGTGTAGTGCTGTATGAAGCGCTGTTTGCCGTGGCCATTGCCGTGGTGGTCACGCTGTCCATGTCCTGGATTGGACTGATGGTTATCAACTCCATGCTGGTGCTGCCCGGCGCGGCGGCACGGAATATCGCCCGCAACATGCGCCAATACCATCTGCTTTCCGTACTGGGAGCGCTGGCGGCAGGTATTGCCGGCGTAATGACTTCCTTTGCCATCGGCGCCAGCGCCGGCGCTACAATCACGCTCTATCTAGCCATATTTTTCGCACTGTCTTTCCTGCTGCGAAAAAATTAACACATTCCATCGCCAAATAATGTATCATCCTTCCAGCTGTAGCAGCAGGGTGACGCGCATCGAAATTTCACGTTCGATCTCTTTAGCTGGTATGGGGATTGGTTTTGGCATCCGTCGGCTGCGTCCAGGCTTTCCCAAGAAGAGAAGCTGAAATCCAACCGGTAAATGACAATGCTGCCTCACTTTGAAGCAGCGGAAAGAATTCTTATTTGATTCTTTCATTCCCGCTCTATAAAAAATAAAAAACAGCAAAAGGCAGTCATCTTCGCTATGATGACTGCCTTTTGCTACAAGTAAAACCTACAGAGATTACAATGCCACAACCGGTTTTCCATCTTGATCAAGCAACGGAGTAAAACCCGCAGCATTCCCATTTCGGTGAAACACATAATGGACGCCTGTTTCCGTATCTTTCCAGATTTCCATCACTTCAATCGTTCCCTGGCTATATACTTTCTGAAAACGATCCATCTTCTTCCCTCCGTAGTCTCTGATTGTTGTGTTCGGAACCGGCTCTGACAGCCGGCCTGTTCAAAAGCACCCGTTCAGCGGGGGGACACTTTTTCATAAAAATCTCCCGATCACGCACAAACCCGAACGGCTCATAGAGAGAAAAGGCATCGTCTGTCACCAAAATCCCCTTGAGCCGGCAAATCGGTTCCTGTGCAAGGATCGTCTTCACCAGCGCTTTTCCCAGTCCGCAGCCTCTGTGCTCCGGATGGATCACCACATCTTCCAGATAAAATACAGTGGTCGCATCCGTAACGCACCGGGCAAAGCCCACCTGCATTCCCCCGGCATAAGCGCCCATGCAAAGGGAGTTCCGGATGATTCCATCGATGGTATCCAGCGTGTAGTGCCGCGCCCAAGCTGTTTCTTTCAAAAGCGCCAGAATGCGCTCCGGCTGAAGGAGTGCTTTCTCATCGCTGAGAATGTATTCCAGATACGGTTCCTGCATCGCTCTGTTTCGTTTCCACTCACCCGTTCAGACGCGCCCGATGGAACACCTTTTTGCCCTTTTGATCATCACGCCGTCCCCGGCAAAAGCTTCCTTGGCAAACATGGTATCCGCCGCAATCACTTTTGCATCGTTTACAGACACACCGCCCTGCTGCACAAGCCGTCTCGCTTCGCCATTGGACGCACACAGCCCGCAGGCAGTGAGCAGATGCAAGATGCCGATCGACCCGTCGGTAAAGTTTTCCTCCGACAGTTCCGTCGTCGGCATATTGGCACTGTCGCCCGCGCCGGCAAAAAGTGCTTTCGCAGCGTTCTGGGCTTTGTCGGCCTCTTCCTCGCCGTGCACCATCTTGGTCAGCTCCCAGGCCAGAATCTCCTTGGCGCGATTCAGCTGGCTGCCTTCCCAGCTGTCCATTTCATCGATCTGTTCCATGGGCAAGAAGGTCAGCATGCGGATGCATTTAAGCACGTCGGCGTCATCCACATTGCGCCAATACTGGTAGAAATCATAGGGCGATGTTTTATTGGCGTCCAGCCAGACGGCGTTTCCTGCGGTTTTACCCATCTTTTGCCCTGGGAATCTGTCAGAGCGTAATGGTCATGGCGTGGGCATCCTGACCCAGCTTACGGCGGATCAATTCCGTGCCACCCAGCATATTGCTCCACTGGTCGTCGCCATCCAAACTGCATGTTGCAGCCGTAATGCTGGAACATGTAATAAAAGTCATAGGACTGCATGATCATATAGTTGAATTCCAGGAACGAAAGGCCCTTCTCCATGCGCTGTTCGTAGCATTTGGCGCGGAGCATGTTGTTCACACTGAAGCACGCGCCCACTTCGCGCAGCAGTTCCACATAATTCAGGTTCAAAAGCCACTCGGCATTGTTCAGCATCATGGCCTTGCCTTCACCGAACTCAATAAAGCGCTCCATCTGACGCTTGAAACACTCGGCATTGTGCGCAATATCCTCCTTGGTCAGCATTTTGCGCATATCCGTCCGGCCGGAAGGATCGCCGATCATGGTGGTGCCGCCGCCAATCAGCGCAATGGGCCTGTTGCCCGCCAGCTGCAGGCGCTTCATCAGCGTCAGAGCCATAAAATGGCCGGCAGTCAAGCTTTATCTGCCGTGCAGTCAAAGCCGATATAAAAAACAGCTTTGCCTTCGTTGATCATTTTGGAAATTTCTTCTTCGTTGGTGACCTGGGCAATCAGTCCACGGGCCTTGAGTTCTTCATAGCAAGTCATGATCATTCTCCTTTTTATCGGTTATTATAGGTTCTTCCGTATTATGGCACTTTGATTCCGTCTTCTTTCCCGGGCGCCGAAGAAACGGCATTGCCGCTGCACGCCGGCACGTCCTGCGTCTCTTTTCCTTTCGCTTTGTCAGCAGGACATTGTATCCCACAACGCCGCCGACCACAATCACAGCGCCAAGGAACGAAAGCGGCCCCATCACCTCTCCGTAAAAACAGCGCGACCAGAACAGGATTGAGCACCGGCTCAATGCCGGACACCAGGCTGGCCGTCACCGGCGGCGTAGTGCGCAAGCCGATCGTCAGGCATAAAAATGCCCCGCCCATCTGAAAACGCCCAACACCAGCATACTGACAACGCCGGCCGTTCCCAGCGGAGGCAGATCAGTCATAAACGGCAAGCCTGCCAGCACGCTGCCGACAGCCCCCAAAAGACCGACGCAATGGGATCCCCGTCCGGCATATCGTTGAGCAGGAATACGCCTGCGTAGGTAATCCCGGACACAAGTGAAATGACATCCCCCGCCAGCTGCCCGCCGCCGAGGCTTTCTGACAAAAAAGCATACCACACCGAGAAAACCACCGCGCAGGCCACCAGATCCAAGCGACCCGGCTTCTTTTTCAAAACACAAAAGAGAGCAGAATCACAAAGATCGGAGCTGTATACTGCAGCACGATGGCATTGGCTGCCGTAGTCATTTTATTGGCCAGCGCAAAAAGCACATTTGTGCCGCATACCGCAGCCGCCCCCAGCAATACCCAGCGATTCAGCTTTGGTTTATGGCGTGTTATCAGCAAATACGCACCGAACACTCCCAACGCAATGATGCTGCGTCCGCCGTTAAGAGCCATCCCACTCCACGGGATCAACTTCATGCAAAGTCCGGCTGTACTGTACAGAACTGCTGCCAGAAATACAAACATCGTTCCACTGCAGCGCACAGACATATTTCTTCCCCTTTTCCGCTCAAAAGAAAAACACCCACCGTCCGCTCCATGCGGACAGAGGGCGTTCACAAACGCGGTACCACCTCTGGTTTACCCATATACTCACGCATATCGGTCTCATGCTGTGCCATCACACAGCCTGCGCGTTATCGGGCGCATCCCGGCCAGCCCTACTGCGCTTGTCGGTTCAGGCGGCGGCTCAGAGGCGTATTCACAAAGTGCACCTCTCTTCCTTTCACCAAACGGAAGTTCTCTTTACAGGCGGAGACTCTGCTACTCTTCCTCATCATCGCTGATGGGTGCCACTATACCACACTCCGCGGCGCTTTGTCAACTATCCTGTACATCAAAAAATGCAAAAAAGATAAAAACTTTTGTTTTTCTGTTCCCAAAATGTCATCCCTTTCGATTTTCATACAGATTATGCAATACATTCTGCATATGGTCCTTTATAAGAAAAAACCACCGGCACCAAGCTGAACTCAACCCACATGGAGGAAGTCTTTATGGAAACCCATGCATTTTATCTCACCGACCGATTACATTCTTTGAAAGAACGCTATCTGAAAACCGTGCCGAGCATTACCATTCACCGGGCTGTGGCATTTACGGAAATAGCCGGAAAATACCCAAACCTTCCAGCAAATCTGCGCATTGCAAAAGTTTTCGCCGCGCGTGCGAAACGGCGCCCATGCTAATCCAGCCGGGGGAGCTGATCGTCGGACATCCCTGCGGAAAACCGCGCGCCGGCGCATTTTCCCCGGATATTTCCTGGGACTGGCTGGAATCGGAACTGGATACCATCGCTACCCGCGCGCAGGACCCCTATTATATCAGCGAAGCGGATAAACGGGTAATACGCAATGAACTGTTTCCATTCTGGAAAGGGAAATCCTGTCCGAAGCATGCGACGCAGAACTGAAAAAGGCCGGTTTGTGGGACTACGGCGTAGGCGCCGCCATCACCGATCTCACTTTATCATATGACCAGCGGCGGCGGCGACACCAGCCCCGGTTTTGATATCATTTTGCTCAAAAAGGGCGTTCTCGCTATTCTGGCAGAGGCAGAATAGCATCTGCAGGAGCTGGATCCCCAGGCGGAGGATTATCCCATCCGAAAAGCGTTGTCTGTCAGGGAATCATCACTTATTCCAGCCGGCTGGCCGCTCATGCCGCATCGCTGGCAACTTCAGAAAGCGACCCGAGCCGAAAGGCAGAATTATTCAAAATCGCCGAAGTAAATGCAAAGGTGCATGCCAATCCCCGGAAACGTTCATGAAAGCACTACAGTCCATCTGGACGATCCAATCCCTCCAGTCTCTGGAAACCAACCAGTGCAGCACCTCTCTGGGCCGTGTCGATCAATACCTGTATCCTTATTTCCAGCGTGATATCGAGTGCGGCCGTATCACAGCACAGGACGCTTTTGAACTATTCTCCTGCTTTATTCCGAAGTGATCTGGTACACCCCAAGCGCCACCGCAAAATATTTTGCCGGCTATATGCCTTTCATCAACATGTGTGCCAGCGGCATCAAGCGCCACGGCGGCGACAGCGTGAACGAACTGACTTACCTCATCATGGACGCTGTGCGCCAGATAAAGCTGTACCAGCCCACGCTGGCCTGCCGCATTCACAATTTGTCCCCAGAAAGTACCTGAACAAAATCGCAGACGTAATTGCAGCAGGCGCCGGCATGCCCGCCTGCCACTTTGACGATGCTCATATCAAGATGATGCTGCGCAAAGGCTACTCCTATGAAGATGCCTGTGATTATTGCCTGATGGGTTGCGTGGAGGAACAGCGGAGCGGCCGCGTACCAGTGGACCTCCGGTGGCTTCACCCAGTGGCCCAGCTGCATCGATATGGCGCTGCACGGCGGTGTGCTGAACAGCTACGGCGACCGGGTGTGGCTGGACAGCGGGGACACTTCCTCTTTCAAAACCTACGAAGACTTTGAAGCCGCCGTAAAAACGGCAGCTGGACTATCTGATCGACGTAAACTGCCGCGGCACCGTCATCATTGAAAAGGTTTTCCGGGACGTGAGCCCCCACGCCTTTTATGTCCCTGTTCGTCGACGGCTGCATGGAAAGGGCCGGGATGTAATGGACGGCGGCGCAGTGCTGTATGCCGGGCCCGGTACGATTTTTTGCCGGCCTGGGCACTTATGCCGACAGCATGGCCGCAGTAAAATACCTGGTATATGATCGAAAAAATACACCCTCGCCGAGCTGAAGGCCGCCATGGACGCAAACTGGGCCGGGTACGAAGCGCTGCGCCAGGACTGCATCGCTGCCCCGAAATATGGAAACGACAACGATTATGTCGATTGGATCGCCAAAGGATATCGTGGATTACACCGAGCACAAAATGAATTGCTATCCATCGCTGTACGCCTATCAGATCCACGGAACCCTGTCCCAATCCTTCAATACGCCTCTGGGCGAAATGGTCGGCGCCACGCCCGATGGACGCGCGGCATATGCGTCTCTGTCCGACGGCATGAGTCCAAGCCAGGAATGGATCGGAACAGCCCCACGGCGATCATCAAATCCGTGTCCAAAATCAATGTGGAAAACATGAGCCTCGGTATGGCGCACAATTTTAAACTCTCGCCTCAATTTATCGCCACGGAGGAAGACCGAAATGCTGTGATCGCCCTCCTTTCCACCGCCTCGCTCCTGGGCAACGCGCAGATGCAGTTCAACTGTGTAGACAACGCAGAGCTGCGTGCAGCCCAGAAAAACCGGAAGAACACCGCGATCTGATCGTTCGCGTGGCTGATTATTCCGCTTTCTTTGTAGAGCTGTGTAAAGAGGTGCAGGACGAGATCATCAGCCGGACCACCATTGACCGAAACTGACGCTTGCCCGGAACGCAGCGGTACCCTGACAAAAACGATAAGGCGGCGGGCATCAAGCCCGCCGCCTTATCATTTCAGTGCACAGGAGAAAATCAATCCTTTTCTCCGCACCTTCGCCATAAGTTCCCATATTTCCGGATCCATTTCCCTCATCATCTGCACCGAACACATAATCGTTGCCCGGCAGAATAGCGTTGAGCACGATGCCCGCAATCGCGGCCACGGCCAGTCCTGTCAGTGTGATGGACGTACCTGCCACCACAAAGGTCAGGCCGGAAGAAAAGCCCAGGCCGCACACCAAAATTACCGCTGCAATGATCAGATTGCGGGATTTTGTGAAGTCCACCTGGTTCTCCACGACGTTGCGCACACCAATGGCAGAAATCATACCGTAGAGCATAAAGCTGACCCCGCCGATAATAGCGCTGGGCATGGAACCAATCACATCGGCAAATTTCGGAATAAAGCTGAGCGCAATTGCATAGACCGCAGCCAAGCGGATGACGCGAGGATCGTAAACCTTGGAAAGCACCAGCACGCCGGTATTTTCGCCATACGTCGTATTGGCAGGCCCACCGAACAGCGCAGCCATCACCGTGGCGATGCCATCGCCGACCAGCGTGCGGTGCAGCCCGGGATTGGCCAGGTAATTCTTCCCCACCGTAGCGGAAATCGCAGACATATCACCGATGCTCCATCATTGTGGCCAGTGCAATCGGGGCCATGACCAGAATAGCAGTCAGATCAAATTTGCACAGCTGCACCGGCGGAAGCCCCACCCAACCGGCCGCCGCCACTTCAGTAAAATTCAGAATAGCCGTACCATCTGGATTCGTCATCCCCATGAAATGCATCGCCAGCGCGACGCCATAAGAAATCAGAACACCCAAAAAGAATCGGAATGATTTTAAACATTCCCTTGCCCCAAATATTGAAAATGATGATTACGGCCAGCGCCACAATCGCCAAAAACCAGTTGTTGGATGCGTTGGAAACGGCGGACGGCGCCAGCGTCAGGCCGATACAGATGATAATGGGGCCGGTGACCACCGGGGGCAGAAAGCGCATCACGCGGTGCACGCCCACCGTTTTGATAATGGCCGCCAATACCAGGTACATGAGACCCGCCACCAATGCCGCCGCAGGCATAGGGGCCAGGCGCTCACTCATGGGCATGCCGGCAAAAATACCGGTATCCAGTGTTGCAATCGTTGAAAAACCACCCAGAAATGCAAAGGATGATCCCAAAAATGCAGGGATCTGAAATTTACTGCACAGATGGAAAAACAGTGTGCAAGGTCAGCAAACAGCAGCGTAACCTGAATAGACAGGCCATAAGAGGCACCATTTTCGAAAAATAGATCCCGGTCAGAATTGGCACAAGGATCGTTGCGCCGGAACATAGCAAACATATGCTGCAGTCCCAGAATCGCCATTTTCGGCCCGCCCCAGCGTGCGGGCGTCATAAATAGGCTGTTGTGTAGTTGTTTGCTGTTTCATTAATAAACTCCCCCTTTTTATGGTTCCAGAAGCCGCACAGTATCTGAAGCCCTAAAAAAAAACCGCTTTATGAACCGAACATAAAAGCGATTGCAACCTCAAATGGAACAGTGAAAACAAACGGAGCACCATAGCCAAAAATGTGTTTCCTTTTCCGGACTTTTCGACTCATCTGCTTTCGCCTCCATCCTCATTCCGCTTTATGGTAGCAGAAAGCCCCCATAAAAAGCAAGTGGAAAAATATGGAAAAAAAAAAAGAATGTCAAATCCCGGTTGCCCATAGAGGCAGCGGGACTTTTTCTTCAATGCAGCCGGGCGCGGAACTGCTCGGCAGCCTCCAACATTTCCTCTGCGCTGCGCAGCAATGTGTCCGTAATTCAGTGCCGCCGGTAATACGAGCCACCTATTCTTTCTGACGCTGCACGCGGAAAGGCAGGTGATTCTGGTAAACGTTCTGCCGCCCTCTTCTCCTTTTTCCACCAGGAAATGCGCATCGGCCATCGCCGCCAACTGCGGCAGATGCGTCACGCACAGCACCTGCTTACGCCGTGACACTGCAGCCATTTTTTTTCCGCCACTTTCTGGGCTGCCCGCCCAGACACCCGGTATCCACTTCATCAAACACCAGCGTCATCACGTGATCCGTTTCTGCCAACACATTTTTCAATCCGAGCATGATGCGGGCCAGTTCGCCGCCGGAGGCAATTTTATGAATGGGCCGCAACTCGCCCACGTTGGCCGACATCAGGAAACGTATCTTGATCCTGCCCATCCCCTTCAAGCGCTTTCGGTTCCACGACGATCTCAAAGCGCACCTTATTCATACCCAGATCCCGCAGTTCTGCCAAAAATCCTTCTCTGCAAATCGCCGGCAGCCTGTTTCCGCGTTTCTGTAAGCCGGTCGGCAGCCTGCTTTGCCACATCACCCGCAGCATGATATTTCTTTTGAAGCCGCAGCAGCGTATCGTCGGCATATTGAATTTCGTCCAATTCCGCACGGGCACGTTCCAAGTAAGCCAGCATATCCGCCACGGTGGCACCATATTTCTTTTTCAGCCGATAGATTTCATCCAATCGCCCTTCAATCTCATCCAACTCCGCCGGTGAGAAATCAAATTGCTCTTTCATATCCCGCACGGTTTCGGCGATATCATAAAGCTCATGACGCACTTCAGCAAGACGATGCAGCAGAGCAGAAAATACATCCCCAAGCTGACGCACTCCTGAGAGGGCGTTTTCAGCCTCTGTAACCTGTGATACCGCCCCGTCGCTGTTTTCACTGCCGTTCAGGCAATAGTTGGCTCCCTCCATTGCCGCGCTGAAGCGTTCGCCGTTGCGCAGCAGGTTCCGGCGCTCCAGCAGGCGCTCTTCCTCGCCTTCTTTCAGTTCTGCCCGCTCCAATTCCTCAATCTCCCGCTCCAGGGTATCGATCCGGCGGCTGCGTTCAGCATCGTCCATCTGCATCCGTTCAATATCCCTGCCCAGCGCCCGCATGACGCTATAGGCTTCCTGATAGGCATGGAGCGGTGCGTCCACCTTGCCAAAGCTGTCCAGATAACGGATATGCTGTGTTTCATCCAACAACTGTTGTCCATCGTGCTGGCCATGGATATTGAGCAGCGCCGTCCCCGACCTGCCGCAGCTGGGCAGCGGTACAGGGACGGCCGTTGATACGGCATACGGATTTTCCATCGGCCTGGATATCCCGCTGCAGCAGGAGCATTCCTTCCTCATCGGGCGCAATTCCCTGCCCCTGCAGCACTTCCAGCGACGAATCCACATCTGAGAACATGGCGCTGACCGAAGCACGCTGTTCCCCCGTCCGCACCAGATCGCGGGAGACGCGCTGCCCCAGCACCGCTCCCATGGCGTCAATCACGATAGACTTTCCCGCGCCAGTCTCGCCTGTCAGCGCGTTAAAGCCGGGCTGAAACGTAATATCCGCCCGTTCGATCACAGCAATATTCTCAATATGCAGCAATAGCAGCATCGCACAGCACCGTCCTTTTTTCCCGTATCGTTCCGCGTCAGAGGCTGGTTGTTCACTCGATCATTTTCCGGATATCCTCACAGAATGCCAAAGCGCTTTCGTTGTCTCGCATCACCAGAAGCACTGTGTCATCTCCGGCCAAAGAGCCTACCAAAACGCTGATGTGCATATTGTCCAGCGCCATGCAGGCTGCAGATGCCAAGCCAGGCAGCGTTTTTAAAACCACAAGATTCTGCGCACAGTCAAAGCTGCTGACACTTTCCCGAAAGATCGTGCGCAGCCGGCCGGCGTTGCTGAAGGTTTCCTTATGCACCGAAACGGCATAATGATAACTGCCGCGCCCGGTTTGTTCTTTAATCAGATGCAGCTCCTTGATGTCCCGCGAAATCGTGGCCTGCGTCACGTTCATGCCGGCACTGCGCAGCGCCGCCAGCAGCTGCTCCTGCGTTTCAATCGACTCGGAGGCAATAATCTCAGAATTTTTTCCTGACGCTTTGCTTTCATTTATTTACTCATCTCCCGATTCGCCATTTTTCCGGCACAGCGTTTCATAAAAGCTCCGATCTTTCAGTTTGATCAGTTCCGTTTCATATTTCGCGCGGCGCACAACCATGCGGTCTCCCTCCCGCAGCAAAAAGGCCTTTCCCCGTCCGCGGACAGGTAGACCGTCTTGTTTCCGTTTCCTGCAGAATGCACTTCAATCACCTGATCCGGGCCAAGCACATACGAAGATGTGGTCAGCGTGTGCGCACAGATGGGAGTGAGCAGGATATTCTGCGCCGCCGGATCCACAATCGGGCCGCCGGCGGAGAGCGAATAAGCTGTAGAGCCGGTCGGCGTGGCGAAAATCATGCCGTCTCCACCGATCCGAATGAACTCCTTTTGATTGAGATACATTTGCAGATGGATCACTCGGGCCACAGCACCTTTCGTAATCACAGCATCATTCAAAACAATGTTGGAATAGACCTGTTTTTCCGCACGAAACCCCCGCACATCCAACATCATCCTCGCTTCGCGCTTTACCTTCCCGCTTTTCAGCTTGCGCAGCAACCCGATATCTGTACTCTCCAGCTCTGCAATATAGCCCAGATTTCCCAAATTGATGCCCAAAATCGGCAAATGGTTCACCGCAGCGGTTTTGGCCAAATGCAGGATGCTCCCGTCGCCGCCGAACGCAATCATCAGATCTGCACCCTTTGATTGCCGTTTTTTACCGGGAGGTAAGTCAATTCCTTCGGTAAAACATCTCCTCCGGCTGGAAGGGAAGGCTGATCACGCTTTCAATACCCTCTTCTGCCAAAATTTCGCGTACTTTCTGTGTCATGCGCAGTCCATGATCCCGGTAGGGATTCGGGCATAACACGATCTTTTCATTTTCCTCACCCCTCGCCCCTAAATGCGCGGTGGGACGCATCGATCACCGCCTGCAGATCCAGTCTGCGGCCACGGCCTGCCCCCTTCTCCAGAAAGCCAAGATATTCAATATTGCCCTCCTGTCCCGTAATGGGGAATACGTCAGATCCAGAACCGAAAAATCGGCAGCTTCTGCATGCTCCAGATACTGTTCCAACACCATCCGGTGCACTTTTGGATCGCGCACGATCCCTTTTTTCCCAACAAACTCCCGGCCGGCTTCAAACTGCGGCTTGATCAGGCTCACTACCTGCCCTCTTTCGCGCAACAGATCATGAAGGGCCGGAAAAATCAGTTTCAGAGAAATAAACGAAACGTCCACCGATGCAAAATCCAGCGGATCCGGTACCTGTGCACGACTCAGGTACCGCGCGTTAGTACGCTCAAGCACTATGACCCGTTCATCGCTGCGCAGTTTCAGGCCAGTTCGCCGTAGCCCACATCCACCGAATAAACCTTTTTCACCCGTTTTGCAACATACAGTCAGTAAAGCCACCGGTGGAAGCACCGATATCAGCGGCTGTGCAGCCGTTAAGATCGATGGGAAACACTTCCATAGCCTTTTCCAGCTTGAGACCGCCTCGTCCCACATAGCGCAGCGTATTGCCGCGCACTTCCAGCGGGATGGTATCCTCCACATTCATACCGGCTTTATCCAGTTTCCGGTCACCGGAAAATACCTCTCCGGCCATAATCAGCGCCTGAGCCTTTTGGCGGCTTTCCGCCAGGCCGCGTTCCGTGACAAGCACGTCAAGTCGCTTTTTCGCCATGCCCCAAGGCCTCCTCCACAGCAGCGGCAACGCTTGCGCCATCCAGCGCCTTAGCTTTACGCAGCAGCGAAACGCTGCCCTGCGCCGTATAGGCATTGCCGAGATTTTTCAAAAGAATGGTACGCGGCAAAGCGTTTTGCTTCGCCAGTTCCGCCGTCAGGCGCTGCCCTACGCTGCCGTTCTCCACGCAGTCTTCCAAAACCAGGAATCCCCCGGTTTTTTCCACCGAAGCCGCAACGGCATCCACATCCAGCGGAACAATGGTGTTGAGCTTTATGATTTCTGCCGAAATTCCTTTTTCCTCCAGCAGATCCGCCGCCGTGAGCAGTTCATTGAACAGCACACCATAGGATACCAGTGTAAAATCCTTTCCTTCCCGGCAGCATTCAAGCACCGCAGGAAAGGCCTTTGTATGCGCCCTCTCCGCCGCGCGCATACCGCACAGCCACAGGCCCGGAATCTTCCAGCACAGCGCGCTCCAACATGGCGCGCATCTCCGCAAACTGGCCGGGCAATAAATCCGGATCCCTGGGAGCTGGCTGAGATATCCACATCAAAAACGCCATGATGCGTTTCACCGTCTTCGCCCACCAGTCCGGCGCGGTCTACTGCAAACACCACATGGAGCTGCATCAACCCCACATCGTGAAGCAACATATCGAATCCGCGCTGCAGAAAACTGGAATAAACGGCAAACACCGGCACCATGCCCTGGGCCGCCATACCGGCCGCCATAGCCACCGCATGCCCCTCGGCGATGCCCACATCAAAAAGCGCTCCGGGTAATCTTTTGCAAAAAAAGATCCAGCCCCGTACCAGATTCCATGGCCGCCGTGATGGTGCAGATGCGCGCGTCCTGCCGTGCCAAATCGCACAGCGTTTTTTCCGGCAACCTTACTGAAATTTTCCCGGAAGGCTTTAAAACCATCCCGGTCTGCGGATTAAAGGGCGCGACCCCATGAAAACGATCGGGGTTTTCCTCTGCAAAAGAATACCCTTTCCCTTTCACCGTATTCACATGCACCACCACCGGCGCGCGAAGTTCCTTGGCCCAATTGAGCACATGGCACAACTGATCCAGATCATGCCCATCTACAGGCCCCAGGTACTGAAATCCCATGTCCTCAAAAAAAAGCTGCAGGGCCACAGCGCTTTTTGACACTGGTTTTACCCTGTGGACGCCGTGATACACGGCCCTGCCACCGGGAAGATGGTGCATCATGTTGTGATAACATTTTTGAACTGATAATATCCGGGCCGTGTGCGTATGCGCGCCAAATGCGAAGCCACGCCGCCCACGTTCTGCCCGATGGACATGCCATTGTCGTTCAGCAAGATAATCAGCGGTTCCTGCGAGGCGCCGGCATTGTTCAGCCCTTCGTAGGCCAGACCGCCTGTCAGGGCACCGTCCCAATCAGCGCAAGCACACGGTAATCGGCGCCCTGCAAGGGTTCTGGCCCGCGCCATCCCAGCGCCACCGACACTGAGTTGGACGCATGCCCTGCAACAAAAGCATCATGGACACTTTCATGGGGCTTGGGGGAACCCAGACATTCCTCAAAACTGCGCAGCATGGAAAACAGCGCTTGCCGCCCCGTCAGGCCTTATGCACATAGCACTGATGGCCCACATCAAAAACAAGGCGATCCTTCGCCGTATCAAACACGCGATGGATCGCCACGGTCAGTTCCACCGCGCCAAGATTCGACGCCAGATGTCCTCCGGTTTCAGATACCGAATCCAGCAAAAAAGCGCGCAGTTCTTCACATAGCTGTTTGCATTCCTCCGATGAAAGTTTCTTCACGTCATCCGGGAAGCAATCATTTTCAAAATAGTATGTTTCATATTAGAACCCTTCTGCGTTTCACAAAGAGAATCGCCTGCTTTTATTTTCTTTTGACCATATGGATCACACGGGATACTGAATGTACTACCTGCGTACTGTTGTTAATAGCAATTTTTTTTGCCGATCGCCTTGCCGCCAATGGTCAATCCGGAAACCAGCGCCGAAATCACAAGAGACATCACCATAGAATCCAAGTCAAAAGAGGTGCAGGCTTCGTTACAATCACCGCCGCGGTGGAACCGCTGACAATACCGGAAATATCGCCCACCACATCGTTACACACTGCTGACTTTTTCGGCGTTGCGGATTAGCTGCATCGCGCAGGAGGCGCTCTTTTCGCCGTGAGCCGCCATGGAATGGAACGGGCGCTCTTCCGCCACTGTGACCGAAACGCCAATGATATCAAACACAATGCCGATCAGGATAAATGCCGCCAGCAGCAAAAGGCGATAATATATCCCGCTCCGTTGAGCACATTGGATGAAACCAAGCTGAACACAGCCGAAATGATGATGGACATCAAAAATTTTTGGTATCCAGTAATCCCGCTTCTTCTTCCCCTTCTCACCAGTCTGCTTCTTTCCTCTGCCCGCTTTTTGGCTGTCCAACAAAGAAACCTCCCATATCCGTCAAAACAATACAAACAAAAATAAAACGCTAAACAGGACGGCAGCATCAGAAGTAAATCTTACGGCTTAGGTACGGGTAGGCTTTTCCCCATGGAGCGCCGCGCGTTTCCGCTTGGCGGTTTCCCTTTCAGCTCCATGTCAGCGCGTTGCCAACGCTGCGACCCGACCCTTAGTCCGCACTGCAATCCTTCTGATACCCGAATCGACAGCCTAGGTGTTTTCCACAGCAGTCAACCCATTTCTTAGCCTCTTTTGCAGCCGTGGTTTCAGCGGGCGATCGCAGCACTCCCTGGCCGGGAAGGCCTGCGTAGTTCCCGCATTCACCACGCCCACTCAAGGCAGGCTACTCTGCACATAGCGACTTTGGAGCAGCCGCGCTGCAGCAGGTTTAACCCTGCTTCGTAACAAGTCACAAGCCTGCAAGCAGGTTTTTACCTTGGCTCATCACAAGAGCAGGTCTCCACGGTAAGAGGGTCGAACTTTGCATGCCGTTGCAAGCCGCCCCCAAACCTTAACCCCCAGCATCCACCCCAAACTGGGCGTAAGAAGCAAACACCAGGGACTTCATCGATATGCCCCTTCAAAGGATTTTTAGGCCCTTCCTGGTAAACGGTTGAAACTGACTAGGATACTGCGCCGCTGTTTAGCAATTTTTAATTATATCAAATTCCTGAAAATATGCAAGTTTTATTCATTGCAAAACCGGTCATTTTTCGTATTTTTCACACTGTTTAGCGCCGTCTCAGGGCCAATTTATCCGCTATTGTGCATAAAAACTCTGTTTTTTGTTTCCATTCTCCCGTATTCAGAGCCTCTTTTGCCCGCTCGGTATAATCCAGCACACGGCGCTCGCACTCATCGCGGCCCAACAGCGCCACATAAAGTGGATTTCTTATTCGCCGCATCCGAACCGATAGGTTTACCAAGCTCTTCTGCCGTGGCAGTCACATCCAGGATGTCGTCACGGATCTGAAACGCGAGCCCCAGATATGGCATAGTCCCGGGCAGCGGTCATGCAGCTGTCGTCCACCGCCCGACGCCCCATGGCCGCTGCCACACCCATCATGCAGGCAGCCGCAGCAACGCCCCGGTTTTGTGATCGTTGATCTCCGTCAGTTTCTTCCGCCGTGCGGCTTTTTCCATCTCCAATGGTATCCAAATATTGACCGAGACACATGCCGCGCTCCCCCGGCCGCTTCCGCCAGGATCTGCGCGGCGTACGCACGCGCGGCTCCCTCCCCGGCGCTCCAGTTTCCCTTCGCAGAAAGCACCGCAGAAAAAAGCCGCTGCCTGCAGCGCGTCGCCCGCCAAAGGTCGCAATGCACTCGCCGTAAACTTTGTGGCAAGTGGGACGGCCCCGGCGCAGATCGTCGTTATCCATGCAGGGCAGATCATCGTGAATCAAAAGTAAGTGTGCAGCATTTCCACACCACATCCAAAGTCCAGCGCCTCTTCCATGGTTCCGCCCGCCGCTTCGCAGAATTTCATAGTCAGAATCGGCCGGATGCGCTTTCCGCCCGCCATCAAACTGTACCCGCATGGCCTCTTCCAGTCCGCTGTCCGTAAAATATTCTGCCAAGCGCGCTTCCACCATGGCTCGCGCCATTTCCATTTCCTGAGCAAACATATCCGCCATTTATGCTTCCTCCCCGCTGTCAAACGGCTCTTCCCGCGGCGTTCCGTCGGCGCTTTTGACCACGGACCACTTTCTGCTCCGCTTTATCCAGCAGATCTGTACAGGGAAGATACCAGCCTGGTTCCCTCTTCAAATAGTTTCAAAGAATCCGCCAGGGATGCGTCGCCTTTTTTCCAAAACGGCCACGATCTCCTGCAAACGCTCAATGGATTGCTCAAAACTCAGTTTTTTTTCTGCCATTTTTATGCCTTCTCTCCCTTCCGGATGCCATCGACGGTGCAGTCCAGGCTGCCGTCGCCCAAAGTGACGGTGATTGCCTGTCCCACCTCTGTCTGTTCTATACTTCTCAAACCAGCTGTCCCGTTGTGTCCTTTGCCGCAGAGTAGCCCCTTCCCAAAACTTTCAACGGGCTGAGTGCATCCAACGATGCTGCCAGCGCAGCAAACTGCTGACGCCGGCGGGCCAGGTCAGCCTGCGCCAGGCCCGTAAGCTTCCGGTGGAGCAGGTCAGTTCCATGCGTTTATCCTGCACCGCAGCAGCAGGATTCCGCAGAATACGGCTTTCGGAAAACGTTTGCAGGCCTGCCGCCGCAGCTGCAGGCTCTGCCGGAGCACTGGAGCATGTGGGCACGGGCACCGGACAGCTGCGCCGCCAGCTCCACAGCATCCGGCACAGCGATCTCCGCCGCATTGGACGGCGTGGACGCCCGCACATCCGCTACAAAATCGGAAATGGTCACATCCGGTTCATGTCCCACAGCGGAAATCACCGGAAGCTCCGATTCATAAATGGCGCGGGCCACCCGCTCGTCATTAAAGGCCCACAAGTCTTCCATGGAACCGCCGCCCCGGCCTGTGATAATCAGGTCCGCCACCCTCCAGCGGTTGGCATAGCGAATCGCGCCTACAATCTCCGGAGCCGCTTCAACGCCCTGCACGCGCACCGGCAAAACAATCACTTTGCAAATTGGATAACGCCGGCGAAGAATCCGGAGCATATCGTGTACCGCAGCTCCGGACCCGGAGGTAATGATGGCGATACGCTGCGGAAACGGGGGCAGCGGTTTTTTATGGGACGCATCAAACAGGCCTTCCTGATACAGCCGCGCCTTGAGCTGTTCGAAAGCCACGGCCAAGTCGCCTGCGCCTTCCGGTGTAACGGCATCGCAGTAGAGCTGATACTGTCCGTCCCGCACAAATGCCGTAATCCGTCCCCGCACGATCACCTTCATACCGTTTTCCGGCCGAAAGCGAAGATGCGCGGCACTGGAACGGAACATGACGCAGCGCAGTACTCCCTCGGATCTTTCAATGTAAAATAGTGATGCCCGGAAGGGTAAATTTTATAATTGGACAACTCGCCGCGCACATAAAGGTCCTGCAGAGCCGGCACGCCGTCCAGCATGGTTTTGATGAACTGATTGACCTCAGCCACCCCAAAAAAATGTGTTTTTCACTTCCGCTCATCGCTGCGCCTCCCGGCTTTCCCAAACGCGGCACGCCAAAACGGCAATGCCCATCGCATTGTCCCGCGAATACCCGGTAATGCAAACACCGCATCCTGCAATACAGAGCGGAGCACAGAATTCGACGCCACACCACCGGAACAGAGCACCGGCAATCCAGGATACATTTTTTTAGCAGCATTCGTGACCCGATAGACTGCCCCAACCACAGTATCCACCGCAAAGCGGGCAATGTTCGCTTCTGTTTCTCCCATTTCCGCAGTGATTTCACTTTGTTTTCCACTCCGGAAAGCGAAAAGTACAATTCATTCACTTTCACACGAAAAGACGACGTACTATCTGCCCGATAATAAAGCTCGTCCACATATTTTCCCGCAGGAAACGGCAGGCCCAGCAAAACGCCAGTACGATCCAGCAGCTGCCCGGCAGAAATATCCGTGGTGCCGCCGATTTTTTTCCGCATAAGGCACCCGTTTTTGGGCTGCACCAGTAAAAGTTCTGTAGTGCCGCCGGAAAGATGCCAGGCAAGAAACGGCTGATCCAGCAAATCTTCCCGCCCGGCAGACCAAGCCGCTGCCGCCAGATGGCCCTGTTGATGTGAAAACTCCATATACTCTGCGCCCAAAGCACTGGCAAGGGTTTTTGCTTCACAGACGCCAGCAAGAAAACAGGGCATATAAGAGTCCTCCGCTGCGCGCGGACGGCTGCTGGCTGCCACCACTTTTGCCTGATGCAGATCGTCCCGATCCGTTAAAAGCCGCGCCACAACTTCAGGAAGGCGTCGGACGTGCAAAAAGGGCGTCGCCTGCCGCAGCCCCAACGCGCCCTGCGGCACATCCAGGATACGGCTTTCGTTCCGCCCTTCGCGGCCGTCCCACCAGGCGGCCGAGGTTGTATAGTTACTGGTATCAAATCCCACACACAATGCCATTCCGGCTCACTCCCCCGCACTCCTGCCGTACAAAACTGCCGAGAATCCCATTCAGAAAGGCAACAACCTTTTTCATCCTCATATTTCTTGGCAATTTCCACCGCTTCGTTGATCGCCGCAGCATTGGGTATTTCCGGCATATAGAGAATCTCATACATGGCCACGCGCATGATTGCGGACGCTACCAGAGGAATGCGCTCAAACTTCCAGCCCACTGCGTACTTTTCAATATATAGGAATCCAGCTCCGCACCGTGCTCCGCCACGCCGCAGACCAATTTACGAATATAAGCAGACTGCTTTTTCGCCGGGAAGTTCGGCATACAACACATCTTCCTGGACCAGATTTCTAAAATAATCGGGGGTCAGCGTTTGATCCAGCAGTGCTTCGGCCTTGAGAGGTCGGTGAAGCTGAGTTCATAAGACAAACGAACCGCGATTTCCCGTGCAGTTGAACGAACCATACTTAAAACATCCTTATCTATTTCGATCTTTTTCTCGTATCTTTGGAGCACAAACGAGGCGGAGGAGTTTCTCCGCCTCGTTTGCAGCACTTCTTCTTACTGGGCGGAAGCTGTTTTCGCCGAATGTAACGCCGCTGATGCGCACATTCACCTGGCACACCTTAAGCTCTGTCATGGATTCCACCGCATTCGTGACCGCTTTCCTGCACATTCTGCGCCACCTGTGGAATCGGCACGCCGTATTTCACAGTGATCTGCAGATCTACAATCACACTGCCATCGCCGATGGTCAGTTTGACGCCTTTGACAGCACTGCTCTTCTTGCCACGGCGGCCGGCTTCCGGCATCCAGCTCACCCACGCCGTCCACTTCCAGCGCAGCAGACACTGCAATGGCTGCCACAACGTCTTCCGATATATTGATGCTGCCCATCTCATCCGGACAGACCACATATTCCTTCTGGTATCGCCCACAGTTGTGCACGCCCTTCAAACAGTATTGGTATGTATTGTACCATCATCGGGCGTAAAAAACAATCCTTAATTTGCCTCCATGATCTTGATTTTATCAGCCGTCAGCCCGGTTTCTTCCATGACAATGTCCGTAACCTTGGCGATATCAGAATTCTGCAGCCCTCTCCTGTGCCGGCAATCACCACGCTGACACTTTCCTTATTGACAAACGCCACACAGTCGCTGTAACCTGGCCATCACCAGATTTTCAATGGTGGCCTCCGTCGTGGTGTTCTGGGCAATCTGCTGAATCTCCCGGTTGGCTTCATCGATGGCCGCCTCGATCTGCCTTTTCATCCGCCGCAGCCCTCCTTGAGCAGGCTGAGCGCGCTGTCTCCTGGATCTCCTGGCGGTTGAGACGCGCTGTGTCAAAATAATTTTTTGCCCCAAAAGCTTCCTGATCCTCTCCGGAAGCGTCTTCCTCCAGGGACGATCCATCCGCTGTGCCGCTCACCAGTGCGGACTCTCCAAGAATTTTGCCTACATTCGCCGCGCTTTTGTGAATAATTCCAGTTCAGGTATGCCGCCGCGCTGACAAACAGCACTACCTTCAAGATCATCAAATTGCGTTTCATTTTTTTATTCATGGTCCTTTTCACCTCATATAAAAATTTTTTAAGATTCCGTCCGTCTGGCAACGGAAATGCAATCGCTTCCAAGCCCTGTCAGCACAGACACAGCCTCTTTTACTTTCAGCACTGTACCTGAATTGCCAGCGCCGTCGCATACCACCAGCGCCCCCACATAAGGCGGGTAGAGCTCTGCGTCTGCAGCGTCGTCTCCGCTGCCGCTGCGGTCCAGCAGTACAGTCTGCGTAGTGCTGGTATAGTCCTCCGGCGTACTGGCCGGGACCGCTGTAGGAGATCTCCCGGTCGCTTTGATACACGCGCTGTATGCCGGAGGCTACCGTCAGCATAACGCGCACACGCCCCACACCGTCGATAATCGGATAAGATTTCCTCAAGCTCTTCTGTGTCTGTTCCACTGAAAAGTCCGCAGCATTTGCAGCTGCGCAGTGCGGGCATCTTGTCCTTTTTTCACCGCCGAATGAGGGCATCAGCATCAGTAAGATCCCCACTGCCGCTATCAGCAGCACGAAGCGGTATTTTGAGATCAACTCCATCGGTTTTGCCAGCGGCAGTATCTTTTTGTCCAAAATGGTTCTCACCCCGTTTCCTTGGTACCCCAGCTCTGGTATTGCTCGGCAATCCCAAGCTCTGTGTAATCTGCGCGGAAAGCGAAGCGTGATAGGGAATATCCAGCCAGACCTCTGACGGCTGCGGAATGCCCTCCTCCGATTCCTGCAGGGCAACCCGGGTATGGACCTCCAGCCCCATTTCCTGCGCTGCCGCTTCAATATATGCCTCGCATCGCTCTTTTTATGAGCAAGGAAAACGTATCGTTTTGCGCATTACGGTATTCCTTCTTCTTTTTTTGCGCCGTCTCCGCCAAATGCTCTGAAACGGAAAAAGTCCAGTTCTGCGCCGCGCAGATGGATCAGCGGTCCCAGCAGAGCCACCAGTAAAAGCAGCCCTCCCACCAACCGCCCTGCCTCCCGTACCTTGGTATCCGGGATCAGCGCTTCCGCCAGTGCCACCAAGAGCGCTGTGCCGATGACAGAAAGCAGCCAACTCGTCAAAAATTCATACAGGCATCACCGCCGAAATCGAAGTGATCATGGAAATAATCAACAGCAGCGCACATGCTCCTGTCATACCGAGAATCATGCCAAAAGCGCCGCCAATCTCGCTCATAAAGCGGGAAAGCCCTGTTTCATCCACCAGTTCTGCCAAAAACGCGGTCACTTTGTACATCAGATACTGCATCCCGATCTGCAGAAACGGGGTCAGACACAAAGCAAACACCGCCAACGTGCCAAACACGCCAATCGCATTTTTCAAAATAGATGCCCCCCCACCAGGATTGTAGAAGCCGCATCAGACAAAATGCCGCCCACCACCGGCACCGTGCCGGATATGGCAAACTTGCCGCCTTGAGCGCTGCCGCGTCCGCCGTACCGGAAACGGCGCCGCTGATGGTGAGATAGGCCGTAAAAGCAGTCAGCAGAATCGTCAGCGCCCAAGTGATAATCTTTCCGGATCGCCGCAGCTATTGCCTCCAGGCTGTGCTGGTGCAACACTGCATTGGCGGTAATAGCGCCAATATAAATATATACCAGTGGCACTAAAGAGGGTGTCGATACAGGTAATTAAAAGATCAGCAAACAAAGATGTGGCCGCCTCGCGCACCGCCGCAGCCGTTACGCCGCCCGATGCCGCGCAGGCCGCTCCCATCAGGGGAAGCAGCGTTTTGGAAAAATCGTTCATTGTGTGGATTGTTTCACACCCAGGCCAATCATCTGATCAATGCTGCCCGCACTGAGGAGCACAATTGCCAGTGCCCCCGTCATGGCCGTACACTGCAGAAGCTTGCTGTCTTTTTCCTGAAATACAGCAGCTGCTCCATCGCACAACAGCACAATCAGCAGCAATGCCGCACCGCCGCCCAACGCCTGACGGAACAGGCGCTGTATCTGTCCTTTGCCCTGCTCCAACAACGAGGCAAACCCTGCGCTGATATCGCCGGAGGCTATGTCGGAATCCTCCAAACAGACTGTGTCTGGTGCGGCAAAGCGTCCATCAGGGTATCCAGCGCCACGCCCCGCCCGTTTCCGCCTCTGCACCATACGCGCAGGGTATTGCCAGCAGACACAGCAGGAAAAGGCACAGCAAAGAAGTTACTCGTCGTCGCAGCATCTTTATCCCGCCTCCTCATCAAATGATTTCCACCAGCAAATCCAGAACCTGACTCATCAGTGGCAGGCCGCCAGCAGCGCAGCAGGTTCCTCCCATCTCCAGCAGTGCTGCCGCCGTATCCGATTCGGCTTCCTTTACAAAGGCTCGTCCCTCACTTTAGTCACAGCGGCAATTCCCACCCACTTTCAACATGGGCGAAAACACTTTTCTGACAGACGGAAAGCGTGATCAGCCGTTGAAAAAGGAAAACACCTCTACCAATGCTTCCCACAAAAGCGGGATCGCCGCCAGTACCAGGGCGAAAATGACAAAATGGCCAAACCTGCTTTTCCTCCCCTGAGCAGCAGGGCAAATACCTGCTCCCAAGACACAGTTGCCAGGAGATTCAAAGCAGCTCCATACCATTACAGATTGAACAGGCTTTGGTCAGCGCAAACAGGTCGCTGATCTGCTGTACCATCACCATCATGACAATGATCAGCGCCGCCAGTGTAACCATTAAAGCCTGCTCTTCCCGGCCCGAACGCACCAGCAGCTGATTGAGTACCGCCACAATGATGCCGATGGCCGCAATTTTAAAAATGAGATCGATATCCATGCATTATCCCTCTAAACAATAAAATAAGCAGCAGCAAAGCCGCTGAAGCTTCTGCAGACCCAGGTGTTTTGAAATCTCTGAAGGAACCGGCCTCTTTGTTCCGATACTCTCCAGTGCCACGGCCATCCGCTCCAGCGCATGCAGCACCTGTCTGTATCGTAAGAGCGCAGAGCCGCCGAAACGGCTCTAAATCCGCTGCGCCGCCTCCGGAAGGCCGACATAATCCAGCTCCTGCCTCCAGCGGACCGGTTCCGCGTCCCGTTCTTCCATTGCATGACACAGCTGCCGCCAGCGCAGTAATACCGGCCCTGCTGTGCCATATGCGCTTTGACAACACAGGCAATGCAGTGTGTTCACAGCGTATGGACCTTCCATGCAGCCATCCAGCGCCTCGAGAAACGCTTCCAGGAGCCGGTCTTCCTGCCAGTGTTTTGGCCTTAACGGGGAAAGGGCCAACAGTACCGGCGAAAGGACAATCAGCCCTGCTCCCCCACAGCGCTTTCAGCATCGTTCCACCTGGCTTGTGTACGTGCACTGTAAGCCGCGGCCCTCCAGAACAATAACAGGAAACAGCTCTGTATCCAAAAGCCTCGGCAGAGCTTCCCGCCGGCGCAGCCTCGTCCAGATCCCGGCCATGCACCGTCGCCAGAAAGGCCACACCGCAGTTGGCGGTGCCACAGTCGCGCGCGGATATCCTCCGCGCCGTAATCCGTCCACAGCAATCACTTGCGGATTCATAGCCCGCAGCAGCATGGAGATCCCTTCGGCCTTTCGGTTCCTGTAAGTAGCGTCTGTGTGCGGCCCCACATCGATTGCGCACAGCGTCCTGGCAGCTATCTCCGCGCTCATCCACCACTGCCACGCGGAGAGCCGGATGCGTCGCATCCTTTGATAAACAGCGGATCAGATCCCGCAGCAGGGTCGTTTTCTCCTCCGCCAGGCGGCGAGCTGCGGGATCAGCGTATCACTCTCAAAGCTGCCTTCACTCCACAGTTTCGGATACACATCTTTTGGCCACGCTGCCGG
>VOFH01003842.1_pt1 | contig 46166 bp, 58 predicted proteins | sample 5384091 | NCBI WGS metagenome assembly VOFH01 (sample SAMN12384727, study PRJNA508395) | human gut metagenome | isolation source: healthy gut G | host: Homo sapiens
GCTGGTGGACCGCATTTTCTGCCGCGTAGGCGCCAGCGATGATCTGGCGCGCGGCCAGTCCACCTCATGGTGGAGATGAGCGAGACTTCCCTGATTTTTTGAATAACGCTACGGAACGTTCCCTGCTTATTCTGGATGAGGATCGGGCGTGGCACGGCCACCTTTGACGGTCTTTCCATCGCGTGGGCCGTGGCGGAGTACCTGCATGACGAACTGAAGTCCCGCACGCTGTTCGCCACGCATTACCATGAGCTGACGGATCTGGCGCGTTCCCGGACGGGTGTGCAGAATTACAACGTGGCCGTCCGCGAATGGAAGGAGGAGATCGTCTTCCTGCGCAAGATCGTGCAGGGTGCGGCGGACAAGTCCTACGGCATCCAGGTGGCACGTCTGGCGGGGATGCCCGCCGTGATTGTGGACCGGGCCAAGGCCATTTTGTCCCATTTGGAGATGAATTCCACGCGGCCCCGGAAGAAGGAGCGTTCACGCCTGGCGGAACCCAGGGCCAAGAATACCGACATGGACGACGATATGCCTGCCGGGGAGTACGCACAGCTGGAGTTGTTCTGATATGCCGCATGCCGGGGACATCATCGGCAGCCTGCGTTTTGCCGCCATTGATTTTGAGTCCGCCGGGGCTGCCCGGGGGGATACGGACCAGCCCGTGCAGATCGGCATTGCCGCGTGTTCCTCGCTGGAGGCGGAGCCGGAGTTGTGGACTTCCTATATTGCTACGGACAGGCCGGCGGTCCTGTGGTCGGCTTCACAGGTACACGGCATCACCACGGAGATGCTGGCGGACGCTCCGCCTTTTCATGCGCTGTGGCCTGATATCCGCTCCCGGCTGGGCGGCGCCGTGGTGGCGGGCCACAATCCGGCCACGGAGAGGAAGTTCCTGCGGCGATTTCCGGGACACGGATTTGGTCCCTGGCTGGATACTCTGGTTCTGGGGAAGATGTGCGTTCCCGGACTGCCGGATTATTCCCTGTCCACCTTGTGCGATGCCCTCGGAGTGAGTCCTTCCGTGGATGCCCTGCTGCCCGGACGCCAGTGGCATGACGCCTTGTACGATGCTCTGGCGAGTTTTCTGGTCGTCCGTTTTCTGGTGCGGGAGCTGAAGTTGTCCGGCCAGCCCCTGGAGGTTCTCGGCAAGGCGGTAGGGAAGTGATTTTTCTTCCTGGGAAGAAAGTATATTCTATGGGAGATCGTATTTTCATGAAGAATGAATATACGCGTTTTTTTAACCGCCTGCCTGTTTTGGGCCGTGTCTTCCGTTGTTGCGAATATTTCTCCGGAGTATGCCGTTCCCGATCCTCCCGATGTTGCCAAGCTGAATACGCAGCCATGGGTTCCGGCGCGCTACAAGGTTGTCCGGGAACAGTTGATGGGCAAGGAATGCGGCGTGTTGTTCGTCGGGGATTCCATCACGCAGGGATGGGAGCGGGAGGGTGCGGACCTTTGGAAGAAATTGTTTTTACCGATGAAGGCCGTCAATTTCGGCGTAAGCGGGGACAGGACGGAAAGCATGCTGTGGAGGATGGAGGATACGGGCTTGGCCGTGAAGACACCGCCCCGGTATTGCGTTTTACTGGCCGGGACGAATAATATAGGCCTGTGGGAAGGGAAGCAGGCTCCGGAAGATACGGTGAAGGGCATCCGGGAGGTGGCTTCACGCCTGCTGAAGAAGTTCCCCGGCACTCATTTGATTCTGATGGAGGTGACTCCTTACGGACCCGATCCCCGCGGTCCGCTGCGGAAGCGCCAGGAGGAGATTAATGAACTCCTGCGTAAGCTCAGGCTTCCAAGAACCACCGTTTTGTCCATTAACAGGGATTTGCTGAATCCGGATGGAACATTCCGGGAGGGCATGTTCAGAGACAAGGTCCATCTGACGGCGAAAGGCTATCAGGTATGGGCGGATGCTCTTCTGCCGCTTCTGAAGAAGGGCGAATAGCTTTTTTTCAGAGGGCGTTTTTTTCTGCGTTTCTGCATCTCCGGGGAGGATATCGCCGGAGACGGAACGCTTCAGCGTTTCATTTCCGTTTCCAGGAATTCAAGCAGGTAGGAAGGGGACAGGAGCTCTCTGGTGACGACCGGTTTTTTCCAGGCAGGTACAGCGCGTTTACGGGAACCGCCGTGCGGCCCAGGTTTTTGAGTTCCCGGTCAATGACGGGATTCGTCCGCGTTTTGTCCGCCTTCATCATGACGATGCCGTATTTTTTGAAGGCGGCCAGCACTTCATCCGTGTAGGAGGCCTTGTTTACCTGGCAGGTGGAGCACCAGCGGGCCGTGAAGTCCACGTAAACGGGTTTTCCCTGGTCCAGGGCAGCCTGCATGGCTTCCGGACTCCAGGGGGTCCACACGCTTTCTTCCGCATGGCCGGCGTTCTTTTTGTCCGCCGGAGCCGCCATTCCCGCATCCGATTCTCGGCCGAACCAGGGAGCTTTTCCGGCGGCAGCATGTAGAAGAGGCCGGCAAGAAGGAACAGGATGGCGAAGATGCCCCCCGTAATGCGCGATTTCCGGCTGCGGTAGATGGGGCACCACCTGCCGTAGATCCAGAAGGCCATGGAGAAGAACACGAGGCCGAAGAAGAGGAAGAGGATGTCCTGCGGATGATTGTCCGCATCAAAAGAAGGCCATGTATATCCAGAGGAAGTATGCGGCGGTGCCGAAGATGAGGAAGGACATGGCCTGCTTGAAGGATTCCATCCATGCTCCGGGTTTGGGAAGGTATTTGGTCAGGACGGGGAAGGCTCCCAGCACGATGTAGGGCAGGGACATGCCGAGCCCCATCATGGTGAGGCAGAGCACGATGCCCAGCGGGGGCTGGAGCATGGCGGCGCCGATGGCCTGCCCCAGGAACGGGGCGCTGCACGGGGTGGAAATGACGGTGGCCAGGGCGCCGGACCAGAAGGAGCCGGCATAGCCTTTTTTATGCTGGAGTTCGCCGCCCATCGTCGTGGCCTTGACGCCTATTTCAAAGACGCCGAACATGCTCAGCCCCAGGGCCAGCATCAGCCCCAGCAGGCAGAAGTTCACCCATGGGTTTTCAAACCAGAATGCCCAGTTGACGATCCCTTCAGCGCCGCGGCCCAGCCAGAAGTCGCCGCTGAATATTCCGGGTCCGGCGGGGGAGGACCAGTCGAACATGTTCGCTTTCAGGGCGATCAGGATGGCAGTGATGATCCAGAAGGAGATCATGATGCCGAGTACGAAGGTGAGGGAATGGGCCAGCACTTTTTTCTTTCCCCGCCGCCCAGCTGGACAAAGCTCATGATTTTGAGCCCGATGACCGGGAAGACGCACGGCATGACGTTCAGGATGATGCCGCCGAGGAACATGAAGAACATGATTTCCGCCAGACCCATTACGGGGGGGGCGGGAACGGGAGATTCGGGGGAGGCCGCTGCGGCGGATTCCTGCCCCGCTGTGGAGAAGGGGGCATTGGGGGCGGTGATGCCGACGCCTTCATCGCCTATGCGAAGGATGCCGGAAAGGCTTGAGAGTGGCTTGCCCTTGTCCGCTTCCGGCAGGTTGTTGGGGTAGAGGCCGTCCGTAGTGTCGTTGAACTGCATGGACAGCTCGTAAGTGGAATCATCCAGTTTTTTGAGTGTCTGGGGAACGGTCGGATTGATTTCCCCCTGGTCGCAGAAGAAGTAGGCGGGAGCGTCCGGAAGGGGAGTCCCGGACGTTTTCAGATGAAGGACGACGGTTTTTCCCTCCTGGGAGATGCGGGATTGCATGCCTTGCGCCCAGGCAGGAGTGGAGAGCCCCACAAGTCCCCGGACCAGGGAGCCTGCTTCCGGGGAGGGCCGGCCTTCCCCACGTTTCAGGGTGACGGTGAAGTTTTTGGTTTCCGGCGCGGCACATTGTTCCGCGCACATTTGCCAGGTCATGGTGGTGGTGAATGAGGCCTGTTCCGGGGCGTTGTTTTCCGGCGTGATGCGGAAGGCCATTTTCGCGTTGCCGCTGTAGCCGTAGAAGTCCACGATTCCCTTGCCCAGCTCCGGAACCTGCCAGAAGGGGCCTTCAATGCGGAATCCGGGCGTTTCCTTCATGGAAGCTTCCATGGGCATGCCTACGGAGCCGGGATTTTTGTAATAGACGTGCCAGTGGTCCGGCAGGGTCAGTTCCGTTACCACTACGAAAGGTTCCGCTGCGTAGGATTCCACCGTGGCCCTGGCCGTGCCTGAGGCCTGGGGCGTCCCGAAGTCTCCGGCGCCGCCGAAGCTCATGGCGCCAAAGTCCTGTGCCGTTCCCGTGGAGATGATGCCCGGCAGCAGACCCAGGGAGAGGATGGCCGCATGGAAAAAGCTTTTCATGGGAAATTCGGGTAACATAAAGAAACGCCAGATTCAATGTTTGTGTGTTGCATGGCCGCAAACCTTGTATAAAATACGGCCATGGTAAAAACTATTACAATGTACGAAGGCGGCCTCCGCTGCTCCATGGTGCATGAACCGTCCGGAGCACAGTTTTCCACGGACGCTCCTGTGGACAATAACGGGAAAGGGGAGTCCTTTTCCCCCACGGATTTGGTGGGTGCGGCCCTTGCCGGCTGCATGAGCACCATCATGGGCATCGTAGCCGCCCGGAAAGGCATCAAGCTGGAAGGGATGACGGTGGAAGTGGGCAAACACATGAATGCGGACCCCCGCCGCATTGGAAAGCTGGAAGTAGTGATCAGCGTTCCGCTGCCTGCGGATCATCCGGACAGGAAGATGCTGGAACAGGCCGCGTTGAGCTGTCCCGTCAAGCACAGCCTGCATCCGGATATTGAGGTTCCCATTACCTGGAACTGGATCGGCTGATTCCGGTGCCTGTTGTTGAAGGCCGCCTGTTTCGACAGGCGGCTTTTTTTATGAAAAAATGTTGGAAAAATGAGAAAATGACTTGCTTTACTTGACTTAATATTTGTAATTGTCCATGTTTTTGCCGATGAGAATTTTTCCTCTGTTTCCCTTTTTGTTTTCCGTAGCTCTGACAGAAATTCTGGCCGGGTGCGGCGGCGGGTCCGGCCGCTCCGGAGATGACGGACAATTTTCCCTGAGCGGACGCACGACTTTCCTGTCGAACGGAAGCATGACCTTGTTCAGCCTTCAATTCACAGGCAGTGATGTGAATATTATCCGGATTGGGAACCAATTTCCCTATAAGGGAGTTTATACGTATGCAGTCCGTCCCGACCACAATTCCATGATTCTCGATATCAAGGCCGGTGAGGATGGCGATACGTACTGCACCATGAGCGACGTTTCCATTGTTTTTGACGGTACCGAATGCGACAGCGGCAGCATCGTTTCCGGAACGTGCAGGGAGTTCGGCCCCCATTTGGGACCGGCGGTTCAAGGGGAGCCCCAGTCCATGGGAGGATGGAGTTTCAACCTCTCGCAGAGTTAGCGGTTTCCGCCTGCTTCAGCAGTCCACCACCAGGGGAAAGTGCGCGCTGAGCGGATAGTCCGTGACCTGGATCAGTTCCACTCCGTAGAGAGAGGCGATGGCGGGAGCCTCCGATTTGTCGTAGGGCTCGCAGTAGTAGATGGTTTTTACGCCGTGGGCGCACAGGGCCTGCATGCAGGAGGTGCAGGGCATCGTGGTGCATGCCACCACCCTGGCCTCTCCGCGGCGGAACAGGCTGCACAGGTTGATTTCCGCATGGAGCATGTATTTCTGGCGTTCGTCCCGGCTGGCCCAGAAGGAGTCTTCCGCCTTGAATCCGGGGTAGAGCCCGTTGTAGGCGGTACCGATGACGCGGTTGTCCGCATCCAGGGCGGCGGCGCCCACCTTGCGGTACGGGTCTTCCGACCGCAGGGCTGCGGCATGCGCCAGGGTCATGACGTATTGCGGGAAGGGGAGGCGGGGATGGGATGAGTTGCTATTCATGATTGGAAGACTGGAGTTCCGCCAGGAAGCCTGATTCGTCCAGGTACAGGTTGGGGGGCAGGGAGTAGGGCGTGGACAGGGTGGCGCCTGCAATGACGGTGGAGGAAGGCGGGTTGAGGTAGAAGCCCGGCAGAAGGCGTCCCCGCGTTCGGGCGCGCATGCCGAGCTGGACGGTGCCGTCATCCAGCTTGAAGACGCTCCTTTTCATGGACATGGCCAGGATGATGCCGCGGTCCGTGGCAAAGCAGGGCCGCCAGCCGATGTTGGGCAGAACGAGGTCTCCGGAGCCGCTGAAGTCATACAGGGGTGTGCGCGTTTCCGGAACCAGGCTGTAGAGCCTGCGGCGCAGGAAGTCGGAACCTGCTATCTGCCTGATTCCTTCCGGCATGCTGTGGTCTCCGTCCCCAATCAGGTAAACGGGCGTGCCGGTGAGGATGGGCCACAGGACGGCGGCCACCGTTTCATGGACTTCTTCATGTCCCACGCTGGTGAGCAGGAGTTCCCTGGGCTGGAGCGCGTTCACCCGTTCAAGCTGCTGGGCGTTCATCCAGAAGTCGCACAGGCGGCTCTGGGAGCGGGAGCAGTCCAGCAGGGTGGCCAGCCATTTCCGGAGTTCCGGGTTTTCGGCTTCCACGGTGTCGTTCATCAGGCATTCGGCTATCTCTGTAGCCGGTAAGGCGCGTGTTTTTGGCTGTGACAAGGGGTTTGTGTCCGATGTGCTCCAGATGGTTCAGAATGGCGTCCTCCCGATGCTGGCTGCGATTTCCAGGCAGGTGGAGGAGAGTTCCCGCAGTGTGTTGATTACCATCGGCGGATTGACCGCATCCGGCGCGATGGGTTCGCCGACGGCCGCCGTGAAACGGTAGGGGACGTGGAGGGGGGCCTTGAGAAGAAGCGGTTGCCGGAGTAGGAGAAGATGCTGCCCCCACAGCTCGTCCATATAGATGGGAATGATGGGACAGCTGGATTTTTTGGCGAGCATTTCCAGCCCCCTCCGTGCGGCGCACAGGGTGCCCGTGCGGGTGAGCTGTCCTTCCGGGAAGATGCAGATGACTTCCCCGGCCTTGAGGGCCTGGATGGCTTTGGAGAGGGATTCACGGGGATTCCGGGAAGAGATGGGGAGGCAGTTGAATAGTTCCAGTATCCAGCCGAGCCAGCGGATGGCCACGAATTCCTCCGCCACGATGAAGCGGATGGGGCGCGGACAGATGAGGGAGAGGAAGAGAGCGTCTCCGTAGGTAACGTGGTTGGCGACGATGATAGCCCCTCCGTCTTCCGGAATACGGTCCTGGTGGATGATGCGGGAACGGTACACGATCCGCATGATCCAGAGTCCCATCATGCGGATGAATTCGCGGGGGATGAGGCGGAACGCCACGATAGTGATGACCACGCCCAGAATGGCCAGCACCCAGAATTGGTTCTGGACGGAGAAGATGTTTCTCAGCATGAGCTGGAACCCCTACGGCCACCAGGCCCATAATGCAGTCCATGAGGTTGCCGGCGGCGATGACCGTGCTCCGGTTGGACGGTTCGCAGTTGTCCTGAGATGGGCGTTCAGGGGCACAGGTAGCCGCCGCAAAGGCGCCCGTGATGCCAAAGCCGATGTTGCTGGCGAGAGAGCCGGGGGAAGAAGGACATGGCGATGCAGCCGACCGTGAAGCCGATGGCGCCCAGCGGGATCAGTCCCAGCTCGATTTTCTTGCGGCAGATGATGGAGGCAATGACGCCTCCGACCACGGTACCGCCGCTGAGCCATGCCATCAGAATGGCGGCGGACATGCTGAATCCGGCGTCGCCTATGGGATGCTCCTGGGCAATTTGCAGGGAGATCAGCATCAGCGCCCCGGCCAGGAACCAGAAGTAGGAGATGCCGATTTCACTGAGCCGCAAGTCACGCTGGCTCCACAGGTATTTGAGCTGGACGAAGTGTTCGTAAAAGAGTTTCCATTCAAATTTCCGCGTCTGCTTGGAAGGATACCGGGGCAGGAACAGGGCGGCTATCGCTACGGGGATGGCAATGAAGGTGAGGATCATGGTTGGGAAGGCCGCCGCCTCCCAGCCGTCATTGGAAGATACCTGCAGGATGTCGAACCACACGAAGATGCCGATCTGGGCGGCCAGCATGGAGAGGATGAGGCTCATTTCCATCAGCCCGGAGGCGTACCCGAGCTGCCGGGACCCAACCATGTCCTTGACCACCCCTTTTTTCGCTGGGCTCAGAATGGTTGCCTGGACGGAAAAGACGCAGAACCAGAAAACAGCCATTTCTATGTTTTCATACCTGAAGCACAGGAACATGGCCCCCAGCACCAGGATTTGCAGGAAGGACATGAATTGGATGATGCGCGCCTTGCAGAAGCAGTCCGCCAGCCATCCCACAAAGGGGGAGAACAGGATGTAGGGCAGTACAAAGATACAGCCCAGGATGTATTGGAGGGAGTTGACCCAGGAGTCCGGGCCGTATGCGATGTTGTTCGCGGCCAGCCAGACGCCCAGCGGGATCAGCAGGAATTGGGCCGCCTTTTCATTGAAGGCATTTTGGGCTTGTATGAGAATCAGGGAATAAAAACCCCTCCATTCCTTTTTCGAGGGTGTTTTTTTCTTAGATGTCTGTACGTCATCCATGTGGGGCGGATTGTAGCAGAACGTACCCGCTAGGGAAGGATAATCTGTCTATTGCATCCCTGGCGCCGGAAGTGCGTTTTCCTGAAATTATAAGGCATCTACGAACGTTTTTTCATATGACTTGCAGAGAACCGCCGTCTGTCAGCGTGCCGCCGTGATGTTGTCCGGGAGCGTTGCTGCGGCGGGGAATTCCGGCCGGGGAGGGGATTGTTCCGTGAATTCTCAGCGTGGAGTGTTTCATTTTTGAAAGGATAGAACAATCCTATGAAGTTGTAGTGATTGCGGGGAAACGGCTCCCGTCGGAGTGCGCCTATGGCTTTTTGAGAAGATTGCTGTTTGAGCTCTTTCATCTATTGCGGATGCTTTCATCCTGAGTTTTATTCCGTCCCGGTGAAGATGGAGGGAGGATTACGGCCTGTTCCGGCAGCTTACTGTACAGCGCCGGGCAACCGGTTATGACGGAAGCGCAGCGTTGCTCCATTTGCCTCGATATGTTCCGCAGGGATGTTGTTCGACGGTATGGCGGTGTTTTTCCTTTGGAGAGAAAATGCGGCGGCTTCTTTCCGGCGGAAGAACTGGTTAACGCGTCTCGTAAGATATGCTTTAAACGGGAATTAAAGGGCCTTGGATGATTTGAAGAGGGGACGGGAGACCGTAAAGGAGTTCCTCCCGGAAAGACGGTTTTTCCGGGAAGTCAGCGGAATAAAGCGGGGAGGGATGGGGACGGCCTGTTCCCGAAGCTCAAGAATTCCCTTGTCATGAAGTGTTTCGGCAAACGGGCTTTATGGTTGACAAGAAGGTGGGGGGTCGTAGGATGGCTTTGAAATATATAACCTGAAGAGAGATTATATGAACACTTCCCAGACGATTGGCATGCTTTTTGCCGCAGGCGCAGTCCTTTTGCCTTCCTGCGAGACGGAACGCATTAATGAACGTCCCATCGGCATTTATCCTACGGAGAATGTCTATCCGTCCGGACCCAATGCCCTTGGGAGCCAGGGTAACAGCCTGCTGAGCGAAGTTCAGGGAGGAAATCCTCTGGATCCGTCGTCCGCGCAGAATTCCGGTTTCAATCCCGATCCGGCCCGAACCGAGGAAGGAACCATCAACCGTCTTCTGGGCGGGGGGAATAATAACGCTTCTTCCCAGCCTGTCGTTCCCAGTCCCACGGTTCCGAATCCAGTGGGCAATCCTCCCGTCACCGGAATCGCCCCGCCCAAACCTGTGGAGCCCGCCGCCAATTCTTCCATTCCCGTCGCCTGGCCTACGGGCGATCCCACCGTGGTGGTCAGTCCGTATGACCGCACCAAGAAGATCAAGATTCTGAACAGGAGCACGAACAAGCCCTATCCTTCCGGAACCGTCCTGCGGGATACCAATTTTCCGAACGAGGTCAAGAAGTTCCGCGTGCCCTGATGCAACGGCGGAATGATGCCGGCCGCGCCCTGGACATGTTCCGTGTTCCGGGGCGTTGATGTTTCCGCCCGCAAGACCATGAAAGACGCCTCCAAGAAACAGCCTTCCTTTTCTTCCGTAGCCATTGCGGGGCCCGGCTTGCTGGGAGGCTCCCTGGCGCTGGCGGTGAGGGCGCGGATGCCCCATGTCCATGTGCGCCTGGGGGCAGGAGGCCGGAACCGCTGGAATACGCTCTTTCCATCGGTGCGGCGCATGCCGTTTCCACCCGGGTGGAGGAAGTAGTGCAGGGGGCGGATCTTGTTGTTCTGGCTACTCCCGTAGGGGTAATGCTGGATATTGTGACCGCCATGCTGCCGGCCTTGAAGCCGGGCGCCGTCGTGACTGACGTGGGTTCCGTGAAAGGATGCGTGCACCAGTCCGTGGGGGCTGTGCTGACGCGGGCCGGAGTGGCGTTTATCGGTTCCCATCCCATGGCGGGTTCTGAGAAGCAGGGCATGGAGCATGCTTCCGCGGAGTTGTTCCAGGGGGCTACCTGTATTTTGACGAATGACGAACACGTGCATGAGGATGTCCTTCTTCTGCTCCAGAGGTTTTGGGAGCGCGCAGGCTGCCACTGCATCAGGATGCAGGCGGCGGTTCATGATTCCACCGTGGCCCGCATTTCCCATATTCCGCACGCTCTTTCCGCACTATGCGTTCACAGCGCATTGGACGGAGGTGATGTGGAATTGCTGGGACTGGTGTCCGCCGGCGGTTTCCGCGATACCACCCGGGTTTCCATGGGGGAACCGTCCATGTGGGCGGAGATTCTGACGGAGAATTCCCCGGCCGTTCTGGAACGGCTGGATGCGGCCCTGGCCCAGTTGGGCGACGTGCGGAAGTTTTTGGCGGTCGGGGACAAGAAGTCCCTGGCGGAATGGCTGAAAAAAGCCGGCAAGAGCAGGGCGCAGGCTCTGGGGCTGTAGGTTTTCCGGAGATTTTTTCCGTGTATGATACGCCCCGGGTTTGCAGGGATAAAAGGCGGCTGTTATCAAATTGTTAACAAACGGGCATGGACGGAACGGCTTTCCGTTTTATACTTGCCGCATGCGTTTACCTGCCATGAATAACCGCCGTTATCGCCGCCACGGGCGCGGACTGCACCGCGCCGCCGCCATTGGGAGCTTTCTCGTCCTGGGGCCGTCAGCCTATGCCGCCGTGGACAAGCCGGCAGCGGAAGAGAATGTTCAGGAGATGCCGGAACGGGTGATGACCATCCGCTCCAAGTCCCTGCGGGCGGAGACGGTGAGCACGGCCACGCTCACGAACATGAAGACGGAAGAGGTTCCGCAGACGGTAAACGTGATTACGCGGGATTTGATGGAGTCCAAGGGGGCCGATTCCCTGGTGGAGGCCCTGCGCATGGATTCCTCCGTCAATACAGGGGGGGATATGCTGATGTCCCGCACGGCGGACCAGTACACCATCCGCGGTTTTGCGGGCAGTGACGTGCAGATAGGCAATATGCCCCTTCCGCGCGGCATGGGGTACGGCATGGATACGTCCCTGGTTGAGAGTATTGAAATCGTCAAGGGGCCCATCGGCTCCATTGCCGGCGGACAGTCCAGCACGCTGGGGCCTTACGGCGCGGGCGGCTCCATCAACCTGGTTTTGAAGACTCCGGAGTTTGTGGACAGGACGGAGCTGACGGCCTATGCCCGTTTTTCCCACCACGGCCAGAAGTACCGCATGACCATTGACGATACCCGCTACCGGGGCGACGAAACGAACGGTTTCGCCCTGCGCACGGTGGTCGCCGCGGAATACGACCGCCCGTTCTGGCTGAACGGGGGCGCCAACGGCGGCCAGAAGTACACGGTTTCCCCCATTTTCCGCTGGCAGCATGATTCCCGCACCAAGACGGTGCTGACGACCAGTTTCCAGTACCAGAATTCGCCCACCTATATGGGCATTCCCGTTCTGGCCGGCCATTTTGTGGGTCCCTACGACGCTTGGTACGGTTCTCCGAGCGGCCGCCTCAATTCCAAGTCCCTGCTGGCGATGCTTGATTTTGAACGCAAGTTGGAAAAAGTCTGGACGGTGCGCATTGGCGGCGGCCTGGGCTACAGCGACGTGGATTATAATATCTGGGGCGTTTCCTCTTCTCCCGGCCGCGGGGGCGGTATGACCACGCAGGAGTATTACGACCAGATGATCGCGGACGGGAAGGCCAAGTATGAGGCTTCCTGGAGCGACACGCAGAATATCAACTGGAATTTCTATTCCAACGCCGTGGCGGAGTTCAAGACCGGGCAGGTAGCGCATGAAGCGCTCATGGGAGTGTCCTATACGGGGCGCAGTGTGTACGGGGACGGCTCATCCATGAATAACACGAACGATTATTTTTCCCTGTATAATCCGGCCCCCGTCATTCCTTCCCCCCGTGATTATTCCGGCGTGAATTCGGACGATTCCGTTATCCAGCGCGCAGGGTTCCTGTTGCAGGACGTGCTGTCCTACGGGGAATGGCGCTTCCTGGCCGGCGTGCGCGGTGACGCCCATTTCAGCATGGACAACAATTACGCGTTTGCCTGGAGCCCCCGCTTCGGCATCACCCGCATGATCGGGGAGCGCGTGGCCCTGTTCGCCAATGCCGCCCGCACTTCGGCACCCAATTTCGGCTACAAGGATGAGAATAACAAGGAGCTGACCAATTCCTGGAGGACGGACCAGATGGAGTTCGGCTTCCGCGTCAGCCCGGTGGACAAGGTTTGGTTTTCCGCCTCCTGGTTTGATATTATCCAGAATAATACTCCCGTGACTTTGCCAGGCTCCCTTGACAGGTATTATGCGGACGGCTCCAAGCGGGCGGAAGGCGTGGAACTTTCCCTGAACGGGGAGATCACCAAGAACTGGAGTTCCTATCTTTCCTACACCTACACGCGCACCAAGAACCGGACCACCGGGGAAGTGTATCCCACCATTGCGCCCAATGCTCTGGCCATCTGGCAGAAGTACCGGATTGACGGCGGCCTGTTGAACGGTACTGTGCTGGGCTTGGGCTACCGCTGTAAGGATTCCTATTACGCTACGTTCCGCGGCGAGAAGATTGCGGATAATTACACGATTCCCTCCTACAGCGTGTTCGATTTCACTGTGGAAATTCCCCTGCCGGAAACCAAATGGCTGAAGGACGCTACGCTGAGGCTGGCCGTGTACAATATTTTCGACAAGAAGTATGTGCAGTCCACGCGCCACGCCGTTCAGTGCACTGTGGGCGATCCCCGCACGTTTGAAGTAGGACTGAAGACCACATTTTAATCCATCGTTTCCGCCATGAGCTCTCCCGTTATTTCCGTCAGCCGCCTCAAGCGCAGTTTCAAGTCCGGCACCGGGGAGGTAACGGTGCTGAAAGATATCAGCCTGGCTGTTCCCCAGGGAGAGTTCGTTGCCGTCATGGGCGCGAGCGGTTCCGGGAAGAGCACCCTGCTGAATATCCTGGGGGGGCTGCTTTCTCCGGATGAAGGTTCCGTGGTGGTGGATGGCCGGGATATCGGCTCCATGTCCGATGCCGCCTTGACGGTGTACCGGAGGGACCGCGTAGGGTTCATTTTCCAGATGTTCAACCTGGTGGGCACCCTGAGCGTGGAAGAGAATATTCTGCTGCCTTCCCTGGCGGGGGGACGCAGGGTTTCCGCCGCCGCGCTGGACGCCATGATTGAGAAGGTGGGGCTGTCCCACCGCCGTCATGCCATGCCGGATACCCTCAGCGGCGGGGAGCAGCAGCGCGTGGCGATTGCCCGCGCCCTGATTTCCGAACCCGCCCTGGTGTTGGCGGATGAGCCTACGGGTAATCTGGATTCCGAAAACACCCGCCTCATGGGCGATTTGTTCCAGGATTTGCACCGCACGCAGGGCTGCGCCTTCGTGCTGGTGACGCACGCGCCGGACGTGGCGATGTGGGCTGACCGCGTGATCGTGCTCAAGGACGGCCGCATTGTGGACGACAGGCCCACGACGGAGTTTCCCGGTCCCGTGGAACTTTCCTCCTTTTATGAACGCACGCTGAACGACGCCTTATGACGCCGCTGCCCAAACTGATCTGGCGGGATTTGCTGGCCAACCGGGGGCGCGTGGCCGTCAGCGTGTTTGCCATTCTCGTTTCCGTCAGCCTCATCGTCTGGATGATGGGGAGCTATGATACGCTGGTCAAGGAGTTCGACAACGATGCCGAGGCCTACATGGGCAGTTACGACCTTTGCCTGGTGCCGGAAGCGCCCAGGGGACCGTTGCCTCCCGGGGGGCAGCCCCGGTTTGCCGATCCGGAACTGGCCGCGCGCCTGTCGGCCTCTCCGCTGGTGGAGTCCGTCAATGCCGCCTGCCAGGTTCCGCGCCTGCAGATCGGTTGTGCGAATGAACGCGGCAGTTTTGACGAGCAGACGCGCGACCGCATGGGCATTCCGCCCCAAAGTCCCATCCTGGTGGGGAACCTGGCCGCAGAATGTCCTTACGACCTGGAGGAAGGCGTCTGGCCCGACATGGCGGCTTCCACCGCCATGGAAGGGGTGCTGGGAAGCGGAAGCGCCAGGTATTTCCGCGCAGGCATAGGTACTGTCATGAATGTGCGCGTGGGTGCGCATGTGTACGATGTGAAGGTCGTTGGCATCGTGAAGCAGGCAAAGGCAACGCCCGGTGTCATCATGGGGCCGGGCGGCATGGGGGGCGGTCCCGCTTTTTCCTCCCTGTTCGTTCCGGCAAGCGTGTGTGAGAAGATCACGGGGCGGCCTTTTGTTCCCAATCTGATTTATGTGCGCCTGAAGGAGGGGGTGGACAAGAAGGAGTTTGTGGAGAGTTTCCGGGAGGAGCTGTCCAAGGCTTCCGCCTCTGTGGCGGATACGGATTCCATCATCCAGCGGCTTTCCAGCGACCGTTCCGTGCGCCAGCAGAAGGACAGCGCGGAAATGTCCGTGTGGCTCGTTCTTTTTTCCTGCGTTTTTATTATTTTCACTACCTTGAGCATCGGTGTCAGCGAACGCACGCGCAGGCTGGCCCTGTTGCGCGCCCTCGGCATGAGCCGCATGCAGATTGCCCTGCTGATTGTGGGGGAAGGCCTGTTTCTGTGCATTCCGGCCCTGCTGGGCGGCCTGGCCGCCGGGTTCTGCCTGGTGTACCTGCTGGAGGAAGGTTCCTCCACGCTGCCTTCCCTGACCTGGACGACGGCACTGGTCGCGGCCGCGTGCGCCGTAGGCGGCGCTCTGCTGGCCTCCGTGATTCCCGCCTGGCGCGCTTCCCGCCAGTCTCCGCTGGAGGCGGCCGTTCCTTCCGCCGGATTCATGGGGAAGGTGAGCCGTGTTCCCGCGTGGTCCGTCCTAGCGGGCCTTGCGTGCGTGGCGCTCCAGCCCGCCGCCCTGCTTTTTCCGGGACTGGAGGTGGAGACCCGCAAATGGATGTTCGTCTGGCTGGGGTATCCCGGCCTGGTTGCCGGCGCTCTGTTTCTGGCTCCGGCCTTTGTCCGCGCCACGGAATGGGCCGGAGCGTGGCTGACGGGGCTTTTTCTGCGTGTGCCCCATGCTTTCCTGAGAGTCCAGCTCAGCCGCAATCTCAGCCGTTCCGTGGGAACGGCGGTGTCCATGTCCGTGGGGCTTTCCCTGTTTGTGGCCGTGCAGACATGGGGATATTCCATGCTGGTTCCTTTTTCTCCGGATTCTTCCACGCCCGGAACGCTGGTTTCCTTCCTGCACACGGAGTTCCGGCCGGGAGACGTGCCTGAGTTGATGGCGCGGCCCAGCCTGAAGGGTGCCCGGATGTATCCCATTTACGTGGATGAACCGGATATTTCCCCGGAACAGATGAAGAGCCCCGGCTTTTCCGGCATGCGCAACCGTTCCGTGGTGCTGGCGGGCATTCCCGTGGAGAAGATGGCGGAAGGGAAAGATCCTCTGTTCCAGCCCGTGTTTGTCTCCGGCAATCCGGAAGAGGCCTATGCCATGCTGAAGTCCAACCGTTCCCTGCTGATTCCGGATACGTTCGCGCGGACGGTGGGATTGAAGGCGGGGGATGATTTGATGCTGGTGAATCCTTCCTTCCGGGGGAACCGCCCGGGGAATGTGTCTGAGGGCGGTTTGCGCGGGGCGCGGGGCGGCGCTTCTTCCGCCGCCATGAAGGGGGAACCCTGGAAGGTGGCCGGCGTTGTCTCCTTCCCCGGCTGGCACTGGCTGACCAAGACCAGCGGCATGCGCGTGCGCCGTGGCGGTTTTGTGGCCGCCCTAGCTATTGCGGATGAACGCTGGCTCAAGGAGGATTACGGCCACCAGGGGTTCCAGTTCATTTGGGGGGATACGGCTCCCGGCGTGACTAATGTGGCTCTTCAGGATGATTTGGGCGAGTTCGCCCTGATGAAGGCCCGCGAGCGGGCGGGAGGGGAGGAAGGCGTGAAGCCGCTGGTGAAGGCTCTGACCCGGGAGAGCCTGGGCGGCAGCGTCACCAGCCGCGGGGACAGCGTGATTTTTACCATGAGTCAGCTTCCGATCATCATGATGGTGATTGCCGTGCTGGCGGTTTTGAATACCGTGCTGGCCTCTGTTCAATCCCGCCGGAGGGAATTCGGACTGATGAGGGCAGTCGGCGTGCCGGGAGGGATGGTGATGCGCATGCTTTGGGCGGAGACGCTGATGATTTCCCTGTGTGCCGTCATCATGAGTCTGGTGCTGGGCGTTTTGGCGGCCTGGTGTTCCATCCAGATTCTGGAGTACGGTTATCACTTCGGCATTGTTACGCCTCCCATCACGATGCCCTGGGCACATCTGGGGTATGCCGTGCTTCTGGTGCTGACCCTTTCCACATTGGCCTGCCTGGCGCCTGCCTGGCGCATGAAGAGGGCTTCCGTGACGGATTTGCTTTCAGCGGGCGAACGGTAGTTTTTTCAACGGGAGAGCTAGAGGACTGGCCGCTTTTAAAGCGGCTGGGGAAGTGTCTTGCTTTGAGGCAAAAGTAACTGGACCATATTTTTAATATGGTTCTTCCAACAGATTTTACCCCTTTCTGGAACAGGGGATGCCTTGGGTGCCGTCTGTGGCTGGCGGTTGCCGTTCTGGCGACCATGTACTGCTGGCTGGCGTTTACGGGACCGTCGCTTCCGCTGCGCCGGGGGATGATTGGATCAATTCTACAGCGGAGGGAGAGACGTTTGACAGCTTTCCCGCGACGGCTATATCCAGCCTGGATAGACATTATGGTTTCTTTGCTGCTTCTGCCGGAGATGCGGAGATAGTGGACATGAGCAGCCGCGGGTTTGGCCGCAGTTTGAAGATTAACGGAGCAAGTGGAAGTGTGTCTGCCCGCAGCATAACGCTGCATTTTTCTTTTCCCCTGGAAGAGGAGTCTCCCTGTGCGTTCCGTGCGATGCTGGGTTGACGGCTACAAAGAATGCCGATTGGCTGGTCATTGAGTCCGTGGAGGGAACGGATGGGAATGGAACCATTTCCATTTCAGCGCAGGCCAACGGCGGAGTTTCCACGCGTACTGCGGCCTTGACCGTTTCTTCCTTCTTGGCATCCAGAGATGTTCTTGTGGAACAGAGAGGCGGGAAGTTGACGTGGAATGAGTGGAAGAAGGACAAGATCATCGGCAGGGACCCCTCCAATTCCCAGACCGGACCCGGACAGTCTGCCGCAGGTGACGGAGTGCCCAACCTGTTGAAGTATGTTACGGGAATGGATCCCCTGAAGCCGGCCGGCAGTCCGGTCAGTATTTCCGAGAAGGGTAACCGCCTTCTGATGACGTGGCCGGTCAATGAGGAGGCCGTCGGGATTTCCCTGAAAGTGGAAGCTTCCTCCAATCTGAAAGATTGGACAGAGTCTTATGAAGTCACTGTTCCCGGAGAATTCCATGATGTTCCGGAGATAGGCGCAGGCGGAGCGGAACGCAGATTCCTGAGGCTGGCAGTGATGCTGGACGTTCCTGGAGAATAGAGGCGTCCGGGCCGGACGCAGATGTTGGAAGAAAAGTTATTGATAGTTGTTTTTCAGATAAGTATGGTATTTTCATACCTGTGGAAATGAAATATTATTACCATACTTCCGACGGCGAATTGCACGGTCCTGCAGAGTTGGATTTTCTGGTCCGTGAAGTGAAGTGGGGTGGCCTGCCGGATTCTCTAATGGTCCGCTCTGAAAACAGCGGCGAGTGGATTTCTCTCGCGGAGGTCGTTCAAGGGAATACTTCCGCCGGCTGGCCCTTGGATGTCATGTCCGTAACGCCGGAAGAGCTCGCCCGGATGTCGCGCTGGAAACAGTTGTGGTATTATTATCGTCGGTCCTGGAAAATGGCATTCGTGCTTGAAGGCCGGGCTTCGCAGCAGGAATGCCTGCTTGTTTTCCTGTCCATGACGCTGGCGGATTGTCTGGCATTAGTGGCCGCGCCGCTATTGAGCGGATTGATGCTGGCGTTCCTGTTTCCGGGGAAGGTGGGCGAGTCCGTTGTCTTTTTCACCGGAGGGACCATTGGTGTTTTGTTATGTCTGCTGGTTGTCATTCAATCTTTTTCCCTCTGCTGGAGAAGATTGCATGATTTATCGCTGCCCGGGTATTGTGTCTTTGCGCTGCCCGTCGTGTCTTATGCAGGTAATTGGCTGATACCGTGGCTGCTGGAACATGCGGGGATATTGATCCCCAGGACCGGAATGATGCATTATCCGGGCATTTCCCCAGCACTTGCATGTGTGGCTGTTGTTTCAGTCGTGGTCTCCTTAGTCATCATCGTTTTGTCCCTGACCTGGATTGTTGCGCTGCTGGGAATGTTCCGCGGTATGGAGGGGGAAAACAGGTACGGCCCGCGTCCGGAGATGTAAGGCACGGTTGGTTCTATCCTGAAAGGAGGAGGGAATGAATGAAACGGTACTATTACCGTACTTCCGACGGCGAGTCGCACGGCCCTTCAGTACTGGATTTTCCGGTTCGGGAAGTCCGCTATGGGGCGTTGTCTCCGGAGTTGAGGGTTAGAGAGGGCGGAGCGTCGGGAAAGCATTGTGAGTGCATTGGACAATTCAAGTGATTTAAAGCCTTTTGAAAGGCCGGATGTTGGTAGAATAAGCCGTCGGGAAAGTGGAGAAAGCTGTTATATTGCTGGTTCTGTTCCTGACGCTTGACGATATTTTGTTCATATGTTCCTCCCGTAAGGAGACTACCTGAGCGTATCGGTTTTCCACAGGAGTTTTGCCCCGGCTTGGTGGTTTTCTTTCTTATAATTCCTAGGTGGTTTGAGACGCTGCCGTTTGTGGGCTGCCTATTATTTTATGGTTTTATTTTTCTCTGGGATGCAGGCGTTTTCACGATGCCGGGGTGAGCGGCGCGTTGCCGGTAGCGGCATGGTTAGGGGTGATTTTTCCGGTGTGTTGCCATTGGACAGCCTGATGGGGGAGTCGTTTTTGAGCTCGTAGGCGTGGCTGATGTTCTGGACGTTGTCCGTGCTTTTCACCATATTGCTGACGGAGAAGACAGGCAAAAATCAGCATGGGCCTTCGCCTTCACAAAGACGGTATGAAAAAGAAGATTGACGTAGATTCATGGTCTAGAAAGTCACATTACGAGTATTTCCAGACTTTTGACTGCCCGATGTTTTCCATTACGTTTCCCGTCAGGGTGGATGCGCTGTACCGTTATGCGAGGGAGAATGGGCTGTCCTTTTTCGCCGTGTGCCTGTTTGTGCTGCTGAAGGCACTGAATGAGGTGCCCCAGTTTCGGCAGAGGGTGGAGGACGGGGACGTGTGGGAGTATGAGTCCGTGGATGCCCTGGTTCCGGTTCTGGCCGCCGCCGGGGGAGTTTTCCCAGATTGTTGTGGAGTACCGGGACAGTCTGTCCGGTTTTCTGGAACATGCCCTTCCGTTGATTCAGGCGGCCAAGGGTGAACCCGCCCGTGCGAATCCCTGCCACCGGACGGATATTGCCGTGTTCAGTTGTCTTCCATGGATGCCGTTTACGCAGGTAGCCAGCGCCTACAGGTCTTTCCGGGGCAGTACCTGCCTCTGATTCACTGGGGAAAGATGGGACCCGATGCTTCCGGTAGATTGATGATGTCCGTGGCCGTTCAGGCCAATTATGTGTTGGTGGACGGCGTGTGTGTTGGGAATTTTTATAAAAATATTGAGTATTTGTGTTCTCGATTTTAAGATAGGGGCCTATGGCCTCCCTGCTGCGTCCGTCCGGTGATTACCGCTCTCTTCTTTCCTACCAGAAAGCGGAACAGATTTATGATTTGACGTATTATTTTTGCAAAACATATTTGTCGTGCCGCGACAGAACAGTGGATCCGATGGTTCAAGCCGCCCGCTCAGGGAAGCAGAATATTGCAGAAGGCAAGGAGGCGGGGCTGACATCTTTGGAGATGGAGATCAAGTTGATAAATGTCGCCAGAGCCAGTCTGGATGAATTGCTGGTGGATTATGAAGATTTTTTGAGGGTGAGGAAGTTTCTCTTGTGGGAGAAGGATTCCCGGGAAGCGCAGTTTGTCAGGAAAAAAGGAGCGGACAAGACCGTGGACCGGGATTATTTTCTGGATCTGGCACGGACGCGGCCACCGGAAGTGATAGCCAATATGGCGATTTGCCTGATTTTTCAGGCCAAGTTTTTGTTAATGAGGCAGCTTGAGTTTTTGGAGGGGAAGTTTCTCAGAGAAGGAGGGATGAGGGAAAGGATGAGCCGGATGAGGAGGGCGGTGAAGGATAGGGGTGATAGGGGTGATAGGGGTGATAGGGGTGATAGGGGTGATAGGGGTGATAGGGGTGATAGGGGTGATAGGGGTGATAGGGGTGATAGGGGTAGGATGGGAATTCCCCATGATCTCTAAAATTCTCTATAAATTCTTCAATTTTTCCAGAATTTTAATTTCCGGCCAGGCAGCCCGGGCAGTTTTGTACCCAGTGGCCGGGGGATATTTCCGCCAGTTCCGGTTCCTGGTCTTTCAGGCACAGTTCCGGTTTGCCCAAGGTGTTTCTGGGGCGGAAGCTGCATCCGCAGGAGGGGTGCGTCATGTTGGGAGGCAGGCCGGGAATGGTGTAAAGGGGGGCTCCCTTGGCGTGTTGGCCAGGGATGGATTTCATCAGAGCTTTTGTATAGGCGTGCCGGGGATGTTCCAGGAGTTCCCGGAGGAGGCGCTTTCCACGATGCTGCCCGCGTACATGACGTTGATGCGGTCCGCATACTGGCGCACTACTCCCAGGTCGTGCGTGATGAGGATGACGGCGGTTCCCATGTCCCGCTGGAGTTTTTTGATCAGGTCCAGCACCTGTTTCTGAACGGTAACGTCCAGTGCGGTAGTTGGTTCGTCCGCGATGAGGATTTCCGGCTTGGTGATCAGGGCCATGGCGATCATGACGCGCTGCCGCATGCCTCCGGAGAATTGGTGCGGGTAGGCGTTCATGCGCTGCTCCGGGTCCGGTATGCCGACAAGGGAGAGCTGCTCCAGGGCTCTGGCCCACGCTTCCTTTTTGTTTATTCCTTCATGGATGACGAGCGGTTCCGCGACTTGCTCCCCGACGGTCAGATACGGATTGAGGGAGGTCATGGGGTCCTGGAAGATCATGGAGATGCGTCTGCCCCGGATGAAGCGAAGTTCTTTTTCCGAACATTGGAGCAGGTCCGTTCCGTCCAGCATGGCGGAACCGCTTTCAATGCGGCCCGGGGGCATGGGGATAAGTCCCATCATGGAGTAGCAGGTGACGGATTTTCCGGAGCCGGATTCCCCCACGATGCCGAGCGTTTCCCCGGGCGCTACATCAAAGGATACGTTTCTTACCGCCCTGACGATGCCCGCCCTGGTATGAAAGGAGGCGCTGAGGTTCCTGACGGAAAGCATGCCGGAGAGGGGGAAAGGTTAGTCGTTGCGCACGCGCGAACGGGCGGAGAAGATGACCGGAATGCCGGGGGCCGGGTAGTTTTCCCGGATTTTGTTGCGCAGGTATTGGGAATAGCTGTCCGTAAGCAGGTTTTTGTCATTGACGAAGAGGACGTAGCGCGGTACCGGAATGGTGCTGTATTTGGGGTCCACGGCCGTGGTGACATAGTAGATTTTAAGCCGCTTGGCAGAGCCGCTGGAGGTGCCGGGCGGGTTCATCTGCTGGGCGAGCTGGATGAGGCGGTTGAGCTGTCCCGTGGTGGGGAGCGCCGCGGATTCCCGGCGGATGCGCGTGATGACCTTGAAGATGATTTCAATGCCTTCCGATTTTTTCGCGGAGGTGGTGATGAATGGCGCGTAGTTGATGAAGAAGAGCTCCCTGCGTACTTGTTCCTCTACTTCCGCCATGCGCTCCTTGCGCGGGGCGTTGGGGTGGAAGAGGTCGAATTTGTTGACGATGATGATGCAGGGTTTTCCTTCCTCCGCGATGATACCGGCGATGCGGCGGTCCTGCTGCGTGATGCCCGCCGCGATGTCGATGACCAGCAGGCAGATATCCGCCCGGCGGATGGCTTTTTTTCACTGCGCATGGCGGAGAATACTTCCACGGATGTGTCCCGCCGGGAGCGCGGGCGCATTCCGGCCGTGTCAATCAGGACGTAGGGCTGGCCGTCGTGGAGGTAGGGAATGTCAATGGCGTCGCGGGTGGTTCCCGCTACGTCGGAGACGATGGTGCGCCTGTCCTGAAGGATGGCGTTGACCAGGGAGGATTTGCCCGCATTGGGACGGCCTACGACGGCCACCTTGATGGGAGGGGCCGTTTCCGCGTCTTCCACCGGAGTTTCCTCCATTTCTTCTTTCAGGGGCGCGCCTGCCTGCTTGAGGAAGGAGTCCAGTCTGGAGGCCAGTTCCGAGAAGCCCCGGCCATGGGCGGCGGAGAGGAAGATGTAGTCATTAAAACCGAGTCCGGAGAATTCACCCAGGTTGAGGTCCTGTTTTTCGTGGTCAGCCTTGTTGAGAAGCAGCATGACCGGTACTTCCGATTTGCGGAGATGGTCCGCGATGCTCTGGTCAATAGGGGTGAGGTGGTCCCGGCTGTCTAGGACGAAGAGGATCAGGTCCGCCGTTTTCATGGCTATGTCCGCCTCTGCGGCTACCTGTTCCGCAAAGCCATCGCTCAGCCGGGCTCCGATGCCGCCGGTGTCCATGAGCTTGCAGGCATGGTCCGTGATTTTGCAGGGTGCGCTGATGCGGTCGCGGGTGACGCCCGGTTCATCATGCACGATGGCAATGCGCCTGCCCGCCATTCTGTTGAATATGGCGGATTTCCCGACGTTGGGCCTGCCTACGATCGCAATGGTGGGGACGTGCTGCATGCGCGCCATGATACGGGAACGTTCCAGGCAGTTAAAGACAATTCCGCGCCAACGGAAGACGGCCCCTTAGAAGCCTTACCCCTTGTGCCTGGCCTTATTGTGAAGGTAGAGGGCGACGGCTATCGTGATGACGTTGGGGAGCCACAGCAGGATATAGGGCAGCACGGTTCCGCTTTTGCGGGACAGGTCCGCGAAGATGAGCGCCACAAAGTAGAGGGAGGCGATCAGGATCCCCATGGCAAATCCCGTGGAAGTGTCTTTCCGCCGGGTGTTGATGGCCAGGGGCACGCCGATGAGGGCAAAGACGATGCAGGCCAGGGAGAAGGAGGCGCGCCTGGGAAGTTCCGTGGCGAATTCCCGCGTTTGCCTTTCATCCAGGTAGCCGGGAGTGTTGAGGGCCTCCCTGATTTCCTCGTTGGTGAATCGGTTGGCCTTGATGCGGCGGCCGGAGCGCCTGTCCGTGCTGATGCTTCTGGGCATTTCATCCACGACCACGCTTCTGGAAATTCCGTTTTTTTCCTGCGTGGTGACAAGGGTGTTGAACAGATGAAGGTCAAATATCTTTTTTTCAGGAGAAAAATGGTAGGTGACGCGTTCCGCATGCATGGCTACGGCCGGGGATTTGTCCGAGGCCTTTTGGTAGATATGCATGCCGTAGATAAGCTTTTCCTCCGGTACATGCTTGTCAATGTAGATTTCCTGGTTATCGAATTTGGTGATGGCCTGGCCTTCCCGGAGCAGTCCCTCCGGGTTGATGGAGGCGGCTTTGATCAGCAGTTCGGAGATGGCCTGCTTGGCACGGGGTGCCAGGTCTATGTTGATCCAGTAGCAGAGGCCGGAAAGGGCAATGCCGATGGCGAGGGCGGGAGCGCTCAAACGCCACAGACTCATGCCCGCCATGCGCATGGAGGTGAGTTCATTGTCTGAGGCCAGCCGTCCGTACACCAGAAGTACCGCAGTGAGGAAGCCCCAGGGAATGGAGAACATCAGGGAGAAGGGAATGACCTGGAAGATGAATTCCATGACGATGGTGAATGGGGCTCCGCTTTCCACCAGGAGGGGACGCAGTTCCTTGAACAAGTTCCCCAGCAGAAGCAGGGCGCCTCAGGGACATTACCCCAGGACCGTCACTCCCAGCAATTGTCGGGCAATGTATCTGTCAAAGATTTTCATGCAGTAAAAACGTGCGGTTTATTCTGCCCGAAGCCTGGAGACAAGTCAATCATGTGGACACCATCAATCCATTTCCGCCTGAGGGCGGGCGCATGTCCGACGGCATGGGATGTGTCCGGAAAGAGGTTGCCTCATTCCGGTCGATCGCTCTGCGGTTCAAGTTCCCTGAGCAGTCTTTCCCGCTGCGGAGGCAGTTTGCCGAAGTGGGATTTCAGAATGACGTGTGCGGGAATTCCGGGATGGGAAATGCCGTGCAGCCGGGCGAGTTCCTGTTCAAAGTGGAGGACCGCCCGCACGGAAGGCACGTTTTTTCAGATAGGCGTATGCCCTTTGCAGGAGATCGGAATTCGGAATGGGCGTGTCCGGTTCCAGCATTTGAGGAACAGGGCGCGAAGTAGCCTGCCGCGGAGAGCCGGGAGTAGTCTGCACGGAGGGAAAGGCGGGGGAAATGAGGTCCACGGTGGTCAGCGTGTGCAGGTCGCCCGTTTTCGCCGGAGTCCACTGCATGCGGCACTGGTAAAAGAGGTCCAGCCGTCCGGCAAAGGGGCTGGATTGTTTTCTGGCTCCCTTGGCCGCCGTTCTGATGATGCCTTCTTCGGAGCACCAGACGACGATCAGGCCGTTTTCCCCAGCGGGTAGAGCTTGAGTACGGTGGCGTCCGTATTCATGAACGGGATTTTTCCAGCCCTGTTTTTTCAGGCTGGTTTGGGACGGTTTGCCCGTAGGAGAGGGGCAGGATGCCGGCCTCTGTCATGGCGTCCGTAAAGGCCTGGAGGGCGCTGGTTCCCTGGTAGATGCGGAAGGCGGAGAGTACCTGTTCTTGGGCTGCATTCTGGTCGCCTCCCAGATATTTCATGACTGCCTGGATGCAGTAGTAGTAAGGGGTGTCGTCCATGGGGCCGTAAAGACCTTCCAGCTCTTTGGCGAGCGGCTGGTTGTCAAGTTTGCGGGCGCAGATGTAGCGCTTGAATTGAAGGAGGGGGATGATGCCGTTTTTGTCCGTATCCTTGAAATGGGGCAGGAGTTCCGTGAAGGCTTTCAGAGCCTTGGCATAGTCGTGGCTCACGTAGAGGGCTTCCGCCAGGTTGAATTGGACAGTGAGGTTTTCCGGGTCCAGTTTCAGCGCCTTTTCAAAGTTTTCCAACGCTTTTTCAATGTTGCGGATTTCAATGTAGCAGGCGCCGCGGAGGTTGTACAATCCGGGGTTGCCGTCAAAGATTTTTTCCAGTTCCAGGAGGGAGAAGAGGCTTTCCAAGGTTCTTTTTGTGCAAAGAATCGTTCGGCCTCCTGGAATTTTCCGATGTATTGTTTCCTGGTTTCTTCCGGCAGGGTGTTGAATTTTCTGAACCCAGGCAGGTGTTGGTGCAGTGGCTTCCGGCTGTTGGGAGGAAGCGTGGGGTACGGCAAATGTCAGGGCTGCGATGAGAAGGATGAAGGCTTTCATTGAGGATTGGGAGTCAAATGAGGAATAATTTTTTGTAGCGCGGCTTCCGCCGTGAGTCCATATTTTTTTCTGAGAATGGATTCCGAGCCGTGTTCGATGAATTGGTCCGGCCATGCGATAGCTTCCACGGGAATGGTGATTTCTCCGGCTTCCAGGGATTCCAGGACGGCAGAGTTGAATCCGCCGCGGATGGAGTGGTCTTCAAAGGTGCAGATCACTTTGCTGCGGGAGGCATGGAGCCGGATGCATTCGTCGTCAAGCGGCTTGATGAAACGGGCGTTGACCAGGGTGACGCTGTAGCCGCGTTCTTCCAGGAGCGTGGCCGTGTCTCGGGCGATTCCGATCATGGTGCCCAAGGATACGAGGAGGACGTCGTTTCCTGTTTGAAGCACTTCCGCCTTGCCGATGGGCAGGATTTCCGCCGTGGCGGGAAGGGTACGCCGGAGCCGCATCCCCGGGGATAGCGGATGACGGTGGGGCCGTTCTGGTAGTGGTTCATGGTGCGGAGCATGTGGACGAATTCTCGCTTCATCCTTGGGCTGCATGAAGACGACGTCCGGAATGCTGCGGATCATGGCGATGTCAAACAGGCCGTGGTGGGTGGGGCCGTCGTCCGGAGAGAGTCCGGCCCTGTCCATGCAGAAGCGCACGGGGAGTTTTTGAAGGCCGCATCATGCTGGATCATGTCCACGCAGCGCTGCATGAAGGTGGAGTAGATGGCTACGTAGGGTTTCATGCCTTCCGCCGCCAGGCCGCAGGCGAACAGGGCGCCGTGTTCTTCCGCGATGCCTACGTCAAAGTAGCGTTTGGGGAAGGCTTCCTTGAACAGGTCCAGCTTGGTTCCGCTGGCCATGGCCGCCGTGATGGCCGTGATGGATTCGTCCTGCTTCGCCATGTCCACCAGCGTGGAGCCGAAGATTTGGGAGAAGGTGGGCGTAGGGGAGCCCTGCGTTTCTCCGTCGTGCACGCAGTAGGAGCCCAGTCCGTGGATTTGGTGGGGTTGTCCAGGGCGGGCTGGTAGCCCAGTCCTTTCTGGGTGACTATGTGCAGGATGACGGGCTGTTCAGGTCCTTGATGTAGTTCAGCGTGCGGATCAGCGTGGGGATGTCGTGCCCGTTCAGGGGGCCGAAGTAGCGCAGGCCGAATTTGTTGAACAGCAGGGAGGGGAAGATGAGGTTTTTGGTGGTGTCTTCCAGCTTGAATGCGATTCCTTGGCCTGGGTTCCTCCCAGTTTTCAATGAAGGAGGCGGTCTTGTCCCTCAGCCAGGAGAAGGTTTCCGAGGTTTGCAGGGAGTTGAAGTATTTGGCCAGGGCTCCCACGTTTTTGTCAATGGCCCATTCATTGTCGTTCAGAATGGTGATGTAGCGCCTGGTGGTCTGGCTGATGTTGTTGAGAGCTTCCAGTGTGGTGCCGCAGGTGAAGGCTGCGTCTCCGGCGACAGCGACCACGTGGTAGTCTTCCCCTTTGAGGTCGCGGGCCGCGCACATGCCCAGCGCTGCGGAGAGGGCCGTGCCCGCGTGGCCCGCCCCATAGGAGTCATGGGGGATTCCGACATTTTCGCGAATCCGGACAGGCCCTGGTACTGGCGAATGGTATGAATTTGCTCGGCACGGCCTGTGAGCATTTTGTGGACATAGGCCTGGTGGGAAACGTCAAAGATGATTTTGTCCCGGGGCGTTTCAAAGACGCGGTGGAGGGCGATGCTTAGTTCCACCACTCCCAGGTTGGGGCCCAGATGGCCGCCGGTGACGGCAAGGGACTGGATCAGGGTGGAGCGGATTTCTTCAGCCAGCCGGGGGAGTTCCGCCTCCGGGATTTTCATCAGGTCCGCATGGTTATGTATGCTGCCCAGCAGTTCCGGCAATTCAGGTGAGGGAGAATTCATTAGTGTCTGGGTCGTCTGGTTCTGCACCGTCCTGTTCTTCCTGGGCGGTTTCCGGGTTGCTGAGGGTCTGGATGCGAAGTTCCGCATTGTGAAGAATGCCGCGGCAGTGGCGTATGAGCTTGTTGCCTTCTTCCACGAGGGCGATCATGTCTTCCAGCTCTGTGACGGGGGCTTCCGTCAGCCTGATGATTTCTTCCAGGCGGGCTACGGATTCTTCAAATCCGGGGGAGTTTTTCCGTTGTTTAGCCATATGGATTGGTTAATCTTGATGTGCGGGACCGGGTTGCTGAAGGTCCCTGTAAAGGATCATGTCCGCGCCCATGATGAATTGGCGGGAGTCTGACTGGCCGAAGCGCTCGGCCAGTTTGGAGAGGGCGCCGCTGTGGTTGAATATGTATACGGGGTTTTTGTCCCTCGTCTGGCCGAGGATGGAGCCTTCCAGAACGAGCGGCGCGAATTCCCCGTAATAGCCGGATACGGCCCGTATGTCCCTACCCATGGTGGAAGAAGGAGTGACCAGGATGCTGCCTACCTTGCCGCCGTGGAATGAGAGGACGCGTTCCAGCGTGGTGAAATGGGAGACAAGGCTGGGGATATCAAGGGTTTTTCTGTCCGCGTACCAGCTGACGGCCGCCGGCTGGTCCGTGAGGATGAAGTCCCCGGCCTGGGTTTGGTTGCGCACTTCCTGGCTGATGCCCAGCGGATAGTACGGAGGCCATGCGGGAATGCCCCGGTGGGCCGTCAGGATGCCGACCCGCACAATCTGGGGCAGGTTCAGCAGGAGGGGGAGGGCCGTGACCAGCAGCGCCAGGAGAAGGACGCCGCCGCGCAGGACGGGAGCCGCTTCCTTGGAATGCCTGGCAATCAGATTGAGAACGAATGCCGTACCAAATGCCGTAAAGAAGGGGGAGAAGAGTATCTGGATTTGTCCAATGGAGATTTCCGTCTTGTTGGCCGTGTACAGGGCCATGCCCACCGTAGCCAGGCACCACATGGAGAAGATGCCCCATTTGGCCTGGTTGACGGGTTTCTTTTTGAATGTGTGCAGCAGGGCCAGCAGAAAGACAAGGGCTAGGGGGAGATGCCCCAGGTTTTCATAAAGAATGTTTCCCTGGGTAATGATGTTGTTGATAATGGATATGACGGCCGTTTGTGCGCCGATGGGGATGTCTCCGAAGACGAGCGCCTTCATGGCTGTGCTTTCCGAACCGAGAAGGCCTGTGCAGATGGTATAGAAGGCGGTCCCGAAGATGCTGCCGCTGGTGGTTTTGTTTATATAGACGGGATAGGCCAGGAAGAGCAGCAGGATCACCAGGACGGGAAGACAGTAGAGACCGTGCGGCTTGAAGCGGATGCCCACGAAGAGCAGGAAGCCGGCCATGGGCCAGAGGCCGATCCATCCCGTCAGGCAGACGCAGGAAAAGCAAATGGCGCTGAAGACAATGGGCCACAGGAATTTGCGGTTTTCCTGGTCATTGACCAGTGCGGTGTACAGGAAGTGAACGCCCCATGTGAAGAAGAAGAGCATGAGCATTTGCGGAAGTCCGCTGGTGGCATATTGCAGGAACAGATTGCTGAAGATCATCGTCAGGCAGGTGAAGCCGGCGATGGTGGTGTCAAACATTCTGCGGAGCACGTAGTAGCAGCTCAGGACGGAAAGGATAAAGAAGATGGCGGAGACGGCGGCCACGATGCGGTCCGGCAGGTAGATCATGGAGTCTCCGGTCATTTTCCAGAGTTCGTAGTTGTGTATGCCCGCCAGTTTAAATACGGCCGCTTCCACCAGAATGTTCAGCGGGCGTAGCGCGTGTCCCGGAGCTTGTAGGGAGAAAAATTTTCCGCATCTACCAGACTTTTCCCCTGACCTGCCAGAATGGCCTCCTGTTCCCGGAGCTGGGCGTCGGAAAGGAGGGGGTTGAGTCCGGATTTGCTGCTGTCCGCAATGAGCTGGATGGGGCGGATTCTGTGGGTGGTCAGGCCCTCTCCCCGCGCTACGTTGCGGGCGATCTGGGCCTGGTCCATGGCGGCGTCCGACGACAGGCCGCGGAAGTTGAAGAAGAATTGAACCCCCGTGATGACCAGCAACAGGATGAGAACAATGAAGAACGGTGCGCGGGGAGCCTGTGTTAGGCGGATTCATATGTCTTGGGAGTTCTTGTAATTTGCGTTGAAGCGTGCGGCGGCTGATGCCCAGCAGAAGAGCCGCTGCCGTTCTGTTGCCGTTGGATTGGGCAAGCGCCTGCCGGATAGCGTTCCGTTCAAGCAAGGATAAATTCAAAACCCCGTGCGGGACAAGCCCATTCTGTGTGTTGTTCCCATTGTCCGGGGGCGGGTCCCCGGAGGTCTTCCCCGCAACCGGGGGAGACGATGCCGCCTGGAGCTGGGGAGGGAGGTGCTGGAGTTCTATCCGGTCCGAGTTGCACATGACCACGCCGTGCTCCATGGCCGTGCGCAGCTCACGAACGTTACCGGGCCAGAGGTAGTTCCTTACAGCGTGAAGGGCTTCCGGGGAAAGGGGTTTGAGTTCTTTGTTGTTTTCCCGTGCAGAATTCCTTTGAGGAATGCCGCCGCCAGCAGAGCTACATCTTCCCTGCGGTCACGGAGTGGAGGCATCTGGATGTGAACCACATTCAGGCGGAAGTAGAGGTCTTCCCGGAATTTGCCTTCCTGGACGAGTTGCTTCAGGGATTTGTTCGTGGCGGCGATGACGCGGACATTTACGGGAATGGGCGTGTTGGAGCCTACCCGTTCTATCGTCCGTTCGAAAGCACCCGCAGCAGCTTGACCTGCGTGCTTGCGTCTATTTCCCCGATTTCATCCAGAAAGATGGTGCCCCCGTCCGCCTGTTCAAAGCGTCCGATGCGCCGTTGGGCGGCGCCGGTGAAGGAGCCTTTTTCATGGCCGAAGAGTTCGCTTTCCAGAAGCTGGGGGGAGAGAGCCGCGCAGTTGACGGCCACGAATTTGTTTTCCGGCCTTCCAGAGAGGGAATGGATGGCCTGGGCCACGAGCTCCTTCCCGGTTCCGCTTTCGCCTTCGATGAGCACCGTCGTTTTGCTGGGGGCTACCTGGCGTATCATGGAGAATACATGCTCCATGGCGGTAGAACGGCCCAACAGTTTTTGCAGTCCGGAGTCAGCCTGGATGCGGGAGGTGAGTTCCTGGTTGGCGGTTTCCAGATTTCGGGTATGCAGGGCGCGTTTGAGCACCATTTCCACGGCGTCCAGATTCAGGGGCTTGGTGACGAAGTCGTAGGCTCCCTGTTTTCATGGCTTCCACGGCGGCATCCACGGAGCCGTAGGCCGTCATCATGATGCTTTGGGGAGGATGGGACAGGGCGGCGGCGGATTTGAGCACGTCCATGCCGTTTTCCTCCCAGCCTCAGGTCCGTGAGTACCAGGTCCGAGATTCCTCCCGCATGAGGGTGACGGCCTGGGAGAGGTTGGAGGCGGTGTACACTTCATAATCATCCTGAAACCCCATGCGCAGGGCGTCCCGCGTGGGTTTTTCATCATCGACAATCAGCAGGACGGGCATGTTCATGACGGCACGGAGGGAGGCAGGAGACGGATGGTGCGTTCCACGCGCGGCAGGAATACGGTGAAAGGTGGTTCCTTGGCCCGGCTGGCTGGCAAGGGTGATGGAGCCGCCGTGCTCCTTGACGATGCGGCGGACGATGAGCAGGCCCAGGCCGGAACCGGTGGATTTGGTGGTCAGGAAGGGCTCATAAATACTGCCCATGACTTCCGGGGGAGATGCCGCAGCCCGTGTCCGCCACGGTGACGAATACGCTGTCATCCGTATAGCCGCTTTTGATCAGGATGGTTCCCCCTGCCGGAGGAATGGCCTGATAGGCATTTTTGATCAGGTTGTAGAATACCTGCTTGATCTGAACGGGGTCCAGGCTGAGGATGGGCAGTCCGGTTTGAAGTTCCGTGTTGATCTGGATGCCGCTGCCGGTTTCCGGTTCCAGCAGTTTGAGGACGTCCATGATGATGTCTTCAATGTTGTGGGGCTCGGATGGGCTTGGTGGGGCGGATGGCTTGGAGGAATTGTTTCAGTATAACGTCAGGCGGGTGGTTTCCCCTTCCGCCGTTTTCAGCAGTTCTTCAAAGTCGTTCCGGTATTCCGGCGGCAGTTTTTGCTTTCCGCGCGAGGAGCTGGAGATGGGGGCCGATGGAGTTGAGGGGGTTGCCTATTTCATGAGCCACGCCGGCTGCCAGCAGGGTCAGCGCATTGAGCCGTTCCGCCTCAATGTTTTCCGCATTGCGCTTCTGCTGGGGCGTTTCGTCCCGGATGAGGATCAGGTGGCCCTGGTTTTTATTGCCGATGGGGGAAATGAAAATATTCAGGAATTTGTGCTCCGGGTAGAAGATTTCCACATCCCGGGAAACGGCGGTATGGCTTTGCTGGACCGTGTTCCAGGAGCAGTCGCGGCCCAGGAAGATGCAGAAGTCCTCCGGCGTGATGTGTTCGGGCTCCTTGTCGAAGAGCTTGAGCGCCGCCTGGTTGACGAACAGGAGATTTTTCCCTTGCTGTCCAGCAGGATCAGCCCTTCCTGGATGGATTCGAATACCTGCTGGAAGAAGCCCTGCTGTTCCGCCAGCTTGACGAAGAAGCGCTGGAGGTCCTCCTCCTTGATATGGTCGATGCGGTCGATCAGCTTGTCGATGGTGTCCTTCTTCATGGCGGCGCCGTATCCCTTCCGGGCTTGCATTATGTATAAAGGGAAGTATGTCGCAAATCAAGCGGATGTGACATATTGTCGCACATTTGCGTCTGGACATGTTTCGGAAACGGGGCAGGATAACGGCATGAATGAAAATCACCCCTGCATGCCTTTTTGTCAGAACGCGCCAAGTGCCTTTCACGATACGGACGCTTCCGGCGTGGCCCATTTTACCCGGCTGCTATGCCTGGTGGAGGAAGTGGAGCATGAGTACCTGCGTTCCCGCGGGCTGGAGGTGCTTTCCCCGGATTGCGGCTGGCCCCGCGTGCATGTGGAGGTGGATTACTCCAGTTCCGCCGGGCTGGGGGACTGGCTGAGCATTGAGTTGAGCCTGGGTCACGTGGGGAAGCAGCTCCCTGGAATGGAAATTTGCGGTGTTTCATTCGGAACGCCCCGTGATGCAGGGAAGGTACGTCGTCGTTCGGGTCGGGCGGGGCGGCAAGCCGCAGGCTATTTCAGAGGCGGAGAAGGAATGCCTGATTTCAGGCTTTTCAAAAGAGGAATGCCTGTAAGTAAGGCGCATGTCTAAAAGCCTGTCGTTCTTGTCATTCGCGACGGCTGGGGCCGCAATCCGTTGGGGCCTGATGTCGCGAAAAAGAATACGGTGACGCCACTGTTCTGGCTGATACCCCGTTTACTGATTACCTCCTTGCCAACTATCCCCACAGCCTGCTGGGCGCTTCCGGGGAAGACGTGGGCCTTCCCGACGGGCAGATGGGCAATTCCGGAAGTAGGTCACCTGAATCTGGGTGCGGGGCGCGTGGTGTATCAGGATCTTTGCCGCGTGGATAATGCCATCAAGGACGGCTCGATGGGTGAGAACGCCGTATTGAGCTGCCGCATTTTCCCAGGCCGTTTCTTCCCGCCTGCATTTGCTGGGCCTGGTGAGCGACGGCGGCGTGCACAGCCACATCAACCATTTGGCGGGCATCGTCAAGTACGCCTATGAAGCGGGGGTGCGCGATATTTGCATTCATGCCATTACGGACGGGCGCGATTGTTCCCCCACCAGCGGAGCCGGTTTATGCGCCAGCTTGAGGAAGCCGTGAAGCCTTACGGCGCCAAGATAGCTACGGTGATCGGCCGTTTTTACGCGATGGACCGCGACAAGCGCTGGGACCGTAACAAGCTTGCGTGGGACGCCATCGTTCTGGGCCGCGGCGAACAGTGTTCCTGCTCTCCTGCCGAGTATGTGGAACAGTGCTATGCGAAGGGTGAGACGGATGAGTTCCTGAAGCCCGGCATTTTCGCGTATGGCAACGAACAGCGCGTACGTGATAATGACGTGGTGTTCTTTTTCAATTTCCGTGCCGACCGAGCCCGCCAGATGAGCGACGCCTTCCTGTATTCCGATTTTGACGGATTTGACCGCGAAGTGCAGCCGAAGGTGCATTATGTGACCCTGACGGAGTACGACGCCAAGTATCCCTCCCCCATCGTGTTTGAGCAGGAGCAGCTCGACAATATTTTCGGCCAGATCGTTTCGGAAGCCGGGAAGACCCAGCTCCGCATCGCGGAGACGGAAAAATACGCCCACGTCACTTTCTTCTTCAACGGAGGCGTGGAGACGCAGTTCCCCGGTGAGGACCGCATTCTGGTTCCCTCCCCCCGCGAGGTGGCTACCTATGACCTCAAGCCCCAGATGAGCGCGGAGGAAGTGGCGGACAAGTTTGTGGAAGCCGCAGACAAGTACGACGTGATCATCATGAATTTTGCCAACGGAGACATGGTGGGCCACACGGGTTATCTGGAAGCCGGCGTTGCCGCGTGCGAAGCCGTGGACAATGCCCTGGAGAAGTGCGTGAAGAAGATTCTGGAGCTGGGCGGCAAGCTGCTCATCACGGCGGACCACGGCAATGCCGAGCACATGCGCAATGAAGACGGTTCTCCGAATACGGCCCATACCACCAACCTAGTGGACCTTATTTACGTGGCGGAAGACAAGGACGAGGTGAAGTTGTCCGACGGCATTCTGGCGGACGTGGCCCCCACGCTGCTGAGCCTGATGGGGCTGAAGCAGCCCGCCGAAATGTCCGGCCACAGCCTGGTGACGCCCAAGAACTGAGCCGGTCTGCGTTTTTCATTTCCCGTTCGTGCGCCGGTTTGCACGGACGGGATTTTTTTTGTCATGGCAGGATTGCGGGAACCGTCCGCTTGAGGGAAAAGCGTGTCTCTGAGAAAAATATTCAGGAAAAGGGAATAAAAGACTTGTCATGGTGTGAAATCACGTTATATTTGCCGTCCCCAAACGCACCGGAAGGTGCAAGAAATACGTTTTCTATCGGGTTTGCCTCCGGAAAAAAGGCGCGCTTCCTGCTTACTGAAAGGGATGTTCGCCTTGAATATCGGTGCAGACCGACGAACCACAACCAAAGCAGGAAAACATGCCGACTATTAATCAGCTCGTCCGCAAGGGACGTATTACTCCGGAAGAGAAGTCCAAGTCACGCGCTCTTCATAGCTGCCCGCAACGCCGCGGTGTTTGTCTCCAGGTGATGACCCGTACGCCCAAGAAGCCGAACTCGGCTCTTCGCAAGGTGGCCAAGGTCCGTCTTACCAATGGTGAAGAAGTGATCGCCTACATTGGCGGTGAAGGTCACAACCTTCAGGAACACTCCATCGTGCTTGTTCGCGGCGGTCGTGTGAAGGACTTGCCCGGTGTTCGCTATCATATCGTCCGCGGCGCTCTTGACTGTCTCGGTGTCGACAAGCGCCGTCAGGGCCGTTCCAAGTATGGCGCCAAGCGCCCGAAGGCTGCTGCCAAGTAAACATTAACAATCTTACCTATTAAATATTATGGCCCGCCGTAAACGCGTCTATAGAAAAATCGAACGTCGTGACCCCCGTTACGACAGCACTCTTGTCGGCAAGCTGATCAGCAAGGTTATGCTGGATGGCAAGCGCTCCCTTGCGGAACGCATTGTTTATGCTGCCATCGACATGGCTAACGAAGGCACGGACAGCATTGATCCCCTGGAAGTGATCACTCGCGCCATTGAAAACGCCAAGCCCCGTGTGGAAGTGAAGAGCCGCCGCGTTGGCGGTGCCACCTACCAGGTTCCGCTTGAAGTGGATCCGGCCCGTTCCGAATCCCTGGCCATGCGCTGGATCGTGAACTATGCCCGCAACCGCAAGGGCGTGCCGATGCACAAGGCGCTCTCCAACGAAATCAAGGAAGCCGCCAACAACCAGGGCGCCGCCGTCCGCAAGCGCGACGACGTGCACAAGATGGCCCAGGCCAACCGCGCCTTTGCCCACTTCCGCTGGTAATCCCTTTCGCGACCGTCAGCAGAATCATTCACTTTCGATCATTACAGATATTTCCCAGACACTATGTCCGATCACGTAAACAATCCCAATCGCAAGGCTCCTCTTGAGCGGTACCGCAACATCGGTATCTCCGCTCACATTGACGCCGGCAAAACCACCTTGTCCGAGCGCATCCTCTTCTACACAGGCATGATCCACAAGATCGGCGAAGTGCACGACGGTGCCGCTACCACCGACTGGATGGAGCAGGAACGCGAACGCGGTATCACCATTACCTCCGCTGCCGTTACCACCAACTGGAAGCAGGTGAAGAATGAAGGCATCAGCAAAGTGTTCGAAGGTGAAAACTTCCAGCTGAACGTTATTGACACTCCCGGGCACGTTGACTTCACCGCTGAAGTGGAACGTTCCCTCCGCGTGCTTGACGGCGCCATCGTGGTATTCTGCGGTGTGGCCGGCGTGCAGCCCCAGACGGAAACCGTGTGGCGTCAAGCCACCAAGTACAGCGTTCCGCGCATGTGCTTTGTGAACAAGATGGACCGCACCGGCGCCAATTTCAACAACGTGTTGGACGACATCCACAACAAACTGGGTGCCAATGCCGCCGCCATCCTGATTCCCATTGGTTCCGAAGACCAGCTCCGCGGCCAGATCGACGTCGTGAACCAGAAGGCCATCATTTACGCCGACAACGACCGCCTCGGCTCCACCTATTCGGTTGAAGAGATTCCGCCGAACTCAAGGAAGAAGCCGAACTGGCCTACCACGAACTGGTGAGCCGTGTTGCCGACGTGGACGATGAACTTGCTGAGAAGGTTCTCATGGAAGAACCTTTCACGGCTCTCGAACTCAAGCAGGCCATCCGCCGCGCCACCATCGCCAACAAGTTTATTCCCGTTGCCGGCGGTTCCGCTTTCAAGAACAAGGGCGTTCAGTTCCTGCTTGACGCCGTTGTGGATTACCTTCCCTCTCCGGTGGAAACCGTTCCTGCCCACGCTGAAAGCACGCTGGATCCGGAAAAGACCTTTGAAATCACCGCTACGGACGACGCCAAGCCCATGGTGCTGGCGTTCAAGCTCTGGGCTGACAAGTTCGTCGGCAAGCTGGTATTCATCCGCGTGTATGCCGGCGTCCTCAAGAAGGGCGACACCGTATACAATCCCCGCACCCGCAAAACGGAACGCGTGGGCCGCATCATCCAGATCCAGGCTGACCAGCACACGGATATTGACGCCGTGTATTCCGGCGACATCGCCGCCATCGTGGGACTGCGCAATGTGACCACAGGCGACACCATCACCAGCCCGGACAACGATATCTGCCTGGAACCCCCACCTTCCCGGAAACCGTTATTTCCATGGCCGTGGAACCCAAGACCAAGGCCGACCAGGAAAAAATGTCCAACGCCCTGGGCCGCCTGTCTGAAGAAGACCCGACCTTCCGCGTGAAGACCGACGAAGAAACCGGCCAGACCCTGATTTCCGGCATGGGTGAACTTCACCTGGAAATCATCATTGACCGCCTGATGCGCGAATTCAAGGTGGAAGCCGACATCGGCAAGCCCCAGATCGCCTACCGCGAAACCATCACTGCTCCCGCCCACGGCGACGGCAAGCTGGTGAAGCAGTCCGGCGGCCGCGGCCAGTACGGCCACGTTGTCATCGACGTGAAGCCGAACGAACGGGGCAAAGGCCTCACCATTGAAAACAAGATTGTGGGCGGCGCGATTCCCAAGGAATACATGAACGCCGTTTACGCCGGTCTCAACGAAGCCATGACCACGGGCGTTATCGCCGGTTATCCGGTGGTGGACGTACACGTTGAAGTGGTGGACGGTTCCTATCACGAAGTGGACTCCAACGAAAACGCGTTCAAGATGGCCGCCATCTTCGCCATGAAGGACGCCTTCAAGAAGGCCAAGCCCATCATGCTGGAACCCATCATGTCCGTTGAAGCTTCCACGCCGACCGACTACCAGGGCGACATCATGGGCGACCTGAACCGCCGCCGCGGCCAGATCAGCAACATGGAAAACAAGGCCAATGCTTGCATTCTCAAGGCCATGGTTCCCTTGTCCGAAATGTTCGGTTATTCCACCGCCATCCGTACCCTTTCCAGTGGCCGCGCCTCCTACTCCATGGAGCCCTCCCACTTTGAACAGGTGCCTCAGAACCTCGTTGACCAGATCGTCAGCGACAGGGCCAAATAAACAACCTTTGAAGTATAACCAATAGACCGCACGTCCATGCAAAGTCCAAAAATCCGCATTCGACTCCGCGCTTTCGACTCCCGCGCCATCGACCGCTCCTCCCAGGAGATCGTTGAAACCGCCAAGCGCACCGGAGCCAAAGTTCACGGCCCGATCCCGCTGCCGACCCGCATTGAGAAATTCTCCGTGAACCGTTCCGTTCACGTCAACAAAAAGTCGGCTGAACAATTTGAAATCCGCACCCACAAGCGCCTGCTCGACATCGTCGATCCGACCGCACGCACGATTGATGAGCTCAAGAAGCTCAACCTTCCCGCCGGCGTGGACATCACGATCCGCATCTAGTTTGGTACCCGGATAAGTAATAAAAAAACAGAAAGACACACTACAATGGCTCTAGGACTTATCGGAAAAAAGGTCGGTATGACCCGTCTGTTTGACCAGGAATCCGGCGCTATGGTGCCCGTGACCGTCATTGACGTCAAGGGCAACACCTTCGCCCAGATCAAAACGGAAGACAAAGATGGCTACAATGCCATTCAGGTTGCCTTTGATGCGCAGAAGGAAAGCCGTGTGGCTAAGCCTCAGGCCGGCCACTTCAAGAAACTGGGCATTCAGCCCACCAAGCTCCTCAAGGAATTCCGCGTGGAAGCTTCCGAACTGCCTGCCGAAGGCGCCGAAGATCCCGGCGTGGATCTCTTTTCCGCCGGCCAGTGGGTTGACGTGATCGGCACTTCTAAGGGCAAGGGATTCCAGGGTGCAATGCGCCGCCACAACTTCCACGGCTCTCCCGCCGCCCACGGTTCCATGATGCACCGCCGTACCGGTGGTGTGGGTGGTTGCTCCACCCCCGGCCGCGTCTGGAAGAACCAGAAGATGCCCGGGCAGATGGGCAACGCCAGGCGCACGGTTCAGAACCTGAAGGTTGTGGCTGTTCGTCCGGAAGACAATGTTATCCTCATCTCCGGCGCCGTTCCCGGTGCACGCGGTTCCTACCTCGTGATCCGCCCCGCCAAGAAGAAGTAGGCTTTAGCAACCACACATTGAATATAGGAAAACCTATCTATGTCCGCAAATACCTTTACATTAGAAGCCGCCGCTGCCGCCAACATCCAGGTTGCAGGCAGTGACAAGGGCTCTCAGGCCGTGCACGATCTCATCGTGGCTTATCAGGCAAACCGCCGCACCGGTTCCGCCAACACCAAGACCCGCGGTGAAGTCAGCGGCAACAACAAGAAGATCTTCCGCCAGAAGGGTACGGGCAACGCCCGCCACGGCGACAAGCGCGCTCCCATTTTCGTGGGCGGCGGCGTGGTCTTCGGCCCCCGTCCCTGCGACTATTCCAAGAAGGTGAACAAGAGCACCCGCCGTCTGGCCCTGCGCCGCGTTCTGGGCGATCTGATCGCCGCTTCCAGAATCAGCACCGTTGCCGAATTCTCCGTGGCCGACGGAAAGACCAAGTCTTTCATCAAGGCCGTCAAGGATCTGACAGACGCCAAGAAAGTGCTCATCGTGGCCGCTTCTTTTGATGAAGCCACCTACCTCGCCGGCCGCAACGTTCAGGACGTGCTCCTGATGACCGCCGCTGAAGTGAACATTGAACAGCTCATGAAGGCTGACGCAGTGATCCTCGTTGACAACGCTTTAGAAACCCTCGCCAGCCGTACTGCTTAAGAAGCCATGAAAGACATTTACCAAGTCATTAAGAAGGTGCGCATCAGCGAAAAGGCCACCATGCTCCAGGAAACCACCGGAGAGCTGGTCCTTGAAGTTGACCGCGACGCCAACAAGATCGAAATCAAGAAGGCTGTTGAAGTTGCTTTCGGCAAGAAGGTCGCTTCTGTCCGTACCGCCAACTATGACGGCAAGCTCAAGCGTCAGCGCCGTGCTGACGCAGGTCGCACCGCCCATTGGAAAAAGGCTTACATCAAGCTTGCCAACGGTGAAACCCTTGACCTCGTTTAAAGCCCCTATTAGGAAGGAAAGCTATCATGTCCCTCAAGTCATTCAAGCCAGTTACTCCCTCTAACCGCTACAAGGTGTGGCCGTCCTTTGACGAAATCACTACCTCCACTCCGGAAAAGAGTCTCTGCCGTCCCCTCAAGAAGTCCGGTGGCCGCAACAATAACGGCCGCATCACCACCCGTCACATTGGCGGTGGCCACAAGCGCAAGTACCGCCTGGTGGACTTCAAGCGCAACAAGTTCGATGTGCCTGCCACCGTGCTCACCATCGAATACGATCCCAACCGCACCTGCCGCATCGCCCTGATCGAATACAAGGACGGTGAAAAGTCCTACATCCTGGCCCCAACGGCCTGCAGGTAGGCATGAAGGTGGAAAGCGGCCAGAAGGTTGCTCCCAAGGTTGGCAATGCCATGCCTTTGAAGAACGTTCCCCTGGGTACCTCCGTTCACAACATTGAAATCCGTCCGGGTTCCGGCGGCAAGGTTGCCCGTGCAGCCGGTCAGCAGGCCATCGTTTCCAACCGTGAAGCAGGTTATGCGCTGATCAAGATGCCCTCCGGTGAAATCCGCCGTTTCAATGAGGATTGCTACTGCACCATCGGTCAGGTCGGCAATACCCAGCACATGAACGAAATGTCCGGCAAGGCCGGCCGCACCCGCTGGCTGGGCGTCCGTCCCACCGTCCGCGGCATGACGATGAACCCCGTCGACCACCCCAACGGCGGTGGTGAAGGCAAGTCCAAGTCCGGTGGCGGCCGCCAGCACCTGAAGTCTCCCTGGGGCCATGTCAAGGGCCAGAAGACCCGCCGTCTCCGCAAGCCCAGCGATTCCGTCATTGTACAGCGCCGCAACTCCAAGTAATCAATACACAATAACTTTAACTAGGATCATATAACATGGGACGTTCTCTCAAAAAAGGCCCTTTTGTCAGTCAAAAGCTTCTCGCCAAGATCGACGCTCAGCTTGAATCCGGCGATCGCAAGCCGATCAAGACCTGGAGCCGTGCATCCATGATTACGCCTGACTTCGTAGGCTTGACCTTCCTGGTGCACGCCGGCAAGAATTTTGCCACCGTGTACGTCACGGAAAACATGGTAGGCCACAAGCTTGGTGAATTTGCCCCGACTCGTGTCTTCAAACAGCACGGCGGTATCGGTAAGAAGTAATCAGTAAGTTAACAATCAACATGTCGAACCCTTCTTCCATCCTTGCCTATTCCCTCTTGGCCATTGTCGGCCTGGGCGGAACCATGCAGGGAGCGGAAGAGGGTACGGCAGCACTGACGCGCAGAATCGAGCACCTCGAAAAGCAAAATGCGGCTCTCAAGGCATCCTACGCCCAAGCCCGCATTGATGCCGACAACGCGAATGCCCAGCTTCTGGACATCCGTTCCCGGCTGGAGGCTTTGGGGGGTGCAGCGCTAGGTAACAGTGAGGAACGCCTGATCCAGGCGATGGCTAACATCGAAGTTCTCAGCGACCGCATTCAGCGGCTGGAACAGGCGTCAGTCAAGCTCTCCGGAGCTATCCTCGCCTACATGAAACAGGCCATATCCGAGGATGCGGACGCCAGAACGGCAGTGGAAAGTTCCCTGCGCCTGCTGGATTCCGTGCTCGGATACAGGCAACAGCCCGTGCGAGATGGCGCGGGAACCCAGGCGGAAGCCAAGGTGCTCAGCATCGACTCCGAGTCCGGAGTGGTGGTGGTCAACGTCGGAAAATCCGCCGGGATGCAAATCGGGATGCCATTGCTGCTGACCCGTGGAGCACAAACCATCGGAGAAGCCGTGGTCACAGACGTTCGCAAGGATGTGTGTGGCGCGCTTGTTCAGAAGCTCATGGCGCCGGCCGATCCGGTGCGCGTCGGAGATTCTGCCTCAGTAAAAACCAACGATTAAATCATCTTCATAAATAACCTGCACTACGAGGAAAAACCCATGGAAGTGAAAGCTGTTTACAAATACGCCCGCATCTCTGCCAAGAAGATGCGCGATGTTGCTCAAGAAATCCAAGGCTTGTCCGTCTCCCAGGCGACCGACATCCTGTCCTACACCCCCAAGAAGGGTGCCTATCTGCTGAATAAGACGCTCAAGTCCGCCGTGGCCAACGCTGAAAACAATGCGGAATTGTCTGTCGATACGCTCGTCGTCAAGTCCGTCATGGTTGATGAAGGTCCCACCATGCGCCGTACCATGCCCCGCGCCCGAGGATCCGCCAACATGATCCGGAAGCGCACATCCCACATCACCGTTGTACTGGCCGATCAAGAAGGCTAAGTTCATCACAATCTAACACACATATAGCTGAACTAACATCATGGGTCAGAAAGTAAATCCAATCGGGTTCCGCCTCGCCGTCAACAAGGACTGGCGCTCCAAGTGGTACGCCACGGGCCAGGATTACGCCACCAAGCTGCATGAAGACTTGGTAATGCGCAAATACATCAAGGAGCAGCTGATGTCCGCCGCCGTTTCCAGCATCGTGATTGAACGTGCTTGGAACAGCGTCCGCATCACCGTTCACACCGCCCGCCCGGGTCTGGTGATCGGCCGCAAGGGTGAAGAAATTGAAAAGATCCGCCAGTACCTTCAGGGGCTTTGCGGCGCTTCCACCCAGGTCAACATTGACATCGTGGAAATCCGCTCCCCTGAAACGGACGCCCAGCTTATCGCTGAGAACGTGGCCGTCCAGCTGGAACGCCGTGTTTCCTTCCGCCGCGCCATGAAGCGCGCCGTGCAGGTGGCCATGGAACGCGGTGCCGACGGTATCCGCATCCGTTGCGCCGGCCGTCTCGGCGGCGCCGACATCGCTCGTGCCGAATGGTACCGCGAAGGCAAAGTGCCGTTGCAGACTCTCCGCACGCCGATCGACTACGGCTTTGCCGAAGCCCGTACCCTGTACGGCATTATCGGCGTGAAGTGCTGGGTGAACAAGCGCGACGAAGTCGTCTCCCAGCAGAATTCCCGTCCGTCCGGTCCTCGCGGTCCCCGTCGTCCGCGCGCCTGAGTCCCGTCATTACACTATTCATCACACTTAACATAAGGAGGAATAAGATATGCCTTTAATGCCCAAAAGAGTGAAGCACCGCAAGATGCACCGCGGCAGCCGTTCCGGCAATGCCACCAGCGGTACCTATGTTGCCTTTGGTGACTTCGGCCTTCAGGTGCTCGACCGCGGTTGGATCACCAACAACCAGATTGAAGCCTGCCGTATTGCGATCAACCGTTACCTGAAACGTAAAGGTAAGGTGTTTATCCGCATTTTCCCGCAGAAGTCCTTTACGTCCCGTCCCCCGGATACACGTATGGGTAAGGGTAAAGGCGCCGTTGAAGGCTGGGTGGCCGTTGTCCGCCCCGGCAACATCCTGTTTGAAGTTGGCGGCGTGACCGAATCCCAGGCCCGTGAAGCCCTTCGTCTGGCTTCCAACAAGCTGGGCGTGCCGACCCGCTTCGTCTATCGTCAAGGCGTTCAACACTAAAGCTACTCATCACCATGTCCGATAAGAACTCCGCCAAAGAACTTCGTGCTATGTCCGCCAAGGAGCTTTCCGCTCTGGTGCGCAGCCTTCGTGAAGAACTCTTCAATCTCCGTCTCCAGCAGGCCACGGGCCAGCTGGAAAACAACCAGAGAATCCGTACCGTCCGCAAGGACCTTGCCCGCGTCCTCACCATTCAGGGTGAAACCGGGGAAGCGTAAGCTGCAGGATTTCCGGTAACAACAGAACATTCTACATTTTTTAGAATCCATGTCCGAACAAACCGAAACAACCAAGAAGCCCGGCCTTCGCAAGACGCGCGTCGGCGTGGTGACCTCCACCAAGATGGACAAGACCATCGTTGTGGAATACGTTGCCCGCGTTCCGCACCCCAAGTTCAAGAAGATCGTCAAGAAGAGCAAGAAGTTTTACGCTCACGACGAGAATTCCATGGCCAAGGTAGGCGATAAGGTACGTATCGTTGAGACCCGCCCGCTTTCCAAGCTCAAGTGCTGGGAACTGGTGGAAGTGCTTACCCACTAATCAGGAATCAACCATTAAATAGAGGAGATTTGATACCATGATCCAGATGGAATCCTTAGTTCAGGTGGCCGACAATACCGGCGCCCGCTCCGCCAAGATGATTGGCGTTATCGGCAAGCGCACGCGTCAGGCCCACATCGGCGACATTATTACCTGCCACATCCGTGAATCCATTCCTACCGCTTCCGTAAAGAAGGGTACCGTGGTGAAGGCTGTTGTGGTGCGTACTGCCGCCCCGATCCGCCGTGACGACGGCTCCGTGCTTCGTTTCGACGGCAACGCCGTAGTGATTATCGACAAGGACAACAACCCGCGCGGCACCCGTATTTTCGGGCCGGTCGCCCGTGAACTCCGTGAAAAGAAGTTCATGAAGATTGTTTCCCTTGCTCCGGAAGTGCTCTAATTGAGACACGCCAGGATGTTGAAATGCCGCCTTCCTTTTTGGGAGGCGGCTTTTTTATGGCGGTTTGAGAAGGGTACGTTGTCATTTTGCAGCCGGGAGAGCGGATACGGAAGGAAATATGGCATCCGGATGTTTGGAAAGCCGTTGGCAAGGTTTCCGGAGTTGCAGACAAGTGCCATGGAAAATGCTTCTGTGGAGCATTCAGAGGGCGGAGAAGGCTTCCTGATGAATCTGTAGGCTTCCCCCTCTTTTTCGGCAGTTTGCGCCCGTTTTCCGGGGCCTTTTAATGCCGGCCGTTCTCTGCGGGGGATTTACCGCCCAACTGCTGGGCCGAGCCGCAGGCCGGACAGCGGAACCAGTTGAAGAGGAATATATGCAGAGCTGTCGCGAATACATAACCGAACAGCGGAATGTGGTGGGCCGCCTTGTTGCGGTTGTATTTTTAAAGGAGAAGAGGGGTGCCCGGCATACGCTGCATTTCCGGGGAAGAGCCACGGCAAGGTAAAGAATCAGGGCCAGTATCCAGGGTCGAAGCAGAGGCAGATGATTTGCCAGCCCCGTTCTCCGTTAAGCAGCATCATGGTTGTCAGGACAATGGCGGAGATACTGCTGGCGAAGAAGAGAAGAACGGCTACGGCTCCGATCCAGGTCCGAAAAGGAGTCAGGTGCTTGATGCCTTTTTTTTCCGCAGATAGGTTTTTGGGCTGTTCCTGCACGGAAGCCGGTTTGGCGGGACGGTAGCTGTATTCTTCCCGGGACTGTGATTTGGAGGCCGCAGGCTTGCCGGCGGGTGCGGATTTTCTCTCCGGGAGAAGTACTTTAGGTGTTTCTTCCGTTTTCTCCGTCGTGTTCACAGGAGTGGCGAGCGGCAGGATGAAGTCTGCGGCCCGGGTAATGCTGTCCGCGCTTGCCGCCCTGGGAGCAGTGAGGGCCTGGGCCACCATTGGAGCCGCGGGTATTTCCGTCTCCAGTTTCAGTATCCGTTTTGCCTGATGGAGTTCAGGCAAAACGGTGAAGGGATCAATCGCGGAGAATTCCTTCAGCGTACTGATGCCGACCGCTTCCAGCAATTCCACGAATTGCTTCCGGTCTTCAAAGTACTGTTGAAGATCATTCATTCCGGTAGAATATGCTTTTAGGAGAGGGAATCAAGCATCGCTTTCAGTTGAGCCTGTTTTGCCTTCCAGTCCGCCCAGACGCTCCTTTTCCTGGGCAACGACTTCCGCAGGGGCACGTTCTACAAAGCCCGCATTGTCAAGCTTGGCGGATGATTTGACAATTTCCTTGGAGATTTTGTCCAGTTCCCGTCCCAGGCGTTCCCGCTCTGCTTCCACATCAATGAGGCCTTCCAGCGGCAGGAAGAGCTCTCCGAGAGGCGTGAGAGCCGCAGGAGTTCCCTTCGGGGCGGCGTAGGAAGCGTCCCGGGTGACGGATTTGGCGTTCGCCAGGATGGAGAGACGGGAAAGGATGTCCTGAGGAACGTCGTTGGCCGTTTTCAGGACGAAGCTGACGTTTTGTTTTTGGACAGGTCGTATTCCGCCTTGAGGTTGCGCGCCTTGTTGGCCGTTTCGTGAGGGCGGCGGCTTGTGCGCAGGCAAGCGTGATGCGTTCCTCGTCCACCCCGGCCAGCAGGCCGTCCGGAGAGGCAGGGGTGAGCATGAGGGGCAGTCCTCCGTTGCCGTCCGCAAAGCCCAGGGAGGACCAGAGTTCTTCCGTGATGGAGGCATGACGGGATGCAGCAGGGCCAGATAGTGGCGGAGCACCGTGTCCATAACGGTCAGGGTAGCCGCCCGTGGAGGCGTCCGCGCCGTCCCTCAGGTCGCCCTTGACGGCTTCCAGGGGAAGCGGTCGCGAGTATTCATTCCAGAAGAATTGGTATAGCACCTGGATCAAGGCAT
>VOFH01002622.1_pt1 | contig 46164 bp, 76 predicted proteins | sample 5384091 | NCBI WGS metagenome assembly VOFH01 (sample SAMN12384727, study PRJNA508395) | human gut metagenome | isolation source: healthy gut G | host: Homo sapiens
CTTCCAGCGTCAGGGTCTCAATAGCATCTTCGTCTCCCTGTCTGGCGGCAGCCAACAACTTGTTACGGTTGGCGGGTCCTTTTTTACCCGGAGGACCTGTTCTTCATCTTTTTTGATGGGTAACAGGATACTTCCGGTCAGGGACAGGCCGGATAAGGTCAGTGTGGTACCGCGGATGGGTAATTTTCCGGTACTCTGAGCCTTGATGTAGGAATCCGGTTCCGCAGATAGAAAATTAAAGAGATTCCCACCTTGATATCGTCGCAGATACCGGCATAGGAATCCTTCTCCGCATGACGTTCCACAGAGACATCTTCATAAGAAGTAATGCCGCTTCCCGTCAGAGACGGATAATAATATTCATAGATAAACTTATCGTTATCATCAAATTCTCCACAGACAGCCACACCAAAGGTACCGGATTCTATGGCTCCTCTGGTCGCGGTGTGATTTTTGCTGAATTCACCCAGAAGGATACCTCCTGATTCATGGTATATGCGCGATGATCGGAATTCATGATCACGTCTGTCAGTAATTCTTTTTAATTTCTTACGGTCCGTATATTCACTGAACCCGATAGCTCTCATATATTTATGCAAAACATCACCCTCTTTCTGTCTGCGGTTTCATTCACTCCCTTCATACAAAGTATATCTTTCCTGCAAGCAGTCATATATACTTTGCATGGTTGAGAGTTATTCTATCATTTCTTAGGCAGGACTTTCTCCTTACCACCCATGTAAGGACGCAGAGCTACAGGAATGTTCACGCTGCCATCCTCATTTACATTATTCTCCAGGAATGCGATCAGTCCTCTGGGAGAAGCCAGTACGGTATTGTTCAGTGTGTGTACCAGATAAGTTCCATTTTCACCCTTGGTTCGGATACCCAGTCGTCTTGCCTGCGCATCACCCAGGGTAGAACAGGAACCAACCTCGAAATACTTCTTCTGTCTGGGGCTCCATGCTTCTACGTCACAGGATTTTACTTTCAGATCTGCCAGATCACCACTACAACACTCTAGAGTACGAACGGGTACATCCAGGCTGCGGAAGAATTCTACGGTATAGGACCACATCTTGTTATACCAGTCCATAGAATCCTCAGGCTTACACAGAACTACCATCTCCTGCTTCTCGAACTGGTGTACACGGTATACACCTCTCTCCTCGATGCCGTGGGAACCTACTTCCTTACGGAAGCAAGGAGAATAAGAAGTCATGGTAATGGGCAGGCTCTTCTCTTCTACAATCTGACCCTTGAACTTACCGATCATGGAATGCTCGGAAGTACCGATCAGGTACAGATCCTCTCCTTCAATCTTATACATCATAGCTTCCATTTCTGAGAAGCTCATAACGCCGTTTACTACGCTGCTGCGGATCATGAAAGGAGGAATGCAATAGGTAAATCCTTATCGATCATGAAGTCTCTTGCGTAGCTGATCATTGCGGAATGGATTCTTGCAGCATCGCCCATCAGGTAATAGAAACCGTTACCACTGGTACGTCCTGCGCTCTCCTTGTCCAAACCGTTCAGACGATCCAGGATATCTGCATGATAAGGAACCTCAAAATCAGGAACTACGGGCTCGCCAAATTTCTCGATCTCTACGTTCTGGCTGTCGTCCTTACCGATAGGAACGGACTCATCAATAATGTTGGGGATGACCATCATGATCTTGGTGATCTTCTCCTGCAGTTCGGTCTCGGAAGCTTCGAGTTCAGCCAGGCGCTTTGCACCGGCAGCTACTTCTGCCTTCTTGGCTTCTGCCTCTTCCTTCTTGCCCTGACCCATCAGTGCACCGATCTCTTTGGAGATACGGTTTCTGGAAGCACGCAGATCATCTGCCTCCTGCTTTGCCTTTCTGCTCTCGGTATCCAGTGCAATCACTTCATCTACCAGGGGAGCTTTTTCATCCTGGTATTTTTTCGGATGTTCTCCTTAACTACCTCGGGATTTTCTCTTAAAAATTTAATGTCTATCATGACTTCCTCCATTCTCTGACATATATGTATGCAGCATTATTCTAATCCTTTTTCAATATATACATTCAGAACTTTTACAAGATCCACGATTTCTCTTCCTGTAATTTCCGTCCATCCTTATCGCGGATGATCCGGATTATGGGACGATCCTGGAAATCTTTATTCTGAGATACCACGATGGCTTCTTCTCCGTCGTTAGTCAGTACATGACTTCCGGCGGATAGACTGCTGTAAAACTTAAAAACGCGTCTACTATTTTACCATTATATTTCACATTTTTAAAGCTTTTTAAATATTCTACTGCTTCATAGACTCTGCTACGTCTCTGGGCAATACCACAGATCATTTCATCAAAGGCATCACATACGGCTACAATCTGACAGGAAAGTGGAATCTCCGCTTCTTTGAGTCGAAGCGGAAATCCGGATCCGTCCAGTCTCTCATGGTGATACAGGATGATTTTTTTACTTCATCTGAAATCCATTCCTCATCTTTTACAGAAGTATATCCATATACCGGATGTTTCTTATACTCTGCCAATGCTTCCGGCTTCATATCTTCCATGGATTTCCCTTCATAATCCAAAGTCGTATATCGAAGTCCGATATCATGCAGCAGGCATCCTACACCGATATCATGAATTACCTGCTTATCCACATTCATCCGAAGTGCCGTCAGGATAGCGAGAGAACTCAGACTGATGGAATGTTCGTAAATATCAGCACTTCGTTCCTTAATATCAAATACTTTTTCTACAACTTCTTTTTCATCCAGAATATTGGTAATGATCTCATCCGCTGCCTGGGTCAGCCCCTGCAATTCTTTGTTATTCTGGTAAGTATGTCTCCAGAATACTTTTTACTTTACTTCTTATCGTTTTTCTATATCGTTTTTAAGTATTACGATTTCGTTGGCTGCGCCTTCCGGAAGAATGATCTGATAATCCCAAGTCATCAATGACTGTGCAAGAATTTCGTTTCCGGTCAGCTCGCTCAGTTTCATTCTCTTCATGTAAACCTCTTTACTTATTTTTTATTCTCCCATTGCCATGGCAAGTGCTTCTGCTTCTTCTGCCCCCAGATCAATAGCACACTGGCCAAGTTTGTTTTCTTTTGTATAAGAATAACAGCCTTCGGAACTGTGTACAGAATTATAATAAAACCATTATTATTCTCATCAAGCAGAGCCAGTGAAAAACTCCGGCTGCCCACCCATCTGTTGAATGCATCGTACTTCACCAATCCCATTTTTCTGATAAGCGGATTCCATATTCTTATATAAAGTGCGGATATCTTTCTTATTTTTTCTCTGTATTTTGCTTTTAGGAATTTATTGTCTTCATACAGACCGGCGATATCCTTTTCAGGACTTGCTCCATCTTTTTGCTGAGGAATTTGTCCAGTCTCTTTTTTAATTTGCTTGTTTTCTGATCTGAACGATCAACAGGATCAAAAAGATGATCAACAGTAAAATCACTGCACCCATTCCGATCAGAGGTAGCCCAGGTCAAATTCCCCAGACCGATCTGATTCAAAAAAGTACTACTCATATTATTAACCGTGCCTTTCTTTCGTGCATCTTCTTTTCTCTTATTTATTCAGTACATCCAACAGTCTGTCCAGATCTTCATGATTGTAAAATTCAATTTCAATCTTACCGGATCCTTCTCCCCTGGATGTCACAGTAACTTTTCTGCCAAGTTTCTGCTTCAATTTTTCTTCAATATCCTGATAGATTACCTGCATGGTCTTGTCATCTGTTTTCTTGGGCTTTGCCGGTTTATGTAGATTCTTTACCAATTTTTCCACATCACGGACACTCAGCTTTTCATCAAAAAATACGCTGGGCCAGATTGTACTTTTTCTTCCGGATTCTCTACAGCCAGCAAAGCTCTTGCATGTCCGGTGCTGATCATTTCATCTACCACCATACGCTGTACATCTTCATTCAGTTTCAACAGACGAATGGAGTTGGTTACTGCAGCACGGCTCTTGGATACTCTCTCTGCCACTTCATCCTGTTTCAGGTGAAACTCTGTTAAAAGTCTCTTGTATGCCTGTGCTTCTTCAATAGGATTCAGATCTTCACGCTGAATATTCTCAATCAGGGAAATCTCTACAATTTCCTGTTCCGTATAATTACGAATGATAACAGGAACTTCCTTCAGACCTGCCAACTTGGCTGCACGCCATCTTCTCTCACCGGCAATAATCTCATAATAATCCTTACGATCCTGTACCAGAATCGGCTGCAACAGACCAAACTGTTTGATAGAATCCGCCAGTTCCTGTAATGCATCCTCATCGAAATTCTTACGAGGCTGTTCTCTGTTCGGCTCTACCTTTGTAATTTTCACAAGGGTCTGCGGTTCCTTTTCTTCCGTTGTTGCTTCGCTTTTGCTTTGGCTACTGCTTCTTTCTTTGTCTTTGTTTCCCCTAATGCATTGGGTATCAGGGAATCCAGACCTTTCCCAATCCTCTTGCTGCCATACCGTTTTCTCCTATACTCTTTCTCTTCTATTTATTCTTTATAACTTCTTCTGCCAACTGCATGTATGCTTCTGCTCCGGCTGATTTAGGATCATACATATTGATAGGCATACCATAACTGGGTGCTTCCGCCAGTCTGATATTTCTGGGAATCAATGTATTATACACCTTTTGATTCAAATTTTGTTTAACATTTTCTACCACCTGCATAGACAGATTGGTACGGGAATCATACATAGTGAAAACAACACCGTCAATATTGAGATTGGGATTCAATCTTTCTTTTACCAGATTGATAGTATGGATCAACTGACTCAATCCTTCCAAAGCATAATACTGCACTGAATGGGAACCAACACACTATCCGCTGTAGTCATGGAATTGATGGTCAGCATATTCAGAGAAGGAGGACAATCAATAATAATAAAATCATAATCATCCTTAACGTAATCCACTTCGTTCTTTAATATGAATTCCTTCTTATCTACACCAATCAGTTCGATCTCAGCCGCTGCAAGATTTACATTGGAAGGAACTACGGATACATTTTTAATAACATTTGAGATAATACAATCTCTGATGGAACACTCTCCCAGAATTAACTCATAAATGGTATCTTCCAGTTCATTTTTTTCAATTCCAAATCCACTGGTAGTATTTCCCTGAGGATCTGTGTCGATTACCAATACTTTCTTTCCTTTTGCAGCCAGAGATGCAGACAAATTAATGGACGTAGTTGTTTTACCTACGCCACCCTTCTGGTTCGCTATTGCAATAATTCTACCCATACTTATTTTTCACCATGTCCTTCTTAATGATTTAGCCGTGCAAACCTCTGGACTGTCTGTCCATATCCTCTACAACGATATCATAGATTTCACCGAGAGAAGCACAATACTCAAGAACCTTCCAGGGTTCATTGGTATGAAAATGAATTTTGATCAGTTCTTCATCTCCTACTGCCAGCAGACAATCACCTTTGAAATGTTCTAGATATAGTCGTTGATCTCATCTTCATCCAGATCTGTTCCTTCAATTAGTAATTGTGTATCATATTTGAATTCTAACATTATAAAATCCTCCATTCTGTGATACAAACCACTCTATAATAATAGCATGAGCATTTCTATGTTACAAGGAAAAAATGCTACAAAAGTTGATACTTTATACTCATTTGTTCTGTTTTTTACTAGATGTTGTATTCTTATATCTATGTTGCATCATTCATAAATATGTAAAATGTTTCACATTTTTTCTATCTTGGGTTGTAATTTTTGAAACATTATCTTGTATAATTTTTTGTACATGGATAGAATGTTTCACGTGAACATTCTATCCATAAATATCTATATATAGTGATCAAATAAAAAGATATTTTGTATCTTGTTTTGTTACAATTCCTATGATAGGATAACTAAAAGAATGTGAGGTACGCAAGCTATGGCTATTGATAAAAAAAGAATATTTTAAACCCCTTCATATGGAAGAACACATTTTAGAATTTGATGTATCCAGTGCTACTGTAGAACTGGCTGCAGAAGCTCTCCACTGTGAAGGAAAAAGGATTGCAAAGACAATGTCTTTCTTGGTTGGAGAACAACCTATTCTGATTGTAACAGCCGGTGATACTAAAATTGATAATGCAAAATACAGACACTTCTTTGGTGCAAAAGCTAAAATGATACCGGGAGAGGAAGTAGAAGCAATCATCGGACATGCCATCGGTGGTGTATGTCCTTTTGCGGTGAATGATAATGTGAAAATATGAACGAATCTTTGCATAGATTTGAAACTGTATTTCCGGCTGCAGGAAGTCCTAATAGTGCAATTGAATTAACAATCCCTGAATTAGAAAAATACTCAAACTTCCTGCAGTGGGTAGATGTCTGCAAAGGATGGCAGGAACCTAATACAATTTAATCAGATTATTTTGATAGCAAACACAGCTGCCTGTGTTCGATCAGATACATCAATTTTTTTAAAAATATTAAATATGATTTTTTACTGTTCTCTCACTGATATTCAGAGATGTTGCAATCTCCTTATTGAACATTCCGTTAGCAACTTCAATAAGCACCGTTAATATCCAGAAGCAGTATATCAGGATGAACAGAAAGTAACTGCTCCATACATTCTACACCATTATTAGCTTCGGCAATCACAGAGATTGTACCGTCAAATTCCAGTAATTGACGGATTCCTTCTCTCATAAGAACATGATCATCTGCTAACATAACTTTTATACTCATATATATCCTCACTTGCTTGTGTATGCTTATACTTTGTCCTAGCTGTTCTTTTTTACACAGCTGAATGTAAATCTAAGGGAATTTTAATATCTATCGTAGTTCCCCGACCAATCGCAGAACTGACATGAATTGTACCGTTCAGCAGATTGACACCCTCATGGATCAATGCTAATCTAAAATGACTGTTTGTTTTATCTTCCGCTTCTTCCATGGTAAATCCCTTACCATTATCTTGTATTAAAAATTTCATATTTGCCCGTTTTACAATGAAATAATACCCTGGTAGCCTGTGAATGTTTTTTTATATTTAACAGACATTCCTGAACCACACGGTATAAGGTAATGCAAAAATAATCATCTGTTTCACATGAAACATCATCGATTTCTACATCCATTATGTAATCTTGTCAGCATTCAAAAAGTCCAGTAATCTCAAAAGAAGCCTTTAATCCCAGATCATCAAATGTCATGGGACGCAGATTGAAGATAGTACTTCTGATATCTTCAATGACATTATGCAATCCTTTACTCACAGAATTCAATTCCATCTTTTGCTCTGGCAGGATCCTTATCAATATATAAGGACAATGAAGTATCATGAAGTTCGAAACAATCTTTTTTTTCTCCGTCTCCAACATCTCCATCATTTTTTTACCATTTTCTGTATTGCAACTACACTCATTCTTTTTTGTACATTTTCATCAATGTTCATATATCACCTTATAGAACATATATGTTCTTCTTTTGAATATTCCATTATATTTATCATATAGAATAATAATATTGTGTAAAACTTTTTTATTAATAAAAATAAATCTTAACACAATTTTTACATTGTATGATGCCAGGGCCGTGTGTCAAGCCCACATGAGCTTGCTTGCTAAGTGGGTGAAAGACCTTAGGACCTGCCCCGATATGAGTAAGCATAAAAGTGGGATGATAATCCCAATGATATGCGAATATTGGGTAGGATTGGGGTGTAGCACGTAACAACCAGCATCAGAGTTTGGGGCTTTTGACCTCGACATCATTATATTCTCTTTCGTTTTATGACAAAGGTTCATATTTGGCAGGTGTGGACTTTTCCTTTGTAATAATAAACAGATTCCGATAAATATCCGAATCTAGAAGTGAAATTAACCTGTCCATCCATTTTTCCACCAAGTATCTTCATTAAAGATGCTGTGCGGCATTCATCTCTTCTGTTATTTTTCAGATTTATAAGAGATAAATTGCCGACCTTTACAAGAAAAAGGAAGGCAATACTTGACAGTAATGTGGAAAGATTTGTACTGCCCTGGATACACAGAGATCATATTTTTTTTCTCTGCATTTTCCAGGCTTTGCAAAATCTTCCGCACGTCCGTGAATTGTCTCCACTCCGGTAAGTCCCAATGCAGCAATCACTTCATTTAAAAAATTAATTCGCTTATTCAGAGAATCCAGCAGTGTCACCTGCAGATCCGGAAATGCAATTTTCAAAGCAAGTCCGGAAATCCAGCACCGGTTCCCACATCAATGACTGTTTTATTCTGCGTCACATCATAGGCTTTGCAGAGGGATATGCTGTCCACAAAATGTTTTTTCATAACTTCGTCGTATTCCGTAATTGCTGTAAGATTCATGACCTCATTCCATTCTCCACCAACATCATTTCATAATATTTCAAAACTGTTGGATCTGTTCATCACTTAAAGTCACACCCAGCGCTTTTACAGTCTTTTCAAATTGTTCTGTATTATAATCTGCCATGTATTCCTCCGCAGTATTCTACTTTGTTGCTTTATAATGTTCCAGATATACCAGTAAAACAGAGATATCTGCAGGAGATACTCTGAGATACGGGGAAGCCTGTCCTACCGAAACAGGACGGAATTCTTCAGCTTCTGTCTCGCTTCCAGACGAAGGGACGGAACTTCATCATAGTCCAATGTCTCTGGGATCATTTTTCTCCATCTTGTGATACTGTTCTACCTGACGCTTCTGTCTTATAATATATCCTTCATATTTAATTTCAATTTCCACCTGTTCCACAACAGCAGAAGGCAAAGGATGCCCTCCTTATCAACGATATATGCTTCCGACCGGTCAAGAATCAGAGGATCTCTTCCCTTAATTTCCATTGCAGCATTGATTCCGGCAATCAATCCCTGACAGGCAGCCTCTTCATATCCGGAGCTTCCATTAAACTGGCCGCCACTGAACAAACCTTTCATTGCCTTAAACTCAAGAGACGCATACAAATTATTTGCATCAATACAGTCATACTCTATCGCATATGCATTTCTTACAATTTTAACATGTTCCAGTCCCGGAAGTGTCCGGTACATTTCATGCTGAACATCCTCCGGCAGGGAAGAGGACATTCCGCCCACATACATTTCATTTGTACTAAGTCCTTCCGGCTCAATAAAAATCTGATGCCTGTTTTTATCTGCAAATTTTACCACTTTATCTTCAATGGACGGACAATATCTCGGTCCTGTTCCCTCAATGATTCCCGCATAAATCGGAGAACGATCCAGATTGTTTCGGATAATTTCATGTGTCGTTTCATTTGTATAGGTCAGCCAACAGGAAGCCTGCTCGATCTGCACATCCTCCGGATTCGTTGTGAAAGAAAACGGAACGACTCTTTCATCTCCAAACTGCTCTTCCATTTTTGAAAAATCAAGACTCCTTTTATCGACACGCGCCGGTGTTCCTGTTTTAAATCTTCTTGTCTGGATACCATGAGCAACCAGGGAATCTGTCAGATGGTTTGCAGCTGATAATCCATTTGGTCCCGTATGTGTAATCATTTCACCGGTTAAGCAGCGCGCTCTCAGATAAGTTCCGTACAAAGAACAACTGCCTTACATCTGTAAACACCTCCGGAAACTGTACGCACTCCGGTAATTTTCTGTTCTTCTCCCTCATGATATTCATCTTCCGGGAAAAACTGATCTTTATTTGTTAATATCTCTGCGACTTCCGCCTGTCTTATGGATAAATGATCCGTATTTTGCAGGGTTTTTCGCATTTCTTTTGTGTATTCCGCTTTATCAGCCTGTGCGCGGAGAGAATGTACAGCCGGTCCTTTCGATTTATTCAGCATTTTCGAATCCAGTCTGGCACAGGCCACGCTGCTTCACATCCGGCATGACCGGCACCTACCACACATACGTCTACTTGCTTCTTTAGTTCCATAGTATTATTCATTCCGGCTGTTACTTACCCATGCAAAATTTGAGAAAATCTCATTCACCACATCTTCATCCACTTCTTCTCCTATGATCTTACCCAGAGAAGCATAGGCACTGGTCAGGTCAATGGAATAAAAATCTTCCGGCATTCCATCTTCAATGCTTCGCTCTACCAGCTGCAAACTGTTCAATGCGTCCTGAAGAGCCTCTTTATGTCTGAGATTTGTTACAACCAACTTATTGTTATGCCTTAATTTTCCTTCGAAGAACATATTGCGGATTGTTTCTTCCAATTCTTCCATTCCGGAATTTTCCGAAGAAGGATCAATAGTAGAAGTACGAAGAATCTGAATCTCTCCGGTATGCTCCAACACCTTTTCCAGAGTTTCTTTCAGAATGATATTCTGATCATCCTCATCCAGAGTTTCTGAAGCATCTACCACATACAGAATCAGGTCTGCTTCTACGGCATATTTTTTGGCCCGTTCCACACCGATCTTTCAACCACATCCTGTGTTTCATGAATTCCGGCGGTGTCGATCATATTCAGACTGATTCCATGCAGATTGATTGTCTCATGCAGGGCATCTCTGGTAGTACCCGCAATCTCTGTGACAATGGCTCTGTCCTCTCCCAACAACATATTCAGCAGAGAAGATTTTCCGGCATTGGGCTTTCCAACAATAACTGTGGATATGCCTTCTTTCATTAGTCTGCCGTTATCTGCGGTTGCCAATAATTTTTGAATTTCCTTTTTGAAACCTGTGACTTTTTCAGCTAATTGTTCCGGATATCCTTCCAGGCTGATATGCTCCGGATCATCCAATGCCGATTCTATAAAAGCAATCTGATATAAAATATCTTCCCGCAGGCTGCGAATCTTGTCCGAAAGTCTTCCTTCAACTGGCTGACCGAAGAAGAAAGCGCATATTCGTTCTGGGAATGGATCACGTCAATAACCGCTTCCGCCCGAGATAAATCAATTCTGCCGTTTAGAAAAGCTCTCTTGGTGAATTCACCCGGTTCTGCCAGTCTGGCACCGGCCTGCAGCACTGTCTCCAATACTTTCTGCATCACCAACACACCACCATGACAGTTGATTTCCACCGTGTCTTCCATCGTATAGCTTTTTGGTGCTTTCATTACAGAGGTCATAACCTCATCAATGATATTCTCATCTTTATCAACAATATATCCATAATGGATCATATGACTCTGTACCTTTGTCAGAATCTTTTTCCCGGATGCGGAACGGAAAATACTATCTACTATATATGGCATTTTCACCACTGATTCTTACAATTCCGATGCCGGAATCTGATAGAGCCGTGGCAATGGCTGCTATTGTTTCTTTTCATAATTTTCCATACTGTTTCTAATGCCTTTCCATGAACTGCCAACATCTATTTAGCATCAAACACTCTTCCTGTAGGAACCAGCGTCGATTCGTCTCCCCGCATAACCAGTCTGTACATACTCCACCATATGATCTTCTCCAAGATATTTATAGAGAAGATATCTGCGCTCCCGCTGATCACCCTCTTTGTATGCAAAGCAATCATCAGACGCTGCGCCATCCATTAATTTATAATAGGCCTCTACCAGATCCTCATAAGAGATCGGTGCTCCGGATACTTGTAAATCATGACTTTCATTCAATCCCTTTACAAATAAAATAGGATGCTGTCTGCCGGTTCCGTTCTCGTTTTTCTGAGCTACTTTTACTGCTTCACCTTCTATATTATATCCATGATCCGAAAGAACAATAATCACTGAATTATCATATACTCCGGCCTCTCTCAATTTATCCAGATATGCCATAGTAACTGTCATAGAAGATTCAATAGAAGTATAATAATCTGCATCATCTATTACGTTTACATCCTTATCAAAATAGAACGGAACATGTGCCCCCATTAAATGAATTAATTTAAATCTTTTTCCATCTACATAGGTTATATCATCTTCCTGTACATCCTTATAAAAATCATCATTTCTCCAGGAAAATAACTCTTCATCTTTGGAACCCATTTCCTGATTTTTGAGCATACTTACATTAAACCAGCAATACGGTTTTAATACATAAGGTGCGTATTTCATTCCCACCATTTTAATAATTCTGGTATTAAACAAAGAACGATCCCAAAGAGAAGATTTCGTATAAGTGATATTATTAAAAGCACCATCCATGACGCCTTTTTCAAATTTATATTCGTCATCATAATTACTTAAAGTATAACCCTGCTCACGCAAATAATTAAAAAAGGAGAACTCTTAAAAATTCGATTTCTATAATCTATAAAAGGTTCTTTATTTTCAAACCATTCTCCAGAAAGTATTAACGGTAAAGAATGCTCCGTGTATGCATACCCTGACATTGCGTTATTATAAAAAGTAAAATCAGTCATTGCATCTTCATATTCCGGATGTTCCTGCCACACTTGCCAGAAGCATTCTTCATCCACAGCATCTAATAAGAAAATAATAAAATTAGTATCTGTAGACATTTCAAACTGATCTACTTTTTGTAAATCTTGCATATTCTTTTTTTTTTCAAAAATATTATTATTAATAGAAAGAACTGTAATCGTACTTACTAAAATCAATAATAAGAAAACACTTATATAAGAAACCGCCTTTTTTATCCTGTCATATTTTAAGACTATAAATAAAATCAGACAAACAATTGCTATGATCACCCACACAATAGTAGATTTTACAAACTGTGATTGATATAAACTCCAATTCACATCTGTTCCATCTAAAGGAGGTAAATTTTTAACCATATAGTTTCCCTGAATATAACAGGCAACAGTACCGGTAAAATAGCAATATAAAACAATTTTATAAGCAACATTTCCAAACAGATATACAACTAAAAACCAACTATACTAAACAAAAGAAACAAAAAGAAATCCTTTATAATAAAAGGAAAAAGTAAATAAACATCATACCAAAATTCATCCACATTATTAATATAGAGTTCCAAAGGTGCATATATAAAAATCATAAAACAAAAAGTCAGAGACAGAAAAAAAGCAGGCTTTAATTCTGCAAGCATCTTTCCATTATTCCATTTCTTCTGTAACCAACTTTTCATTCCTGTAAATCTCCTTAAAAATATAGATAAATTATACTCCAAAAAGCCAGGAGTTGTAAATAAAAGCCGGTACATAGAATAAATTCTAATACCGGCTTTTGTCTTTTTCGTGCTTTCCTGTAATTATCTCTTCAGAGTAACTACAACTCTTCTAAAGGGCTCTTCTCCCTCACTATGAGTAGTAACATATTTATCATTCTGCAGTGCGGAATGAATAATTCTTCTCTCATAAGGATTCATAGGCTCCAGAGATATGCTTCTCTTGGTTCTCTTAACCTTATATGCAATGTTCTTGGCAAGATTCTCAAGGGTTTCTTTTCTGCGCTGACGATAGTTCTCTGTATCAACCTTTACATGAATGTACTCTTCAGATTCTTTATTGACTACCAGAGATACCAGATACTGTAAGGAATCCAGTGTCTGTCCTCTCTTACCGATCAGAACACCCATCTCGTTACCGCTTAACTCGATGTCCATGTTCTTCTCTTCTTCGTTGTACTTAATATCAATGGCAACTTCCATGTTCATTGCCTGAAATACATCATTTAAAAATACTCTGGCAACTTCTTCTACAGAGCTTTTCTTTACTGCAGCCTTGATTACAGCGGGCTTTGCCCCGATTCCGAGGAATCCGGAAGAACCTTCTTCCACTACCTGATAATCCAACTTGTCACTGGTAACACCCAGCTTCTGACAAGCTTCCGTAATGGCATCACTGACTGTCTTTGCAGATACTTCGATCATGTCCATATTATTTACCTCCTCAATTAATCATAAGGAAAATTTATTTACGACTGTTCTTCTCGTTATAATCTCTGACCATATTTGCCTTGGCCATCATACTTCCGGGCTTAGCTTCTTTTACTTCGGAATAGCTGTCAGCAGATACTTCACTGTTATCGACCCTGGAAGAAATATTTGCTTTCTTCTGAATGTTCTTGGTATTCATGGAAGCGTAAGCATTCAGCTTATCCTGCTGTTCTTTCATCTTCTCCAGCTTTTTTGCACTCTTTGCTGAATTTTTCCTGATAATATCATCAAAATCCATCTTATCAATGTGTTTGTTAATAACGATCTGCTGGATACTTCTGACAACACTACCTGCTACCCAGTAAAGACCCAGACCGGATGGTAATGTGAAGCAGAACCATGCAGACATCAAAGGCATGATCATATTCATGGTCTTCATGGAAGAAGCCATTGCTGCAGCCTGATCATTACCATTGTTAGAAGAAGTATCCTGCTGAGGCATCAGCTTTACGTTGATCCACTGTGTCAATGCAGACAAAACCGGAATAGCGATTGCACCGATTACCAGCAGCCATGCTCCGTTAGCCCATGCTTCCTTCAACACATAAGAAGGAGAGTTGCCAATATTCAGTCCTAAAAATTATTATACTCTTCCAGCTTGCTTACCGTATTGGTCACATCTGCTGCCAGAGAAGGGAACTTCTCACTGATACTGGCAAAATCAGCGGTAGATGCCTTGTTCAGACAGTCAATGATCGTATTCTGTACATATTCACTGTGAGTGCCGGCTACAAAGCCTGAATTCGTGAACTGCTTACTGTACATAGCGGAATTACTCAGATTCTGAACCAGCTCTGTTGCACCGGCTGTATCAATAATATTATCTACCAGAGGGAAGAAGGCTTCCTTAACTCTGCCTACATAGGCCGGAATTGCATAAATTACACGATACAGAGCAAACAGAATAGGCATCTGGATCAGCATATACAGACAGCTGCCTGTAGGAGATACTCCATACTTGGCATAAACTGCCTGAATTTCCTGATTCTGTGCCAGCTGTGCATCCTGATCCTTACGATTCTTGTATTTTGCCTGAATTGCCTGAATCTCGGGATTCATTTTAGCAGAAAGTTTGGAGAATTTCTGCTGTTTGATGGTAAGAGGCATCATCAACAGGTTCACAACAATTGTAAAAAGGATGATTGCGAGACCGATATTAGGAATACCGATCATGTTCAGAACTTCGAAGATTCCTTCCATTATCTTACCAAGCAGCCAGGCTACCTGTCCAATAATGAATGTGGAATTCTGTGTCAAAAGAATACCGTTCATTTATCCTCCTAATATTTGCCACCTTCTATCGGATATTCTCAAGGTACAGGATCATATCCTCCTTTAGAGAAAGGATTACATCGAAGAATTCTCCATGCAGCCAGAAGTCCTCCCTTGATCACACCATATTTTTCAATGGCTTCCAGACCATATTGAGAACAACTGGGAACATAAGGACACTTCGTACCTTTGTACGGTGAGATATATTTCTGATAGAACCTAATCATGGCTATAACTAATTTTTTCATATACAAATTTTATTTAATCCTGATAAAAATAGATTTTTATCAGATGATGAAGTTTTGCAAGATGCAGCAGCGCACTTTCCGCCTCTTCATATCCTATAGAAGCTGCGGCCGGTCTTGCAATGATTACCATATCCAAACCACTATTGAATACACTTTCATGTAATCTGTAACTTTCTCTGACCAGTCGGGTAATTCTATGTCTTACGACACTATTACCGACTTTTTTACTTACACTGATTCCGATTCTGTTCTTATCAAGGCCATTTTCCTTCACATACATGATAAAGTACTTGTTGGCATAAGATCTGCCATTCTTGTACACAAAACGGAACTGCTGATTATTTTTTAATGATTCCGAAAACTGCATGCACTCCTCCAACCGTGAAAGTTAAGAGAAAAAAAGGTCACATTGCTGTGACCTATGCGGATAATTTCTTTCTTCCTTTTGCACGTCTTGCTGCTAAAACTTTTCTTCCACCGGGAGTACTCATTCTGGCTCTGAAACCGTGAACCTTGGAATGGGAACGCTTTTTAGGCTGAAATGTCATCTTCATGGAAAGGCACCTCCTTCTCTAAACCTTCTTATATAAAAAGGTAAACATATTTTTCAACATTTGGGCGCATAAAAATGCGCCTTCCTTTCGGAAAATAGCATATTGATTGTAATGTAAAAGCCCGTCAATGTCAAGCAAAATTCAATAAAAATGCTGAAAAATCAAGAGAAATAGGGCTTTCTGAAATTCATAAAATTTTTTAAATCGAGTTATCCACATAGATATACACCATATTTACCCACAAACGAGTTATCCACAGCCTGTTGATTATTTGTGGATATTTATTTTTTCACATGGATATTCTGTGTAAATCCGGTGTAAAAGTGGACAATTTTACCGTAATTGTGGATATCTCGAAATTTGTCGGATTTATCCACATTTACACATCGCTATCCACAATCCCTGTTTATATTACAAGTTATAAACAACTTTATCAACAGATTGTGGATAACTTTATACATGACCTGTTCATAACTTGCATTTGAATTATTTTTAATTCTATTATACAATGAAATGGAGTTTCGCACAGTGGGACTCTTAGCGGGAGGAAATCAATGGACGCAATCAAAGAAAACTGGACAACTGTCAAAGAAGCTGTCAGAAGAGAATACAGTCTTTCTGACATTTCTTATCATACATGGGTGGAGCCTTTGGAGTTTCATAATGTAGTGAATGATGTAGTGAGCATTATCATTCCTCGGACCAGGCCCATGCCCTGAATTACATTTCATCAAAATATAAGAGTTTTTTTCAGGTAACTATTACCGAAATGTTCGATCATCCTTATGATATCAACTTTATCCTGGAGAAGGATGTCAAGGCAGAAGAACCTGCTGAGAATGAAATGGCTGTTCCCAATCAGATCTATGGTATTAATTATGAAGATGCCCATCTGAACCCTAAGTACAAATTTGATACCTTTGTCGTGGGAAGTAATAACAAATTTGCTCATTCCGCATCCCTTGCGGTAGCGGAATCTCCGGGAGAAGTCTACAATCCTCTCTATTTATATGGAGGTCCCGGTCTGGGCAAGACTCACCTGATGCATTCCATCGGACATTTTATTTTAGAACAGGATCCGGACAAAAAGGTTCTCTACGTTACCAGTGAGGAATTCACAAACGAAGTAATCGAATCCATTCGTAGTGGTAATGCGGCTTCCATGACCAAGCTGCGTGAGAAATACCGTAACGTGGATGTTCTCATGGTCGATGACGTACAATTTATTATAGGTAAGGAAAGTACCCAGGAGGAATTCTTCCATACCTTTCAATGCCTTGCATGCTGCCCATAAACAGATCATTCTTTCTTCCGATAAACCGCCCAAGGAAATGGAAACTCTGGATGAAAGATTCCGTTCCCGTTTCGAATGGGGCCTGATTGCTGATATCCAGCCGCCCGATTATGAGACCCGAATGGCAATTTTACGGAAAAATGCAGAGACCTACGATCGTCAGATTGATGAAGAGATCATCAAATACATTGCCACAAATATTAAATCCAATATTCGTGAACTGGAAGGCGCGTTTAACAAGATCATTGCTTTTGCAAAATTAAATAAGGTAGATCTGACACTCTCTCTGGCCGAAGAAGCCCTGAAGGATGTCATCTACCCCAACAAGCCAAAGGAGATCACTCCATCTCTTATTATTAATGTAGTGGCAGAGCATTTTGGCGTAAAGCCGGAAGATATTACTTCAGAAGAGAAATTCCGAGTTCGTACAGCCCCGTCAGGTCGTAATGTACCTGTGCAGAGAGCTGACGGATACCTCCTTCACTAATATAGGAAAGCTTTTTGGGCAAAAAAGACCATACAACGATCATTCACGGCGTAAATAAAGTGTCTGCGGAGATCCAGACGAACGAAGAACTTCGTAATAAAATCGATATTATTACAAAGAAGATAAATCCTTCTTAGAAGATATCTGTTAATAATTTTTCTTATTCTGAGGACAAGTTGTGTATATCTTTGGAATAAACGGTGCTCACCTGTTGATAACTTGTTTTAAGGTTTCGGAGCAGAATCTGGACGGTGTGAATAATCTGAGAGTTATTCTTAGGTTATTCTGCCAAATCCACTAAGATTTCCATTCCATTTTTCCTTGAAAAATAGTATAATAAGACTGGTTATGCACATATCAACACCCCCTTATTAAGGTGACTACGAAATTCTTTTAATATTTTTATACAACGCGTATCCGCGCGTACGCAAATCAACCAGAAAGGAAGTTATGCACACATGAAATTAGTCTGTTCGAAAGCCAATCTTTTAAATGGCGTACAAACTGTATCAAAAGCTGTTCCCAGTAAGACTACCATGTCTATTCTGGAATGTATTTTAGTAGATGCTACCAATGGAGAGATCAAGTTAACTGCCAACGATATGGAACTTGGTATCGAGACTACCATAGAAGGACAGATCGTAGAAAAGGGTATCATTGCTCTGGATGCAAAAATGTTCCTGGAAATCGTACGTAAACTTCCTGACAGTGACATTACCATTGAGACTGATGCTTCCTTCAAGGTAGTTATTACCTTTGAAAAAGCAAAATTCACGATCATCGGTAAATCTGGTGAAGATTTCTCTTATTTACCGGCAGTAGAAAAAGATGACAGTATTGTCATGAGTCAGTTTACACTGAAAGAGGTTGTAAGACAGACCATCTTCTCTATCTCTGACAATGATAACAATAAGCTGATGACAGGTGAACTTTTTGATATTAACGGAGAAGAGTTCAAGATCGTGTCCCTGGACGGACACCGTATCTCCATTCGTAAGATCCAGCTGAAGAACAGCTATTCTCCGAAAAAGGTAGTTGTTCCCGGCAAGACTCTGAACGAGGTAAGTAAGATTTTACCCGGAGATGCAGACAGTGATGTAACGATTTCCTTTACGGAAAAACATATTGTATTTGAATTTGATAAGACCGTTGTAGTATCCCGTCTGATCGAGGGAGAATATTTTAAGATCGACCAGATGCTTTCCAGCGATTATGAGACCAAAGTAAGAGTCAACAAGAAAGAGTTCTTAAGCTGTATCGATCGTGCTACTCTTCTGGTAAAGGAAGGCGATAAGAAACCTATTATCGTAAATATCACAGACAGTGGAATGGAACTTAAAATCAATTCCGCTCTGGGAAGCATGAACGAAGAAATCGATATTCAGAAACAGGGTAAGGATCTGATGATTGATTCAACCCCAAGTTCCTGATTGATGCTCTCCGTGTCATCGATGATGAGGAAGTGGATCTGTATATGGTAAATCCCAAGGCACCCTGTTTTATCAAGAATGCAGAGGAAAGCTATATTTACCTGATCCTTCCCGTGAACTTTACAACAGTTGCTTAAACTTAAGAACAGAGGTTAAATCAATGCATACGATCCGTTTAAAGGATGATTATATTAAGCTTGGTCAGGCATTAAAGGCAGCCGGTGTGGTAGAATCCGGTGTGGATGCCAAGGTCGCCGTACAGGATGGCCTGGTAAAGGTGAACGGACAGACGAAACCCAGCGTGGCAAAAAGCTGGTATCCGGAGATAAAGTGGAATATGATGGCGAGACCATCGTGATAGAATAAGCAGGTTACTATGATCATCAAATCAATCGAATTGGCAGATTACAGGAATTATGATTCTCTTGTCCTGCAGTTTGACCGGGGGACAAATATCCTCTACGGAGACAATGCGCAGGGCAAGACCAATATTCTGGAAGCAATCTATGTAGCTGCCACCACAAAATCGCATAAGGGAAGCAAGGACAGAGAAATCGTTAATTTCGACAAGGAAGAGGCACATATCAGAACTTATCTCGAGAAAGACGGTAAAGAAATCCGTGTGGATATGCATCTGAGAAAGTCCAAATCCAAAGGAATTGCCATAGATGGTCAGAAGATCAAGAAAGCAGCGGATCTTCTGGGGCTTTGTAATGTTGTGTTTTTTTCTCCGGAAGACTTGGGAATCATTAAAAATGGTCCCTCTGAGCGGAGAAGATTTGTAGATATGGAACTGTGCCAGCTGGATAATTTCTATCTCTACAATCTCAATCATTACAACAAAATTGTCAATCAGCGTAACAAGCTTCTCAAAGATATGTATATGAATCCGGATCTGAAGGAAACTCTGACTATCTGGGATATGCAGCTGGTGTCTTACGGAAGTAAGATCATAGAGAGAAGAAAGCTGTTCGTGGAACAGCTCAATGAGATCATTTATGAGATTCATAAAAAATTGTCCGGTGGGCGGGAAGAAATCCGTATCCAGTATGAGCCGGATGTGGAACTGGATGAATTTGAAAGTAAGCTGAGAAACAGTCAGGACCGGGATATGCGGGCAAAATGACATCCGTGGGACACAGAGATGATTTTTCTTTTCTGGTAGGGAACGTGGATATCCGTAAGTTCGGATCCCAGGGGCAACAGCGTACTGCTGCTCTTTCCTTGAAATTATCCGAGATCGAGCTGGTAAAAAGGATTACGAAAGATACGCCGGTATTATTACTTGATGATGTATTGTCTGAACTGGACAGTAACCGGCAAAACTATCTGTTGAACAGTATCGGAGATATTCAGACTATCATTACCTGTACCGGTCTGGAGGAATTTGTAAATAACCGGTTTGAAATCAACCGGGTATTCAAAGTATCCGCTGGAACTGTCACCTGTGTAAATGAAAATATGGGACTGAAATCGGAACCGGAAGAAACTCCGGCAGATGAGTATAATTTTGGCAGCCTGTAGGGCAGAATGTGAGGAATCATGAGCGAAGAAAATAGGAACAATACCGCGGTAGAACATGAATACGGCGCGGATCAGATTCAGATATTGGAAGGTCTGGAAGCTGTAAGAAAGCGTCCGGGAATGTATATTGGTACCACATCCAGCAGAGGACTGCATCATCTGGTATATGAAATCGTAGATAATGCGGTGGATGAAGCACTTGCAGGATTCTGTGATACCATTGATGTAACCATCAATGAAGACAATTCCATCACCGTTATTGATAACGGACGAGGAATTCCGGTAGGCATCAATCACAAAGCAGGTATTCCCGCAGTAGAAGTCGTATTTACGATTCTGCATGCCGGCGGTAAATTTGGCGGTGGGGGATACAAGGTATCCGGTGGTCTGCACGGTGTAGGTGCCTCTGTTGTAAATGCCCTCTCCAACTGGCTGGAAGTAGAAATTTGCCAGGGTGGCAAGGTATATAAGCAGCGTTATGAGAGAGGTCATGTATGCTATGCTCTGAAAGAAATCGGCACCTGCCCTATGGAAAAGTCCGGAACGAAAGTTACTTTCCTGCCAGATGATACGATTTTTTACTGAGACAACGGTATATGATTTTGATGTATTGAAAGAAGACTCAGAGATGGCATTCCTGACCAAGGGGCTGCGCATCATTTTAAGAGATAATCGTACTGAAGAGGAAACTTCTCTGGAAGGTGGTTCTGTCGTTGACAGTGCAGCTGCGGAAGCTATGTCTACAGAGCACGAAAAGAAGCAGATCAGTGAACTGTTACAGAGGGCACAGGAAGATGCCATGGAAGCAGGAGCATCCACAGAAGCAATGACTTCCGAAGAAACTTCAGTTTCTGCGGATACAGCAAATGACTCTGAAGCATTTGCAGATGCTTTTGCTACGTCCGAGGAATCCACCAAAGCCCATACCGGCGGCAAGATCGGTAAGATACATACCATTACTCTGGAAAATGGTAAGAAGCAGAAAGTCGTTGAGTTCTACTATGAAGGTGGTATCAAAGGAATTTGTTGCTTACCTGAACAAAAGTAAAGGAGCCTTTATACGAAAACATTCTGTATTTTGAGGGTGAGAAGAATAATGTGTACGTGGAAGTATCCTTCCAGCACAATGATTCTTATAACGAGAGCGTATTCAGCTTTGTAAATAACATCAATACTCCCGAGGAGGTACTCATTTACAGGGCTTCCGTAATGCCATTACGAAGACATTTAACGATTACGCAAGAAGCGCAAAGCTGTTAAAAGACAGTGAGCCGAATCTGTCCGGTGATGATATCCGTGAGGGCCTGACTGCCATCGTCAGTGTTAAGATCGAGAATCCGCAGTTTGAGGGTCAGACCAAGCAGAAACTGGGTAACAGTGAGGCAAGAGGCGCTGTTGACAATATTGTCAGTGAGCAGCTGACTTATTTCTTAGAGCAGAATCCGCAGATTGCAAAGTCCATCTGTGAGAAGTCGATTCTGGCACAGCGTGCCAGAGAGGCAGCCAGAAAGGCAAGAGACCTCACCAGGAGAAAGACCGCTCTGGATACCATGGCTCTGCCCGGTAAGCTGGCAGACTGTTCCGATAAGGATCCGAAGAACTGCGAGATTTACATCGTAGAGGGAGACTCCGCAGGAGGAAGTGCGAAGACAGCACGTTCCCGTGCAACACAGGCTATCCTGCCCCTGCGTGGTAAGATACTGAATGTAGAAAAGGCAAGACTGGATAAAATCTATGCCAACGCCGAGATCAAGGCAATGATCACAGCGTTCGGTACCGGTATTCATGAAGATTTCGATATTACGAAACTTCGTTACAACAAAATCATTCTGATGACCGATGCCGATGTAGACGGTGCACATATCAGTACTCTTCTGCTGACTTTCATCTATCGGTTTATGCCGGAGCTGATCAAGCAGGGACATGTATTCCTGGCGAAGCCGCCTCTGTATAAGCTGGAGAAGAACAAGAAGGTATGGTATGCCTACAGTGATGAAGAACTGGACAGCATTCTCTCTGAAGTAGGTCGTGACCAGAACAACAAGATCCAGCGTTACAAAGGTCTGGGTGAGATGGATGCGGAACAGCTCTGGGAGACGACGATGGATCCGGAGAGACGTATTCTGCTCAGAGTCAACTACGATGAAGAGACGGAATCCGAACTGGATCTGACCTTTACTACACTGATGGGTGACAAGGTAGAACCCAGAAGAGAATTCATCGAAGAAAAATGCTCAGTTTGTTAAGAATCTGGACATCTAATAACTATTCAGAGCCGTTATCAGGCTCTGAATAGTTACGGTATTTAATAATAGAGAGTCGTATTTTACGACAGATTGTGAGGAAACATGAACGACGATATTTTGATAAGCCTTCGGAGGCTGAGATTGATAAAATCCATGAAGTCGATCTGAAAGAAAAAATGGAAACTTTCTATATCGACTATGCCATGAGTGTTATCGCATCCCGAGCGCTCCCGGATGTGACGGATGGTCTAAAGCCGGTACAGAGACGTGTACTCTATTCCATGATCGAACTGAACAATGGTCCCGACAAGCCGCATCGTAAGAGTGCCCGTATTGTCGGTGATACCATGGGTAAATATCATCCTCATGGTGACAGCTCCATCTACGGTGCTTTGGTAAATATGGCACAGGACTGGTCTACCCGTTATCCTCTGGTAGATGGCCACGGTAACTTCGGTTCCATGGATGGTGACGGTGCTGCAGCAATGCGTTATACCGAGGCAAGACTTTCCAAGATTTCCATGGAGCTTCTGGCAGATATCGGTAAGAATACCGTAGATTTTGTACCGAACTTTGATGATACTGAAAAAGAACCTGTCGTACTGCCCAGCCGTTATCCAAACCTGCTAGTCAACGGTACTACCGGTATTGCCGTAGGTATGGCTACCAATATTCCACCTCACAACCTTCGTGAAGTGGTACAGGCTGTTGTTAAAATTATTGATAATCGTGTAGAAGAAGACAGAGATACTACGATCGATGAGATTCTTCCCATTGTGAAAGCTCCCGATTTTCCTACCGGAGGACTGATTCTGGGTACCAGAGGCTGTGAGGAAGCTTACCGTACCGGACGTGGCAAGATCCGTGTCCGTGCGGTGACGAATATCGAGACACTACCTAACGGTAAGAGCCAGATCATTGCCACCGAACTGCCATATATGGTCAATAAGGCCAATCTGATCATCAAGATTGCTGAGCTGGTAAAACTAAAAAAAGATCGACGGTATCACAGATATCCGTGATGAATCCAACCGTGAAGGTGTCCGCGTGGTTATTGAGCTTCGTAAAGATGCCAATGCGAATGTAGTTCTGAATCAGCTGTATAAACATACACAGCTGCAGGATACTTTTGGCGTTATCATGCTGGCGCTGATCAACAATCAGCCTAAGGTCATGAATCTGCTGGATATGCTGACTTATTACCTGAAACATCAGGAGGATGTGGTTACCAGAAGAACCAAATATGATCTGAACAAGGCTGAGGAAAGAGATCATATTTTACAGGGATTGTTAAAGGCTCTGGACTTCATTGATGAAGTTATTACTATTATCCGTGGCAGTCAGAATGCCCAGATTGCAAAAGAACGTTTGATGGAGAGATTTGAACTTTCTGATGTGCAGGCACAGGCGATCGTGGATATGCGTCTCCGTGCATTGACAGGTCTGGAAAGAGAGAAGCTGGAAAACGAGCATCAGGATCTGGTAGCAAAAATTGCGGAGTTGAAGGCTATTTTGGCAGATGAAAAGCTGTTATTAGGTGTTATAAAGACAGAAATGAGTGCTATCGCTGAGAAATACGGCGATGACAGACGCAGTAAGATCGGTTATGATGAACTGGATATTTCCATGGAGGATCTGATCCCGAGGGAAAATACTATCATTGCTATGACCAGCCTTGGTTATATCAAGCGTATGACCGTAGATAATTTCAAGGCACAGAACCGCGGTGGTCGTGGTATCAAGGGTATGCAGACGATTGAGGATGACTATATCGAAGAGCTTCTGATGACGACAACGCACCATTATCTGAATTTCTTCACCAATATGGGAAGAGTTTACAGATTAAAGGCATATGAGATCCCGGAGGCCGGTCGTACAGCAAGAGGTACTGCTATCGTGAATCTTCTGCAGCTGGCACCCGGTGAAAAGATCACAGCTATGATTCCTATTCATGAATACAGTGATGATAAGAATCTGTTCATGGTAACTAAGACCGGTATTGTGAAGAAGACCCCTCTGATGGAGTTCTCCAATGTCAGAAAGAACGGACTGACAGCGATTAACTTACGAGAAGAGGATGAGCTGATCGAGGTGAAAATCACTGACTGCAGCAGTGAAATCTTCCTGGTAACAAAACAGGGTATGTGCATCCGCTTCCAGGAGACGGATGTCCGGGCTACGGGCAGAGCTTCCATGGGCGTCATCGGTATGAACTTATCTCCCGGGGATGAGATCATCGGTATGCAGTTACAGACCCAGGGCAGCGATCTGCTGATCGTATCCGAGAACGGTATGGGCAAACGTACCAATATGGATGAATTTACTGTACAGAAACGTGGCGGTAAGGGTGTAAAATGCTACAAGATCGTTGAAAAAACCGGTGATGTGGTAGGTGCCAAGGCTGTAAATGACGATAACGAGATCATGATGATAACCACGGAAGGAATTATCATACAGCTTCGTGTTCAGGATATCTCCACTTTGAGCAGAATCACATCAGGTGTAAAGCTGATCAATCTGGATGAGGGTGTTAAGGTTGCACAGATTGCCAAGGTACGTGAGAAGCTTTCCAACGGAGACCATGAATTCGACAATCTTGAGGAAGCCATGGAAGAAGTAGCACAGGAAGCTGTTTCTGAGGATGAGGAAGAAGCAGAAGAAAATCTGATTTTCCCTACCGAGGATTCTGAAGATGATGAATAAATAAGAGTTAATGATTAAGTTGAGGAAAATGTGATATAACAAAAGTGATGATAAAAGCAAAGCGGCTGCGAAGCAGATATTTGTTTTTATTTATTTTTAAAAAAAATAAAAGAGGTAATAACTTAAATGAAAAGAGGGTATGAAAAATGGAATCTTATAGTATTTTCAGAGATCTGGCAATCATTATTTATATTTGCCAAGGTGTTTGGTATCATTGCGAGAAAATGTAAGGCACCACAGGTGGTAGGTGAGATCATTGCCGGTCTGTTGATCGGACCCAGTGTACTGGGACTGGTGCAACAATCGGATTTTTCTGATCCAGATGGCAGAAATCGGTGTTATCCTGCTGATGTTCTCCGCCGGACTGGAGACGAATCTGAAGGATCTGATGAAGACGGGATTTGTGGCATTTCTGATCGCATGCTTTGGTGTATTTGTTCCTTTGGTAGGAGGAACATTGTTGTATATGGGATTTTACGGAGTGGCACCCTGGGGCTCTGAAAAATTCTATGAAGCTGTATTTATTGGTGTCATTATGACGGCTACCAGTGTAAGTATTACTGTGCAGTCTCTGAAAGAACTGGGAAAACTGAAGGTAAAAAGTCGGCACAACAATCATGAGTGCCGCTATTATCGATGATGTCATTGGTATTATTGTACTTACTTTGTCATCGGTTTAAAAATCCGGATTCCAATCCAGGAAGTGTAGTAATTTCTACTCTTCTGTTCTTCCTGTTTGCAATTGGTGTCGGATTTGTATTGTTCAAGATATTCCAGTATCTGGATAACAAATATCCGCATACAAGACGTGTATTCCTATTTTAGGTCTGGCGCTCTGTTTTATTTTCGCTTATGTGGCGGAAGTATTCTTCGGTATTGCGGATATTACAGGTGCTTACGTGGCAGGTATTATCCTGTGTTCTATTCGGGATTCGGAATACATAGCCGAGAAGATGGATATCAATTCTTATATGATCTTCGACCGATTTTCTTCGCAAGTATCGGACTTAAGACTAGCTTTTGACCATTTGAACGGAGAATTTGTACTGTTCTCTATCGGATTTGTTATTGTTGCTCTGCTGTGCAAGATCATCGGTTGTGGTCTGATGGCGAGAATCTGCAGATTCAAAGGACCGGATGCCTTGAAAATCGGTGTCGGTATGATGACCAGAGGCGAGGTTGCCCTGATCGTAGCACAGAAGGGATTGTCTGTGGGAATGATCGGTGCGGAATACTTTACAGCAAAGTTATTCTGCTGATCATCGTATCCAGTATCTCCAATTCTATCCTGCTTAAGATTCTGTATATGAAGCATGCTGAGATTGATTAAAAAATATGGATCATATGGATCAGAAGGCGTTTTGAAGAAGCTAAGAGAAAATAATAGGCGTGGACCGTCAGAGACTGGGAATCTGGAACTCTCTCAGAGAAGACGGTTCATGCTATTTTTAAGGACTATTATGAGCCGGACGAGGATCATCAGGAGATTCCCATAGAGAATTATGTAGCGGATATTTATAGGGATGAGAGATCATAGAGATTCAGACGAGACAGTTTAACCGGATGCGGGGAAAATTGCAGACCTTTCTTCCTTTATATCCTGTGACTATTGTCTATCCGATCCCTTATGAAAAATGGCTGATCTGGATCGATGAAGACAGCGGAGAACTGAGTAAAAACGGAAATCACCGAAAAAGGCTGCACCTATCAGGCTTTTAAGGAACTATATAAGATCAAAATGTTCCTGAAGGATCCGAATATCCGATTTAAGTTCATATTGGTAAATATGGAGGAATACCGGCTGTTGAACGGCGGAGCCATGATAAGAAAAAAGGGCTCACACGGTATGACAGGATTCCAACGGATCTGGTCGAAGAGGTGGAAATCAGACAACCGGAGGATTATCTGCAATTTGTGCCCTATGAGCTGGAAGAACCTTTTCACAGTAAAGATTTTGCGAAAGCAGCCCACATCCCCTCTCTCACTGGCTCAGACCGTATTGAATATTCTGTTTGAAATGGGAACAGTGGAACGGGTAGGAAAACAGGGAAACAGTTATCGTGTCATGGATATATGATTATATAGATGAAAAAAGAGGATTAGGCCGTATGGCTTAATCCTCTTCGTCTTCCTGATGGGATTTTCGGCAGGAGAAGATAAATTCACTTCCAACGCCGGGAGTACTGATCACATTGATATGCTCATTGTGAGCATTGATAATTTCTTTACAATGGAAAGACCCAGCCCGGTTCCCTTTTTTATCCTTGCCTCGGGATAGGTCGGACTTATAAAATCTGTCCCAGATCAGCTTCAGATCTTCTTTCGGAATACCGATTCCTGTGTCTTTTACGGAGACAAACAATTTATTTTTTCTTCTCCGAGGTCTCAATGTGGATCACAGAATCATGGTGACTGAACTTAATGGCATTGTCCATGAGATTATAGAGTACCTGCTGGATTTTGCCCATATCTGCATGGACATACATTTCATTGCCGGTCAGGATCATCTCAATAGCAATAGATTTGTTATGACAGGTGCCTTCAAAGGTGCTTGCAGTATTACGGATCACTTGATTGATATCAAAATCTGTTTTATCTAAGAGCATTCCTTTGGTGTTCAGATTATTCAGAGTCAGCAGGCTGTTGGTCAGCTTCGTCAGTCGTTCTGTTTCATTCAATACGATATGATCATCCTCGAACGGGCAATTTCGCTTGCCATATAATTCAGACAGGAAGCCAGATAACCGATTTCATCCTCACTATCCACCTGAAATTCATAATGCATATTACCGGCAGCATACTGCTCTGTGGCATGAGTGATCTTCCTCAGAGGAATATATACGATCTCAGTGAAAAGATCAGAATGATCAGGGATAGCAGGAACAGGATTGCCAGGGTGATATAGGAAATATTCAGCAGAGCTGTTACGGATTTTCTGAATATCCTGTTCCATATCAGTATGGATGACTACGCAACCTTTACCTTGTAATGGGAGCAAATACAGTAAGTACATCCGAATCAAAATTACCAGAAGAAATCACCAACAATGTAATAAGAGCCGCTGGTTACAGTCGAATCAAAATTCCATTGACTACCACATTCTCCACATCTAAGGGACTATTGGTATCAGTACCAGTCGTCCGGAGGGATGATGCGGATCTGAAGACTTCACCTTTTGCGGAGCAATGCCGGGAAGCATCAGATCCAACAGAATCAGATTCAGAGCAAAGGTCTCCATAGCCGGCATCACGGATTCTCCGTCATTGACGGTCATGGTATCAAAACATTCCTTCGTCAGATATAGGGAGATCAGTTCCGCAATATTATTATCATCATCTACAATGAGAATTTTCTGTTTACTTACCATGTAGTATAGACCTCCTGTCAGTTATTATTTAAAAGTAACAATGGTTACGCCGGCATCACCTTCACCGTATTCACCCAACCGGTATTCTTTGACGTATTTCAGACGTTTTAAGTGAGACTGTACGGCACTGCGCAGAGCACCGGTGCCTTTTCCGTGCACGACTCTCACACTGGGGAGATGAGCCAGATAAGCGTCATCCAGGTATTTATCCAGTTTTGCAATGGCTTCATCTACCGTACATCCCAGAAGGTTGATCTCGGAGGACACGGAGAAGGACTTGGACATTTTCAACTTGCCGGTGTTGGTACGCTGCAGGGCAGGTGCTGTAATGGTCTCTTCTTTTACCGGTACGAGATCGTTAATATTCGTCTGCATTCTCATAATTCCGCATTGTACGAAGAGGTTGCCCCTGGCATCCGGCAGTGTATTCACAATTCCTTTCAGATTCATGGAAATGATCTTTACGGAATCTCCTTTTTCAGTTTCTTGGGATCCACGGTCTTCTGGTTGGCCGGCTTCTTTTGGTTATTACCAAGAGCCAATTTTCCGTTCTTTTCGTTGATCTTGTCACGGACCTTCTGTCTCTTTTTCTCTAGTTCCTTGATGTCGGCGGAAGCACCTACTTTATTGAAATCACGGATGGTTTCGTCAGCTACATCCTTTGCTTCCTGAAGGATGGCTCTTGCTTTTTCATTGGCATCCCCGCAGAATCTTATCCTTTGCCTGATCGATTTTCTCGTTTTTCTTCTGTAACTGTTCCTGTAACGTGCGGATCCGTTCCTTATATTCTGCAATCTCCTGCTGTTCTTTTCAATGGTTACGCGGCTCTGTTCCAGATCTGCGATGACGTCTTAAAAAGCTTTCGTCTTCTTTGCTGATCTGTTCTTTCGCGGCATTGATGATCTCATCGGACAGTCCGGCTTGGAAGAAATGGCGAAAGCATTACTTTTACCGGGAATACCGATGAGCAGACGGTAGGTGGGGCGAAGGGTCTCCACATCAAATTCACAGCAGGCATTTTCTACAAATTAGTGGAAAGTGCATAGATTTTCAGCTCGCTGTAATGCGTGGTAGCCATAGTGCGGATGCCACGGTCATGCAGATAATTTAAATAGCAATTGCCAGAGCGGCACCCTCCGTAGGATCTGTTCCAGCACCGAGTTCATCAAATAAACACAGGGAATCCGCATCTGCGTGCTGCAAAATGTGGACAACTCTGGTGCTCATCCCCTGATATCTGCATAAACTTCCGAGAAAATGGACAGTTCGGAACGATCCAGTGCCGGAATATGCATTGGCAAAGATAAAGTCCAGCGTAGTCATGATCTTCTGATCCGCGGCAAGCTCTGAGGTATGAACAGCAGCCTGACTGCTCAGATCACCAAGAATAACTTCAATCTCCTCCCTGCTCTTGCAGATCCAGTTCTTTAACTGGTTGTTCAGGTTCACGACAGCAGCCGGCTCGATGAAAAGGTGGAACCAGTGGAGGACTGGTCATGCGCCCATACCGCTCACCTGGCTCTTATATTCTGCCTTTACGGGGATACAGTAGCGGTTATCACGCATGGTAATGACTGCATCCTGTAAAAGGTACGGTAAGCGCCGTTTACCATAGAGGTCAGCTGGCTGTGGATCTTTTCGTTGGTGGACAGCTTGGAACGACGGATACTCTTTAATCTTGGGCTGGCATCATCAGCCATCTCTTCTTCCATTGACAGGATACAGCGGTTGATTTCGTTAGCCGGCTGTGTCATAGGAGTAAGGCCTTTCAAAGTAGGCATCCAGACTGTCATTTGGGGAGGTCTTCCCGTTCTTTTTTTTCCATAGGTTTTGATCCTGCTGACATTATCCAAAAAGGATGCAAGCTTCAACAATTCGGACATAGACAGAGAACTGCCGATTTCAGAACGGATGGAAAAACCTAAGTCTCTGTTACTTCAAATGAGGTGCTGCCGATACGGAAGAGACGGGCCAAAGCGTCTTTGTCTCCCGCTGTGCGGTTCTGATAGCAGATAGGTCGGTGGAAGGCACCAGATCGCGGCAAAGCTTTTTACCGGGCTCAGAGTCGGCCTTTCTCCGTGAGGAGGTCGATGATCTTCGTATATTCTAAAGTGGTGAGTACTTTTGTGTTCATGTGGGGCTCCTTAATATTGAAATTCGAAATATGGATTATCGCAGTACAAGCTCGAAAATGCTACGCATTTCCTCGCTGTCGGGCTTAATAATACGATTTCTTCGTGCTGCGCACTCGAAATCGTTATATCCATTCGCAATCCGGACTATCGTCCTTCTTTGCTCATAAGTCTGTTTGTCCCCTCATAGAAATCCTGCTTTTCCTGCAAGCAGTCACGCAGGATTTTATGGGTGAGCTTATTATACCATATTTATTGCCTTTTTTGGTACAGTTTTGTATAATTGAGATATTAGAGTCCTAAGAAAAAGCCGGTGTATCTGTAGGCAGCAGAGGAGGCATATTTATGGCGGATTCGCAAGAAAATAAGCAGAAGGAACAAAATGACGTTTCTGAGAAAAATTTTATGATAGAAAAGATCAAGGAACGTCCGGTAAATAAGAAAAAGCTGTTGCGCAGGACTTTGATCACGGTTTCCATGGCGGTGATCTTCGGTCTGGTGGCCTGTTTCACTTTCTTGGTATTGGAACCGGTGATCAGTAATTGGTTGTACGGAAGAGGAACCACAGGTGGTATTCCCCGAAGATCAGGATGAGATGTCTCCGGAGCAGATGCTGGCAGAGAATATGCAGCAGGAGAATCAGAACAGTCAGTCTTCTTCTGTTCTCGGTGAGATTATGGAACAGGAGCAGATCCGGGAACTGTTATCCGGAATCATATTGGATCTGGATAATTACAAACAGATTTACAGTGCTCTTTACCCAGTATGTAGCAGAAATGAACCGTTCCATGGTTACTGTGACAGGTGTGTCATCCGGTGTGGACTGGTTCAATAATGTAAATGAGAGCAAGAACCAGTCATCCGGTGTGATCATAGCGCAAAATGGCAAGCAATTACTGATTTTAACCGATTATTCTCCGGTAAAACAAGCAGATGACATTATTGTCACATTCAACGAGGGCACCCAGGCAGATGCATCTTTGAAGGAAAAAGATGAGACTACAGGTCTGGCGGTGATTGCCGTAGAGCTGGATACTCTGAATAAAGATTTTCTGAAGAATGATATTACGATCGCTACTTTTGGATCTTCTAATATCAAAGATATTGCCGGACTTCCGGTGGTGGCTTTGGGGCGTCCCATGGGTACGAACGGCTCACTGGGATATGGCATCATTACTTCTTCCACCAGTGAGTCGGCGGCATCGGATACCACTTATCGGATTCTGCAGACGAATATTGTAGGCAGTCAGAATGCAGGCGGCGTATTATTCAATCTTCAGGGACAGGTCATCGGTATCATTACAAATGGCAAGTCTGCCACAGATATGAAAAATATGGTATGTGCTTACGGTATTACGGAATTGAAGCGTCATATCGAGAAAATGTCGAATGGAGAAAAATTTGCCTATCTGGGTCTTAAGGGTGTGGATGTCACAGAGGAAGCTAACAGTGAACTGGGAGTTCCTACGGAGCTTATATTACAGAGGTGGAAATGGACTCTCCTGCAATGCTGGCGGGAATCCACAGGGAGATGTCATCACAGGATTCGGTGAACATGTGATCGTCAGCTTTGACGAGTATACGAACTGTCTGCTCAGTATGAAACCGGGAGATAGTGCAGAACTGACGATTATGCGGCAGTCACAGCAGGAATATAAAGAGATGAAATTCGACATCACATTAACGGTGTTGAAATAGATTGACAGAAAGGTTTGGACAACAATATGAAATTCATTAAAGAGTTAAAAAGAAGGCGACAGAGTATTTGATATTTATCTGTGCAAGCATAAGCAGGAGGCTGTAACCAAAAACGGTAAACCCTATGAAAGCGTGATTCTGCAGGATAAGACCGGAACCATTGATGCCAAGGTATGGGAGCCGAACAATCCGGGCATCGGAGATTATGATGATCTGGATTACATAGAAGTATACGGTGATGTGACGAATTTCCAGGGACAGTTACAGATCAGCGTGAAGCGGATCCGTGTCTGCCGCGAGGGAGAATACAATCCTTCCGATTATCTGCCGGTGAGTTCCAAGGGCATCGACACGATGTATAATGAGTTAAAGACTTTGATCGGAAGCATTAAGAATACTTATCTGCATCAGCTGTTGCAGGATCTGTTTATCGAGGATGCCGATTTCGTGAAGAAGTTCTGTAATTCTTCCGCAGCCAAGACAGTGCATCATGGTTTCGTGGGCGGATTGCTGGAGCATACCTTAGGAGTTACCAAGCTGTGTGACTACTACTGCTCTGCTTATCCTATTTTACAGAGAGATCTGCTTCTGACGGCGGCTATGTGCCATGATATCGGAAAGGTAAAAGAGATTTCCGCTTTTCCGGTAAACGATTATACCGATGACGGACAGTTATTGGGACATATCGTGATGGGCGCACAGATGCTTGGGGAACGTGCCGCTAAGATCGACGGATTCCCGCACAATCTCCTGGCAGAATTACAGCACTGCATTCTGGCACATCATGGTAAATTGGAATACGGATCTCCCAAGGTGCCGGCGCTGATCGAGGCAGTGGCTCTGAATTATGCGGATGATACCGATGCCAAGATGGAGACCTTTAAGGAAATTTTGGAAAACAACAGTGAAAACAGTGGCTGGCTGGGTTACAACAGATTGTTTGAATCTAATCTGCGGGCTACCAGAATGGAGTAAATGACAGGATAAATACTATAAATTCTGTGAACAGACAGGAAAGAGAGGAAGAATATGGAGATCAGTACATGTGTAAAATATGTGGGTGTAAACGACCATCAGGTGGATTTGTTCGAGGGACAGTATAAGGTTCGAATGGAATGTCTTACAATTCTATGTGATCCTGGATGAGAAAATCGCCGTTATGGATACGGTGGATGGATTTTTACCGAAGAATGGCTGAACAATGTAGAACAGGTACTTTCCGGAAAAACACCGGATTATCTTGTGATTCAACATATGGAGCCGGATCATTCCGCCAGCATTCCTGCTTTCTTAAAAAATATCCCAAAACCACAGTGGTATCCACAGCGAAGGGATTCCAGTTCATGGAACAGTTTTTCCCGGAGTTTTTCGCCGTGCAGGGATTACCTGCGGAACAACGCATCGTTGCGGCGAATGATGGTGTCCTGGAGCTTGGACAGCACAGCCTGCATTTTGTTTATGCTCCCCATGGTGCATTGGCCGGAGGTTATGATGACTTATGAAGCAACCGAGAAAAATACTGTTTGCGGCAGATGGTTTCGGTAAATTCGGTGCTTTGGACGTAGAGGAAGAATGGGCGAATGAAGCCCGCCGCTACTATATCGGTATTGTCGGAAAATATGGTCCCCAGGTACAGGCGGTTCTGAAAAAAGCGGCAGGACTGGACATTCAGACCATTTGCTCTCTTCACGGTCCGGTACTTAAGGAGAATCTGGGATTCTATCTGGAAAAATATGATAAGTGGTCTTCCTATCAGCCGGAAGAATCCGGAGTGGTAATTGCTTATGCATCTGTCTACGGCAATACCAGAAATGCTGCGGAGTATCTGGCGGATGTTTTACAGGAAAAAGGACAGAAAACAGTACTGTATGACCTGGCAAGATGCGATAAAGCAAAAGCTGTTGCCGATGCTTTCCGTTATGACAGACTGGTGCTAGCGGGTATTACTTATAATGGAGACCTCTTCCCCTGCATGCGCAGTTTTATCGAAGGTCTGACCGAGCGTAATTACCAGAATCGTAAGGTGGCAATCATTGAGAACGGCACCTGGGCACCCATGGCAGGCAAACTGATCCTTGGAATGTTTGAAAAGAGTAAGAATCTGACATTTACGGAGACTACGGTAAGCATCAAGTCTGCCATGAATGCGCAGAACAAAAGAAGAAATTGAAAACTGGCAGAGGAACTTTCCTGAGAAAGTTTTTCACACGTAAATTTGTGCCTGCACCGTGTACCAAAGTACAAGGGACTGATGTAAGCAATGGATGTACACGGTACTGAAGTACCGGAAAATTTGTAGGCTACGGAAAGGCATAAGGATATTTATGGAATATAAGAAAAATGATCGTGTAACGCTGACCATAGAGGATATGGGAAGTGACGGAGAAGGAATCGGTAAAGTAGACGGTTTTACCCTCTTTATCAAAGATGCCGTTATCGGCGATCAGGTGGAAGCCAAGATCATAAAAAGTAAAAAGCACTACGCTTATGCCAGATTAGAGAAGGTGTTACAGCCTTCTCCTTTCGTGTAGAACCGAAATGTGCATACCACAGACAGTGCGGCGGCTGCCAGCTGCAGGAAACCTCTCCTACTCCGAGCAGCTGCATTTCAGGAACAGAAGATCCGCAATCATCTTATCCGGATCGGTGGGTTCGATGCAGAATACATTGATGAACGTATGCAGCCTAGTGTAGGTATGGAGGAACCTTTCCACTATCGTAATAAAGCACAGTATCCCATAGGACCTGACCGCGACGGTAATGTCGTCACCGGTTTCTATGTAGGACGCACCCACACCATCATTGCCAATACCGACTGCGCCCTCGGTGCTTCTGAGAATCAGCAGATCCTCGAAACCATACTCTCCTATATGCGGAAAACAAAGTGACTGCCTATGACGAAGTCACAGGAAAAGGCTCTGGTACGTCATGTATTGATCAGGAAAGGCTTCACCAGTGGACAGTTGATGGTATGTCTGGTTATTAATAAGAAAATGACAAAAATGTCATACCCTACTGCCGGAGTACAGAAGAATACGAATGAGTTTTTACCAAATCAGGGAGAATTACTGGCTGCACTGGCAAAAATCCAAGGTATGACAAGTGTGTCAGTCAGTATCAATACCGAAAAACCAATGTGATCATGGGTACCAAGATCCATAATCTCTGGGGTGAGAGCACCATTGAGGATACGATCCATGTAAGGGACATGCAGAAAGAAAATTATCCCTTATACCGGGGATGCATTAACCTTCAAAATCTCTCCACTCTCCTTCTATCAGGTAAATCCCATACAGACCGAGAAGCTTTACAGCCATCGACGGGATGACCGGAAGAGAATGCATCGGAACCATTTCCCTCTTCCTGGCGGGCAAAGCCAAAAAGGTGTTGGAGAATCGACGATGCCAGAGAGAATGCGAAGAGAAACCATATTGAAAATGCTGAGTTTTTCGTGGGCAAAGCAGAGGAAGTCCTGCCGGAATTCTACGAAAAGGCAATGAAAGAGGTATCTTCCGACGAAATGCTCCACCCGGATGTCATTGCGAAGCATCATGTGAATGTGAGACTGGATATGGATGAACTGGATTTGACATCTGCGGAGAGTAAGGCAACCTATGAGGAAATCAAAGCATACGTGGCTGAGCATAATGATGGAATGAAAGTTTCAAATCTGTATATTGCACAGGTTAAGGCTAAGTATGGGATTATAGAGCGAGAAAATTATAACAAGCCTAAGTCAGATGATGCCAGACAGCCTAAGTGTCCCAAAGGAGAAGGAAGAGGCAATAGCAGAAGCGTTGAAAGCTTTTAAGATGATTTAGTTTAGGAGTATGACGATATGAGGGTTTTATTAGGAACAACAAATCCATCAAAGGTAAAAAGATTTTCGGATTTGTTAAAAGGGTATGATATTGAATTTTTACTTTAAGAGATATCGAAGTTATAGAAGAACCTAAGGAAATTATTCTATATGAAGAAAATGCTATTATGAAAGAGTTTTATGGACAATACTTTGATTTGTTATCAATCAATAAAGAAATTCTGCAATTATTTTTTGAAGAAAGATTTTGAATTTGCGTCAGCCGGACTAAATATTCTGAATATGATTGATAAATTGATTACTATTCATGACAACTGGGTTTGGAGGAAATTCAAGCAATTTTGGAAGGTTTATAATGGCTAATTATCTTGATTCATTATTCAATCAATAAAGAAAAACGGCAAATATTTTGTTGATGGAAGTATTGAAGAAAGCAAAGAAAATATCATAAAAGATCAATATCAAAAGAGTGTCGTAGATTTTTTGATTAAGTCTTTACATATAGCATAGTATAGGAGAAATGAGACAACTGGAGTTTCCTGAGAATATTCAGGCAATTGTCGGCTATTTCGGTTGAAATTTTACATGAAATTTCAGATGAAAATCATGTTTTGATTATGTTAGCAGATCCGAATATTTCTGTGCAGAGATTTTTTGAAAGACCAGATAAGGAAAAACAGTTTTATATCAGTTGTTATTGAAAGAAGATAATCCAGAGGATGCTATGATAAATTTCAGAGAATGTCTGAAAAGAGTTAATTCACAGGAAAGATATATGATGTTTCAAAAATCTGGATTTAATGTAATAACAAGAGACGAAAACCGTAGTATTGATGAGACATTTGCTTTGGCAGAAAGTATGTTTGGATTAAATCGATAAAGTCGATACAATGTCTGAGAATGTTAATGCGGAGCAAGGTGTTAGTGCGCATTGACAGACTTTTTGGTAAAAGCCGGTTCCGGTGGCGGTGAAAATGATGCCGGATGCTGAGATGGAACCGCTATATGATGGTGCGAAAAAAAAATGATTCTGGTTGATGATGTGGATAATCGGCAGTTTCTGTGTGAATTGGTTGAGAGCATGTGGGAAGAATTGCCGAAAAAGAAAAGAGAGAAAAATTGCACGTAAGACTTGACAAAATCGAACAAATATTCTATATTAATAGCGGAGATTTTATACCCAAAAGCAGAAAATACAAATGTACAAATGGAGCTCAAACCCTTTGGGTTTGGGCTTTTTCTAATTTTGTAGAAAATCTGAGAACAACTATTTCTAAAAAGTCAATTATCATTTTGTAATGGAAAATGGACAGAATTATTCACAAAACTGTTTGTGCAATATTAACAAATTTTTGAGCGTATATAATCTTGTAAAAGTAGCAGCATGGCAATCGAGTAACATCGGTTGCTTTTTTGTTGCCTATTTTAGAAAGTCATCAATTGTCCCGATAGAGTGATTTCCCAAAAACAAAATAAAAAGAGTGGAGGAAATGCAAAGTGAAAGAGTATTCAAAAGGTATTTATGTGAAATTTAAACCGGAGGAGGTGGAAATACTGCATGATCGGATGAAGGAAGCCGGAGTTCAAAATATGAGTGCGTATATCAGGAAGATGGCGATAAACGGGTATGTAATAATCCCTGAATGGCCTGATTTGAACCGGGTAATATCTTTACATGCAAGGATTAGTAATAATCTCAATCAGTATGCTAAGAAAGCAAATGAAACGGGGAAGCTGTATGAAGAGGATATTGCAGAAATAAAAATGATGAATAATGAGCAAACAGAACTTCTGAAAAAAGGCACTTGAAGCAGTTATTCATCTATATGAGGAAGATTCAAAAAGAGAAAGTGAATTGATAAAAGCGTTAGCGTGGCTCTGCGGTTTATCCGCAGTTCGAGGATTGGGGCATTCCCCAACAAGCAAAAATGCGCCGGGTATATACCGGTGCACTTTTTGCTAATTTGTGAAATAGTATTTGGAGAATGATTTGGGAAAGCCGGTGTTCAAATTGAGAAAGCGTTGCATATTTACAAAATGTAAAGAAGGAAGGATTGAGGTTATGGAGAATTGTTTACTTTTTTCAGATTACCAAAATGCTTGGTGAATAATGTGTACTTTGCGGAGTTATCAGCAGATGCAAAGCTATTATATGCATTCTTTTTAGACCGTGTTTCCCTGTCAATAAAAAATGGATGGATTGATGACAAAGGAAGGGTGTTTATCTATTATTCGGTAAAAAGAGTTTGCAAGGATTTGAATTGTGGCACTCAAAAAGCCTGCAAACTATTGGATGAGCTGGAGAAGGCGGGAGTACTTGAACGAAAGAGGCAAGGACCGGGTAAGCCTAACAAGTTGTATCTTAAAAAAGTATTTTGAGGGATATTCACACAGGTAAAAATCAAAAAAGAAGAGGAGTGAAAATCACATCTAGGAATTTTGATTTATGCACCCACAGAGTTTTGATTCTTACGTATTTAGAACTGTAGAAATCAAAGCCTAATAAAACTAATAATATCTTCTCATGAAAAGAATTAAACAGCTGTATGTTGAATTTTATAAACCGAAGAATATAGTAAAATTCAGAAATACAAAAATCTCTATTGAAAGAAAAGCTGTCGCATGATATTATAACCGTAAAGACGGATATTAAAATCGCAAAATACGGATGCGCATGAAATGTTGGTGGAGGAAAAATCATGATTATCAGTGAAAGAATTTTTTATGTGATGGAGCAGAAGAACATAACGCAGTTGGAACTCTCAAGAAGAACTGGAATTGCAACGAGTAACATCAGTGACTGGAAAAAGAAAAAGACAAATCCAAAAGCGGATTGTTTGCTTTCAATATGTGATGCATTAGATATTACTCCTGAACAGCTTTTAACGGGGAAGGGAATTGACCCGGAATATAAAGATGCAGATATGGATTATGAAGTCACTAGGGCGGATATTAAGATTTTAAAACAGATACATAGTCTAGGTGATGAGCAGTATAAACGACTGATGGCGTATATAAAGGCCTTGCAGAAGTTGGAACAGATGGAGAGTATTGTGGAGGATTGATTAATCTCAAGTTGCGTTAACGTTCAAGGTGAATTAACTGCACCTTGAATCAAAAATCCATGAAGTCACAATTTGTGACTTCATGAAATGGAATTGAAAAATCAATCTGACGGAACTAATAACCGGTTTGGTAGGAGGAAAAATGGAAGATACAAAGGAATTGATTACTACAGATGATATTCGTAGTAAAGTGTATATAATTCGCGGACAGCAGGTAATGCTGGATAAAGATTTAGCAGAAATCTATGGATATGAAGTCAAACGATTAAATGAGCAGGTGAAGCGGAACATTAGTAGATTTCCAGAGGATTTCATGTTTCAACTAAATAGAGAAGAAATACCGGAGGGATTTTCAAAGTCGCAATTTGCGACTTTGAACGAAAAGAGTAATAGACAGGGATCCAATATTAAAAAGATGCCTTTTGCGTTTACAGAGCAAGGAATCTATATGCTTGCTACAGTACTTCGCGGAAATTAGCAGAGCAGCAAAGCATTTTTATTATGCGTACCTTTAGAGAAATGCGACATTATATTAAACAGAACCAGCAATTTGTAACAAGATCTGAAATGGAGTTACTATCATCTAAAGTTACTGAAATATCAGTGCAGACAACTGGGTTAATAGATAAACAGAAACAAACAGACCAAAAGGTTAATTTGATTCAAAAGAATGTTGAACAGCTAAGTGAGAATTTTATTTCGGAAAAAGATGTCAAGAATTTTGTGATTTATAAAGGTCAGAAGTTAGAAGCCGACATTGCTTACATAGAAATCTATCAGCAAGCAAAGAAATCAATCTATGTTGTGGATGATTATATGAATGCAAAGTCATTACAACATCTTTCACAGAAGGCTGATGGTGTGGAAGTAATTTTGTTCACAGAGAATGGAAAAGGTGGGAGAGGATTTCTTACAAACTCTTTAGTGACGGATTTTCAAAATGAATATCCACCGCTCCGGATTAAGCCTAATCCTGATTGTCACGACAGATTGATTGTACTTGATTATGGGGAAAAGACAGAACTGGTTTATCATTGTGGAGCATCCAGTAAGGATGCAGGGAAGAAACTTTGTGCCATCAATCAGATTACAGAAACCGCAATTATTCATCCGGTAATAGATAGATTACTCACGTTGCCAGATAAACAGATATAACTTGCGGCCGATTTTTCGACTGCAAGATTGATGTTATGAGGTGAAAAGAATGTCTAAAGAGAAGATAAAAGTGTATCTCTACACTCGTGTCTCAACAGCTATGCAGATAGATGGTTATTCACTGGAAGCACAGAAAACCAAAATGAAAGCATATTGTGACTATAATGAATATGAAATAGCCGGCGAGTATGAAGACGCAGGAAAATCCGGTAAATCCATTGAAGGAAGAATTGCTTTTTAATCAGATGATGGACGATATCAAATCAGGAAAAGATCGTCAAGGAGTCTTGAAGGTATATCTAAAAGAATCAAAAGTGCAAATTGATAATATCCTAAAGCTATTGAATGATGCGGCTGAATACAGAAGCAGTGAATCAAACATAAAACTGCAGTGGATCATGATGATCGTAACTATTCTGTCTTTGTTCGTTGCATTGTACAGTATTAAAAATGGTGATGTTATAAATGAGATCAAAAATTTAATTGAGTGGATAAAAACACTGATCTCGTAATGAAATCTACTGTTCAATAATACATTGATGCTTACAATTGCCCGTGGGAGAAATTCTGCGGGCAATTTTTTGTATCTTTTCTATGAACTCTATTGATTTTGATTGTCTAATGTGGTAGACTGCTCATGAAGTCTAACCGTGTAGACAAGGAGGCTATGAATATGGAAATTCCGAAGATCCACGAAAGTGAATATCGTTTTTGTTTGATTATGTGGGAGCATGAGCCGGTTACTGCTGTCGAGCTTGTAAAACTGTGCCAGGACCAACTCGGATGGAAAAGGACTACGACTTATACCGTTATCAAGCGTCTTGGAGAGCGTGGTGTGCTGAAGAACGACAATGGCACTGTTACTTCTCTCGTTTCCAAAGATGATGCCCAGGCGTGTGAGATCGACGAACTGGTTGAGAAGAAATTCGAAGGTTCTCTGCCTGCCTTTATCGCTGCTTTTACAAAGCATCAGGTTATGTCCGAAGATGAACTCGATGAAGTGCAGCGTATGATTGACTGCATCAGGAAAGGAGGTTCACAATGAGCGAACTCTTTTTGAAAATCATCAACATGAGCATATCGGCAAGCTGGCTTATCCTGGCTGTGCTGATACTCAGGCTTGTTTTGAAGAAAGCTCCCAAGTGGGTCAATGTTCTGCTTTGGGGTATCGTGGCTGTCAGACTGATCTGCCCGTTTTCTTTTGAGAGCGCATTGAGCCTAATTCCGAGTGCTGAAACATTTCCTGAGAAAGTAATCTCCGGGCCAAGTTTTGATATTCAGACCGGTATTAGCCCCGTTGATAACCGGATAAATGACTATCTTGGAGATAGATATTTTGAAGGTGTTACGGTACCTGCAAACAATGGTAATAACATTATGACTATCCTTACCATTGTTTGGATTATTGGTATTCTGCTTTTAGTCGCCTATACTATTATCAGCTATCGACGTCTGCATCGAGAAATTGATACTGCTGTTCACTACAAGGACAACATTTTCCAGAGCGAGAATGTAAGCTCTCCGTTTGTGCTTGGTATTATCAATCCGAGAATCTATCTTCCGTTCAGCATGAACGAACAGGATCTGGAACACGTTGTTGCCCATGAGCAGGCGCACATTCGTCGTAAAGACCATTGGTGGAAACCCCTGGGTTTTCTCTTGCTGACGATCTATTGGTTCAATCCTCTGATGTGGCTGGCTTATGTTCTGTTGTGCCGTGACATTGAGCTTGCCTGTGATGAAAAAGTCATCAAGGAACTTGGCAACGAGCAGAGAGCCGATTACACTCAGGCACTTGTGGTCTGCAGCGTCAACCGTCGCATGATTGCGGCCTGCCCACTCGCCTTTGGTGAAGTTGGTGTTAAAGATCGTGTGAAGTCTGTGATGAATTATAAGAAACCTGCGTTCTGGATTATTATTCTGGCAGTCATTGCCTGTGTGATCGTTGCGGTCTGTTTTTGACCAACCCGATGGGATTCCAATTCGATGAAGCAACACACACCATCGTTTCCGCAAATTATTTTGATATGCGAAATGCGGATGACACGGTTGCTATTGAAATGAATCCCGCACAGATTAGTGAGTTGAGTTCTCGACTGGCCAGGGTCAAGAACACGAAGAAGAGCGATGAATATGGTGGATTCACACCGGGATATCAAATCAGTGCACTCCTGAAGGATGGCACATATATCCGGATAAACGGTTATTCTTTCTCCAACAATGGTATGGTGGATATAGAGTGGAACGGAGAACGGTATGTTGTATCCGACGGAGAGTTCCAAGATTATTTGAGTAGAATCTGTGTGGGAGGAGATGTCGCAGTTGCTGAACCTGTACCGTCTGTTACAAAATGGTTTGACTATCTTGAAACACCAGATGAGATGCAGTGGGGTGGTCGCCATGAGATTAATCTTCCAGAGTTCCCGGATGTGACTTTCCGTTGGACTTATGGAGAAATGATGGCTGTTACGGGTAACGAAATCACTTCGTTGTATACCGGGATGCCCATCTGGAACGACTATTTCTGCGACCTCACCGGCGACGGCTTGCCTGAGTTGTGTTCTACAATCAGTTGGGGAGCTGGCATGGTTGATAACCGTGTCACCATCTATGACTATGCAAACGGAGCAAGATATGAACTGTCTGACCGAGGATATTTCGATTTTACCCTCAGATTTAATGAAGCTGATGGATACCTCTATGTAGATAAAACAAAGTATAATACCGATGAACTGGTAGAAACAGGCCGACTGGTTTTCAAGAATAATAGTATTCAGATTGAAGGTTTTTCCAACGAAGCCCATCAGGTGTTCCGAGCTGAAATTCTGGAAGATCATAATGGTTATTATCTTGTGAAGCCTGTTGAAGGTAGCTGGGAACTGAATAGTGCAGACCGAATTGAAGTACCTATCAGAAATGCTCATCCATCACCAGAACCTGAAATCGGAGATGTGATTGAAATTGAATACTCTGGTGAAATCCTTGAAACTTATCCTGCACGAATTGCGGATGTTTATGGAATCAAGGTTATAAAGGAAACCGAAACATGGGACTTAATCCCTATGGTTATGGTGAACGGGACACTGTATCTTGATACTGGCCATGAAAGCAAAATAGAAGCAAGATGTGGTGTTATGGATGGAGAAATCACATCCCAGGTTGATGGAAATAAGCAGCCCAGCGTTGACGATCAATCCAATTTTGGTACAGGATATGGTTATCAATACGGGGCAACTGAGGGAACCATTGAACTCTTTATGAATGGCAAGTGGTGGATCTTCGCTACCGAAGAAGCACGACAGAAAATCCAGTTCCCGTCCATAGAGGATGAACTTTCTAAGTTTTATCTGACCATTGGCTCTGAAGGTGTTAAGAGCATCAAGCTTTCAATGCCAAATTCCAGTGGCGGCTTTGAAAATGCAGATGGTTCTCTGCTCAAGAAAGGCGAACGCATCTGGCTCGAAAACCTCGATGGCTACACTGATCTGCGAGGATTAACAATAACTGCCCTGGGTGAAAACGGAGAAATCATCTGGACAGCATCAATTCCAGATGAAGAAGAAAACAAAGGATTTACCCATCTGGTAAATGATGATTGGGAAATCACAAATATCGAATAATTAGTTCCCAGCAAATAAACCGCTGCAATTCTCATTCCAAAGTGGGATGGATGTTGTAGCGGTTTTTCTTTTTATGGTTCAAATGCCACCATTGTTTCCTTTGGTAGTTTCTCATTTTCACAGTTCAGAAGATAGGCTACGGCCTTGTTCGCAAAGCGGTTGGTTTTTATCGTATCCCAATCGGCAAGATGGATGATCTCTGCTGTGCTGCTTTCAAAATCAAATGAAATCTTACCCCATTCGCCGTCGCAGTCTGCCTGGTATTCGTAGATTGCGGTTTCAAAGCCGCCCGTCCCCATCTCTCTCGTACCACTGGGATGAGTAGATTGCCTGGAGCAGCCCGGTTTGTGTTTCGCCAGCTTCTTCATCACCTCCGCAAGATCAGCGTCCAGAGTGCCACGCTTCACATAGCGGTTATGCGGTATTCAGCCGCTTCGCATAAATCTGTTTCATCAAACAGATCGTCCGCAAGCTCCGCTGTTCTCTGCCTTCTCAAGCTGCTGATTCAAGCTGGACAGGTGTGGTGCAAAATGTCGCCCGGAGTATAGCCACCACAGTATTTGGTATGCCTTGCATTGCTGTCAGAAACCACTCTGCCGCAGATTTTGCATTTTTCGCGCATGGCCAACAGTTTACAAGCCCTTCAAAAAGATCAGAGCTGAAACATCCTCTACAGTTAGGAAACATATAGTGCATCCGGCTTTGACCAGTTTTTGCAAACCTTTTCTGCCGGGATGAATGACAGGATAAGCATATTGGACGGAATTGTTCAGGTAGATGATCCAGTATTGCCTTCGTGATGGAGAACCTGGCGGGAAATAGGTGCTGAACATTTCGCAAAAGCCCCTGCGGTGCGGTCTGCTTCTGTTTCGTCCTGATTGTTCAAAATCAAGCATCGCCTTTTGTATTCCTCAAGGTAAGCCAGATGCCCAAACACAGCAGTATAGCGTTGAAGCATGATTGCATCGGCATAGTTCGGGACTTCTTCAAGGCGCAAGGAATTGGTTGCGGCTTTTATGGAAGTGAACTCAACATATTTTCGTGCATTGTCCGCAGTAAAGACTTTTTCAATCCGCTCTAAGTTTTGGGATATTCATATATAGGAAACGGCGGCGTTTGACTGAGAATACCAAGCATCGTCAGAGAGCTTCCCTTGCCATAGGATGAGTGCAGATTAACCTTGACCGGTGTTTTAACGTTCCAAGCTATAGACTGATTTTCCTACATTGTCTCATTCATCTCGCAATGGTAACTGCAGGAACATTCAGCGCATCACAGTGTTTAAAGCGTGCTGATAGGATATTTTGTCCCTATATACATTTGCATCCCCTGCCAGAACCAATGTCACTGGGGTTCTTGGTCTATGCTTGCCCTCCTGTCCTGCTTTTTATTCTTCATTATACCATGCAAATGTGAAGAAACCTACATCCTCCGAATTAGTTGTCCTTGTTTTGAAATGAGGTTGTCCCTGATTAGCTTCCTGTTTTTGAAAAATCCGGTATAGAACATAGAAAGAGCTGAAAACACCCGCCAATCACGGCGGGTGGGCGTTTCTGCAATTCTCTGAATACTAAGTGAACTGGAGGCTCTTCTGGCGACGATTTTATGAAACCATCAAGGCGGCAATCAAAGCGGAAGCAAGCTGCTGAACATCATGCTAAAAGCCACGTAACGGTATGGTTTACGCCTGTTCAACGATGAGTAATCCGAGCCAGCCGAAAACAGCAT
>VOFH01003367.1_pt1 | contig 46124 bp, 44 predicted proteins | sample 5384091 | NCBI WGS metagenome assembly VOFH01 (sample SAMN12384727, study PRJNA508395) | human gut metagenome | isolation source: healthy gut G | host: Homo sapiens
CTTGATGTTCGGTGGCGTTGTTGGAGCAGGAAGGCGGCATTCTGCCTCCCATTCTCCACCAAGGCATCCTGGTGATCGGGACTTCTCCTTCAGGCGCAAAGAGGAAGTGGCCCATGAACCCACCCAGAGCGGAGCTTCACACAGCGTAGATAGGCCGTGACCTGGCTACCGTGATGGCCGCGAGTGAAGAGCGCAAAAGCTCAAGGACGACTACCTCAGTGTGGAACATTTCATGCTGGGCGCCTGGACACGCAGAACAAGTGCACCAGCTGACCGACACGTTCGGCCTGACCACTGGGGACAATTATCTGCCGCTATGAAGGAAGTGCGCGGCAACCAGCGCGTACTGACGACAATCCAGGCAAGTACCAGACGCTGGAAAATACGGCACGGACCTGACGGCCCGCGCCCGCCGGAAAAATCGACCGGTGATCGGCCGTGACACGGAAATCCGCCGCGTACTCAGATACTTTCCGCAGAACCAAAAACAATCCCGTGCTCATCGAGCCCGGCGTAGGAGCTGTTGCGGTCATGCCGCATCCGTGAACAGCGACGTTGAGCTTTATGCGCAACAAGCGCATGTGTCCCTGAACATCAGGTCCATGCTTATGGGCCAAGTATCGCGGGAAATTCGAGGAACGCTTGAAATCTTTCCCTGAAGGAAGTGACGGAGATCAACGGTGAAATCATCCCTCTTCATTGTGAACTTTTTATTGTGGGGCAGGCGCCAGCAGAGGGGCCGTGGTTCATCCAGCCTGCTCAAGCCCCGCCTGGCGCGCGGCGAACTGCGATACCATCGGCGCGACGACGCTGGACGAATACCGCAAACATTGAAAGGATGCCGCCCTGGAACGCGGTTCCAGCCCGTCGTGAGTGGCGGAACCCAGCGTGGAGGATACGATCGCTTAATTCTGCGGATTAAAGGAACGGTATGAAGTGCACTACGGCGTGCGCATCACGGATGCCGCCATCGTGGCCGCCGCCACTCTTTCCGACCGCTACATTTCCGACCGGTTCCTGCCCGACAAGGTGACCTGGACGAGGCCGCCGCCCGGCTCAAGATTGAACTGGACTCCATGCCTTCGGGAAATTGACCAGATTGAACACGAAACTATGCAGCTCGAAAATGGAGCGGCAGGCGCCGCGAAGGAGGAAGACGCGACAGCAAGCCTGTCTGGAAAGAGATCACCATGAAACTGGCTGACCTGAAGGAAAAATCCGGTTCGATGATTGCCCAGTGGAAGAGTGAAAAGCCGCGCTGGACGCCGTCCGCGTGGAACAGGAAAAAATAGAGGCCCTCAAGATTGAAAAAGCGAACGGGCCAAGCGGATGGGCGACTTGACGCGCCTCTGAAAATCACTTTACGGAGAACTGCCGAGGCCGAACGGGCCCTGGCGGAGGAAAGGAAAAACTCAACAAGATGCAGAAGGCGGACGGAGGCCTGCTGAAGGAGGAAGTCACGGAGGCGGACATCGCCAAGGTGGTCGCCACCTGGACCGGCATTCCGCCGCACGCCTGCAGGAAGAGACGCGCCAAGCTCGTCCACATGGAGGAACGCCTCGGGACCCCGCGTCATCGGGCAGAAGCAGGCGGTCAAGGCCGTGTCTGACGCCGTGCGCCGTGCCCGTGCGGGGCAGGATGAAAACAGGCCCATCGGCTCCTTCATGTTCCTGGGGCCACGGGCGTAAGGCAAGACGGAACTCAGCAAGGCGCTGGCAGAATCCCTCTTTGACGATGAAAACGCCATGATCGGATAGACATGTCCATGCATGGAAAAACACTCCGCCCGGCATGAAGGGCTCCTCCGGAATACGTGGGCTACGAAGGCGGCAGCCACCGAAGCCGTGCAGCGCCGTCCCTACTGCGTGATTCTGTTTTGATGAAATTGAAAAAGGCCCATCGGACGTTTTCAATGTACTTCTCAGGTTCTGGACGACGGCCGCATTACGGACGGGCAGGGACGTACGGTGGACTTCCGCAACACGGTCATCATCATGACGTCCAACATCGGCAGCAGTACATCTCAATGAAATCAACGCGGAACAGCGCGAAGCCAAACGATGGAAGCCCTGCGGGGTCACTTCCGCCCAGCGAATTCCTGAACCGCATTGATGAAATCATCATCTTTGACCGGCTGACGGCGGAAGAACTCAAAATTATTGTGGACATTCAGCTCAGCGTGTCCGCAAGCGCTTGGAAGCCAAGGGCCTGTTCCGCATGACTCAGAGGCTACGGCCCCTGGTAGCGGACCACGGCTTTGGCCCCGTCTATGGAGCCTGTCCCCTCAAGCGTGCCATCCAGCACGACCTGCTGGACCCCTCAGCCTTAAACTCCTGGAAGGAGACTTCCGGAAGGGACGGAAATCGTGGTCGGGAAAAGGGAGGCTTGACTTTTACCCGAAAAGAAATAACTGAAAAGCCCGTATTTCCGGCGTGATCCGGGAAGCGGACAGGGGCGCGGCATCTGCTGCGCCCTGCTTATTGCAGCGCGGAGAGAAAAGGACATGCATGGGTTTCATATCTCCTTATTCCTTCCTCTCCACAGGATAAACAGTGGAACTGTTACTATTGACCTGGGCAATCTGACCTTTGAAAACAACAGGGTCGCTACAGGGGAAAACGCCATGATCCTGCAAGGGCGCGCCAGCTTATATAAGCAGCTTTTTCAATAACAATCACGCAATCAGGGAAGATAAGTCAGCCCAGGCGAGCGCGGAGGCCATCCATGCCCATAGAATATGACGCCGGATGCCCTTTGTTTCTCCAACCATGGGCAAGGAGGGAAGAAAGGTATATGAAAGGGAAGAAAGGAGAATGTTCAAAAAATGACGAGAGGAAAAAGGAGTATGACAAAAACGTATTTTTATTCATTATTAGAATATTAGGAATGGACATTTCTAAATTGGAAAGCAGTCGGATAATTTTGGTTCAAAATATATTGACAAATAAGTATGTTTTGGTAGACTTCTCGGCACGCCAACACGGCGGCAGTACGAAAGGCCAACGGCCCTGAGGGACCCGGAGAGGGATCGATGGGAAGGGAAGCCGGCCGTCTGCAGGAAGCTTTTTTTAGATAGAGAGCGCCGATAAGAAGATTTTCAAGGGAATGACTACGAACCCTACGCAGGGCCGTCCTTGAGCGATGAGAATCGCCCGGAGGAGTACCGGCTTGAAGGAGCGACCTAGCTCTGAGAGGGTAGGGTTGGTAGAAGCAAGGGAAGGAAAAAGGTCGTGACGCGCGCCGTGCTGGTATAAGCGAAGAGGCATGAGGGAGACAAACCCGAGTGAAGAGCTTGCGAAGCATGGCGCAAATGAAATCGAGAGATTCCATTTGGTCCAGCAATTTCAAAAAATTATATTTGATGGAGAGTTTGATTCTGGTTTCAGAACGAACGCTGGCGGCGTGGATAAGACATGCAAGTCGAACGGGAGAATTGCTAGCTTGCTAATAATTCTCTAGTGGCGCACGGGTGAGTAACACGTGAGTAACCTGCCTCTTTTAGTGGGGGATAGCCCTGGGAAACCGGGATTAATACCGCATACGATTGAAAGATCACAGCAGCAATGCGCTACCAGGAGATGGGCTCGCGGCCTATTAGTTAGTTGGTGAGGTAACGGCTCACCAAGGCGATGACGGGTAGCCGGTCTGAGAGGATGTCCGGCCACACTGGAACTGAGACACGGTCCAGACACCTACGGGTGGCAGCAGTCGAGAATCATTCACAATGGGGGCAACCCTGATGGTGCGACGCCGCGTGGGGGAATGAAGGTCTTCGGATTGTAAACCCCTGTCATGTGGGAGCAAATTAAAAAGATAGTACCACAAGAGGAAGAGACGGCTAACTCTGTGCCAGCAGCCGCGGTAATACAGAGGTCTCAAGCGTTGTTCGGAATCACTGGGCGTAAAGCGTGCGTAGGCTGTTTCGTAAGTCGTGTGTGAAAGGCAGGGGCTCAACCCCTGGATTGCACATGATACTGCGAGACTAGAGTAATGGAGGGGGAACCGGAATTCTCGGTGTAGCAGTGAAATGCGTAGATATCGAGAGGAACACTCGTGGCGAAGGCGGGTTCCTGGACATTAACTGACGCTGAGGCACGAAGGCCAGGGGAGCGAAAGGGATTAGATACCCCTGTAGTCCTGGCAGTAAACGGTGCACGCTTGGTGTGGGGGAATCGACCCCTGCGTGCCGGAGCTAACGCGTTAAGCGTGCCGCCTGGGGAGTACGGTCGCAAGATTAAAACTCAAAGAAATTGACGGGGACCCGCACAAGCGGTGGAGTATGTGGCTTAATTCGATGCAACGCGAAGAACCTTACCTGGGCTTGACATGTAATGAACAACATGTGAAAGCATGCGACTCTTCGGAGGCGTTACACAGGTGCTGCATGGCCGTCGTCAGCTCGTGTCGTGAGATGTTTGGTTAAGTCCAGCAACGAGCGCAACCCCTGTTGCCAGTTACCATCGAGTAATGTCGGGGACTCTGGCGAGACTGCCCAGATCAACTGGGAGGAAGGTGGGGACGACGTCAGGTCAGTATGGCCCTTATGCCCAGGGCTGCACACGTACTACAATGCCCAGTACAGAGGGGGCCGAAGCCGCGAGGCGGAGGAAATCCTGAAAACTGGGCCCAGTTCGGACTGTAGGCTGCAACCCGCCTACACGAAGCCGGAATCGCTAGTAATGGCGCATCAGCTACGGCGCCGTGAATACGTTCCCGGGTCTTGTACACACCGCCCGTCACATCATGGAAGCCGGTCGCACCCGAAGTATCTGAAGCCAACCGCAAGGAGGCAGGGTCCTAAGGTGAGACTGGTAACTGGGATGAAGTCGTAACAAGGTAGCCGTAGGGGAACCTGCGGCTGGATCACCTCCTTTCTATGGAGTAAGTGCAGCATTGACTGCATAGGTCGGCTCTCGTCCCGAGGGATGAGAAAGCGTATCTCGCGAGGGAGCGCAACGAACTACAACAAGATGTGTAAAGCAGGCTCGCCTTTGAGCGGAGCCGGTACGACGTGCGTCACGGCCTTTTTTTCAGAAAGAACCGCAACTGGGGGTATAGCTCAGTTGGTAGAGCGCCAGCTTTGCAAGCTGGATGTCCGGGGTTCGAGTCCCCGTGCCTCCACCAGTTTCGGTAAGCGGGTTGAAAGAGGAAAAGAACTGTTAACTATTAACCATTACTTGTTAACTATTAACTGTTACCTATTCCCTATCAACTGCAAGAGACCCAAGCCGGGCCTGTAGCTCAGTTGGTTAGAGCACGCGCTTGATAAGCGCGGGGTCACAGGTTCAAGTCCTGTCAGGCCCACCAAGAAATTGCTTATTGGAAGGAAGACGAAAATTGACATCTGCGTGGCAAAGAAAACGATTGCTGAGAAGCAATCGCTTTCCAACAAGTGGGTAGTTGAATAACAACAACTACAACAACACAAAAACATGCATACCAAGATAAAAAGACAATACAGTAAGTCACGAAAGGGCTTTGTGGTATTGTAGGAGTGGTAAAAAACTTTTGCAATATGATGAAGTAAGTAAGGGCGTACGGTGAATGCCTTGGTGCCAACAGGCGAAGAAGGACGCGGCAAGCTGCGAAAAACCTCGGGAAGCTGCAAGCAAGCGATGATCCGGGGTGTCCGAATGGGGTAACCTGACTGGGGTAATACCGGTCGTTCATACCTGAATACATAGGGTATGAAACGCAATACCCGCTGAAGTGAAACATCTCAGTAAGCGGAGGAAAAGAAAGAGAAATCGATTCCGTAAGTAGTGGCGAGCGAAAGCGGATGGAGCCCAAACCGAAGGTACTCCTTCGGGGTTGTAGGACCACGACATATTCGACCATAGTGGATAGTAGAACAGTCTGGAAAGGCTGGTCATAGAAGGTGAAAGCCCTGTAGACGAAATCCAGAGTGGGAATTAGTGGTATCCTGAGTAATACATCACACGTGGAACGATGTATGAATCAGCGCGGACCACCGCGCAAGGCTAAATACTAGTTGGCGACCGATAGTGAACAAGTACCGCGAGGGAAAGGTGAAAAGAACCGCTGTGAGCGGAGTGAAATAGAACCTGAAACCGTATGTCTACAAAGTGTCAGAGCAGAGCAATCTGCGATGGCGTGCCTTTTGTTTAATGAGTCTGCGAGTCAGTGTTTGTGGCAAGACTAAGGGCTTCCGGCCCGGAGTCGCAGCGAAAGCAAGTCCGAATAGGCGCATTAAGTCGCAGGTACTGGACCCGAAGCGGAGGTGACCTACCCTTGGCCAGGTTGAAGCATGGGTAAAACCATGTGGAGGACCGAACAGGTGAACGTTGAAAAGTTCTCTGATGAGCTGAGGGTAGGAGTGAAAGGCTAATCAAACCCCGTGATAGCTGGTTCTCTTCGAAATGCATTTAGGTGCAGCGTCACGTGCTGATGCGCGGGGTAGAGCACTGACAAGGCTAGGGGCACACCCGCTTACCAAACCTTATCAAACTCCGAATACCGTGCAATGGAACGTGGCAGTGAGACAGTGGGGGATAAGCTTCATTGTCGAGAGGGAAACAACCCAGACCAGCAGCTAAGGTGCCTAAATAACGCTGAGTGGAAAGGATGTGGGATTACACAGACAGTGAGGATGTTGGCTTAGAAGCAGCCACCATTTAAAAAATGCGTAATAGCTTACTCATCGAGTGATCCTGCGCCGAAAATGATTGGCGATCAAGCGTTATACCGAAGCTCTGGACTTTGCCGCAAGGCAGAGTGGTAGAAGAGCGTTGCATGCGCGTCGAAGGGCGATGGCGACTGACCCTGAGCGCATGCAAGTGAGTATGCAGACATGAGTAACGTAAAGCCGGGTGAAATCCCCGGCCGCCGTAAACCCGAGGTTTCCAGGGCAACGTGTTTCGTCCCTGGGTTAGCCGGGACCTAAGCCGAGGCCGAGAGGCGTAGGCGATGGATATCAGGTTAATAATCCTGAGCTCGCGACCCTTAAACTGGGGGACGCATGAGAAGAGATGACCAGGTTATTGAATCGAGCTGGGTCCACGGACCCAGCGCATCATCAAATCGAGTGCCAAGAAAAGCCCCAGCGTATGCTAAGCGACCCGTACCGCAAACCGACACAGGTGGGTGGGTAGAATATACCAAGGCGTAAGAGTGAAACCTGGTTAAGGAACTCGGCAAATTAGCCCCGTAACTTCGGAAGAAGGGGTGCCTGCAGCGATGCAGGCCGCAGAGAAATGGCCCAACCGACTGTTTATCAAAAACACAGCACTCTGCAAAGACGCAAGTCGAAGTATAGGGTGTGACACGTGACCAATGCCGAAAGATTAAGGCAAGGGGTTAGCCGCAAGGCGAAGCTCTGAACCCAAGTCCCGGTGAATGTCGGCCGTAACTATAACGGTCCTAAGGTAGCGAAATTCCTTGTCGGGTAAGTTCCGACCTGCACGAATCGTGAAACGAGTTGGGCACTGTCTCAACCAGGCGCTCAGTGAAATTGTAGTGGCGGTGAAGATGCCGCCTACCCGCAGAAGGACGGAAAGACCCTATAGACCTTAACTGTAAGCTGTCATTGTTTCTTCGGTTTTAATGCTCAGAGTAAGTGGGAGACGCTGAAGATGCCCTTTAGGGGGCATCCGAGTCATCAATGAGACACCACCCTTTGAAACTGGAGGATCTAACCCTGAGCCGTGAATCCGGCCAGAGGACCGTGTCAGCCGGTCAGTTTTACTGGGGCGGTATCCTCCCAAAGAGTAACGGAGGAGCGCGAAGGTGGGCTCAGCCCGGTTGGCAACCGGGTGTCGAGTGCATGGGCATAAGCCCGCCTAACTGTGAGACCAACAAGTCGAGCAGATGCGAAAGCAGGCCCAAGTGATCCGGCGGTAGAAAGTGGAATTGCCGTCGCTCAACGGATAAAAGGTACCTTAGGGATAACAGGCTGATCACGCCCAAGAGTTCATATCGACGGCGTGGTTTGGCACCTCGCTGTCGGCTCGTCGCATCCTGGGGCTGGAGAAGGTCCCAAGGGTCCGGCTGTTCGCCGGTTAAAGCGGCACGCGAGCTGGGTTCAGAACGTCGCGAGACAGTTCGGTCCTCTATCCTCTGTGGGCGTTGGAAAATTGAGGGGTTCAGACCTTAGTACGAGAGGACCGGGTCTGACGCACCACTGGTGCATCTGTTATACTGTCAAGTGCATGGCCGAGTAGCTAAGTGCGCGGAAGGATAAGCGCTGAAAGCATCTAAGCGCCAAGCCCATCCCAAGATGAGTTTTCCCTATAGGTTCGTGGAAGACCACCACGTCGATAGGTCGCAGGTGTAAGTGCAGCAATGTATTGAGCCAAGCGATACTAATCACCGATAGACTTCATCATATTACATCACACTCCCAATCGTGAATACAACTTACCAAATGTCCTATTCACCATATGCATGAAATAACACCACCAGCCACGCAGATGTCAGTTTACGCTGACCCCTTCCCAATAACACATTCACCTTAAACAGGAAGAAAATCTCCTTGCACACAACAAACACTAAAAAAATCCCCCAAAAAGCACCCTAACAAGGGCGCCGGGCAGGCAGGATGAAGCCCCTCCCAACAGAGAAGCTCCCCCCTGAAGCCCGGTGGCCAGAGCGCAGTGGTCCCACCCGGTCCCGTTCCGAACCCGGAAGTGAAACGCTGCCGCGCCAATGGTAGTCGGACGATAGGTCCCGCAAGAGTAGGTCGCCGCCGGGATTTTTTACCATCAAGCCCCTGGAGTTTAAACAACCCAGGGCTTGTTCTTTTTTCTTGAAAACAACCCATTTAAACATGCCATTAAGATATTAATGGACTCAATGGACCTAAGGGACACGGTAAACTTAAGGGACAGAGGGGCTCCGGAAACTTAAGGGACAAAGAGAGTTTGATGTCGGCACCATTACGGCCAATATGTCCACTAAAAAATTGTAACGAACACTTGAAAAGAACCACGGAACTTAAGGACCACTGGAAAACAAAGGCTGGTCTTTATACAAACCGCTGTCTGTGATCTTGCCCCATTAAGGAAATTGCGTATGGTAAGCTTCTGATAAGCTTTCACCATGAAAAAAATTTTGCTGCTTTTCCTGTTGGCTTGTTCCGTTTCCATGGCTTCAGCCAGAGAGTTGAAGATTTTTTTACTGACGGGCCAGTCCAACTCTTTGGGGGCAGTGAAAGGCAGTCCCGCTTCACCGGAGCTGCTGAAGAAGTATGAACCGCAGGCCACGCTGTACTGGCATGAGAATTTTCGGGCAGCGGGAGGGGGGTGTTTCCGGAGCTTCCACGGCCTGGGAACAAGTTCGGCCTGCGATGCCGCGCTATAACGGTAATTTGTGCATGGGGCCGGAGTACGGGTTTGCCTTTACCTTGGAGAAAACGGGTGGTTCAAGGATGCGGATGTTGCAGTCGTAAAGGCCTCCAGGGACGGAGGGGACAATTCCCACTGGCAGAAGCACGGCCAGGCTTATCAGGCACTGGTGCAGGCTGTTAAAAACGCTTGCGGGGCTGTGGACAGGTCCAGATATTCCAAGGTAACGTTTTCCGGGCTCCTGTATTTGCAGGGGGAGAGCAACACGGGCACTTCCGTTCCGGAAAGTGCGTCCCGTTTTCTGGAGTTGCTGAACGATCTGTCGGCAGATCTGAAACCTTACGGAGATACGTCTGCTCTGGCTGCGCAGAAGGCCATCATTGGGGAGAATGCGAACTGGGACGGCAGGAATGAAACGGATGCGGAGACTGGAAATATTACCGGAGGGCTGGAAGGCCGCGATACCACCGTACAGGGAAAAACGACTCAGCAGGTCATGAAGAGTCTGGCGGCTTCCCGTCCGGGCATGGGCTATGCTCCTACCAGAGACCTTCCCAAGCTGACGGCAGGGGACACTATGGGAGTGCATTACAGTGGGCTGCCCAGATCAGCATCGGTGCGCGGTTTGCCTACGAAGCGGCCCGGCTGGCGGGAAAGGATGCGGGCTCTGTCCGCAGTGGCCGCTACGATGTTCCGCTGGGAGCGCCGGAAGCATGGATGAACAGGAAGCAGCCGGGAAAAAACGTGTGTGTATGGAATGTGGCTTCTTCCATCAAGCCGAGCGTGGTGTCCGGCACAGTAAAAATTGTTCGGCATACGGGTGGAAGATCCGGCGGTGAATACGGTGGTGATTGAAGGTGCTGGCGCGTCCGGGGACCGGCTGGTGCTGGGACCGGGAGGCATTCGCCTGTCGGAAGGAAAAAATCTGCTCATCAAGGGAAATGTTCAACTGGCGGGACGGCAGACCTGGAACATTCCCGGTGGTTCCGCGGTAACGATAGCGTCGCGGGAACCTGCGGCGCTGGACGGAAGGCTCTGCCTGGGCTTCTGTCCGGACAGGCGGAGGTGCATGTCGTCCGGGAAAATGGAGGGGAGCAGCAGAGTGCGGCCAAGATTGTGTTCAGGAATGTGCGGACTTCCTCCCTGAAGTGTTCCTGGGTGTTGTCCGCGGGAACGGAGATGTTTTTGGAAGGGATGGACGGACAGTCATTGAATTTGGGACGGATTACGGTCAGGAAAGGCGCAGTCCTGAATTTGAACGGAACGAGATTGCCCGCAGGCTCCGTCGTCAATGAGGGCGGCACGGTGAATGAATGACCGGCAATGAGAAATAGCATGTCTTGGGGTACTCCGGGGGCGGTTTTCCCCGGCGGTAGGGCTCGCCTGAAAATAATGGCAGCCTTCCATGCAAGCCATGCGGGCTTTTGTCTGCCGCTTATTCACAATCCCGGCATGTGCGGAAATCCTTTTCATGGCGGGAAAAAGGGATATTCCACGCGCGTTTTATTTACATGAAACGGTGTTTGGGAAATATTGATGGTTAAGCCTTCTGCACTATATTTGGCGTACTTTTTTCTTTATGGACGCGCTATATGGTAGTATGGTTCCGGCATGAGATGTGTTCAGTGCGGTCATCTGGAGGACAAGGTCATCGACTCCCGCATGTCCAAGGACGGGACGACGATTCGCCGCCGCCGTGTCTGCCTGAGGTGCGATTACCGCTACACGACGTATGAACAAATCGAGCGTACGGAGTTGCGCGTTGTGAAGAGGGACAACCTGCGGGAAGCCCTGAACCGTGAAAAAATCTTAAGGGGCCTCGTCAAAGCCTGTGAAAAGCGCCCCGTCAGCATGGACCGCCTGGACCGCGCGGTGGAGGAAATCATCTCCGAACTGCACCGGGACCACCTGCGGGAAGTGCCGTCCAGCGAGATCGGCAAGAAGGTGATTGAAAAGCTGTACGCCATTGATCCCGTAGCCTACATCCGCTACGTGTCCGTGTACCGCCAGTTTTCCAATGTGGAGGAATTCATTCAGGAAATCACTCAGATGCGCCACCAGACGCTGATTGATCCCCTTCAGCGCAAATTGCCCATTTTATAACGTCTTCCCATCCATTTTCCATGATCGGCTTCAGAAACAACAGACCTCTGCTCAAACTCGGCGACTTCCTGATCGCCGAGTACGGTGAGCAGTGGCTGGCCGACGCGCTGGAATCCGCCGCGCGCCAGGCGGGAACGACTTTGCCGTTCAAGGAAGACCTGCTCGCTTCCGTCCGCTATTATCTGGAGCATGAATGCGACCTGTCCGTCATGTCCCTGTCCGACCTGTATGACCGCATCCGCCGCATGCTCCGGGACGTGGGCCTTGCCCATCTGGCCAGGGAATTGAAAGACATGACGCCGCCCATGACGGTCAGCGTGGCGGAGATCGCGCGCAGCGTGCCGTTCTGGCTGTTCTTTGACGGTGAGCTGAGGCAGTACCTTTCCCGCCTCCGGGAACAGGGCATTACCCGCTACCGTTTTACGGATAAAAAGGAATGTGTTCTGGCCCTGCAGGGAAAGAAGCGCTGGAACAGCACCAGCCAGCATTTGCTGGAAGATTTGGACTTCCTGCTTTCCCGGTATGAGGAAGAGGATTCCGGTCGTTGACCGGAGATTCGGCGGAAAGTGATTTCACGGCGTTTCCGTTCCGGCATGCGTCTGAGTTGCAGGGTGGGGGCGCCGAGAACGAAGGATTGGTACACTTCCTGCTTTTCCGGCAGTTGCAGAGCCTGGAGAAGAGGCTGGTATTTGAGCATCCGGCATCCCAGGACCAATCCGCCCATGTAGCAGCATCCCAGTCCCAGGGAAGTCATGGCCAGCATGATATTCTGGGAAATGACGGTGGCGTCTTCCCGGCCGGTTTGCGATGCCGCCGGACCGGTCAGCAGAATCAGTGCCGGAGCTCCGTACAGAATGGGGTCTTCGCCCCGCGCCTGAGTCTGCCGGCGCAGGGTATGCGTAGCGCTTTCAAAAATCACGGACCGGTAGTCCCTCCGGTTCAGGGCCAGTTTCAGGAAGAAGCGCGTCAGAGGGAACCGGGCCAGCTTCTCCAGTTTCCCGTACATATGCATGGCCGCCTTCCTGATGTGGGCGAGGGCGTCCGGATGCTCGATGACTATCAGACGGATTTCCTGGGCGTTCAGGCCGGATTGGGAGTATTCCGCCACGCGGCGCATGAGGTCATAGGCTTCCCTGCCGACGGGAGAGGGCTTGAAATGCCGGACGCTCCTGGTTTTCATCAGCAGATTCAGGAATCCCTGCTCATCCGGGACGGGACCGATGGGTTCCGTTTTTTTAACGGTGGCATGGCTGATAGCCTGCCGAGGGCAGACGGCGACGCAGTGGCCGCAGTTGATGCAGTGCTGTTCTGCGGCTTGTTCCAGGGAGTCGAATCCGCAAAAGCGGGTGAGGATGCAGGCTTTTTTGCACAGGCCGCAATGGATGCACTTTTCTTGGTCAATAGTCACTTTCATATCTGGCGGAAATGGAGTTCCGCTCAGAATAGGGCGACAGGGATTTTTTGACAAGTAGGCACTGTTTTGTAATATAGTACCCAAAAAGTTACTGAAGCCATGAAGAACCCCCTTCCACCTACCGCTGCCCCTGCGGGGCAACTCTTTCCCTGATCGGGGGGAAATACAAGATTGTGATCCTCTGGTTTCTTTACCAGAACTCCGTTCTCCGGTTCAATGAACTGCACCGGCTGGTTCCGGAGGCCACGACCAAGATGCTTGCCCAGCAGCTCCGGGAACTGGAGGCGGACAAGCTGGTGGAGCGGAAAGTCTATCCCGTCGTTCCTCCCAAGGTGGAATATTCCCGACGCCGTTCGGCAGGAGCGTTCTTCCCGTGCTGGAAGCCATGAACGCGGGGGAGCTTCCTATCTGGAGGCGCACGGAGCCTGACCGTCCTCCTTCTCTCTTACAGATGTTTTGGAGCGGGGCCGTTGAGAACCTTGTCGGCTCGGATCAGGGCGGCGTCAATATTCTCGCAAATGTTGTAGCGCTTCAATTCCCGGTAAAAGGGAGCGTGGCGGATGACATCCAGCGGCTGGGGCTGCACGCCGCAGACAAGCAGGGTACAGCCGTGTTCCCGGCACTGGTGGCAGAAGTCGGACAGGACGTTCAGACCGGTGGCGTCCAGCGCGGGAACCAGCCGCATGCGCAGGATGACTACCTTCGTATCGTGTTCCAGCGTTTTCAGTACCTGGTCCTTGAATTGCTCCACCGCTCCGAAGAAGAAGGGGCCCTTTGACGTCGAACACTTCCACTCCTTCCGGGATATTGAGTTTGGCTGTGGAACGGTCTCCGCTGTCTTCGGAATCGTCGTCCAGCAGTTCGTTCTTGATGGCGGAAACGTCGCTGATCTGCGCCATCCGGCCCATGAAGAGCAGGGCGGCCAGCACCACGCCCACTTCCACGGCCACGACAAGGTCCACAAAGACGGTCAGCAGGAAGGTGATCACCAGCACGGCCGCGTCCTGCCTGGGGCCCTTCAGCAGGCGGCGGAAGGTGTGCATCTCGCTCATGTTGTAGCACACGACGGTCAGGATGCCCGCTAGCACGGCCAGCGGGATTTGCTGGGCATATTGCGCGAAGGCCATCAGGATGGCCAGCAGTGTCAGGGAATGGATCATCCCGGAAACCGGGCTTTTTGCCCCCGCCTTGATGTTGGTAGCCGTGCGGGCAATTGCTCCGGTGGCCGGAATGCCGCCGAACAGGGCGGAGCCGATGTTGCCGATGCCCTGGGCGATAAGTTCCATGTTCGGTTTGTGCCGTCCGCCCGTCATGCCGTCCGCGACGGACGCGCTCAAGAGGGATTCAATGGCCGCCAGCAGGGCGATGGTAAAGGCGGGCGCCGTCAGCGCGCCCACGTTGTGCCACTCGATATGGGGGAGGGATGGCATGGGCAATGTGTTCGGCAGGCTGCCGAAGGCCTGCCCGATGGTGGCTACGGGGAGTGTGAAGGCCACGGAAACGGCCGTCATTCCCAGCATGCCTACCAGCATGGCCGGGCCCTTGGGCCAGAAGCGGCGGCTCAGCAGGGTAAGAATGACGGTTCCGGCGGCCAGTCCCAGCGCGGCCCAGTTGACGGTGTGGAAGTGCTGGAAGTAACACGCCCATTTGTCGATGAAATCACCGGGAATTTTCTCTGCAATGGTGAGGCCGAAGATGTCCTTGATCTGTGTGGAGAAGATCACCACGGCAATGCCGGAGGTAAATCCCGTGGTGACGGGGAAGGGGATGAAGCGGATGAGCGCCCCCATGCGGCAGACGCCGAAGATGATGAGAAAGACGCCCGCCATCAAGGTGCAGATCAGCAGGCCGGAGGCGTGATACTGTTCCAGCACGCCCATAATGATGATCACAAAGGCGCCTGTGGGGCCGCCTATCTGGTACTTGCTGCCGCTGAACAGGGAAATGAGGAACCCGGCCACAATGGCGGTGACAAGCCCCTGGGACGGGGAAAGCCCGCATGCAATGGCGAAGGCCATGGCCAGAGGAATGGCTACGACGCCCACGGTCAGCCCCGCGAAGAGGTCTGAGAGGAATGTTTGCCTGGTGTAGGTTTTGAGGGAGGAAACGAGAGCTGGTTTGAACATGGCTGCCGGATCTGGGGCTATGGCGCTGTGCCATGCCGGGGATGGTTGGAAAACTCCCCCTGTCTGCGCCTGAGGGCGCGCCGTGGAGGCGGACGGCCGGCTCTTCGTTCCGTCCGCCTCCTGAAGCCGTGCTATTTGGAAAGGACGTTTTCCCAGTAGGCGATGCGGCGGCGGGTATTTTCGGAATTGGGAGCCCCCGGGTTGGTACGCTGGGAGAAGGCTTTTGTCAATTCAAATACACTGCGCGCATCCGTTCCGTAGGCATCCGAGATGGAAGCGAATTGATCGTCGCTCAACTGATGAAGCGGAGTTCCGGTGGAAATGCTCATGGCGACCGCCTTGCCGACCAATTCGTGGGCCTGGCGGAAGGGAACGCCGCGGCGCACCAGGTAGTCCGCCAGATCCGTGGCCAGCAGCATGGGATCAGAGGCCGCTTCCAGGGCGCGCTCCGTGTTGACCGTCATGGCGGCGATCATCTCCGCGTTGACATCCAGGGCCAGCTTGATGGTGTCGATGGAATCGAAAAGCGGTTCCTTGTCTTCCTGAAGATCGCGGTTGTAGGTCAGCGGCAGGCCCTTGACGGCTACCATGACGGCGGTGAGGTTGCCGTACAGCCGCCCCGTCTTGCCGCGGGTCAGTTCCGCGACGTCCGGATTCTTCTTCTGGGGCATCAGGGAGGAGCCCGTCGTGTGGGCGTCGGAAAGAGTGGCAAAGCCGAATTCCGCCGTACACCACAGGATGACGTCTTCGCTCAGGCGGGAAAGATGGGCGCCGATGACGGCCAGGTCGAACAGGGTTTCCATGATGTAGTCCCGGTCCGCAATGGCGTCCATGGAATTCTCCGTGACGGCGTCAAAACCTAGTTCCACGGCTATTTCGTGGCGGTCCAGGCAAATGGTGGAACCGGCAATGGCTCCGGAACCCAGCGGAGAGACGTTCAGCCGCCTGCGGCAGTCCTTCAGGCGGTCCGCATCGCGGTTCAGCATTTCCACGTAGGCCAGGAGATGGTGGCCCATCGTGACGGGCTGGGCGCGCTGGAGATGGGTGTAGCCGGGCATCATGGCATCCGCGTATTCCCTGGCCTTCATGACCAGGGCCCGCTGCAGGCGGCGCACCTTTTCCAGGATTTCATCAATCTCCGTGCGGCAGTAGAGGCGCGTATCCGTAGCCACCTGGTCATTACGGGAGCGGGCCGTGTGCAGCTTGGCGCCGGGCGCGCCGATGCGGCGGGTCAGCTCGCTCTCAATGTTCATGTGCACGTCCTCCAGCTCCCGGCTCCAGGTAAAGTTTCCTTCTTCAATGTCTTTCAGGATGTCTTTGAGGCCGGATTCGATGGCGTCGAACTCTTCCCGGTTGAGCAATCCTGCCTTGAGCTGCGCCCGGGCGTGGGCAATGGACCCGGCAATGTCCTGGCGGAAGAGCCTCCAGTCGTAGGAGACGGACTCGCCATAGCGTTGAACCAGGTCTGCGGTGGGTTTAGAAAATCTGCCTTTCCACATGACGCCCCTGTTGTGCCCCAAGCCGCGCAGTTTTAAAAGCCTGAAATGGGTAATGGAATCAAATGGCGGGCCATTATGAGGGCCTGTCCCCGCAAATGAATGGAATATGGGGCATTTTTATTGTTCCGGCTTCCGCAGATGCAGTTCAAAGTAGAAGATTCCCTGCTGGCGGTCGTAAGGAGCATACGTACCGTGGAAGGTATTCCCTCCGTCTGAAGTTTTTCCGGTAAAATTGGCCAGTATTTCCTGATTTGGCAGATCCGTTTTCGGCAGAACCTTTGTTTCCAGCATGTCGTTTCCCGCATCGGAGCACCGATTCATCAAGCCTCCGATTATTTTCCAGGAGACGGAATTAAGCATTTGGATCTGAATGGTGTCATTGGAGCAGGTTCCCTGCACCGGAAAACGTGCAAGGTTTTTCGCATTTTGAAAACGGTTCTGCATTTCCAATTTCCCCTTAAACGAATTTCCTTCCCGTGAAAGGATGGTCAGCAGAAATTCCTCCGGCTTTTTGTTGACATGGATGGTTCCGTGATAGGCTGCCTCCACAGCCGTCTCATCCTGGTGAAACGATTGATAAAGCCGCACGCCAAACCAGATGATTACGAAGACGGTAACAAAAAAAGGAAAACAGGAGAAGCCTTTTCATGGATGCAGTACCCCAATATGGGGATGTGTGCCGTATTTTTTATTCTTCTTTGATTTATTTAAAACCGGGAGAGAGGGAAGGCATGCTCTTTTTGAAAATCTGTTCTCTCCAGTGCATGATTTTTCCTTCGGCATCCAGTGTCCATTTTTCCTTGGCGTATCCTTGAATGACTTTATTTTGTGCGGAGATGTAATGGAAACGGTAGATGAGTTCAATCCGGTTGTCTTTCTGCCGCCGGCTATGTAAGTGCATTGCCTGTTTTTCCAGTTGTCCCATCCTTCCCGAATATCTTCCATCACGGCGTCATGAGTTGCCTTTTGCCTTTAATATATTGATAATCCATTCTCGTGCAAAAAAGCCGCTTAAATGACCCATGTGCATATTTTGTCTGGCGGCCACATAGGATTGCAGGAGCGGTTTGAACTGTCTTTCATCAAGCAGTCCGGATTTATTATTTGATGCTTCTTCTTCCAGCAGTTTGATGGCGACGGGATTGCCTGCCTTGGCCGCCATTTGCAAAGCTTCCTTCGCCTTACCCAGAAGCTGCTGTTTTTCAGGCCCGCTGGTCTGCACGGCACGGCGCCGCCAATGGATTCCGAGCTGACATGCCGCATCGGCATCCCCTTGCTTCATAAGGCGGTTAAGCCAGAGCTCCGCCAGGTTGAGTGACGCTTCCGGGGAAATGTCCGGATAACCGTGTTTTTGGTTGAGATACATATCCGCCATAAGTCTCATGGCTTCTGGAATGTTCTGATCGGCATGGGATTGGACCAGTTTTGGAATTTCCCGGTGGGCGGAGGCATCGTTCCCTTCGTAATAAATACGCCCGAGAAGGATGGCGGCTTCCGGGGAGGGTTCCGCCAGCAGGGATTTTTTAATAAGTTCAATGGCCTTGTTCCGGGATTGTTCTGCGGGAGGAATTCCCTTCAAATAAAATCTCGGCAAGCTTGAGCTGAGCCAGCGGTTCTTCCTCCGCAGCCCGGACAAGCCAGGAAAAGGCCTGCTGGTGATCCCTGGCAACGCCTAAACCGGCATGGTACATGCGGTAGATCGCGAATTCCGCACCGTGATGGTGCTGTTGCGCCGCTTCTTGAAAGTAGCGGAATGCCTTATTGGTGTTTTGTTCCACTCCCGTTCCGGCCAGATAAATGCGCCCCAGCTGGAAAAGGGCATGTCCGTGATGCTGCTGCGCCGCTTTTTCATAGCACTGGATGGCCTGTTGATAGTCGGAGTCCGTGGGCTTTTCACCGGAAAGCAGAAAATCTGCTTCCGCAACCCAGTCCTGCGCCGTTTTTTCTTTTTCCACTGGTGGAACGGATGGAGCCTGCGAATTTTCTTTCGTTACGGGAGGCGACTGCTCAGGAGACAGTGGCGGGTTTACAGATGGCTCGACATGTGGCGGGGGAGTTTCGCAGGGAGGTGTATCCGCTGCAACAGCATTCTGATCGGATTCTGTTCCGCGGGAAGCGACCAGATACCATATGACGCCGCCAAGAATGATCAGGGAAATAGCGGCTATTATCCCCTTTGTCTGGAAAGAAGAATGCCTGCGGTGCGAGGCCGGCGGAGGAGGCAATTGGCAGCCTGATGAACCGGGCTGCTGTCCGAAGGGATTGGGAAATTTTCCTTCTGGAGCGGAAGATTCCGAATCCGGACAGGGAGGCAAGTCCGGAACCGTCTGTTTCTGGAGGGGAGATGGTACCGGTCCGGCAGAAGAAGCGGCAGGCACGCATACTGTTGGCGGAGGCGGTAATGAATCATTTGCCGGCTTGATTCGCTTTGAGGAAGGCTTGGCTGTTTCTTCTTCCGGACATGGAATTTCCGGCAGGGGGGGAGGTGGCAGGTCGGGTAGAGCGCTTTCCTGCGGAATGGATTTGGCCGGATCGGCAGATTGCGCTTTATGAATGGCTTCTGCCGGAGGGGGCGGCAGTGGAATATCCGCTTCATCAGGATGCTCTTGGGGAACACCGCCAATCCCTTTTTGCAAAAAGGGATTGGCTTTGTTCGGAAGCGGGGGCAAAGGGGGATCCGGCAGATCCAGGGAATCATGAGAGGAGCCCGGTGCATCGGAAGCATGGGAATGCAGGGGGCGCCTGGCGGTGGCGGCGGAAAGTCTGGAAGAACGGGTTCCTTCATGAGATGAATCAATATGTTTTATCTAATTTGACATGATTTGCTTTCCTGCAATTCATCGTCGTCGTAATCCGGCTCCTTTCCTTTCCTCTTTGGCATTTTTTGAATGAATCAAGGATATAGGGAATGAGAGAAAGGACGCATACCCCAAAATAAGTGATCACAGGAAAACAAAGGAATACGATGGATAATATCGTGACTAATCCGAAAGCTTCTGGCGTTTTTCCGGTATTTGGCAGACTATCCATGTAGGAAGGAGAATAGTTTCTTGTTCTCATGCCGCCATAAGGAGACGGTCCGTTATAATAGCTCGTGGCAACAGGGGAGGTATTTCTTGCATCGTTGTTCTGAGTGGCGGTAGAAAGAGATATACTGGAAATAACGGTAGTCAGGATGGCCCCCGCAAGAAGAATTGGAGCACTTAAATGGGCGGTAATTCCAAAGAGGCGGATGAAGAAACGGAAAAAGGCAATGGGTTCGTGCTGGGCTTCCGCCTTTTTTCCAGATGCATGTGAAGAACCGATTGGAACGCAGGCATAGCCATGCCGTCAGATAACAAGTAAACCCGACCGCCAGGAAGAGCGGTATATATACGGGCTCCGTGAACATTCCGATAATGCAGGGAATAATCAGAAAAGAGAGGCGATTGCCATCAGACGGGGAAAGAGCATGCTGGCCAACGGAATTTAACTGAAGTTAACAGCTTTATATTGGTCTCCGTGAACAGATAGCAAATATACTGGAAGAAAAATCCAAGAAAAATGCCGATGAAGATGCCTACCCAGGCAAAAGCAGGATTGACGATTAGTCCGATTGTCACGCACAAAATAACTGTGGACAACCATACAAAGTATACCTGGAGCATCCCCATTTTAATAAGGGCATGCTCAAATGAGGCGGAATTCTCAGGATTGAATTTTCCAAAGGTTATAACTTTGGCCAGCCATGCACCGACTTCGCTATTGAATTGAATGAGCCGTTCAAGTCTGTGCGTAAAGCCTTTCCGAAGAGGCTGCACAGGGTCTGCCGGAGCAGGGGCAGCAACTGCTTGCGCGGGTTTTGGAACGGAAGCGGAGACATCCGCCGGAATGGGAGCAGGCAGTTCCGCAAAATGTGATCCATTTTTTTTCAATGGTGGAAATAACGTAAGTGCTGTCTGTAATGGTTCCGTCTTGGTGAAGGTTTTTCAGTTGGGTCAAAGTCAGGGGGCCGACGTTTGCGCCTTCGGGAGAAAGGTAATAGTAAATGGCTTGGTTTTCCATGATGGTATGGGCGTGGGATGAATGGCTAATATTGGCTGCGCACGTTTTTCTGTTCACCTTTCAGGGATTGATTACGTTTTTGCAGTTGTTTCTGTTGCTGTTGCAGGCTCGCATTGTCCTGTTCCAGTTGATGAATGCGGGCTTTGCGGCTGTATTGGAATCGAAGATGCCTCCTTCGAATGAACAGGCGGGCAGCAATGCCAAGGTAGCTAAAAGGAAGATATGTGTATTCATGATTATTGAGGCACAGTTAACGGATACTGAGGTTTTTCAGGTCCTTGCGCTGGGCGGAGTAGGTTTTCCTGGAGCTTTGAAGTTTGGATAATTCTTCTTTCAGGTCGTTGACTTCCTGAGTATTCGGAGAACTGGCAACTGCCTGTTTTGCCATGTACGTATGTCCTTGTCCAGCAGGGCCATTTTATAATCTATGTCCTTCAATCCCTGTTTGATTGATTCATTGTGGTTTTTGATGGCCATGGCGTCATGAGACGATTTAAGTTTTTGTTTTTCCGTTTTCAGGGAGGCAATGGATTTGGAAAGGTGCCTGTTTTCCTTGTTCAAGTCCTTGATGCGTTTCTGGCTTTGCTTGATATTGGCCTGGAGGTATTCTTCCTGGCTCCTGTAGGCCGCACGTTCCCGGACAATGGAGTCCCCCATTTGGACCCCATATGGTACCCTACGTATCCTCCGATCAGCGCCCCCGCCCCGGCAATTAAACCGGCCGTTTATTGTTTGCTCCAAAAGTTTGGCTATTCCAAAAGCGGTGCCTCCACCGATGGCGGCTCCAGCCCCTGTTCCTACCGTTTTGGCCTGGGCCCGGGTTCTATCGTCCTCGGAACCGGAATAATTTTTTCGTAAGGCGCACGAACCCAGCAGGCTGATCCCCAGGCTGAGTGTCGCGATCATCGGAATTATTTTGTTCATGTTCATATGTTGGATTGAATGAAAGGCGGGCAGCATCTTGGGGGATTTCCTGAAATCAAGGAATATCAAAAACTATGTAAGTTATTGCCATTATGGTAATGCAGATGGGAATGTGATGTCAATATTCTTTTTAATAGTAAATAAGTTCCATTCATTTCTTCCTTTTGATTCATGCTCAGATTGATTTGGAATAAATGTTGGAAAATTAAAAAATGTATTGAATGTTATGTGAAAATTAATGAGAAAAGGCGATTTTGCGATGTACGGAATTTATTGATTATTTTTGATTTAATGTATTCTGATTCCCGTAACGAGGGATATGCCGGAATGCATATTTTGTGAATTGGGGGGAATGGATGTAAGATATTTTTCAATGAATGATGAATCCGGACAATGGAAACGGGCGGATTTGCGAGAACGCGCGGAGGCGAAAGCGGCGGAATTGGCCGCGGAAGGAGTGGAATTGCACCCCGTGGCGGCTTCCGGACGGAATCTGGCAAGGAACTTCTGGGGCCGGGAATGGATGAAGAGCCTGGGAGCCTGCGAGGTGTACGGCATGCGGCTGGCTCCCGGAAGAACGTATTTGCGCTATAGCTGCGTTCTGGACATGAAGGTGTCCCCCGGCCGGATAGACGCCCTGGTGATGGGGGAGCATTTGTATGAGGCAAGCGTGGAGGCGGCGACTCCGGACGAGGAATCGCTGGAGCGGCTCCGTGCGCAGTGCGCCGGACATATCGGGTCCTGGATTGATTTGCTGAAAGGGAATTTATCCCCGGAGCTGCTGCGTATTTTGTGCGACCCTGAAAGCGGCCTTTTTCCCAGGCCGGAAGAGTGGCGCTTTTCCTGTTCCTGCCCGGACTGGGCGGATTTGTGCAAGCATGCGGCGGCGGTCTTTACGCGTTCGGCGTGATGCTGGACGATCAGCCGGAACTGTTGTTTATGTTGCGGGGAATTGACGCGTCCATTCTGATTCCGGATGCTCCGGAACCGGCTTCCGGCAGAGAAGACGCCCTGGACAGGGATGCAGGCTCCCTGTCCGACATGTTCGGGATTCGGCTGGATTGAGCCGGTTTCCGGCTTTACGGCTTCCGGCATCCCTTGAACAGCCAGCCGGGAAGAGGGTGGCCGTCTTTTTTGATGAATTGGCGGTAGAGCGGTTGTTCCGGGTGGTAGAGCGTTCCTCCGTAGCTTTCCTGCCGGTGTGTCCGCATGAGGGCGACGTCCGTAGAGAATGTCCTCAGCTTTTCCGTTACACAAATCACGGAAGGAATGGCAGTGAGTGCCACGTAAACGGCCAGGAGGATGCGGGACCGCGTGCCTCCGGTGCGGAAAGCGTACAGGAAGAGAAAGGCGAGGAAGGGGTAAAGCACGGCGGGGGCCTTGAACAGAAGTTCGTTGTTCATCATGCCCGTCCGGAAAAAGAGGCCGCATGCCATTCCTCCCAGAGTGATGTAATACAGGGGCATGCGCCTGCAGGCAGGGAAAAGGAGTGTCCCCGGCAGGAGTACATTCAGAAGCAGGGAGAGAAGGAAGCTGGCGTACTTGACGGAGTCCGGATAAAGCACCATCCCTTTGCATGGTGTAGTGAAACGCCGCCGCGTATCGGTCCGCAAGCAGGCAGGAGAATTGGCCGCCCCCGTCCAGATGGGCGTAAAAGAGGCTCATAACCGCCACGCACAGGAACCCTATCCAGAAAACGGGACGGCGCAGGAGAGTGCGCAGGCGTTCGCCCGTACCGGGCCCGGATGCCTTGTTCCGGCTGTCTCGGAAGAGTGTTTCATGCAGAATGAAGGGAGCAGAATCAGGGCCGCCAGGGGGAGAACCGGGCAGCAGCAGGGCTCCCATCAGGTAGTAGCCGGAGGCGGCAGGGGAAACGCGTCAGGACCAGGACCGAACACAGAAGTGCCGGAACGGCATGGTTGAATGTGTTGAATATTTGGGATGGAATGCCGATGAACAAGGCTATTTGGGCGTGGTATTCCGGAAACAGGTACGAGAGGGGCATGCCCAGGCAGTTCAGCGACGCGGCGGGCGAACCGAGACAGAGGAGAAGCAGGGCCCACCAGGCGGTTTTCCGGATTCCCCAGCGGCATGCCGCTGTCAGAAGCGCCAGTTCCAGCCCCAGGAAAGTCCATCCCGTCAGCAGCCAGGGGGCGTATGCAGCAGGGCAGAAGGACGCCGCGCAGGCAGGCGGCAGCCAATGGCCCAGATAGTAGATGAAATGGTGCCCGTCCGGCATGACGAGAGGCCATGGTTCCGCGATGAGCTGTCCGTAAATGGCGTTGCGGATGGTGAAGTCCGCATGCTGTTGGAAGTGGCCCGTAAAACCGCACAGGAATGCCAGAAGCAGACACCCGGCGGACAGAAGAAGGAGAAGAACCGTTCCGCGTTCCGTCAGGGAAAGCCGCCCTTCCGGCAGTTTCCGGCCCGTGGCGTACAGTCCGCAGGCCACGGCGGCGCAGAGAGGGAGAGAGAAGAGAGGCTGAAGCCATCCCCACAGGAACAGAATTATGGGCAGCGCCAGGTACAGCAGACTCGCGCACAACAGGGGGCGTGCGGGCAGGGAAAGGCGGGATGGCATGGTATGGGGAGGATGGGTAAAGAGTCAGTCAGTGCAGGGCAGGGGACGCCACAGCATTGCATATTTCCCTGCAAAGAAAAGTTTCCATTCCATCGGAATAAGAAAAATCCCCGGCCGCAAATGCGGCGCGGGGATGGGAGATTGTTTTGTATCAATCTCGGCGGGAATGGGTTAGAAGAGACCGAATCCGTTGCCGTAGCGGGCGGATTCCCCCAGTTCCTCTTCAATGCGGAGAAGACGGTTGTATTTCGCCATGCGGTCGGAACGGCTCAGGGAGCCGGTTTTAATCTGCCCGGCGTTGGTGCCTACGGCAATGTCCGCGATCGTGGCGTCTTCCGTTTCTCCGGAACGGTGGGAAATGACGGCCGTATAGCGGCTGCCCATGGCCAGTTCCACGGCATCCAGCGTTTCCGTGAGGGAGCCGATCTGGTTGACTTTTACAAGAATGGAGTTGCCTACGCCCAGGCGGATGCCCTTGCGCAGGAATTCCACATTGGTGACAAAGAGGTCGTCCCCGACGAGCTGGGTGTTTTTTGCCCAGCTTGTCCGTCAGGATTTTCCAGCCGTCCCAGTCGTTTTCCGCGCAGCCGTCTTCAATGGAGACGATGGGATATTTCTTTTTCAGTTCCACGTAGTAGTCCGTCAGTTCTTCCGCCGTGCGGCGGCTTCCGTCGGACTTTTTGAAGACGTACAGGCCGGATTCGGGATCGTAGAATTCGGAGGAGGCTACATCCAGGGCAATCGCAATGTCTTCCCCGAAGCGGTAACCTGCCTTTTCCACGGCCTGGGCGATGCAGTCCAGGGCGTCTTCAGCGGAATCAAGATTGGGGGCAAAACCGCCTTCATCCCCCACGGCGGTGGACAGTCCGCGACCGTGAAGAACGGATTTGAGCGCATGAAATACTTCCGCGCCGTAGCGCAGCGCTTCCCGGAAGGTGGGCGCTCCGGACGGAACGATCATGAACTCCTGGAAGTCGATGGGGGCGTCGGAGTGGGCGCCGCCGTTGATGATGTTCATCATCGGTACGGGGAGCACTTTTGCGTTGGGGCCGCCCAGGTACCGGTACAGGGGTTGCTGGAGCTGCTCGGCAGCGGCCTTGGCCAGGGCCAGGGAAACGCCCAGAATGGCGTTGGCGCCCAGTTTGGACTTGTTGAACGTGCCGTCCAGGGAGCGCATGAGCGCGTCCGCCGTGGTTTGTTCCGTCGCTTCCAGGCCGATGAGGGCGGGCGCGATGATGTTGCGGATGTTGTTTACGGCCTTGGTGACGCCCTTGCCCTGGTAGCGGGCCGGGTCTCCGTCGCGCAGCTCCCAGGCTTCATGTTCGCCCGTGGAGGCTCCGCTGGGGACGGCCGCAGTGCCTGTGGCTCCGCCTTCCAGGTACACGTCCGCCTCAATGGTGGGGTTGCCGCGTGAATCCAGGATTTCACGCCCTGTTATTTTTTGCGATGCGCATTTCTTTCATAAAACCGGATGATGGTGCCTGTGGAAAAACAGGCGCATGAGTTAGTTTAAACTAATTTGCACGCCCTGTTTATTCCGAATGGACCGCTCTTGCAAGCTTTTTCCGGGGGAGGAAAGGAACGCTGTGGCGGCACCGGGGCTGCATTCCGCCGGATTCAGGCGCGGTAATGTTCTTTCAGCCAGGCTATTTCCTGGCCGTGCCCGGCATCGTCCCGGGGCGTTTCCAGAAAGAAGGGCAATTCCCGCAGGACCGGATGATTGATGAGGTTGATGAAGGCCTGTTCACCCAGCGAACCTTTGCCGATGGTTTCATGGCGGTCCTTGAAGGAGGCGAACGGCGTCATGCTGTCGTTCAGGTGGATGGCGCGCAGGCGTTCCAGGCCCAGCACGGAATCAAAGTGTTCCAGCACGCCGTCCAGGCGGTTGACAAGGTCGTAGCCCGCGGAATAGACGTGGCACGTGTCCAGGCAGACGCCCAGTTTTTCCTTCAGTTCCACCCGTTCGATGATGGCGGCCAGTTCCTCAAAGGTTTTTCCGATTTCACTGCCCTTTCCGGACATGGTTTCCAACAGCACGGTCGTGGTCTGTCCGGATGAGAGCACGTCATTCAGTTGCGCCGCCACCAGTTCAATGCCTTTTTCCACTCCCTGGCCTACATGGCTGCCCGGATGGAAGTTGTACAGGCTGCCCGGCAAATATTCCATCAGCGCCAGGTCCTCCTGAAGGACCTGGGCCGCAAAGCGGGTTACCTTGGGGTCTGCAGAACAGGGATTGAGCGTGTAGGGGGCGTGCGCCAGCAGAATGCCGAATCCGTTGTCCCCGGCGAGCTTCAGAAAGCGGGAGATATCCTGCTCGTCAATGGCTTTAGCCTTGCTGCCGCGCGGGTTGCGGGTAAAGAACTGGAAGGTGTTGGCGCCGATGGAGAGGGCTACCTTGCCCATGGCTTCGTACCCTTTTGCGGAGGAAAGATGGCATCCGACGTGTAACATGAAGGCGGTTCCGTAAGTTGCAGGAATGGTAGCATTCCGGCCTGAAGAAAAAAGACCAAAAGAGAGGCATCGTTTACCGGAAAGAATCGGAACCCGTTTCCACGTACATGATTGGACGAGATGACTTGCAAGAAAAGATTATTAAACAGATTGGTGCCGGCGCTGCTGGGAGTGTGCGTGCTGGCGGCCGGCATGGGAACCGCCGGGGCGAAGGAGAGGGTGGCACCGTTGCTTCCCGTTCCCTCCGCGGCACAGCTGGCCTGGCATGACATGGAGATGTACGCCTTCGTTCATTTCACGATCAATACGTTTACCGGGAAGGAATGGGGCTATGGAGACGAAAAACCGGAACTTTTCAACCCCTCCGATTTTGATGCGGACGACCTTGTCAGGACACTGGCGGATGCCGGATTCAAGGGGGTGGTGCTGACCTGCAAGCACCACGACGGGTTTTGCCTGTGGCCCACGAAGACCACCCGACACAGCGTGGCTTCCTCCCCGTGGAAAAACGGAAAGGGGGATGTTGTGAAAGACGTCTCGCGCGCGTGCAAAAAATACGGCCTCAAGTTCGGAGTTTACCTGTCTCCCTGGGACCGCAACGCCTCCTCCTACGGCACGCCGGAATATATCGGGATGTACCGCAGGCAGTTGAAGGAACTGGCGACAGGCTACGGCCCCCTTTTTCTCGCCTGGTTTGACGGAGCGAACGGCGGCGACGGTTATTACGGCGGTGCGCGGGAAAAGAGGTCTATTGACAGAAGCACTTATTATCGGTGGAAAACGACGTGGAGCGAGTTGAAGAAGCTCCAGCCGAACGCCGTCATTTTTTCCGATGTGGGGCCTGATGTCCGGTGGGTGGGGAATGAGAGCGGCTATGCGGGTTATCCGTGCTGGGCCACTTATACGCCCGTACCCTTGCAGGCCGGAACGGAACCTGCCCCCGGCACGGTCCGCTACCAGCTGGGCGTGGAAGGCACCGTGGACGGGAAGTACTGGATTCCCGCGGAAGTGGACGTTTCCATTCGTCCGGGCTGGTTCTGGCATGATCACGAGAATGCACGTGTACGGACGCCGGAGAATCTTCTGGAATTGTATTTCAACAGCGTAGGGAGAGGGGCGAACCTGAATTTGAATGTGCCGCCGGACCGGAGCGGGCGCATCCATGAAGAAGATAAAAAATCCTTGGCGGGATTTCGTGCGTTGCTGAACGAACTTTATTCCCGCAATTTTGCCGAAGGAGCGGAGGCGAGCGCTTCCTCCACCCTGAACGGGTACGGGGCGCGGCATGTGCTCGACCGGAAGCGCACCACATACTGGATCGCCTCCAAGGGAGACAGGAACCCCTCCCTCACCCTGAAATTGCCCGATTCCGCGACGTTTGACGTCATCCGCCTGGCGGAGCCCATCCAGCTTGGGCAGAGAGTGCGCAAGTTCCGTGTGGAAGTGTGCGAAAATGGGCGGTTCGTCCCATGGGCGGAGGGTTCCAGCATCGGGGCCAGGGTGATGCTGAAAGGGAGGCCCGTGACAACGGATGAAGTGCGCGTGGTGCTGGAAGGGTTCAAGGCCGTTCCGGCGCTTTGCGAGGTTTCGTTGTGGAAATACCCCGGTTTTCTGAATGCTCCCTCCGTCAGCTACGACCGCGACGGCCGGGTAACGCTGACGGCTGCGGCGGGAGCCGTTATCCGGTACACGATGGACGGAACGGAACCGGGACCGCAGTCACCCGTTTATGAAAAGCCGTTTGTCCTTTCCGGCGGTGGAACCGTGAAGGCGGCGAGCGAGGGGAATGGCAGGAAGTCTTCCGTCACGGCGCGGGTGGTTCCGGTACCTTCGCGGGACTGGAAAGTGATCGGCGGAGAGAGGGCTGCCTCCGCGCCGGAACTGGCTTTTGACGGTGATTCCGGTACCTTGTGGCACACGCATGCCCCGCAGGGAGAGATTGCTCCGCCCCAGGCGCTTGATATCGACATGGGCCGCGCGGTGAATGTGGCGGCCGTGCTGTACGCTCCGCGCGCGGATTCCGCCAAAGGTACGATTGACCAATACGCCGTTTATTTCAGTGAGGACGGCAGGGAATGGGGGGCTCCCGCGGCGGAGGGAGAGTTTTCCAATATCCGGGCCAATCCCGTCCTCCAGAGAATTGATTTGAAAACTCCCGTGAAAGCCCGCTACCTGCGTTTTGTAGGCAGGCGTGTGCTGGAAGGAAGTCATGTCGTCATTGCTGAACTGGGCGTTTTGGAAAAATAGCGTATTCCTGTTTTTGCGGAACCTGCCGTGACGGCACGGAGATAAGTGGCCGCGCTCCCGGCGTTTTCTTGACGGATGGGAAGAAGCGGGGCAAGATGGCACGCATGGAACAAGTCAGTCTCATGGAGTTGGGAAAACTGGCCGCGGAAGGCCAGACGGAAGCGGAAGTTTTTGCCCAGATTTCCCAGTGTGCGCAGAAATTGACCAAGAGCAACAAGCCGTACCTGGACGTAACTTTTGCCGATGCGGAAGGGACCATGGGATTGAAGGTGTGGGAAGACAAGCCCTGGTTCCGGGTGTTGGCCTCCCTGCCGCTCCGCAGTTTCGTAAGCCTGCGCGGCCAGTGGACCAAGGGTTCTTTCGGGATGGAGGCCGCCGATCTGGACGTGCGCCTGCTGGAGGAGACGGAGAAAGAAAGTTTTCTGGCCGGTTCCGGGACCTTGAAGAAGAAGCAGGAGGCGGATTTGAAGGAAATTTGCGTGTTGATCAAGAGCATGAACGATCCGCGCATCCGGTCCTTGTGCGTCGAATTCATGGAACAGTTCGCAGAACGGCTCCAGCGTGCCGCCGCCGCCAGAACGTACCACCACGCACGCCGCGGCGGTCTGGTGGAGCATGTGGCCGGCATGATGCGCACGGCTTCCGCCGTGTGCCAGGCAAATCCGGAGCTGAACCGCGACCTCCTGTTGGCCGGCTGCCTGTTCCACGACTGCGGAAAGCTGTGGGAGAACTGCTACCCGAAGGAGGATTTCACGATGCCGTATTCGGAAGCCGGCGAACTGCTGGGCCACATTCCTCTGGGAATTGAACTGGTCAACAATCTGTGGAAGCGCATCATGGCTCTGCCGGAAGCGGATTCCTGGAAAACACTGGACCCGCCCTCCCCGGACGTGCGCATGCACCTGCTGCACCTGATTGCCTCCCACCACGGGGAACTGGCGTTCGGCTCCCCGGTGTTCCCGAAGACGCCGGAGGCCGTGGCCCTTCATTATATCGACAATCTGGACGCCAAGCTGGAGATGTTCCGCGGCGCCTATGAAACGAGTGAGGCGCTGGCGCCCAAAGTGCTCCAGCGCAAGGCCCCCCTCCCTGCCAACGTCGTTCTCCCGCTGCCTTCCGTTCTTCCCCTGGTTCCGGATGGAGCGGACGCCATGCCGTAACCGTCCCCCCTCATGGAGAAGGAGCGGCACCTGCTGCGGCCTTGGCCGGAACGGATGATGACTTCCGCTCCGCTACTGGCTCCTGCGCTGGCCATGCTGTGCGCCTGTGCGGCCGTGGACGTTTCCCCGTGGTTCTGGGCGTGTTGCGCCTGCTGGGTTTTGCTGCCCTGCCTGTTCCGGATGCCCGTCATGAGCCTGCCGGCTCTCGCGTTGGCGGTTTGGGCCGGCGGCTGTCTGCTGGATTACGGGCGGCAATACGGGAATCTGGCTGTGGAAGAGGGCGGGAGATTTGCGGCGGAAGGTTCCGTTGATGCCGTTTCCGGGCGTTCCGTCCTGTTCAGGCCGCACGGGGCCAGGTGGCTTTACACGGTTTCCGCCCGTGAAGGAGGGCTTCCGCTGGAACCGGGAAAACGGTACCGGATTGAGGGAGAGATTTATTCCCTGAAACCTCCCTGCGGGCCCGGTCTGTTTGACCGGGAACGGTGGGGCTATCTGCACCGGGTAGCGGCCGGAGTCCGGCTGGAAAGATTTTCCGAGCTGGGGCCGGGAGACTGGCGCAGCCGATTTCTGGCGGCTTCCCTGCATCTCCGTGAAGAGGCGGCAGGCCTGCTGAAACAGGGCGCGCCGCCGGACGACGAGGCCCGGCAGGTCATGGTTTCCGCCGTGCTGGGCGACAAGACGGACGCCCGGCCGGAGACCATGGACAGCTTTATGAGGAGCGGCTGCATGCATGTATTCGCCGTCAGCGGCATGCATGTGGGTCTGGCCGCCATGCTGATTCTGGGCCTGCTGAGGCTGCTGCTCATCCGTCCCCCCGTGGCTCGGCTGGCCTGCATCCCTCTGCTGGCCCTGTATGTGTTTGTCACGGGAATGTCCGTTTCAGCCCTGCGCGCCCTGATTATGGCGGTGGTCTGGCTGCTGGCCTCCGTCCTGCGCAGGAAGGGGCATCCCGCCAACATTCTGGCTCTGGCGTTTATCGTGCTTTGCTTCGTGGACCCGCTTCAGGTTTTCCAGCCGGGGTTCCAGCTTTCTTTCTGCGTGTTTGCCGTGATTGTGTGCATCGTAGCGTACATGAACCGGGAAAAGCCCCTGTGGGCGCCGGACCCGTTCATTCCTCCCCGGATTTACAACGCACGGGAAAGGGGACAGGTATGGCTGGAAAAAGCGTGCCGCGGAACCCTGCTTGTGTCCGTGGGGGCATGGCTGATGTCCATCCCGCTGACGGCGTGGCATTTCGGCACCTGGAACCTGTATGCGCCCCTCACCAACATATGCTTGGCGTTGCTGGTTCCCTTCCTGATGGGTATTTCCCTGTTCGGGCTGATGTTTGCGTGGTGTCCCTGGGCATTGTCCGTCTGCAATGCCGCGGCGGCCTGGCTGGCCGGGTGCATGCTGGGCATTACCCAGCTTGCGGCCGATCTGCCGTGCAGCTATCTTCCCGCCCGGCTTCCTGCTGCGGAAAACGGAGCCCTGGTGATTCCCATGCAGAAAAACGCCTGGTCCGTCGTCATTTCCAATCCGGCCTTGGTGGTGGATGCCGGTACGGAGAATACAGTTCGCTACACTCTTCTTCCCATATTGAAATCCCTTCATATACGGCCTTCCGGCGTGGTGGCGGCCAGGAGCGGCAGGGCGGAACGGGCCGGGATGGAAGTCTTGCTGAAGGAGTATCCCGGCATGCGGAACTGGGGCCGCACGGGGGCGGAAGATTCTGCGGAGGAGTGGGTATTGAGCCCCGGCAACAGGGTGGAGACGGCGGACTTGCCGGAGCCGCTGCCTACGGGGCTGCATCAGGACCGGAATCCGGTGCTGGCGTGGACGTGCCGGGGACACCGCGTGCTGCTGGTCGGAAATGCCGGGTTTTCCTCCCTGGCACGGGCGGAGGAAACGGAAAAGGCGGATGTCCTGATTATCGGGCATCATCCGCGCGACCCGGTCAGCAGCGCTGCATGGATCAGGGAAACCGGAGCCCAGGCAGTCATTTTCACGACGGAATGGGGATGCCCCGTGCCGGAAGGCGTGGCCGTGTACCGGCTGCCGGAAACCGGAACCCTGTACCTGAAGACGGAAGAGAACGGCGTAACCGTTACTCCTTGGAAGGGCACGGAACGCCGTACAAGGTGAATCCGGTGCTTTCCTCAATCCGGATGGGCAGGATTTGTCCCGTCAGGCCGGGCTCCGCATCCACCATCACGGGCTTGTTCTGGGAGGTGCGGCCGGAGAGGCGCGCGGCGTTGGTCTTGGACGGCCCTTCCAGCAGGACTTCCTGAACCGTGCCGATGAGTTCACGGTTTTTCCGGACGGCGATTTCATTGACGACGGCCAGCAGGTCCTGGTTGCGCGCCTCCTTCACTTCTTCCGGAATCTGGTTCTCCATGGCGGCGGCAGGCGTGCCGCGGCGCGGGGAATAGCGGAAGATGAACGCGTTGTCGAACTGGACCTGTTCCACGGCCTGTCTGGTCAGCAGGTAGTCTTCCTCCGTTTCTCCCGGAAAACCCACGATGATGTCCGTGGTGATGGACAGGTCCGGACGGGCCTGCTTCATTTGCGCGCAAAGATCCAGGAAGGTTTCGTTCCTGTACGGTCTGCGCATCATTTTCAGGATGCGGTCGCTGCCGCTCTGCATCGGGAAATGGATATGGCTGCACAGCTTGGGAAGGTAGGTGAACGCCTGCACCAGGTCCTGCCGGAAGCCGATGGGATGAGGGGAAACGAAGCGGATGCGCCGCAGGCCCTCCACTTCATGGACGGCTTCCAGCAACTGGACGAAGCCGCCTTTTCCATCCACGCTGTCCATCTGGCGTCCGTATCGGTTGACGATCTGGCCCAGCAGGGTGACTTCCTTCACGCCGGAGTCCACCAGCATCGCCACTTCGTCCACGATGTCCCGGATGGGGCGGCTTCGCTCCGTTCCGCGCGTGTAGGGCACGATGCAGTAGGCGCATTTCATTTCACACCCCTGCATGATGGAAACGTAGGCCGTGGAGCGTGCGCCCGGGTCCAGGTGGTCGCGGATACGGTTCTGGGAGTCCTCCTCTTCCGCCACGTCACATACATGGCTGCCGGAGAAGGCGCTACGGAGGTTGTCCATACGGCGTTCCTGCCGCTGCCGGAGGATGCCGTCCACATGTTCGAACACGCGGTGGTATTTCTGGGTGCCAATCACCAGGTCCAAGCGGGGAAGCTCCTTGAACAATTCATCCTTCCGGCTCTGGGCCATGCAGCCCATCATGCCGTACACCACGTGGGGGCGGTGCCGCTGCTGCTTGGCGAGCAGCCCCATCTTGCCCAGGGCTTTCTGCTCCGCCTGTTCACGGATGGAGCAGGAGTTGAACAGGATCACGTCCGCCTCGTCCTCACGGTCCGTCATGGTGTACCCCTTCTGGACGAACATGCGGGCCACCTGTTCGGAGTCCCGTTCGTTCATCTGGCAGCCGTAGGTTTTGATGTAAAGCTTGGGCATGGAAAGGTCAGTTTTTCTTTTCAGGGTGACCACGCATTCCAGATGCTTGGTCTGGGGGGAACAGGTCAAAGGGCTGGACGGCAGTGACGGCGTAGCCGGCCTTGTCAAATTCCGCCAGGTCCCGTATCTGGGTGGCGGGGTTGCAGGAGACATACACGACCTTTCCAGGGCCGAAAGCGAACAGCTGGGTCAGGAATTCCATGCTGCACCCCTTCCGCGGCGGGTCGATCACCACGGCAGTTTTTTCCGCCGGAAAGTCCACCTGGGCGAAAATGGCTCCGGCGTCGGCCGCCAGGAATTCCGCGTGGCTGATTCCGTTGCTGCGGGCATTGCTGCGCGCCCAGTCTGCGGAAGTCTCGCTGACTTCCACGCCGAGCACTTTTTTGAATTTTTCCGCCAGGCTCAGGGCGAACAGGCCGGAACCGCAGTAGGCGTCCACCAGGAATTCCTCGCCGTCCATGCTGGCCTGCCGGGCCACGTAGTCCGTGAACAGGGGCAGGATGAACGGATTGTTCTGGAAGAAATCTCCGGCCAGGAAGTGGAATTCCAGAGTGCCCACCTTTTCACAGGCCACGGCGTTGTTATTGGTGATGACGCCGCCTTCCGACGCCCGGAGCAGAATCGTCGCTCCGCGCTTGAAGCGGGCCACCGCCTGATAGACGCTCTTGCGGGCCATCGGCAGGACCTCGTTGATGCATTCCATCGCAATCGGACATTGCGGCACGTCCACTACTTCCCTTCTGGAGCCGGCTTTCAGAAAGCCGATGGCGGGTTTGCCGCCTTCTTTGGGCTTGTCGAAATGGGGCGTAATCTTGGAACGGTAATGGTATTCCCGCGGGGAGGCGATGGCCGGGTTTACGGGGAGTTCCAGCCCCGCCTGCAGACGGAGGAGGTCCGCCACCTGGCGCGTTTTCCAGAAAAGCTGGCGGCCGTAGGAGAAGTGCTGGTACTGGCAGCCGCCGCAGGTGCCGAACAGGCGGCACACCGGCTCCACGCGGTCCGGACTGGGCCGGAGCACTTCCACCAGGTCTGCGGAGGAATAATTCCTGTCGTTGCGCCAGACGCGGGCTTTTACCCGGTCCCCCGGCAGGGCAAACGGGACAAACACCACCCAGCCGTCTACGCGGCCGATGCCGTCGCCCGCGTTGGACAGGGCGTCAATGTCCAGTTCAAGCTCCTGGTGGTAGGAGAAGGGTTCGGGATGGAAGCCTTTGGGAATGGTGGCGGTCATGGTTCAGGGGGGTGGATTACGGGGTGGCGGGGGTAATCAGCTTGCCGTCCAGGTCGTACAGCAGGGTATCCGGCAGTTTGGGCGTGCGCAGTCCCGGGCGGAAATCGCCGGGGAGCACGGCCGGTCCGGAGATATCGCTTTCATCCTCTTTTTCCGGAAGAAGGCTGGTGGTGAGGGGAACAGGGGACGGCGGGGCAGGGCGGGCGGCTGCGGCCGTCTGTTCCGGCTGCATGACCGGGGCGGCGGCAGGTTCCTGAACGGCCGTTTCCTTGTTGGAGGCGCAGGAAGCGGCACAGACCAGCCCGGCAATCAGACAGGAGCGGATCAGGAGTCTTTTCATGGCGCGGATTCTTACAGCTTCATTCCCGCTTGGCAATCGAATTTCCGTTTCATTCCCTTTCTTCAGCGCGTGAAAGAAGGCCGTGCATGGAAAAACCTTCCGCAAGGGGGGATTTTTATATCCGGTCGCTCGTTTTTACCCGGGGATGGCGGAAATGGGGAATGCGGCGCGCCTGCCGGCGTTGCTGATGAATGCGCCGGAGCAGGATGAACGCCAGAAAGGCGGAGGCCAGCAGAAGCAGGGTAATGCTCCACCAGTCCCAGGTTACGGGAGCGTCGGGAACACCCACGCGTCCGATCATGGGGAGTTTCAAGGCAGGCCGCAGGATGTCGACTCCGGCGTTCAGCCCCATCAGGCTGATTTCCACGCCTTCCGCCAGTCCCAGACTGGCTCCGGCTATTCCCCAGAAGTTGATGCGCACTCCCTTGCCGGTCTCCGTGAGGTCCACGATTCCGCCGGCGGGATAGTCCTTCCCCACGGCGTGGGGGGGCAGTTCGACCGTCAGTTCGGGAATTTCCCGCATCAGGGCCGCAATGAAGGTATTGCTGTTGGGGCCGGGGATGATCCGGTAGGTGCCCGCATAAGGGTATTCCAGTGCCGCCCGGCGGATGGCGGGAATGGCTTTTTCCGCGGCTTTCCCGCGCAGTTCCTGAATCAGTGCGGGTTCGGCCCCGAACCATTTCCGGTCCGGAATGTCTGTGGCGATGGAGACGCTCGTTCCCGTGGAGGGGAGGCGGTAGCCCAGAACCTGGTAAACGGTGTAGGCATCGGCATTTCTCTCCTTGACGGCCATCCATGAATGAACGGCAAAATACTTGCGCCAGCCGAAAGTGCGCGCGGCATAGACCTGGACGACGGCTTCCGGCTCTTCCGAAGGCAGCGGAGCCAGGCGGCTGCTGCTGCGGTCCGCCGTTTTCCAGTCGTCTTCGGGATGAAAGTAGATGAGGGCTCCGCATGCCAGCAAAAACAGCATGAACAGCCAGAAGAGCACGCGCCATTTGCTCCAGGGCTTGGGGTGATGGGAATATGGGTTGGAATGGCGCATGGCGGCCTCGTGTATACCTTGGATGAAATGGAATGGCAATGACAATGCAAAGGGCCTTGACGCCGAGTCTTCATTCCGTGGGAATCCCGTTTTTCAAAAAATCCTTTCCGCGGATTTTGTCTTTCACCAGACGGGTCCCGGATTGGTCTTCAAAGGATAATCGGGAAGATTCCAGACGCAGGGGAGGGCCGTTAACGGAAAACCAGGCGGTACCACCAGCCCGGACTGCCGGAATAATAGGGATGCCAGCGGTGGCCGGGATGATACATGGTGCCTTTCCAGCCGTCCTGGACGCAGGCGTGTTCCGCGAGGATCAGTTTCCGGAGTTCCCTGGCCGTCCAACCGTCCGGGGCAGGGAGGTTTTTGAGATGAAGGCGCATGGGTTCCGGCGCGGAAAAGTAATAGGGCAGGTTGAATCGGGGGGCCAGCCCCAGCAGAAGGAGAATCCATATCCACAGGCGGAGGGAGGGATGGAGGGCATAAGTGCGCGCCAGAAAGGCCAGCAGGCAGCCCATGACCGGAACGCTGCCTTTGCAGAGCAGGTCGTTGACGTCTCCGTTGACGTACAGGAAAGGAAGAAGCAGTCCGGTTGCCAGCGTGCAGAGGAAGAGGGGATTCCGCCGGAAGTCGCGCCAGCAGAACAGCGCGTATGTGAGAAAGGAGGTGCCGATGAGCAGGAAATCTCCCCACCCGGTATAGAAAGGCCGCAGGCCCATCCGGGAGGACGGGGCGTTCACATGGCCGTAGTAGATCAGGAAGCAGATTCCCGGAATGGCGGCGGCAAGGACGGCAGGCACGCTCCAAACTGCCTGGCCGCTGCGTCCGGCCTTCCATTCCCTGATGCCCTCGCAGACTATCAGCGGCAGGCCGCCAACGGCTGCCAGGGGCGAATAAAAGGCCATGCAGGAGAACAGAGGCAGCAGCCAGCCGGGCAGCATTCGGCCTGCCGCAAGCCAGGTGAAGAAAAGAATGACGGGGATGGACGCGTTGGCGCTGCACATGATTTGTTCCGCGATTCCGAAGTAATGGAGCCGGAACAGGTCCAGCGAGAGCCAGCATTGCAGGTTCAGCAGGGAGCCGAACATGATCAGCAGAAGGGCGAAGACGGCGGAGCGGCGTCCGGAAAAGACGCAGATCCAGCACCAGGCCAGAAAGAATCCCCAGGCTCCCCACAGGGGAAGCAGGATGCGGGCGGCGTCCAGTCCGGCCAGTTTGCCCGCCAGAGCGGGGATGATCCAGAAACCGATGTTGTATATCAGTACGTCTCCGTCGGGAAAGACGACGGGCCACGGGGAGGAAACGAGTTCCTGAAGGCAGGCGTTCCTGACGATGTGGTCCGGGTGCTGGTTGACCCAGCCTCCCCATCCGGAGAAGATCATCACGACGATGAAGGCCGCCAGTACGCACAGGGATTGCCGCGTGAAAAGGGGGAAAGGCGCTTGTTCCGGCATGCCGTCCCGGTCTGGAGCGGAGGACCGCGCCCCTTTTATGATCCCCCACACGAGCAGCGCCGCCGCAGGGAGGGAGATGTACCAGTGCATCCATCCGGCCATGAACGCCAGCACGGGCAGCAGCAGCCACGCGCAGGTGTGCCGTTCCAGCAGAACCGTGTTGAAGGTTCCGTCCGGGCCGGAATGATCTATGGAAGATGGGGGCATGTCCTGACGGACCTTAATGGCGGAGGCGCGGAGAGGCAAGGGAGAAACTTGCGGCTTTTCCCCTGCCGCGAATGGGACGGTCCGGGTGGCAGGAATGGGGGGCCGCCGTCTTCGCTTTACCCGAAGAAGGCGACATTTCATGCTGGCGGCCTTATGAACAAGACAGAATTCATTCAGGAATTGCGGCAGGAACTGGGAGGCGAAACCACTTCCCGGGAGGCGGAACAGGTGCTTGACGCCGTGCTGAACACGATTGCGCGGTCCGTGCAGCGGAAGTCGCAGGTTAGAATTCCGCGGCTTCGGCACTTTCGGCATCAAGCGGCGCCAGGCCCGCGTGGTCCGGCATCCGGGCCATGGCGGCAAATTGTTCGTGCATGAATCAAGCACCATGAAATTCCGGCCTTCCGGCCGTTTATGGAAAAAGTAGGCAAAACCGCCGGGCCGCCCTCCCCATTTTGCCATTGACTTCCCGTTCCGGCGCAGAGTTAATGAGGATGACAGGGGCGGCCCGGATGGCCGGTCCGGAATAGAACCATCCATCTTTTTTGCGACCATGACGCCGGATTCCGTGCATTTGCTGACCCGTTCCTCCCAGATGAGCCTGTTCCGCGATGGAAAGGGAAGGGTGCGCCGCGCCTATTACGGCGCGCGCCTGCATGAGCCGGAAGACGCCTTTTCAGATTCCGCCTCCGCCCCTCTCCTGTGTACGACGCTGGCGGACTCCTGGACGGCCTGCCGAATGCGTCCGGGGAGTACGATCTCTGCATTACCCAGGCGGACGGTTCCCTCTCCCTGTGCCTGGAATGCGAGCGGCAGGAGGTTGTACGGCTGGACGAGGACCGGGAGGAAGCCGTCTTTTATCTGAAGGATCCGGCCTATCCGGTGAGAGTGGAGGTGCATGTGCGCGCCCACAGCGAATCCGGCGTGTTCATGCAGTGGACGGTCATCCGCAATGAAGGGGAGGAAGGCATCCGGATTCACCGGGCGGCTTCCGGCCATCTGAATTTGAAGGCGGAACGGTATTTTGTGACCAGTTTTCGCGGTACCTGGGGCGGAGAATCGCTAATGAGCGAGGAAGAGGTGGCGCGGGGCCATGAACTGGTGCTGGCTTCCGGTACCGGGACGCGCGCCGCGCAGGAGGAGCCCCGGCTTCATCATTTCCCTGGACGGTCCGGCCCCCGAGGATTCCGGGGAAGTGATCATGGGCGCGGTGGCGTGGCCCGGCAATTACCGGATATGGTTCCGGCACAGCCCGTACCATTATTTGTATGCGGGTGCGGGAATGGATGTGGCTCCCGCTCCGTATGTACTGGATGCCGGCGGCGTATTGGAGACGCCTCCCGTCATCCTGGCCTGGAGCGGAGAGGGCAAGGGAGAGGCTTCCCGCAGCATGCACCGCTGGGCGCGCCGCTACGGCCTGCGCGGCGGTGATGAGGAGCGGATGACGCTGCTGAATTCCTGGGAAGGCGTGTATTTCACATTTACCGAGGATGTGCTGCACGGCATGATGAAGCGTGCGGCGGACCTGGGGATAGAGCTTTTCGTGCTGGATGACGGATGGTTCGGCAACCGGTTCCCGCGCAATGACGCCCGTGCCGGGCTGGGGGACTGGCAGGAGAACCGGGCCAAGCTTCCCCACGGGATTGACGGATTGGCGGAAAAGGCGGAGGAACTGGGAATCCGCTTCGGCATCTGGGTGGAGCCGGAAATGGTAAATCCGCAATCGGAATTGTTCCTGAGCCATCCGGACTGGGTGATCGGGCTGCCTGGTCGGGAAAACAGGCTGGAACGTAGCCAGTACCTGCTGGATCTGAGCAATCCGGAAGTACGCGGCTACATTCTGGGCGTGATGCGTGAATTGCTGGGAAAACATCCGGGCATCGCCTACGTCAAATGGGACTGCAACCGCAAAATTTCCGATCCCGGTTCCGCATGGCTGGATGCGCGCCACCAGGGTAATCTGGCCATTGATTACGTGCGCGGCTATGAATCCGTTCTGGACGCGCTGGCGGAGGAATTTTCTCAAGTGGTGTTCCAGGCCTGCTCCTCCGGGGGCGGTCGCGCCGATTACGGCACCATGCGGCGGCATCATGAGTTCTGGACGTCCGACAATACGGATGCCTGTGAACGCGTGTTCATGCAGTGGAGCATCGGGCACCTGTTCCCGGCCATTTCCATGGGCGCCCACGTGACGGCTTCTCCCAACCATCAGACGGGCCGCGCCGTTCCGCTGAAATTCCGTTTTGACGCGGCCATGGCGGCCCGTCTGGGCTTCGAGCTCCAGCCCTGCGATATGACGGAGGAGGATGCGGCTTTTTCCAGACGTGCGCTTGCCGAATACAAGCGCATCCGTCCCGTGGTCCAGTTCGGTGACCTGTATCGGCTGTCCTCCCCGTATGAAAGCCGGATGGCTTCCCTGATGTACGTGCGGGAGGACCGCGCCGTCGTGTTTGCGTGGCTCATGGACAAGTGGCTTGCGGACGCTCCGCCACCCCTGCGGCTGAAGGGCCTGAAGCCCGGGACCAGGTACTTGCTGCGGGAATTAAACATGGATGGCAATGGCTCCCTGACGCATGTTCATGAACAGGTCCTGGGCGGAGATTTCCTGATGAATGCGGGCATCCGTATCAACTGGAAAAAGACGTTTCAGTCCGTCTGCCTGGAATGCATAGAGGGTATCATCTATCTTAACGAATAACGGGAGGGAATACTGTGGAAAACTAATTAGCCATCATCCATGATGAGTTGTCTTGAATTCGATGATACTAGGAATGATAAACGGTGTATAGTTAACCTTCTTTCCAAATATATAAAAATATCATAGCAAGAAGGAAATGAAAGCGGAAACCAAAATCATGTATCAGCGCCTCGAAGCGCTCCAACTAGCCGAAGAGCTCGGCAACGTCAGCCGCGTCTGCCGGGAGGGGGGGGAATCTCACCCACTCAGTTCTATGAATACCGTAAACGGTTCAGAGAACAAGGCTTTGAAGGATTGAGAGACCTGCCACCCATTCATAAAACACACCCTCAAACCACACCGCCCGAAGTAGAACAGCGCATCCTGGAACTGGTTGCCCAACACCCGCAAAAAGGATGCGGCCACATTGAGCAGCTCTTGAAACTGGAAGGCAAAAACTGCTCCAAGCCTACTATTCAAAAAATCATGGAGCGCCATGGATTGGGGAGCCGTTACCAACGGCTTCTCAAGCTGGAAAAAGAGCACCTTACCCAAGGCAAACAACTCAGCCAAGAGCAGATTAAATCCATTGAAAAAGCCAACCCCTGCTTCAAGGAAAGGCATGTGGAAAGTAAGGCTCCCGGCTACCTTCTCTCTCAGGACACCCTTTATGCGGGCAAACTCAAGGAAGTAGGGAAAGTTTACATGCAGACGGTTGTAGACACCTATGGTTCCTTTGCCTTTGGCTACCTGCACACGGGCAAACTGCCCGACCATGCAGCTCTTATCCTTCATAATGACGTAGTGCCCTTCTATCAGAAGCACGGATTGAAGATAGAAGCCATCCTGACGGACAATGGGAGGGAATACTGCGGCAGACTCACCCATCACCATTACGAAATCTATCTGGAGCTAAATGGAATTGAGCATCGTAAAACCCGCATCGCCACGCCTCAAACTAATGGCTTTGCGGAACGCTTCAACAGAACAGTCAAGGAAGAGTTCTTCGACATAGCCTTGAGACAGAAACTCTATACTAGCGTGGAAGAACTCCAGAAAGATCTCAACGAATGGCTCAAGCACTACAACTACGAGCGTCCACATCAGGGATACCGTAACATGGGAAGACGTCCGATAGAGACGATCGAAGCCTTCAAAAAATCACAACAATCTATACTTGAAGAAGGTTAACTATACAATAGTACACCGCCTATTTGACAGACGGTGCACACGTTCCAACACTGGGTTATTGATTATTGTTTTTTCTTTTGATCAGGGAGCAGGTTGTCATCCAATCTGGATGATGCCTTTTTTGATCAGCTTTTCCGTTTCCCGTTTTATTTCCTTTTGATGTTTTTTCATGTATGCCTGATACGCTTCTTCTATATCAAAACGGATTGTCATAACTCGCTCGCCTTGTTCATTTTCTAAGTAAAAAAATGAATACCGATGGCCGTCCATAATATCATTCTCTTCGCCCTTTCCTTTTTATGCGATAGTCGGGATAATGTTTTTCCACATATTCTCGTTGTTTTTCTTTAAGCTTGTCCAAATCTTTCTCATTGAAAATAATAGGATTTGTAATGGTTGGTATATCCTTATTTTCTTCCTGGATTTTAGAGGAAGCCTCTTGTTGTTGCATGTCTGGTTGATTGGCTTTTTCTTCTTGTGCCACAACCGAGCTGACTAACCCCAGCATACAAGAGGCCAAGATAGTAGTAATATTTGATATAGATTTCATAGTTTTATCTCTGTTATTGATTATTGATGATTTTTACAATCTTTTTCCAATTCTTTATCTAATTGTCTTTCAATTTGCTTTTTTCCTTCCACTACAGCACCGGGAAGATCTTTGGGCTGGAAGTAGTCCACTCCGTTTCGCGTTACCCTAGTCTTATGACCGAGCCGCCACACTCCAACCTGTTTTTGATGAATAAATCGATAAAGATAAAAGATATGTACATTCCGGAGTGCCTTATCAGTTCTCATCGCTTCAGATAATTTGAGTATTCCGCCAGCCTTATCAATCGCGAGTTTAATTGTGTGTTGTAACACTTTTGCAGCAATTCCATCTAATGATTTCCCCACGAGTTCCAATTTTGCAGAGGAAGCACCGTTAGGGGTCATGTAAGTAAAATATTTTACCTCATAGTCACAAATTTTTGCCTGTGCAGGCGAGAAGCTGAACAAGCAAACGACTGCTACTATAATAGGCAGTATTGCTATCACTGATTTCTTTCTCATGTCAATTTCTTTTTGGTGTTGGAGTCCATTCCGACGTCGTTTTTCGTCAGATTGGAAATTTTTCTGATAAACTCTTTTCCCTCTTGGCTTAACTTTCCGTCATTCCAGATGTTCAACAATTTTTGGTAGGCTTCTATGTAGCGTTCCCTCGTCTTGTCCCTCCCCTCCAGTGCAACAATCGCATTCTGCAACATCCTGGCGGAGTACTTTTTCATTTTGGGAGTCCATTTGGCGTGTCCCCCTTTTTGAGTCCAGATGGACAGATGGTTTCCTGTGAATCCTGCTTTATATTCGGTGATGCTTTTGATTTCAGGGCAATCGGCAACAAGCCTGTTCCAAACTAGGCGGTTGAAGAGTTCTTCTGCGTGAGGTGTGCAATCGGGACCGAGCACGCATGAGTAAAGTTCGTATGGATCAACCCTGTTTTCCCGGATGTTTAGCACTTTACTCGCCACATGCCAAATAAGGTTGTGTTCATTGGGCATAGCTTGAGTTAACTCTTTAAGGCAGGTGAGTTTCTTTTGATCATCTGCGTTTTTACTCTTAATCTTCAAATAATGGAGCCATGCCGGATAATTAAAAGGATTGGCTTTACATGCCTCTTGCAATAACAACTCTATATGTGCTGATTTTTGCGTGCATAGGGAGAGGTAGTACATCAGAGTCGATTTTTCCGCATTGGGATGGTGAATAAAGGCATCATAAGTGGGAACAAATTGGATGGAGCCTTTCCATGGAATCTGGGCTCCCCCGTTGGCCCAGTTCAGCCGCCGATATTATTGCCGATTTGCCAGTGTCCATTGGGATGCTTCCAAACGAAGGCGCAGTGACCGGGTTGGCCTATTGGATAGGCTGGGACACCTTTGGACCGTAAAAATCCTGCAGCTCCTTTAGATACGGCGCCGCATACCCCTCCATATTCCGTATAGAGTTTCAGGGTGATGGGTTTGTTATCATAAAAAGCTCCTCCGGCATGTACGCTGATGCCCTTATGATTTTCAAGCGGTAAGGGATAAATCTGGTGAATTTATCTCCTGCCTGTGCAGATTTGATTTTTTTTCCTTCAATGAACTGTTGTGCCCATGTTAGATCTTCAATACTTTCTCTGCCCTGAAGTACAATAGCCCACTCCCAAGGCTGAAGAGTATCTGCATGAGGGTAGCATCTGCCGTGATGATGGGAATCCTGGTAAAAGTTAAACTTGGCAATGCATTCCTCAATAGTGAAAGTATTGGCAGCTAGTCCGGCTCCCAGTGCCATGCTGATTTCGACAGGGGTGAGTTTTTTATCTTTTACTTTCCAAATTTGATAAAATACGCTGAGAACGTTTCGATTGGCATAGCCGGAATGGGCAAGCATCTTGAAAATTTCAGGATGCCGGGAAAGCCATGCCGTGAACTCTTTATCACGCAGTTCACTTTGAGTATATGGTTTTTCACCCCGGCATTATTAAAAATTGGCTTAAATAGCATAGCTGTGCCACTTGGGAGGATTGGACCATTTCATGTATTTTCTCAATGGTCAGGGGGCCGAAATCAAGCCGGCTGCGCAAGATATTTCGAGTCTCGTCGGAGATGGCAGAAGAGCGTCCGACTGCAAGTAGGTTCTGAATGTTGTATTCAGAAGGATTGGCACGGACAGAGGTAAAACCTGCCAATGCAACCATACAAAAGATAGCGCTCGTAAAATGAGATTCATAGGTGAGACAAATTAAATGGGGTAGAGGGAAGATTTGTCTTCTTGAAAGAGGCAATCTAACATTTTTTTGCTTTGCGTCAACAAAAAATCCAATATTTCCTATGAACGATGATTCGAGGATTTACATAAATATTTATTTTAGAATGATATATGGCTTAATTTTTTTGTGAGAACTGGATTGATGTTCGCTTCCTTTGAAAGAAAAAAGATTCTTTCTATTTATTTCGTGAATTTGTTAGACGTATTTATGAAGAGTCATAATGTTATAACAATAAAAAGGTATCTCAATTTTACCTCCGTAGTGATTGATGATGGTGATTTCCAAATCGTGCTGCATTTGGGGCTCGTTGTTCAAATCAGTTCATAAGTTTTATGAACAAAAGCATGGGATGGTTTTTCAATTCTGAAATTTAGAAATAAGTTCCCATTTTTTAGCGCATCCAATAACGTTTTTAAAAAACGTTGGAGGAATTAGTGTATTCTTGCGAATGTATAAAATTATTTTCCCGTAGCGATTCGGAGAGAAAAATTCTCAAGCAAAGTTCCTTTCAAATATCACTTGTATATTGTGCACATGAAGTTGAGCGAATTCCGTCTTTGCCTTCTTCATCTTTATTTAGGCATGTGTGAGTTTGGCGACGGGTTATACGCCAACCACACCGCCGATGGTTTGGATGATGACCTTCGCGATGATAGTCATCAGGATGAGGGCCACGGGGTAGGCGGTAGCGTAGCTGACCACAGGGGCCTGGGAATCCGTCTTGCTGGCGATGGCGCCCAGGGCCGGGGTGGAGGTCATGCCGCCGCAGATGCCGCCCAGGCATTCCAGAATGTTCATCTTGAAGACTTTCATGCCGACAAAGTAGCCGGAGAACATGCCCGCGCAGGTGACGATGATGCCCATCACAAAGACGGCCGCGCCGTGGGTGGCCACCGTGTCCACCAGGTCCGCGCCGCCCTTGATGCCCGCGTCTGCCAGGAAGAAGACCAGGCCGAGGTCTTGAAGAAGCAGGCGTGTGGGACGCGGGATGTACCCCACAATGGGCCCCAGGCGGCCGAAGTGGCCGAGGAGCAGGGCGACGATCAGCGGACCGCCGGCAATTCCCAGCGAAATGCCCATTCCGTTGCCCAGGCTGAAGTTGACCAGCCCCAGAATGATGCCGAGGGACAGGCCGAATCCCAGGGAAAGGAGGTCCGTCTGGTTCATGTCCTGGCTGCGGTGGCCGATTTTTTCCCCGTATTTGGTGAGGTTTTCCGGCGAACCGACGACGGTCAGCACGTCGTTTCGTTCCAGTGTCGTGTCGCCCGTGGGGACAAAGGTGAACCCCAGCCGGGAAATGCGGGAGATGATGACGCCGTCCGTGCGGAGGGTTTTCAGGTCGCGGAGCTTGCGTCCGGCATAGTCCTTGTTGGTCAGGATCAGTTTGCGGCGTTCCTTCTGGGAGTCCATGGGGTAGGGGTTTTCACAGGCTTCCCCCAGGAACGCGATGTCGTGCGGCATGGTATCGCTGTTGCCTACGATGAGGACTTCCGTCCCTTCCCGGAAGGTGTCTTCCGGCGTCAGGGGCATCAGCCTGCCGTCGCGCACCACGCGGGTCACCATGCAGTGCAGGCCGTCCAGCAGCTTGCAGTCCGCAATGTTTTGGCCGAGCAGGTTGGGCTGGTTGACGCGCACCAGGCGGGAAATGATGCTGGCTTCTTGCTTGGCGTGCATGGCCCTGGCCTCCTTGTGCAGGTCAAAGTGCAGCAGGCGCGGCAGGAGCTGAACGAACAGAACCACGCCTACGACCCCGAACGGATAGGCGATGCCGTAGCCAATGCTGACGCCGCTGCCGGAAGCCCCGGGCAGGCTTTCCGTGGCGGCCGCAAGCGCCGGAGTGCTGGTGCAGGCCCCCGCAAAGATGCCGGAGGAAATAC
>VOFH01003289.1_pt1 | contig 46118 bp, 99 predicted proteins | sample 5384091 | NCBI WGS metagenome assembly VOFH01 (sample SAMN12384727, study PRJNA508395) | human gut metagenome | isolation source: healthy gut G | host: Homo sapiens
ATTACGTATTGCTCCGCGATGCCGAAGCACGGTCATGGGGGCATCACCTATTTGATGCGCTGAGCTGTGGGGGCATCGGTCGCTATCGGTCGTTATCGGTCGCTATCGGTCGCTATCGGTCGCTATCGGTCGCTATCGGTCGCTAGCAGCCGTTCAGTGTTCTTGCTGTGTACCTTTCGCGATCGAGTGCTTCGGTTACCGGTTCTTCCCGGTATCCGGCGGAGCACCCGTGGTATTCTTTCGATTATGGGCGAGGTCATCATTGGGTACATATAGGTACTTTCAGCGAGAGCTTCAACGTGGCGGTTCTGGTGTGGCCGCTGCTGTCGCTGTTGCTGAGCGTGCCCGTGCTGGTGGCGCTGTACCGGCGCGACGGATGGCTGCCGCTGACCACCGTGTTCGCCGTGTACGCGAGCATTCTCTATGCGGCCGGTCTGGTGTGCTTCACCCTGTACCCGCTGCCCACGGGCGACGCGGGCCCGGGCATCACCTACGGCGTTCCGCCTATCTTGGATCCGCTCAACTTCGTCCGCGACATCGCCGAAGGCGGCGTTCGCGCGGTATTCCAGCTGCTGTTCAACATCGTGCTGTTCGTGCCGCTCGGCTTCATTGCGCGAACTCTTCTGAAGCTGAAGCTGCCGCTTATGTTGGCGCTGTCCTTCGCCGCGACCTGCCTTATAGAAACAGCGCAGTTCACGGGGCTGTCCGGAGCGTATCCCTTCGCGTACCGAACGTTCGATGGACGACCTCATCTGCAACACGCTCGGCAGCCTGATCGGCTGGGGCTTGGCCCATTTGGCCGTGAGACTGACTCCAGCGCGAGGCCGAGGTGCAGCCGCCGGCTACCCACAACCCGGCTTCGTCCGACGCGCGGTGGCGCTGTGGACCGACGTCATGATCATCGATCTGTGGGGCGCGGTGGTGCCGCGTCTGATGGTGGCGCTGGTTTGAGGCTGATGACGGGCGACGCCTTCGACGAAGCTCTTCTGGCCTTGGTTAATGGCGAGATGTGGATAGCCTGCTACCTCGTTGCGTTCGCGGTGGTGGAATTGGTTGTCCCCTGGATGCGCGATGGCAGCACGCCGGCGGGTCTGTTCTATCGCATGTCGTGCGAGACGCGAAAGAGGGCCGGCGCGGCGCGGGTCGTCTTTTACGCGGAACGGGCGGTCGTGCTGTTGCTCGTGGTGGCGCATCCGCTGTGCGCGGGGCTGCCCCTGGCCGTGTTCTACTTCTTGCTCGCGAGATGCCCTCCTACGACCGCGTTCCCAAGGGGTGGGCCGAGAGGGTCGGCGATGGGGAAGAGGCGTCAGAGATACCGGAAGCCTCTCGGGCGTAACGCGGACGCCCTCCCGGCAAGGGCGCCCGCAATGGCTAGACGTGTTTACCGATTCTGCTTCTTTGACGCAGCCCGTCTGTTCCGCTTCCGCCGCCGCTATTGCGGGCGGTGCAGTAGGTCGTAGTCGCTTGCTGCGGGAGGGGAGGGCGGCGGCGCGCACGGCTTCTCGGCATACGCCCATGAACGCGTCGGCCGCCTCGCAGAAGCACGCACGGGCGAACTCGCCGGTGCCGCTGGGCGCACTTGAGGCCGTCGGCGTAGAGTGTCCACGATCGGCTCGCGTTCGTCGCCTTCGCAAACTAGCTGGAGCACGTGCGGCTTGCCGTCGTCGGACAGCTCGGCTTCCAAGCGTTCCCGCGCTGTAGCGTAGCGCATGGCAGAAATGTGCCCGTGGGGCCCAGGTGCAGCCTGACGATTAAGGGAATTCGCGCGAATGGCAGAAATGACTCCTTCATAGCCCGTGGGCCTGTGCGAGGAGGACTTGATAAAATGCGCCAGCGCGCTGCTGACGAAAATTCTAGCAGCAGAAGGGCCGCTAAACGCGCGGCAGGGAACGCCTAGACGGCGAAGTTGATGGGGGGTGAGGCCCGCATCCTAGAAGGCGCGAATCGCATGAGCACAGAGACGTCTGTGGGCGGCCAGCCGCTGCCAACGGATTGTACCACCTGAGGACCTCGCACTTCATCGATGTTGGCGGGACGCGGAGCTCCCGCGTCACGGCACGGCCCGCGCGGCCGGTGTGGTCGAGTCCATCCGCGGGATCTGGGTTGTCGGACCCATGGTGCCCAGCGACGGCCCCGCGACGGCGACCGAGCCCAAGTTGCCTACCCCGATTCGCGCGGGGGCGCGCTGGCCCTGAGCCTTTTTTTCAGCAGCGACGGCCAGACCGCTCAGCCTGCCGGACGAAAATCGCGCGCGGTTCACGTGGAAGGGGTCCTCACCCGGCGCGGGCAGCCAGGCGCCCAGCGCCGAGAAGGGGCCAAAGGTCCGCAGCGGCGTTCCCCATGGCGGCTAGGGAAGGCCGGTGGGAAGGGCCGCGGACATTGCCCTCGTAGGCCACCATCGCCTTGACTCCACTGGCAGCGCGACCACGCAAGCGCAGGCTGAGGAAGGTGCAAGGCCTCCACGGATCGAAAGAATCGGCGGCGGCTATCCCCGGCGAGCGCATCAGGCACGCCATCACCGCCGTCGCTCACGGACGACCCGCGCGGCAGGAGGCGGTTAGGATTGCCGCGCCCGGCACGCGGGCGCCGCAGGCGAGCGCGTCGTCGAGCAGGTAGATGCGACGTGTAGCGGCAAAAACCTCGGTGGTTGCGCGTCTTCCCTCTGGCCGCGCATCTCGTTCTGCCGGGGTTCCGCGTTGGCCTCCAGCGCCTGCCCCATGGCCTCGGCGAGTGGCTGGCCGCTGCGGCCGCCGCGTCCTCGAAGCAAGAAGCGATCGAGGCCACCGCGGCCGAATTGGCTGGTCGCGAGGAAGAAGCGGTTGACGAATTGGTATACTCGTTTTCCGCAAGGCGGATCGAAAGGAAGGCTATCGAGCGCATGGCGGGTGGTCGCGGCGGCTTGATTGCTGCGGAGCCGCGCGACCGATGCGACAGGGGAAAACATATGGTTCTTGGTAACAAGTTGGGCATAAGCAGCGATGGAATTGGCGCGAGGAAGAGCGGCTGACGAAGGGGTGCGGGCCCTCGAGCTTTTCGAGCGCGGCCTGCTTGACGAGCTGGGAAGCGGGAACGTTTGCCGCCTTGCCGAGATTCATGCCTATCTTTTCCAGGACATTTACGACTTTGCCGGGCGCATGCGTCGGGAGAATATCTCCAAGGGCGGCTTTCGCTTTGCACCCTCGCTTTATCTGGAGGAGGCGCTTGCCGCCATCGATCGTATGCCGCAGGCGACGTTCTGACGAGGTGGTCGAAGTACGTCGAAATGAACGTCGCCCACCCTTTCCGCGAGGGCAATGGGCGCAGCATGAGAATCTGGCTCGATCAGATGTTGAAGCGCTCGTGCGGCACTGTGGTCGATTGGAGCCTTGTCGACGGGGAGGACTATTTGCTCGCCATGGAGCGAAGCCCCGTGAAGGATGTGGAGATCAAAGCACTTCTCAGGAGGCCCTTACCGATCAGGTGAATGATCGGCGGGTGTACATGAAGGGCATCGACGCCAGCTATCGCTACGAGGGCTACAGCACGTATTCCATGGAAGATCTCTCGTAAGATTCTCCATCGCGATTATCCGTATAGGCGTGTTTCGGGCAACGCCTCGCACTCAAGGCGCTCAAGGACGCTAAAACAAATCAAGGACGCTAAAAGAGATCAAGATTGCTAAAAGAGATCAAGGATGCTACGATCTTACTGTTGCGGCGGGCAGATGGCAGGAGGTTTCCGTGGCAGACAAGATTGCGAAGGTGCAGCAGGAGACCTTCAACCCATTTACGCCGGAATTCGGAAAAGTGCCCGCTTATTTCGCTGGTCGCGAACAGGTGCTCTCAGATATCTTGAGTACCTTCGAAGAGCAGACGATGAATCTGCGCTCTGTTCGTTGGCCCACGTGGGTGCGGCAAAACGGCGCTTCTCACGTATCTTGGCAACGAGGCGTCTCGGCTCGGATGGGTGGTGGCCAACGTTTCGGGCCACCCGGGCATGCTCGAAGATATTGTCCAGCGCACCGAGGAGTCGGCCTCGCATCTCATCGCGGCCCGTCCGAGAAACGCCTCACGGGCGTGAGCATCGCGGGTATAGGAGGAGCAACTTGGAGTGCAAAAGACGATTCGGATGCGAATTGGCGTACCCGCATGAATGGTCTTCTGGATCGTTTAAGCGAAGTGGATGCCGGTCTGCTGATAACTGTTGACGAAGTGGACGTGTCTCTCGATGAGATGAGCCACCTGGTTTCAACCTACCAGCATTTCGTACGCGAGAATCGCAAGGTCGCTCTTGTCATGGCGGGGCTTCCCTTTCATATAAGCTCGCTTCTGAGCGGAAAGAGCACGTCGTTTTTGCGCCGGGCTCAGTAGTTCGAGTTGGGCCCGTTGGCCCCCTATGCAGTTGAGGAGGCTTTCCGTCTGACCGTGGAAGAGGGCGGTAAGGCTCATCAACGAAGAGGCCTTTGGGCGAAGCCGTTGAAGCTATCGACGGATTTCCTTTATGCTGCAGCTTCTGGGCTACCGGGCGGCGAATGCATCCCGATGACGCCTTCCTGAGTGTTGACGATGTCCGCGCTGGTGCGCAGAGGGCTCAGCGCGAGTTAGAGGATCGCATCTTCGATGTCACCTACGCGGAACTCTCCCGAGCGGACAGGGCATTTCTTGCGGCAATGGCTCAAGATGGAAAGTCACCAGCCGCGCCGACCTGATGGATCGGCTTGGCAAGCCTTCGGGACATATTTCCACCTACAAGAAGCGGCTCGTGCAAAGCGGCGTTATTGGCGAAACTCTCGATGGCGACTTCTGCACTTCGCATTGCCCGGCTTCAAGGAGAGTATGTCGAGCGGCGACAGGGGTAGTCGGTGCTTTTTAGTGGCGCGGCCCTTAAGTTTTGATCGTTAGCAATTTCCTACGTAGACGTGCTTCAAATAGCGCCTCGCTACGTTGGCCAGGTGGTGCATACGGTTTCGGGTGGGGTGGCGGGGCGGTCGGTAAGGCGGTGGCAGGGGAAGAAGCGGGTCAGGTGGTAGGGGATCGACGGATCCAGGGAGGCGAGCCATTGGGCGGCCTCGGCGATTTCCCTGATCGCTGTCGTTCAGGCCGGGGATGACGAGCGTCGTCACTTCCAGGTGGCAAGTGGGTGTGGCGGCCAGCGCTTCTGGTGTGCTTCACCGTGACCAAGTCGCCGCCGACAAGGTCGTAGAAGCTCTGGGTGAAGCCCTTCAGGTCGATATTGGCGGCGTCGATGAGCGGCGCCACCTCATGTAGCGGACCGTCGTTCACGTAGCCGTTGGATACCAGCACGTTGGCCAGGCCACGCTCGTGGGCGAGGCGCGCGGTGCCACGGACGAACTCGAGGCCCACGAGCGGCTCGTTGTAGGTGAAGGCGAGCCCGATGTTGCCTCGGTCACAAGCGATGCGGCCGCATCCACCAACTCGGCCGGTGCGATTTCGCGCCAGGGCACGTCGCGCTCGCCGGCGCAGGCGATGGAGGCGTTCTGGCAGAACGGGCAGCGCAGGTTGCAGCCGTAGGAACCTACCGAGAGAACCTTGCTTCCAGGGCGAAAGCGGGCCAGCGGCTTCTTCTCGATGGGATCGAGCGCCAGCGATGTGATGTGCCCGTAGTTGGCATCCATCACCTGTCCGCCCTCGGCGACACGCGCACGGCAGAGCCCCGTCTGCCCCTCGGCCAGCGCGCAGGCGTGCGGGCAGATCGGGCACACAGCGCGATCTGCGCCAAGGTTGTGGGGCTCTTCCCTGAAAAATCCTGCGCTGCGACTCTGCCTTCGGTATCTTCCACGGCGCCTCTTTTCTCGTCTGCTTCGGCTGTCTCGTTGCCATAGTAGCGCAAGGGCGGTCCGCTGGCTTTGGCGGCTCGCATGCGCCGCCAATCCGATACCGACGTCCCCGATTTCCCGCGGCGTGGGGGCGCAGAAGTTTGCCCGCAACCAAGCCAGCTCGCGATCTCTGCCGCGCCATTGCCAAGGGAGATCGGGCGCGCGGGCCGGACGGGGCGTACCGTCGCATTCCATTACTGCTAAAATCATCAATGCTGGCTGGCCATATTGCGTAGAAAAGAGGGGAAACCATGGATCGTTTGAAGGACAAAGTCGCCATCGTCACCGGTTCCACCAGCGGCATCGGCACGGGCATCGCGAAGATGTTCGGGGCCGAGGGCGCGCGTGGTGGTCTGCGGCCGCAATGAGGGCGCGGCGCGGCCGTCGTGGACGCCATATCGCCGAGGCGGGCGGCACCGCCTGGTTCCACAAGCTGGACATTACCCAGCCTGAAACGGTGGACGCCCTGTTCGCCGACACTAAGGAGCACTGGGGCTCCATCGACGTGCTGGTGAACAACGCCGCTGGCATGGCGCTGAAGGACGGCCGCGTGGACGAGATCTCCCTGGAGGACTGGGACGCCGTGTTCGCGAGCGACGTGCGCTCCACGTTCTACTGCACCAAGACCGTGCTGCCCTTCATGCAGGAGCAGGGCGCGGGTTCCATCATCAACATCGGCTCCATGGCCTCTTGCGGCGGCGAGTGACTTGGGCTCGACGGCCTACGCCTGCGCCAAGGCCGGCGTCGACATGCTGACCCAGTACACGGCGCTGCAGTACGGCAAACAGAACATCCGCTGCAACTGCGTGCGTCCCGGCCTCATCGTCACGCCGCAGAATGAGGCGAAGGTGCCCCAGGCGCTGAAGGACATCTTCCTGGACAACATCGAGGTGGCCCGCTACGGCACGCCCGAGGACATCGCCGCCATGTGCGTCTATCTGGCGTCCGACGAGAGTTCGTACTTCACCGGCCAGGTGGTGACGGTGGATGGCGGCCTGAACTCCCACGTCTCCACCGTGGCCCAGTTCCGCGCCATGGCCTCCCGCACCTGGTAGCAGAGCGAGCGAGCGGCAGCAGAGCAGCTGAGCGCATCCGGCGCCCGACGGCCTCGCACCATATGCGGGGCCGTTTTTCATGCGCCGAAGGGCGACTTTCTGCCGAACGCGGGTTTTGCATTGATGGGTGTTTTGGTCGGTCGATAGAATGCGGCCCGTGTCTTTTCACCCGCGACGATCGAAGGAGCCGAGTTTTCCCATGCAGCAGCGCGATAAGTTAAAGCCGATCCTTTTCAGCATCATCAAGCATTCCAGCAAAGAGGAGCTGAAGGAGCAGATTCTGGGCGACATCGTGGCGGGCATCGTGGTGGCGGTGGTGGCGCTGCCGCTGTCCATCGCGCTGGCATCGCCTCGGGAGTGTCGCCGGAACAGGGCCTCTACACCGCCATTGTCGCTGGGTTCCTCATCGCGTTCCTCGGCGGCAGCCGGTGCAGATCTCGGGCCCCACGGCGGCCTTCGCCACCATCGTGGCCGGCATCGTGGCCACCGATGGTATTGAAGGCCTCGTCGCCGCCACCATCATCGCGGGCATCCTGCTCATCTTCATGGGCCTGTTCAAGCTGGGCGCCCTTATCCGCTTCGTGCCCTTCACTATCACGACTGGGTTCACGGCGGGTATCGCCGTCACTCTGACCATCGGCCAGCTGAAGGAGCTTCTTCGGCCTCACCTACCCGCCCGGCACCGTTACGGTGGAGACGACGGAGAAGCTGGCCGCTCTCGCGGGCAACTTGTCCACGGTGAACGGGCAGGCGTGCCTGGTGGGCGTCGTTTGCCTAGCGGTGCTGTTCCTCTGGCCGCGTGTGACCGAGCGCGTGCCCAGCCTCGCTCATGGCTTTGCTCGCGGGTATCGCGCTGGTAAGCGGCCTGGGCCTTGAGGCGTCAGCACCATCGGCGACCTCTACGTCATCGACAGCGCCCTGCCCGCCTTCCGTATGCCCGACTTACCCTGGAGCTGTTCCGCGACCAGTTTGCCAACGGCGTCACCATCGCCATTCTGGCCGCCATCGAGTCGCTGCTGTCCTGCGTGGTGGCCGACTCCATGATCAGCGGTCACCATCGCGCGAATATGGAAACTGGTGGCCCAGGGCGTCGGCAACATCGCCCTCGGTGCTCTTCGGCGGTATTCCCGCCACCGGCGCCATCGCGCGCACCGCCGCCAACGTGAAGGCCGGCGGCCGCACGCCCATCGCCGGCATGGTGCACGCGCTCGTGCTCATCGCCGTGCTCGCGTTCCTCATGCCCTATGCGGCGCTCATTCCCATGCCCACCATCGCCGCCATTCTGCTGTACGTCGCCTAGCATGTCGGGCTGGCGCAACTTCGCGCACCTGTGCCGCACGCGTCGAAGGGGCTGTGGCCACGCTCGTGCTCACCTTCGCGCTGACCATCGTGTTCGATCTGGTGGTGGCCATCGGCGTGGGCATGCCTCATACCGTGGTGCTGTTCATGAAGATGGTGAGCGAGGAGACCGAGGTCAAAGGGGTGGGAAGTAATACTACTGCGACGAGAACTCCGAGGTCACACGCATTTGCGAGCTGCCGAAGAGTGTGCGCGTGTGACGAGATCAACGGGCCGATGTTCTTCGGCGACCGAGCGCATCGCCGACATCTCGGTGAAGGACTTCACGCGTTACCTGATCATCCGCATGCGGGCGTGCCCTCGCTGGACGCGACGGGCATGAACGCGCTGGAGAACCTCTACGACTACTGCAGCGCGAACGGGGTGAGCCTCATCTTCTCCCACGTGAACGAGCAGCCGATGAAGACCATGCGCCGCCGGTTTCGTCGGATTTGGTGGGGAGGAGCACTTCGAAGCTGCATTGACGACGCTATCGCCCATGCCCGCGAGTTGCTGGCGGCGGATGGGAAGACGCTGAAAAACCTGATGAAAATCCTCGCGGCTGACCTCCGCAGGGAGTGACATGGTTTAGCATGAGCGCACATATTTTCTAGCGGCTCCAAGAGAGAGGCTTCCCATGAAGTTCATCGTCACCGAAGATTACGAGGCCATGTCGCGCACTGCCGCGCGCGTGATAAGCGGCTGATGTTTCCTCGCACCCCGGATTGCTGGGTCTGGCCACCGGCTCGACCCCTATCGGCCTGTACCGCTGCCTGGCTTGAGTGACTACGAGGCCGGCGCGCTGTCCTTCAAGGACGTGACTAGCTTCAACTTGGATGAGTACCGCGGCCCTTGATCCGCAAAGCACGACCAGAGCTACCGTTACTTCATGGAGCACAACCTGTTCTCCCATGTCGATATCGATCCGGCTCGCACCCATGTGCCGGACGGCGCCTGCCCCGACGCCGCTGCCGCGTGTGCTGCTTACGAGCAGAGCATCGCCGAGGCCGGCGGTTTGGGCCTGCAGCTTCTGGGCCTGGGCCACAACGGCCACATCGGCTTCAACGAGCCCGCGCCTGAGTTCCCCAAGGAACGCACTGCGTCGAGCTGACGGAGCGCACCATCAACGCCAACTCCCGCCTGTTCGATTCCATTGACGACGTGCCCCCTGGCGAGGCCTACACCATGGGCATCGGCACCATCATGGCGGCAGCGAGATCCTCGTGGTCGCCAACGGCTCCGACAAGGCCGATATCGTGAAGAAGGCGCCTTCGGCCCGGTCACTCCCGGAAGTGTGGCCCGCCCATCCTGCAGTTCCATCCGAACGTCACCGTTGTGGTGGATAAGGGCGAGGCCGGCGCCTCTGCCAGTAGTGCCGGATCCAGCTCGGCTGATCGGATCGCCCCGCTCTTTGCATCGCTGCTGTTTTGTCGCGCAAGATGCGGGCGGTTGGCTTACTGCGTAGCGCAGCGCGTCGGGCCCTCTCTGCGCGGCAAGGCGATCGCAGCAGATTGGATGGTCGCGGCTGGCGGGGCCTTGTTGTTCCCCTAGATAGCTCATTCGGGTGATGCGGCGGCCGAGCGCGGGCCGCTAAGATATCCTCTACGCTGGTGCACGCTGTGTCTTTTGGGACAGCGAGCTATCGAAATGACGGCCCATCGGGTCGGTGGATGAAACGGGAGATACAATGACGATCAAGCGCTATCTGTATGCGGGTTTGGGGCTGCTGTTCTGGGACTAGCATAGGTGTCATCATTCATTATCCCCACAACGCCGTTTCTGCTGCTGACCTCGTTTTCTTCCTGCGCAGCTCCGAGCGTCTGAACACGTGGTTCGAGGAACCCGCATGTACAAGCGCTTCATTGCCAACTTCATGGAAACGCGCTCGCTCACACTGCGGGCCCAAAATCCTGTGCGCTGCTCCCGGCGTGACCGCCATGCCGATGCTCGCGCTGAGTGGTGCCGCAGTGGTGGCTGAAGGCCATCCTCATCGGACTGACCGTGTTCGAGATCTGGTACTTCATCGCCCGCATCGAAACGGTCTCGGTGGAAGAGGCCCGCGCCCGCGGCAAGGCCCGCGTCGCCGAGGCGAAGCGCGACCAGACTGTCCCGGCCGCTCCCTGCCGCCGAGGGTCTCGCCCTGGCGACCGAGGAGGGGCCTCATGAGGGATCGCGTTTGTGATGGACGATCTGAGCGCATTCCAACGGCATCGTAAGGTGACGGCGGCGCGCTACGCCCTGGACTGGGCGAGCCGTTGCCGTCTAATCCAACGCTCCTTGTCGCAGTGTCTACAGGTCGGTGGCAACAAGGCGGCCTGGGCTGCGGCTCCAACCCAATCGCCTAGATGGCCCACACAGACCGCGCTTGCCGCCGTGCTACCGCAGGCGTTGCAGGCGCGGGCCTTTAGAAGCTGCGAAAGGAACCGTCATGGCCACAATTTCGAATCCGTTCGTGATGGAAGTGCCGCGCAAGCTGACTGACGAGGAGCTCGTCAACGCCATTCGCCAGGACATCATCGGGGAGCTTGAGGCTATCCACGAGTACGACGCCCACGTCCAGGCGACGGATAACGAGGATGCGAAGAAGGTGCTCTCCGACATCCGCGACGAGGAGCGCGAGCATATGGGCGAGCTGCTGGAGCTTTTGGAGCGCCTGGCGCCCGACGAGAAGGCCCCTGCACGACGAGGGCCGCGGCGAAGTGCGCGAGATGCTGGACAAGTAGCGCCTGGAGCCGAGAACGGCCCGCCGCGATTGGCCTTGGGATATCGCGATCAGTCATGAGGGCGCTGTCGGACGTATCGGTTCGGCAGCGCTCTTGTCGTTGGACGGGGCCGATATGGCCGCTGGGACGCCGGCACCGTCGGGCCTCGCTTTCCGCCAGCTCGTTGCGCTCCACGGCCACGAGGGTCTGGGCCACCACGGCGTTGACGAGGAGAGGCTGCCGCTATCCACATCCCCCCGGAGGAGCAGTCGATGGCCACTCACCCCGGGTACAGGCGCCCCTTCATGCCGAGCGGCAGGTACTCTCCGTCGCATCCCGCCAGCCCGGCTCGCCGTAGCCGGTGGGCGAGCGATAGCAGTCGCGGGCCGCCGCGCTGCCCGCGACCGGCGGCTCCCCGTGATGGTCACCGGCCGCCTCAGCACCCGGGTCAGGAACTCCTGGGCGAAGCTGCAGGCCGCCTGCGGGGTGGAGCTCTCCAGCAGCCCGACGCTCAGCCGGTTCAGCCGCCCCAGCGCGCAGGCCGTGCGCTCGGCCGCCTGCACCTGGCGGCTCATGCGGTGGGTTATCACGCCCATGATGAGCGACAACGACGAGGAAGATGACGAGCGCCGCCACGTCGGTGCGGCTGAGCACCTTCAGCGTGAAGAGGGGCGCGGTGAACAGGAAGTCGTAGGAGAGCAGGTAGGCCACTCCCAGCGCGGCGCCCCACAGCCCCGAGTCGGTCTCCAGGCTGGCGATGAGCACGCCCAGCACGAAGACGGGAAGGCCACAAGCGTGCTCACCCCCAAGAGCGAGAAGCCCCACATCGCTGCCGGGCCCCTGTAGAGCAGGGCGAAGGCGACCAGTTGCGCAGGACGCGCCGTGCCGAGAGAGAGCCTCAGCGGGAATCTGCGACTGCTAGCGGCCATGGCGAACTCCTTTCCGAATCAGCGACGCCAAGGTGCCCACCCCCATGAACAGGGGGATGATCTCGAGACGGCCCAGAAGCATCCCGGCGCTCCCAATCAGCAGCGGCGCGGGGCCGCTTTCCGCGCCGAGGAAGCCCGTGCCCACGCCGGTGCTGCCGAGGCACGAGATGAAGTCGAACACCGCCTCCTGCAGGGTGGCTCCGCAGAGTATGAGCGCGAACGCACCGGCCGCGCACAGCAGCAGGTACAGCACCACGTAGGTCTGGGCCTCGGCCACGTCCACCTCGGTGAGCACCGACCGCTTCCCGAAACGGTTGATCTTGATGTCGTCACATGGCGCTTGTTACCGTAGCGCTCGTGCAAATCGTGGCCGAGCCCCAGCGAGGCGACGGCGACGCGGTAGAGCTTCTGATACCGCCGGAGGTGGAGCGCGCCTCGGCCCCGACGAGCATGAGCAGGCCGAACAGGGAACAGGAGCGCCGGCCCCAGATCGGCGAAGGAGGGATGGTCTGAAACCCGTGGAGGTCAGGATCGACACGACCTGGAACGTGCCCTGCCGCAGCGCCCGGCCCCGTCGCCGCTGACGCCCTGGCCTAGGAAGAAACCGGCCACCACCAGGGCCATGACGGCGATGGTGCCGAAGTACAGCGGCGTCTCGATATGGGTGAGGAACGCCTTGAGCTTGCCGCGCAGCAGCAGGAACAGCAGAAGGAAGTTCGTGCCGCCGGCCACCATGAGCACGATGGTGATGGCCTCGACGACCGGGCTGTTCCAATAGGCGATGCTCCTCGCCGTGGGTGGCGAACCCGCCGGTGGGCACGGCGCATGGAGATGTTGATGGCGTCGAAGGGGGTCATGCCGGCCGCCCAGTAGGCCACGGCGCCGGCGATGATGAGCCCGTTGTAGATGAGCAGGATCATGCGGCGGTCTTTGGCGGCGCTCGGCAGCAAGTGGTCGGTGTGGCCTCGGCGTTGTACACGCCCAGGCCGCCGGTCTGGGTTACCACGCAGGTGAGGATGAGCACGAGCCCCACACCGCCGAGGTAGCAGGTGAGGCTGGCGGTGGAACAGGAAGATGGCCGGGCAGGCGTCCACGTCCACCACGCTTAAGCCCGTGGTGGTCAGCCCGCTGGTGGACTCGAAGACGGCCTGACGGGGAGAGCAGCCCCGCGGCCACGTAGGGCAGCGCGTAGACGGCGATGGCGAGAACCCAGACCAGCACCGTGCACGCGGCGGCCTGCCCGCGGGTAAGGCGGGCGCCTGGGGCGGGGTCGGGCGAGGCGAAGTACACGAGGTAGCCCGCCATGGCCGCGCCGATCCCGGGGAAGATGAAGCACGGCGCGAGGGCCACCTCGTCGGGTAGGCCGGCAGCACCGCCAGGGGTGCAAGCTTCCGCCAGGCCGACGAACATGACGGCCACGCCCACGTAGCGCGCGCGAGCAGGCCCGGGGCCGGAGCGTCGCCGCCCGGCTCGCCCAGGGCGATGGCCGGCGCAAGGTTGTCGCCGCGCGTCTTTCCCATGACGGTCACCGGCGCTCTTTCCCCAAGTGGTGCCACGAGCCCAGAATCGAGCGGAAGGGCGAGGGGCACCGGGGTCTCCTCGTCGTCGGCGGTGCCATCGGCGCCGTCCCTTCGCCGTTGCCGGCCCGGCCGCAGCGACGGCCGCCGCCGTGGAGGCCCGGGCCTTCGCGCCGACGGGGTCGGGAAGCTCCAGAGCTCCCGCGAATGGCCTGGGCCAAGGTGGCCGTGGCGCTGATGGCGGCCGTGACACCCAGCTGGCGGAAGATGGCCGTGTTCTCGGGGTTTGACACGATGCACAGCTGATGCGGATGCCGAGGAACTTCTTGCCACCTGGCAGATGGCCAAATTGTCGGCGTCGAGGCCGGTGAGGGCCATCGATGGCAAAAGTCGAACCTGGCGTGACACCGGCCTCCTCGAGCACGGCCAGCTTCATGCCGTTGCCCTCAGATCACCGTGCCGTCATGGCGGCTGGAGAGGTACTTCCGCAGAAGCGGCGGTCGTCGTTGATGGCCACGACGGTGTCGACGGTTTCGCTAAAGCGCCCATCAGGTAGTCGGCCCGGGAGCGGCCGCCCACGATCACCACCTCATAGGCGTCGGCCTCCTTCCGCGTCAGCCCGGTGAGGCGGAAGAACTCGTCCTCGCAGATGCGATGGGGGCAGATGGGGGCGATGCCCATGTCGTCGAGGATGTCCGCCAAAGCGTCGTCGTCCACGAGGGGCAGCACGTGGGGCACGCCGAAGATCTCGCTGGCCAGCTCGGCGATGAGCAGGTTGGAGGCGTCGTCGCCCGTGGCGGCCACCAGGTGGGTGGCCCGCACGCCGCACTCCTCCAGCACCAGGGCGCTCTTTGCCGTCGCCGGTGAGCGTCTCGCCGTCGAAATCGGGCCCCAGCCCGTCCAGGGCGTCCTCCCTGCATGTCCACTACGATGACGTCGTGGCCGGCCGCCGAGAGCGTTCTGGCCACGGCGCACCTGAACAGGCTGCATCCGAACTACGATACGTGGGCCTTCGCCACTGCTTGTTCCTTCCTTCGCGCAGGTCTTTTCACGGAAAATGCTAATGATTGCAACGGCGGCGGAAGGCGGGAAGGGCGAACTGTCACCGCATGACGGGGACTGGGAGGGCGCCCAATGGCGAGGTCGCCCGAACGGTAACGCAGCTCGGGCCCGGCATGCCGGCCCGATCCTTATAATGGGCGTCGACCGGCCACCCCGCCGAGACGGAGGGCGGGGCCGCCGAAAGGGAGGAGCGAGAGCCATGGTGCATTCCTCTCAAGGAGGCGAGACGAGGGAGATCCCTTCGCCGCTGCCACGCTAACCAGCAGCGCGAGGCGCTGCTTCCCGCGGCATGGACGAAGCCGCCGGCGAACTCGTACAACGTGTTCCTGCTTGTTCAACCTGAGGCGGCGTGGGACGAGGGCCACTGCATCCTGGCGCTGGGCCCGGTGGGCGGCCCTGCAGACCTACTTCCTACTACCGCCAGCAGCAGCCAGTGGAGGCGCCGGGCATCATGGCCGACCTTAGGGAGCCCATGACCTTCGCCGAGCTGCAGGAGCGCTCGGCTGGATCGCACGGCCAGCCGGGGAACTGTGGAACGAGCACGTGAACTGCGCCATCGCCCTGCTGGTGCGACGAGGTGACCTTCCGTGCCGCCGTGCAGGCCTGCGCCGAGACCGCGCATACCGGCACCTACAACCTCAGCACCTACAACTGCCTCACCTTCTGCGACGAGGCTGGCGGCCGGCGGCATCCACCTGCTCACGGAAAGCGGCCGCGAGCTGCACACCATCGTCCCCAAGGACGCCTTTAGGGACGTGGACCGGGTGGAGGGCGCCCACCCCTTCGAGGCGTGGAAGTACTGGTTCCCCCTCGGCGAGCCGCCGTCAAACGGCCTGCGCACCATCCAGGACGTCCCAGGCACGGACAAGCCGCTGGAATAAGCGGGAGGTCGCGCCCCGAGCGCGAAGTTCTGGTCCACCGTGATGATGGGAGGCGCTTCGCCGTAGACGCTGCTTGCCGTCCGCTCGTCGGGCATCTCGTCTTGCATGGGAGAAGAGGTTTTCGCTGTCTGACTTTTGCGATTCAGTGCGGCATTTCGACAACGTTGCAGTGAGTGGAAGGTATGCCATGACTGATGGTCGTGAGGAGCCTTCGGCTTCCTATAAGCTGGGGAATGGCTGGGTTATTCTCCACTGGTGCGCCAATCTGACCATTATCCTTTACGGGTTTCACGCCGTTCATCCCTCGCTCGGATCAACGCGCGCAGCCAGCCAGACGGGCAGGTCTTCATCGTTTGGGCGGCTGTCCAAGTTGCAGTGCTCGCGTTGTTCTGGGCATGGCCTCGCAATTTGCGGTCATGCGGCCGCTTTCTATGGAGAACTGGGCTTCGCCATTGCGCATGTGCGTCCTGTTTCTGCCGGTATCGCGTGGTATTTCGCTGCCCATGCCATTGTGCTGCAGCCTTGGGTGTATTCTGGCTCATTGGAGACCATTCCCTCCGCCGCGCTCCTATCTGTCGCATCGGCCATGGGGTTCCTGTACATTGTCGATTACTGTCGGGCCACTCTTCCGAGACCGATTTCTGGAAGCATGCCGTCCCCGGATCTCTTATCGCCGCCTTTGTGGTGTTCTTTTCCCATTGAGAGGTTCCCTCTCGTTGGTTCCGGCTCTCTGCTGCCTGGTTTCCCGTGTGGTACATCGGCATCGACGTCTCTCTTCCTTTGACGGAATACGAGACGGTATTGCCAGAGGGAGCCGAGGATCGACGTCGGCTTCCCATGGTGCTGGATCGACGACCGCGCTGTTGTTCGCCGGTGGAATGATCTGCCCCATTGTGATGAATCCCACGAGTTTGGCGAGTGAGCTATACGATGCTCTATATTCTTTCGCTGCTCTCGCTGACCATCATCTTGACGTGATTACCCCAGCTCTTGGATGCCTACGGAGCATCTATTCTTACGCGAAGGTCTGCGTTGTCCTGTCGGCATTGGCTTACTGCTTTCTGGGTGCCGGCGATGCCTGGTGGGGGCGACTGCCGCTGTACTGCTTGGCGCGTTTACGGTCAACGTGAGCATGATGTTTTATGTGCTCAGCCAGTGCCTTGGCGATCCCTCGTGCGCGGGTCTCTGCGATTCTGGGGTGCGGCGCTTCTCGTGTTCCTCGCGTTTTTTCTCGAATTGCCCTCGCCGATGGCGATACATGCGTCGGGGTGACAGGGACATCGATCGGTTCGTGGTTCTTCGCTCTGCTCACCTGTTCTTATCGTCTGCTTTCGTGAATCGTGGTCGTTCCAGAAGCCGCAGGCACTCGCTGTGAAGCGTATTGTCGTGACGCCGCTTTTGGCTAACTCCCTCGAGAATGAGCTCCATGGACGCTGTCAGGCCATAGCGGATGTCTACCAGCTGACCGATCGGGAGACCGAGGTTCTTCTTGCTTGAGCGAAGGGTGGAGCATTCCTCCGCGGCGGCTCAGCGCCTGATGGTCTCGCAGGATACCGTGCGCACCCATGTAAAGCACATATCTATGCCAAGATCGGCATCCATTCCCGCGATGATTTGGTCGAAATCATTAAAAATGCCTGATGAGAGCCTTTCCCCAAATCTGGGTGATACGTCGATTTCCCCTTAGCGCAAGCGATGACGCGTCAGATTCTCCTCGTATGCTTCCCGTCAGCCCGGTGAATCGGGAATGATCGTGGATCGCCCGTTACGGAGGGCGAGAAGGAGAGGAGGAATCGGCATGAGTGAGACGCACGTGCATGGCATCGATGAGGCGAATATGGAGCGGCGGACGTTCCTGAAAGTGATCGATGACGGCAGCGGCCCCTTTGGGTGCTGCGGGTATGTCCGGCTGTGCGCCGAATGCTGCTAAGCAGGAAGGGATGAAGCAGGAAGAGGCCGAGACTGGCGGACATGCCCGATACGGGCGCCGCCGTGGATCCGACGGCTGAGTACGAGTGCTGGTTGCCACCCCAAGGTGAGGTGGCGTTCGAGTCCGAGCCCGTGACTGACATCGCCCAGACGGAAGACTGGGTGGTTATCGTCGGCATGGGGGCGGCTGGTTCGCCGCCGCAGCCTGCGTGTCTCGGTAAACGGGCTTAAGACGCTGGGTGGTGGGAGAAGATGAGCGTCCCTGCTGCCAATCCCGGGGATATTTTCGTTATCAACTCGAAGGTTCAGGAGCAGCACCAGTTTTCCCTGTCCGACCTTCAAGGATCTATGGAGGCTCCCTCATGACCCGAGTGCCTATCGGGCCAACGGGCCAAAGCTCGCGGCACTCTATCATCACAGCGGAGGCGTTGACTGGCTCTACGACAAGCTCTGGTGCCGGCGGGCATCGAGGCCGAGCCGACGTTCCCGCCTTCCCGGGATCATGATGGAGGGTTGGACGCGCGCGTCAACGCCAACATCACGTGGGGTTGGGGGACGCAACCAGCGGCAGGCTGACGTCCACAAATCCATTGCCGACCTCGCTTTGGCCCAAGGTGCAAGAGATTCGCTTCGACACGCTGCCGTGCAGCTTGTGCAAGACGGGAACGGCAGTGACCGTGTTGTCGTGAAGGGGAGCGACGGCGCGTATACGCAGCTTAACGCGTCGAAGGGAGTCCTGTTGGCGACGGCGGCTATGCGGCGAACATGGAGCGCATGAAGAAGTACATGCGCCCGCGCGATTACGCCACGATTGCCGCCGTGCAATTCGCCAACGTCGGTGTGACCGGCGACGACGAGATGGGCCTTGCGGTAGGAGCCGCGAAGACGACGCGCCCCATTCGGCCCTACTCAACAGTTACGGTGGCATAGTCGATGCGCATATGATGGGCATCCCGGCCCTCTTCCCTGGATTCGCGTGAACGAACAAGGTCGCCGTTTCGTGAACGAGGAGGTGCCCGTCAGCATGCCTTCGGCGGCGCCATTATCAACCAGACCCACGGCACTGCTGGACGGTTCGAAATTATCATCCCCCAAGCGGCCGCACAGCTTCAAAACGGCCTATTGTCCAACGATCCAACCATCGCCGATGGGGTGGCGGTGGATCGGGCAGATGATCGGAGGAGGGCGCTTTGATTCAGGGCCGACACGGTGGAGGAGCTCGCGGAGAAGATGGGCGTCGACGCTGCGACTCTGAAGGAAAATCGTTCGAGCGCACCACGCGCGATGCAGCGAGCGGCGTCGACACGCTGTTCGGAGCAGGAGCCCTCTCATCCGCCCGATGACGCGTCAGCCGTTCTACCGCCATCCACGAGGGCCCGACGCTGCTTCAGCACGTAGCGGCCTCCGTATACTGACGAGGTCGCCCGAGTTGTCACGCCCGAGGGAGGCATGTCATTCCCGGTCCTACAGCGATTGGCGAATGCGCCGGTGGTCTGTGGCTGGCGGTATGTACACCCATCGATGTCTATGGCGGTGATTGGGCTGCTGCCATCACGTTCGCCATTCCGGCTGTTCGAATTTCAGCCGCCTAGTTTCGCTTTTCAGCTTCCCTCCCGTGGCGCGGCCTTCTGCCGCGCCATACGATTGCTCTTGCGGACTAGTGCGAGAGAGTGGTGCCGCGATCGGTCCGGCTAAGGGTTAGGAAACGATGAATCGTTCCATGATCCCCTGCGCTGCAGTTACGCATGGTTGTAGGCCGTTGCATTGACGATCAGGGCTGTTGGAGGTGCTGCGCCAAAGCGATGGGCGATTCTTTCAAATATGGAGCGAGCGGGCTACCGTGTCGGTTTTGCTGTGGTCGTGTGGTCGTGGTTTCGTCCTGGGCGGATGTCGTTGGAATAAGCGCTGCGATCTCGGCATTTATCTGCGTACCCCGTTTTCTGGAAGACGGGCGCCTCATGATGCGAGGATTGCCGAAAGTCGGCGGAGAGGTGGCGTCGGGTGTTGACGGCTGTGCAAAAGGCTACGGACGGCGGCCGGACGAGGCACGCGAGCTGAGCGGGAAACGGGAGACGAGAAGATAAAAAGTGAGGAGGACGATGATCGTTGAGGCCATGAAGCGGGTATCGAGCGGCCGATCTGCCGAAGGACGCCGTCGCGGGTCTGGTCATCGCCGCGCTTTCCGTTCCCATCGCCATGGGCTACGCGGAAGTGGTGGGCTGCCGGCCATCTACGGCCTGTGGGCCTCCATCGTGGCGCCGCGTCGCCTTCGGGCTATCTCACCGGCACGCGCCGCGTGGTCTTCGGCATGGATTCGGCCGCCGCCGCCATGACCGCCTCGATGCTCGCTGCCGCCGGCATCGTCGGCCAGGACGCCATCGCCGCCGCCATGCCCCTGCTCACGCTTCACGGCGCTGTTCCTTCTGCTGCTTGCTGGGGGGGGGGCGATTTCATCCGCCGCATGCCGCTGCCGGTCATGCACGGGTTCATATTCGGCATCGCGATCACGGTGGTCATCGGCCAGATCCCGCTGCTTCTGGGCACGACGGCCGACACCTCCGGTACCATTGTGTCCGAAGGTCGCCGCCATTGTCTCGTGCCTGCCGGGCGCCTCGTGGGCCTGCGCGGTGGTGTCGGCCCTGTGCATCGCCGGCATGTACCTCCTGAAGCGCTTCTTCCCGAAAGTGCCCTCGGCCATCGTGGTGCTCGTTGCGGCCGCTCTGCTATGCAACGGGCTTGCGGCGGCGGCGGGCTTCCCATCGTCTTTCTCCCGCAGGTGTCGGGCACGCTTCCCATATCGCGACGGTGCTGCCCGAGGGTCTCGACATCGTGGCGCTGCTCCTGGCCGCCTTCGCCATCGCGGTGGTGGTGTCGCTGGAATCCCTGCTGTGCGTCGAGGCGTTTCGGCGGGCGACGCCCCCGCGCCGTCCCCCGACGGCGAGGTGCGCACCTTCGGTCTGGCCAACGCGTTCGTGGGCCTCATCGGCTGCCCGCCGTGCTCGGCCTCCATGTCGCGCACGGCCGCCGGCATCGCCTCGGGCTCCCTCTCCCAGATGGCGAGCGTGTTCTCGGCCCTCATCGTGGCCGTGGTCGCCTTCGCCGCCGGCTCGTTTATGGGCTTTCTGCCCCGCTGCGCTTTGTCGGCCATCGTCGTGGTGGCGCTGCTCGACATCGTCGACTTCGGGAAGATCACCACTTACGCCTTCAAAACGCGCCGTGAGTTCATGGTCTCGCCGCCTCGGCGGCCCTCGTCGTTCTGCTCGGCGCCGTGGCGGGCATTCTGGGCGGCTTCATTTTGGCGCTCGCCCTGCGCGCCGGCCGCGAGAAGATCGACACCTCCGGCCCCGAGCGGGCGCGGTGCCCTACAGCCCGACGACCTGCCGGCGAAGAAGCGACATCGAGGGCTACGCGCCTCGGCATAGCGAAGTCTCGGGCGACTTGTCCTTCATGAACATCGCGAAGGCCCAGGAGGAGATAGAGGCGGCCGCCGCCGGCAACGAGGCTCATCCTGAAGCTGTCGAAGCTCGACACCATCGACACGACCGCCGCCGACAAGCTGACGAGACGCTGATTCCCTCATGGCGCGCGGCGTGCACGTGAAGCCTTCGTGCGGCCCATCAAGGAGACGAGCGACCACTATACCTGTTATGAGCTGCGCCGACTCATGCAGGACTTCAAGTTCTACCCGTCGGTGCGCACGGCCATGCACTCGCTGGCCGAGGAGTATGCGGCCGGCATGGAGCCCCAACGCCCCGACACACCTGGTCGCCGATGCGGCGCCGCGCCGGTTGCGGAAGGTGAAGGCTGAGATTTCATCATTGATGGCGATCGCCCGGTGGTGGCCATCGCTGGCTGGGCGCAACCACGCCGGCGACGTCGTGGACTGACGGCGCCCCTTCCTGGAGGATATTCGCGGCAAGCTGTCGTTTCTGCAGTCTCGCCGCGCCTTCCAGTTCGCCGCCGACTATTTGAAGGGCGCGCGGTCGGGCCGACGAGAACGGCACTTCTTCTCGAAGCTGCTTTTGGGACGAGGTGACCGGCGAGGTGGTGCTCGACTACCGCGGCGGCGCCACATGCGAATTTGCCGCGACGAGGCGGTGGCCGTGGCCCCTCATGGAGCCCATCGACCGCACCATCCGCGAGTTCGCCCTGGCGCAGTGAGCGCCGTGCCTAAGCGCCTGGCGCGTGGCTAAGGGCGCTGTCGGGTGTGCGCGCTCTCTGGAGGGTGCTCCGGCTATTCCTCCAGCTCTCGCTCCAGCTGGCGACGGCGGTCGATGGCGCTGTGGAAGGTGGCGGCAAACAGGCCGAAGGCCAAAAAGAACGCCAGAGTGAAGTAGACGACCCCGATGGCGATGTCGCCGCCCCAGGTCACGTTCTCGACGCCGACGATCTGCACTTCCGCGAGAATGCGCATGGCCGTCGTTGTGACGCCCAGCCCGAGGCCGCACAGAAGCGACACCAGGGCCACGTAGTCCCAGGGAATGCGATCCGCTTGGGCGATGCGCGTATGGGTGTCGAAGGTGCCGCTGCGCACCTGCAAGTACGTGGAGATGAGCCCCGAGGCGAGAATGATGATAAAGTAGGGCCGTGTCCACAGGGGAAGACGGACTGTCCCAAAGGTGTGAGCAGGGGATGGCCGGTCGTCTCGGCCACCTGGTTCAACATGATGCCGTAGTACAGGCACAGGGCCGAGCCGATGATGAGAATGGTGTAGCCCACGGCGGCGCAGCGGTTTGATTCCGCAGCCAGGCGCTCGTCTTTCGGGCCCATGAACTCGTTCCAGCGATCGATGATTTTCATGACGGAACCTCCTCGTTCCAAAGTTGTGCCGTTGCAGGGGGGATAACTCCACGTCGAATGACAGTTGATTGTGCGGCGAAGTGACTTTGCGCTCGCCGGTCTTGCCAATGCGATGTGGTTTTGTTCCGGGCGCAAGCGCTGCCTACGAGGGCGGCATCCTCGTCCCAAAACAGGTCGTTCAGGGTGACGCCCAGGGTTTTGCAGATGGCTGTGCAAAGCTTGAGGCTTGGGTTGTAGCGCCCCGCCTCGATAAGTCCGATCGTCTGCCGCGTGGCGCCCACGTGCTCAGCCACAGGTCAGTTTGGGAAAGGCCGAGCCGCGTGCGTGCGTCCTCATCCGCAGGTTTTTCTCTTCGTTCACGAAATGCCTGGCTCCTTTCTGCGCGCCCTCTACCAGGTTGCGCTTGGATGGCGCGTCTCTGGATCCGAGCGCCTTAACCATCCCGTCGGGATCGCTGGCTACCATGTTGCGCTTGAATGGGTGCTCTCTTGGATCCCTCTCGCGCTTCTCGGTAATGCAAGATATATCTTCCATTTGCAAATTATATATTGCATTCCTGAGTTGTCAAGAGGTGAGGTGACCCTTGGAGACAAGAGAAGCGTTTTTGCACAGGACAAAATTCCGAGTTGTTAGACATTTCCGCGGCCGCGCGTCGGCCTCGGAGGAGCTGCGTAAAAGACGACTGAAGAAATGCCTGATCGCGCTATATTCGGGAAGGGACGATCAGGCAAAGTCTTGCAATCGTTTGGGCGGAAGTCTAACAAGTCGAAATTCTTGCCCAGACAACCTCGGATGATTGTCGGGAGCGATCGATGGAGTGTCGCGGCTTCTCGCGAATAGGCACGATACAATAGCCCCATGAGCAAGAACGTGGCAACTGTGGAACCTGCGCTCGTTCCAGCGGGTTCTGCGGTTGCCGACCAAGAAAGAGGCTGGCTATGGAATTGGTGGCGAAACGTTTCAACGAATTGAGCCTGGACGAGTACCACGAGCTTTTTGAAGCTGCGTTGCGCGGTGTTTCGTGGAGCAACAGAGTCCCTACCAGGAGGTGGACGATGCCGACAAGGAGGCCATCCACCTGTACTTCCGCAACGATGAGGGGGCGCTTGCCGCCTACGCGCGGGCCTGCTTGCCGGCGTCACGCACCCGACGGCCTCCATCGGGCGCGTCATCGCGGTGGAGCGCGGGTGCGGCGCGGCGGCGCATCATGGAGGAGGCCATCCGCGTGGCCCAGGAGGAGCCGGACGCCGACGTCATCACCATCGAGGCCCAGGTGCAGGCACGCGGTTCTACGAGAGCTCGGCTTCGTGCAGACCTCCGGACGAGTTCGACGACGGCGGCGTCATGCACATCGAGATGAGGCTCTGCGTTAGCGAAAGCCGCGCGTGGGCTGTCCCGCGCTCACTGCCACTGCAGGCCGCGGCGCTCGCGCTCGGGCGCTAGCCTCGCGGCCGCACCGGATGGCGCAGAACCGTCTTCAGCTTCGGGCGCGGTGCGGCGCGGATCCGACAGGTAGAGATTCGTGGTGGTGGCGCCCCGCCGTGTGTCCGACATATCGTTCCGAGCCCCTGCTCGGCGATGAACGCGTCCAACAGCGCCACCGTGGCAGGCTCGTCGTCGTAGGGGCCCAGGTGCATGATTTGGGCGCACAGGCCTCTTCGATGGTCGCAGCTCGGCGGTGGCTGTGCCTCAGGGCTGCCTCCCTCCTTCGCCCACGAGAACTCCGGGCGTCACGAAGCGGGCAGGCGGATGGCGGCAATCCAGTGAAACGTCGCCTTATGCGCGAAGTCGACGCCTTCCACGCCCGGCTGCCACCAGAAGCCTTCCAACGGGGGCACCACGAAATCGTAGTAGCCGTCGATGCGGTGGTCGCCCATCTTCGACATCTTGATGGTGTAGGCGATGGCGCAGCACGCCGACGGCCTCCTCGTAGGCGCCGCCCTCCACGTTGGGATCGCCCTCGCCGCGCACGGCCACAAAGGTCATCGGCGGCACGCTCACCAGTTCCGGCGTGCGTTTCGGCAGGTAGAACTCCTTGTATTCCTTCTTGAAATCGAACGCCACGGAAGCTCCTTCCGATGTAAGGGTGCATTGGCGGATAGCGCTATGCTACCACAGGCTGCGGGTCGGATACTCGCCAAGGGCGTGCGGCTTCGGCGCGCCTCGCATCTTCGCGTGTCGTTCGCGTCGACCTCCGACGATCGAGGCGGCGGCCTAGGCGATCGCGTGGCGGCGTCCCTCCCATCGGGCGATCGGCAACGGCCCCGTGCCAGCTTGCCGTTCGCAAAGCGTCTTCTGCCTCGCCTTTGCTACGGTGGAGCGAAACCTGAGGAAGGAGTTGCGAACATGCTGCAGAGCGAACTGGACGGCAAGCGCGCGTGGTGGTGGCCCCGGCGGAATGCTTTGGGGATGCGCCGGGCGAGCAGCTGAAGCTGTTGGAGGGCGCATCGAAGAATCTCGCCCGCATGGTGAAAGAGGGCATCAACGTTGTGGTGACTCACGGCAACGGCCCGCAGGTCGGCATCATCGACGAGGCGTTCGAAGTGGCGTCGAAGGACAAGGACGCCCAGGTGCCGCCTATGCCGCTTTCCGATTGCAACGCCATGAGCCAGGGATACATCGGCGCTCAGCTCTCCTGCGCGCTGCGCAACGAGTTTCACCGGCAGGACATCATGCGCGAGGGGCCAACGTGCCGACCCATGTGGTGGTCGACGCCGATGACCCCGCCTTCAAGGGATTACGAGAAGCCCATCGGCGCCTCTGGCGATGACCGAATCCGAGGCCCGCGCCTTCGCGAAGGCCACGGGATACCAGGTGCGCGAGACCCGGCTCGCGGCTGGCGGCGCGTGGTGCCGCGCCCCGTGCCCCAGGACATCGTGGAGCTGGAAACCGTCCGCGACCTTACGGAAGACGGCTGCGTGGTGATCGGGCGGCTGGGGGCGGCGGCATCCCCGTTACGGTGCGCGATGGAGTGCATACCGCTGTGGACGCCATTGTGGACAAAGATCTCACGAGCGCGATCCTCGCCTGGCGCGTGCGGGCCGATCCCTCGTCATCCTGACGGTGGAGAAGGTCTACTCGATTTTGGGAAGCCGACGCAGAAGGCCCTCGACGCCATGACCGTCTCCGAGGCCCGCGCCTACATGGAGCAGGGGACAGTTCGCGCCCGGCTCCATGCTGCCGCTGGCAGGCCTGCGTGAGTTCCGTCGAGGCACTCCGGCGGCCGCGCCGTCACGCACCTTCGACCGACGCCGCCGCCGGCCTGCGCGGCGAGACCGGCACCCTCATCGTGGCCGACGAAGTAGCGGCTACTTCTCCGTCTTCCATACCTCGGCGTACTCGTCGAGCATGGCCGAGAGGCGCTGGCCGATGGCGATAGTCGTCGGCGTTCAGGTTCGCCAGCGATACGCACCGACCATTCGGGGCGTCGAAGCCGTGGCCGTCCATGAGCACGACGCCGGTGTCCTGGGCGAGTCGTGCACTACAATGTCCAGCGAGGCGTAGTTCTTCTTCAGCCACGTGAAGAAGTCGGCACCGTACAGGCGCGTGGCCCAGATTCCTTGCGGTCGATCACCGAGTAGTAGCCGGCGCGTCGGGTCGGGCTCCAGCGCGTCCAGCCGAGGCTCTTCCATAGCCGCCAAGGGGCGGTGCTGCACGAGCGCTGCATCTTCGTGCGGTATACGTCGTGATCGTCCAGCAGGCAGTACAGCGCGAACAGCGACATCATCCTCCGCTGGGGTGCTGGAGCCCCGCCGTGCCGTTTAAGGCCACCAGTCGCGAGTCGGCCACCATGCGGTCGGTGAACTTTTCACCTTCTCGATGTGGTCGGTCAGGCACGCATAACGGCTCGCGAGCGCCCGCTTCTTTGTCGTCGGCAGCTTCGCGATGAGGTCGTCGAAGACGTTCTTCGGCGCCGTGGCGATGACGGCGACGCCAGCCAGTGGCTCCGAAGTACTTCGAGAACGAGTCGCCACACACGCAGGCGGTGTTGTAGGGCAGATCGTCCAGAAGCGACCGGTAGTGAGGAACGAAGGTGCCGTAGACGTCATCGCTGATGATGAGGTCGGGCCGTTCGTTCTTCACGAGGCTTGATCGAGCTTGGCCCGCGAGGTGTCGTCCAAGGCCACCGACGGCGGGTTCGACGGGTTCACGAGGCACAACAGCTTAATGGACGGGTCGCGTAGTTTCTCCAGCTCGCTGTCGGGTACTGCCAGGTGTGCAGCCCGTCCGCATCGATGGTGCTCGCCTGGATAGGTGACGTCCAGGTCGTAGTCGTTCAGCGTGGGATGTTCAGATACGGCGAAGATAGGGGGTCATGAGTGCGATGCGGTCGCCGGGATTCACGAGGAAGTTGCACTTCAGGCTGTAGAACAGGTAGCACATGGCCGCCGTGCCGCCCTCGGTGAACAGGTCGGGGGTCGCGCGTGGCCGTCGTCCAGAGCCTTCACCAGGTAGCGGTTGACGATCTCTTGGGTGTAGCGCAGGATGCGGTCGGGCATGGGGTATCGTCCCGGCGATGCCGCCGGGTCCACCGTGGACGAGCTCATCGCCGGCCAGGCCCTCGGCGTCCAGGTAGTCCCAGGCGCGCTTGAGGAACTGCGCAGGCTTCTCGCGGCCGTGCTCGTCGAGGAAGGCGAGGAAGCGCGCGGCGGCTCCGTCGGCGGCGGGCATGCCGGCCAGGTCGTAGTCCGGCTCGTCCATGGTGCGCCGCGCTTCTTCCATGGCGAAGCGGTGCCTAGCAGGAAGAAGCGCCTCGCGGGGCAGGGTTTATCCAGTTCGGGTTGCCGCGTCCGGCGTTCAGGAGGGTGCGCGTGGTCGCCCTTCCCCTTCTTCGCCATCTTCACCAGGAGGTTCTTCACCTCGAAGGGCGACATGGCCCCGAGTGATTCCTCGAAGGCGCGATCGTCGTTGGCCTTGATGCCGGCCTCGATGGCGGCGGGGGAGTCGGTGGCGGCGTCGGCGGCATTAGCGGTGGCAACCGGGCTGGCCGGGCCGTTGGCGGAGAAGGGTGCTTCCCGGTGCCGGCACCGTGGGAAGTCGAAGGTGGAAGTGCTCATGGGGCGTCCTTCGCGTTGCCCATTGTGCCGCGCGCGAGCGCTGATGCCCCTTGCGCGCGCACCTGTAAGGAAAGTGAGAACCTCGAAGGTTCGTTTTGGTGCAGCTGTTTACCTTGCGCGAAGTCGCTCTGTTCAGCCGCGTGCAGTCGGTTACTTCCACAGAAGCGAGGCGCTCGTCGCGCTCGAGGCAACAAATCGCGCAGCTGCTCCAGAAGTTCCTTTGTAGTCGGCGGATCATCCGACTCGTCGCGGTAGTCGAGCTCTTCCAACACTTCCACCTGGAAGTTCTCCTCACCAGCGCCGCCAGAGCCCAGCAAATGCCGGTTGGGATGGTAACCTGAGTTCAACTTGAACGTCACGCCGTTGGTGTCGCCGGGGATGTTGCGCGATGCCAAAAGCGAAGCTCTCCGTGGGCACGCAGCGAAACGACAGCACGCCCATAGGCGGCCGACTGGTGCGATACGCTTCCTTCAGTTCGCGTTTGCGCTGGCTATCCAGATGCTTCCTGTCTGTTGAAGTCTGGTGTCCCGGAAAGGGGCGTGCGAAATGCGAGAATGCAGAGTAGCACAAGTGGCAGCAAGCAAGAGCAGCTTCACAAGGAGTGATGCAGCGATGGGACGATGGATTTTCTTGGAAACCGGCCGATATCAACGCCGGCGTGAGGAGTTCCCGCGACGCCCGGCGCGCGGTGATCGACGCACGCCGGGGAATACGCGGGCGGCCACATTCCCGGCGCGGTGAACGTGCCGCTGCAGCAGATCGGCGCCATCGCGAGCGAGGTGCCCGACAAGAGCATCGCTGCTGTTCGTGTACTGCATGAGCGGGGCGCGCAGCCAGCAGGCGGTCGGCGCCTCAAGCAGATGGGCTACACCGACGCGCGCAACATCGGCGGCATCGGCAGCTGGCGGGGGACGAGCGCTAGGGGCGGTCGTCTCACGGCCCACAGGAGAGGACCGCGACGGTTACAGCGAAGCTTCGAAGTTGGCCGCAACCTCGCCAGGCGAGTGCGTCTGCAGCGAATAGGCGGTGCGTAGAAAGGATGCCCCCATGCGCCCCTACGAGGAACTTATCGTCGATATTCCGAACTACCCGAAGCCCGGGGTCGTGTTCAAAGACCTCACACCGGCCTTCGCCGACGCCGACGCCTTTCGCCGCCATGGTAGACGATCTGGTGGCCCATTTCGCCGATCGCGGCATTACCAAGGTGGTGGGCGCCGAGGCCCGCGGGTTCATCGTGGGCGCGGCCGTGGCGCTGCGGCTGGGAGCCGGGTTCGTTCCCCTGTCGCAAGCCGGGCAAGCTGCCGCGTACGGGTGCTGCGCGAGTCCTATGCGCTGGAATACGGCACCGACGTGCTGGAAATTCACGCTGACGCGCTCACCTCCGATGATGTGGTGCTCATCGTGGACGATCTGGTGGCCACGGGCGGCACCACGACGGCCATGGTGCGACTCGTTGCGCAAGCGGCGCGCGTCTGGCGGGCCTCGGCTTCGGTCATGGAGTCTCGCCTTTCTGAACCCTCACCGCGCTGCCATCGCCGCCGACCGACCGACGTTCTCGCTGGTCGCCAGTCGAGTAGCCGCCCGGACGGTCGCCTTGACTCCCACCCTAAAAACAGCAGGTTGATCAGCAGATTGCAGCACAAATAGGCCGGCAATGATGAGGGCGAACAGCCCGATGCGGCGCGTATCGCCCACAGCGAGGCCCGTGCGCGGATCCTGCGGGTAGGCCACCGGTCTCCACGGTAAGGCCTCCAGATCTTCTTGAAGATGATAGGCCACCACGCCCGAGGCGAGGAAACGCCACGGTGGCGAAGCTCCCGACGGGTTCAGGCACAGAGCGAACGTGGCGATGCTGAAGCCAGCGCCGAGTACAGACGCACCACCTTGCCGCCGCCGATAACGAACATGTCGGCAGGATATCCTTGTACGGGCATATTCCGCAGCTTCGGTGGAAAGCCGAGGAACATGTAGTGCGCCAAGATGAAGAGTGATATTCATCTCGATGATGGTGGTGAAATCGAACTGCGAGAAGATGAGCGATGAGATGGCAATGGTGAGCACGCCGATATAAGGGCTGCGACCCGCGCGATCGACTTTGCGGATGAAGCGAGGGAACAGATTGTCCTCCGAGAGCACCCATAGGAAGCTGCAGCGGACCCGCTTGCCAGATACGTGTTGTAAATTGTGCACTGGCTCATAATGGCGATAACGAGGAACAGCACGACGCCGGAGTGCCGAGCACCGTCGAGAAGATCGTGCCGTAGCCCAGTACGTCGGACGAAAAGCCGTCGATGCCCCATTGGGTCCAAGAGCCGGCCGGGTAAGCCGCAAGGCAGGCAAGGTGGGCAGCACGTAAGACAAGGCATGAGCGGCAGCGCGCGGAAGCCCTTCGCCACATTGCGGATGGCGGCGACACTGCAGCCGCAGTGTTTATCCAGATGCCGATGGCGAAGATGGGGTTGAAGGGCGAAGATAATTTGCCAGTTGACGAGGCCGAACACGACGGCCATGCCGAACACGAGGATAATGAGCACCGGAAAAACGAGCTGATGCGCTCAACTTCCACGAGTCCCACCAGGTTGATAACGGTGAAACTCGCCACGACGAGCAGCTTCATCGCCGAAGGTGCCTGCATCGTCAACGAGAGCAGCTGCGAGGTGTAGCCGCCGACCATGGCGATGTAGGCGCCCGATGAGATGTGAGGTGTCCATAGAGGTCCACCAGCCGGCCTGAAAGCCCCAGAATTCCCCGAAGGTCTCTTTGGCCCAGGCGTAGATGCCGCCCTCGCGCGGCAGGATGGCGTTGGCTTCGGCCACAAGGCGGCTGATGGGGCGCGCCCAAACGAAGGGCAGCACGATGAGAATGATAAGGGTGAGGCCGGGACCCGGAGGGAATGATCTCCTCGATGCCGAAGGCACCGGCCGATACCAGGCAGAAGAGCATGAACGCAATGCCAAGAGCGCTGATCTTGCTCTTGCGGAGGTTGCCGATCGTCCCGTCAGGAGGAGTCGGCGGAAAAAAGTCTTCGCTGCCCGGAGGGAGCGCATCTTTGGCAGACAAGCTCAAACCACCCCAATCGTTGTATGAGAAATGCGACAAGGACGGTAGCCCATTGGGGTGGATTAGCGAGGGGCATTTCGCATGCGCACAAACGGCTGCTTCGCGGCGATGGCGGCTCTTCGCGCGAAGCAATCGGCGTCTTGGCCCTGGGGCGGGTTGCAGTGCCGGGCTTCAATTGCCCGGAGTAGGGGCTCATCGAAGCCGGCGTGCGGGCAGCTAGAGCAAGGTGCGCAAAAGCGCGATGCGTTCGCGCAGACGCGCTCCCTCGTCGGTGTCGGCCACCGTGCGGGGCATGTCGTAGGCGGCGAGCACCCGACGCTCCGGCATGATGTCGGCGGTACCTTCCACGGCGGCGTCGCGGGAGATGAGCGGGCTCGTTGGCATCGAGGAACAGCCCTCAGCGTTCGAAACGAGCGTAAAGCCCGCCAGTCCCGTCGTCTTCTGGTAGGCCGCCGAGAAGCCGTCGATGCATGAGCACCCGTCCGCCCGCCTTCACGGGGTCCCGCCGTTCACCTTCACCGGCACGTGCCCGCAGATGATGCGCGAGGTGGCCGGGTCCATGCCGAAGTCGCGGAAGATGCCGTCGACGACTGCTTCGTCATCGAGCAGCGAGTAGAACGGGTTCTTCACCTCTTTGCGGCCGCTTTGTCGGCGATGAGGTACAGCTCGAAGGTCGCCATCTTGCTCTTGGCGAACAGGGGAGAGCCAGGGCCGAGCCAGGTGCGGTACCACAGCAGCTGTCGAGCCCGCTGCTTGCGCCTGCCCGTCGGTGGCCGAGAACGCCGCGCGCACCGAGGCGTCCACCATGTCGTAGAGGGCGCGGTCCCCGGTAGGTCTCGCCGAACAGGGTCACTTCCAGAAGCGATCCGTCGGCGGGCCAGGGCACGCAGGCGCAGCATGAGGTTGCCGTTCTCATCTTGTACAGGCTGCCCCGATCCAGGAAAGCGATGTGGCGCTGCAGGCGCTCGCTGCCGGTGAACGCGGCGCACAGCTGCTCGATGACAGCGGCCTCGTCCTCGGTGAGGCGGTAGGGGTCGTCCCAATCGACCGTGGGGAAGGTCGTCCAGGAAGCCTGTATCTGACGCCGTCCACCATGACCGTTCCGCGTTCGCGGTCGATCAGGTGCAGAAGGTTGCGGTCGTCCAGGCCGAACGAGGGGTTTCGGCAAATGAGCCGCCTCTACCTTGAACTGGATGATTCGGCCATGGCCTTCTGGATCTTCTCGGTGAGGCGCGTCTCGGCCTCGGAAAGCCCGGGGTTGCCCTTCAGGGCGAAGGCGGTGCAGGGGTCGTTCGCGTGAAGCGTCGGCGGCGAAGGTGGCCAATGGGGCGCAGGTTGATGCCGCCGTAGGCGTCCTCCAGAATGGACAGGTTGCCGTAGCGGGCGCAGATGCGCACGACGTTGCCACGCTGCGGGCTGCCGGCGGCGGCGCCCATCCACAGGATGTCGTGGTTGCCCCCACTTCGCACATCGACGTTGGGGCAGGAAAGGAGCTCGTCCATGATGAGCTGGGGCGCCGGCCCGCGGTCGTACACGTCGCCGATGAGGTGGAGCTGGTCGACGACGAGGTGCTGGATGAGCGTGCCCAGGGTCTCCAGGAGAGCCGGGCCCTCGCCGGAGGCGACGAGACTTTCGATGATCGTCTCGCGATAGGGCTGCCGGGCCGGCGTGCTGCGCCCGGCGACGAGTTCCTCGGCGATGGCGAGGTCGTCAGGCAGAAGCGCGCGCACCTCGTCGATGGTGCGGCCGCCGGCGGCCCGACGGGCGATCTTATTGGGCGCGCGGCGGCTTCGGCAAGCCATGCGTCGGCATCTTCGACGTGCCCCCAAGGCGTAGGCGCAATGTTGGCAGGATAAGCAGGCGAGGTGCGAGCAGCGCGGCTTTCTCGTCGTCGTTCAGCGTGCTGCCGAAAACGTCCTCGACGAGCGCGCGCACCGCGCCTGATCCACCGCGCAGCACATGGGAGAAGGCGTTGTACTCGCCATGGATGTCGAGGCGAACAGCTCGGTTGAGCGCGGCAGCGTAAGGCGCCCCTCCAGCTCCGCGATTTCCGCCGCCACATCGGCTCGTGTCGGGTACAGCTCGGAAAGTGCCTTCCGTGTACGCCTGCCCGCTTGCTTCCATAAACGCCTCCTTGCGCCCATACCCCGTGTCAGTTGCATCGCCCTATTGTATCTGCTTGGGCGTGCCTGTGCAGCGCGGGCGCGCAAAATTGGCGCTTCGGAATGCGAGGGCGGGCGAGCCGCATTGCTAGCCTAGTACTTCTCCCAAAGCTTCAGCTCCAGGTACGAGGCGGTCACGCAGGCGGCGAAGCCGATGATGATGAGGGCGAAGGCGACGTTGGCGGCTTTGGGGAGAGCCGCGAGAACCCCTCGCAGACGAGCGGGAAGATGACCCATACATATATCATGGCCGCCAGTCCGATGAAGAAGTCGTTCACGAGCCACGCCTGGCCGAACACGTTGCCCGGCAGTTGGAGTTGTCCCAGAAGGGGTATTCGCCGGTCGTGGGGTCGGGCTGGTTGATGAGCCAGCCCATGACCAGCTCCAGCACCATGGCCGCGAGAATAGCAATGACGAGTGATTCCAGAAACGCGCCCCACAGCGTTTTGCGGTGCAGGATCAACCGCTCTTTCAAAGGCTCGATGAGCAGCGTCATGAACACCGCGCCGAATCCGTAGACCCAGTAGGGGTGATACCACGGGTCGGTCCACACGGCGTAGTCGTCGGCCACGATGCCGAAGAGACGGTCCATGAGCCAGCAGTAGGGCATCTCGAGCCAATGCCCCAAGATGCAGCACAGGCAGAAGCAGACGATGAGGGCGCGCCAGAAATCCCACGTGCGCGGCGCGAAGTAGCCTATCTCGTCCTTCTCGGTCAATTTATGTATCCTGAGAAACGCCATGGCTGCTTTCTTCGGCCTCCTTCGACCCCTTTGGACGGTCGATGGCCAAGGTACCCCTTAGGGGCTCCGCGCGACGCCGCGATCGGCTTCCATCGTTCAGCTTTTGACTCAACGTTGCTTGCCTGTTGCCGAACGCGCTTTGAATTTTGAAGCTACACTGGGAACATCCGTGGAAGGGAGGATGTATGCGCGTTGTGTATCGGGAAGACCAGCAGCAGCGGGGAGCACGAGGTGCTTCTCCGAGGAGGCCGCTTTCGCCGACGGCACCGAGGGGCGTCGCTCCTCCAGCGAGCCTCGACGCGCTGCGCACCGACTACCAGCGCGACCGCGACAAGATTCTGCACTCGAAATCGTTTCGGCGGCTTTCCACAAGACCCAGGTGTTCCTCGCCCGAGGGCGACCACTTCCGCACCCGCCTCACCCACACGCCGAGGTGGCGCAGATCGCCCGCACCATCACACGGGCGCTCGGGCTGAACGAGGACTTGACTGAGGCCATCTCGCTCGGCCACGATCTGGGGCACACGCCTCGGCCACACTGGCGAGGCCGCTTTGGCTGAGTGTCTCCGCGCCATAAGGGAGTCGCCCCCGGCACGCCCGAGGCCGCGGGCGCTCTACCGTCACAACGAGCAGTCGGTGCGCGTGGTGGAGCGCATCGAGAACGGCGGCGCGGGCTTGAATCTGACGGCCGAGGTGCGCGACGGCATCCTGAACCACACGGGCGACTTGCAGGCCGAAACCTGCGAGGGGCGCATCGTGGGCACCGCCGATCGCATCGCGTACGTGAACCACGACATCGACGACGCCATTCCGCGCGGGATCCTGCGCGAGGCCGATCTGCCGGATACGACCCACCGGGTGCTCGGCGCCAACCACTCCGCCCGCATCGAGACGCTGGTCACCGGATATGGTGCGTGCCTCGGCGGAAACCGGGACATCGCCATGAGCCCCGAGGTGTGGGACGCCATGATGGAGCTGCGGGCGTTTCTGTTCCAGAATGTGTACACGGCGCCTTCGGTCATGGCCGAGGTGGAGAAGGCGAAGCACTTGCTGGCGGATCTGTTCGACTACTACGCCGCGCATATCGACGAGGTGCCCGAGGACTACCGCGCCATCTCCGAAGGCGACGATCGCGCGCCGTCACCGACTACATCGCCGGCATGACCGATCGCTACGCCACCGCCACCTACCAGCGCCTCCGTTCATCCCCCACGCCCTTTCGTATTAGAGAAGGCGGCGGCCCTTCTTCAGCTGGTACAGTCGTAGGTGTGACGGCGCCGAGGCGCAGGCGCGGAAGACATCCCGCAATGGCGGCAAAGTGTCTGGTCGATGACGGGCACGGGGCTCGCCGTCGTAAGGGCCCCGTGGGGGCACACTTTCTGGCAGGCTCCGCAGCGCAGCACAGGTGGTTGTCTATGACGTAGTAGGTCTGGCGCACCGTCTCTCCTTCGCTCCTCGTTGCGGCTGTCGTCGGCTGGCCCCGAATCGTGCTTTGACGCCATGTCGCAGGATGTCCCCTCGCGCCGATGCCAGTGTAGCAGGTCGCACCAGTTCCGCCAGCAAACAACGCTGTCGATGCCGCCGCTCGGCGGTGGTGCGCTATGCTTACCTCCGGCGGCAGCCGAGAGGGCTGTCGTGCGGGTTGAAAGGATGAACGATGGAAAATCCCGTGGTCGCAGGTGTGCTCAGCGCTTGCTGTTGGCTTTGGGAAAACAAGGCGCGGCGCTGTTCTGTCTGCGCGTTATGGAGGCTGTCCGAGCGCTTCACCAAGCGCCTTAGGCTCTCGCCGGCGTCGCGATCGCCGCCAGCGTGTGTGGAGTTTCATCGTGCCGGGCGCCTGAGCGCCGAGTGGCGGTGCGGCACCGCGGCCGCCCAAGCGCGCCTTCGGCGGCATGTTCCTGCTTCATTATCGACCACTTCACCATCTGCACGTAGGATCCGATGAACCGGAGGCCCGGCTTTCCACGCTGAAGAAGCCCACGATGATGGTGCTGGCGGCGCTGGCTATCCAGCAACCTGCCCGAGGGCATGGCTGTGGGCGTGGTGCTCGCGGGCTTTCTGGCGGGAGAGACCCCACCATCACCTCTGGCCTCCGGTGACGGCGCTTTCCAGTCGGCATCGCCATTCAGAACGTGCCGGAAGGCGCCATTGTGTCGCTGCCCTTGGCCACCAACGGCCTCTCGCGGCCGCGCGCGTTTCTGGCGGGCACGCTGTGCGGAAGCGCCGTGGAGCCGCTGGGCGCGGCGATCATGGTGGCCATCACGGCTCGTGGACCCCGCTTCTCCCCGTGGTTCTGGCCTTCGCCGCCGGCGCCATGATGTATGTGGTCACCGAGGAGCCGTCATTCAAACGCAGCAAGCGACGCCATTCACCAACATCGGCACCATCGGCGTCGCCTTCGGCTTCGTGCCATGATGGTGCCTCGATGTGGCGCGGGTAGAGAGGGATGCGCGCCGCCGCACATCCTAAACGGGTTCTCGCATTGGCAGAAAGCGGTACGTGCGTGGCGCCTCTAGCGGGCGCTCGCCCGCAGGGTGGCGTGCTCGATGAGGCGCGCGTCGCCTGTCACGATGTCGTGGAAGCGCAGGCCTCCGGCCAAATGGCTCACGCGTCGAGCGAACCCATAGCCCGCCAACAGCGTGGCGGCCACGTAGCTGCGTGCGGCCGCTTTGGCAGGCGAGGCGCACGGGCAGCGCGGGATCCAGCTCGCCTAAGCGCTCGCGCAGCTCACTCCAGGGGGATGTTGCGGAAGCCGGGCAGGGCACCGCGCTCGAACTCGGCGGGCGTGCGGATATCGATGAGCTGCACCGACCCGTCGCGCGGCAGGTCGGCCACCTCGTCCCAGCGGTACTGGGACACGAGTCCCAAAGCGAGGTTCTCCACCATGAAGCCGGCCATGTTCACCGGGTCCTTCGCGGAAGAGTAGGGCGGCGCGTAGGCGAGGTCGAGGTCCTTCTCAGCTGAATCGCGGAGAGTCCCGCGAACAGGGCCGTGGGCCAGAACGTCGATGCGTACTTGTCGACGCCCTCGTAGCCGATGGCCTGGGCGCCGAGCAGGCGATAGGTCTCGCGCTCGAACACCACCTTTCAGCGTCATGACCTTGCCGGGCCGGGGTAGTAGCCGGCATGGCTCATAGGGGAGAGCACCACGGCGTCGTGCGCGATGCCGGCGCGCTCGCAAGCGGCCTCGGAAAGCCCGGTGGCAGCGGCCGTGAGATCGAACACCTTGATGACCGAGGTGCCCTGGGCGCCGGCGAAGCGGCTGTTCAGCCCGCAAATGACGTCGGCTGCCACGCGCCCCTGCTTGTTGGCCGGCCCGGCGAGCGAGATGAGCGCGTCGTCGCCGGTGACGAGGTGGCTTATCTGCACGGCGTCGCCCACGGCGTAGATGTCCTCGACGCCGGTTTCCATGCGATCGTTCACGACGATGCTGCCCTTGATGCCGGTTTCAAGTCCGGCCGTCTCGGCCAGGGTCGTGTCGGGCGTGACGCCGATGGCGAGCACCACCATGTCGGCACGCAACGGCTTCCCCGGCCACAAGAACGTCGATGCCCCCGTCGCGTTCTTCGAATCCCTCCACGGAACGGCCCAGTGCCAGATGCACGCCGTGAGCGCGCATCTCCTGGTGGATGAGGGCGGCCGCATCGGCGTCGAAGGGGTTCATAAGATGGCGCGGGCGCTGCACGATGGTCACGTCCAGCTCCCAGCTCGCGTTCCGGCCACTTCAGGCCGATGAAACCGCCGCCGCACACCACGCAATGTGAACGCGGGCTTTCTGCATCGATAAACCCTCATCGCGGAAGGTGTCCTCCAGCGCAGCGTGAACAGGCGGTCGAGCCCCACGCCGGGAAGGGCCGGGCGCGGGGGCGGCGCCGGTGAGGATGAGCCGTCGTAGGCTCGAACACCTCGCCGGTTTCAGATTGCGCACGGTCACTGGCTACGGCGCTGCGTCGATGGCCTCCACTTTTCGTGGCGTACGCATGTCCACGTTGAAGCGGGCGCGGAAGCTTTCGGGGTCTGTGCAGGGTGAGGGAGGCTCTGTCGGCGATGGCTGCTGATGTAGTAGGGCAGGCCGCAGTTGCGTACGAGATGGTAGCCGGGACGCTCGAATACGACGATCCGGCCGCCTTCAATGAGCGCCGAAGCCGTCAGCCGCTCGCGCGCCGCCGGCCACGCCTCCTGCCGGATACCGGCAACCTCTTTATGAAGTTCCTTCGCGTTTTCTCTTGCCCGTAGCATAGCAGAGCCTCGCTGCGGGCAGCGTTCTCGCCTCGGCGATTGCCCGTGGCGCGGTGGGTCTTTTTACGGGCAGGTAACGGCCGGTGAGAGCGGCAACGCTTGATGCAGGTGGCAACGGGTCGGTAGAGGATGGCGGTATCTTCGCCGCAAGCTCTGTGATGGGTCTATGATGGAGCCATCGAAGGAGCGAAACGATGAAAAACCGTCAATGTTGATACGTTTTTTGGTACCAAATCGGTGAAATCCCCTAAGAAGCAGGTGACGTACCAGCACGCTCGCTCGAAGTTCGACCTAGGGAGGTTATTATGTCAGGTTGTTCTCGTCGACAATTTCACAGGAAGCGCTCTTGCCGCGCTGGGAGGCACGCTGGCTCTGGCCGGTTGTGCGCCCATGAGCCAGTGAAGAGGCTGCGGCCAAGAAAGGGAGGCCGCTGCCGGCAACGACAAGAACGCCGATGGCGAGGTAACGGCTATCGGCGGCACCGGTATGGGCAAGCATGGCGAGTTCACGGTAGAGGTATCGGCCAAAGACGGCGCCATCGATCGCATCACCGTGCTCGATTCCCGTGAGACGCAGGGCGGGCGATAGCCATGGAGAAGATGACCCAAGCGATCATCGACAATCAGACGCTTGCGGTAGACACCATCGGCGCCACGCTTACCTCGATGGCCTTCCTCACCGCCGTGGGCAGCGCCCTGGATGCGATGGGGAGAGCGCGGACGATTGGAAGAATCGCGAGCCAGCCGCTTGGGTGAGCGACGTTGAGCTCCCGGAAGAGGCGGACGTCGTGGTCATAGGCGCGGGCGGTGCCGGCTTCGGGCGGCATTACGGCGGCCAATGAGGGCAAGAGCGTCGTGCTTATGGACAAGATGGGCGTCTTCGGCGGCGATACGGCCCTCGGGAGGCGAAATGGCGGTGCCCGGCAACTGATCCAGGTGACGCAGGGCATAGAGGACAGCCCCGAGAACCTCGTGTCCGACATGCTCGTCGGCGGCGACAACAAAGGGCGACCCGGAGCTGGTGGCCATCATCGCCAACGGGGCGCTCGACTCGGCCAACTGGCTCACCTACGAGGGCGGCGTCTCCTGGAAGCACGACCTCATGCAGTTCGGCGGCCACAACATCAAGCGCTCCATCATCCCCATCACCATTCGGGTCGGAGATGACCACGAAGCTGACCAACCGCGTCAACGGCATGGACGACATCGTGCTCATCGACAACAACCGCCAAGCCGTCGAGCTGGTCACCGACGATGCGGGCGCCGTAACGGGCGTGAAAGTGGAGAATCCCGTGACGGGGCGATACGTCCGAGGTGAAATGCAAGGCCGTGGTGCTGGCGACGGGAGGCTTCGGCTCCAACGTCGATATGCGCAAGTACAACCCGAGATGGACGACAAGATCCTCTCCACCGACTCGGTGGCCGCTCAGGGCGACGGCATCGTGATGGCCGAGAAGATCGGCGCCGACACCATCGATATGGAGTATATCCAGACCTATCCGTGCGATCCCGGAAACGGGCGCGCTGCTGTACGTCGGCGACGTGCGTCTGGAGAACCATGGCATCTTCGTGAACAGGGAGGGCGACCGCTTCGTGCAAGAGCTCGATCGCCGCGACGTCATTTCCAACGGCATCAAGAATCAGACCGACGGCGTGGCCTTCCTCCTGTTCGATCAGGCGGCCGCCGATGAGACGGGCTGCTCAAGCAGCATGCCGACGAGTACGAGAACAGCGAGGCTCGCGGCGTTATCGTGAAAGGCGATACGCTGGAGGACGTGGCGAAGGCCCAAGGCGTCGATGCCGCTGAGCTGCAGAAGACCGTCGAGAAGTGGAACCAGTACTGCGCCGACGGGAAGGATCCGGATTTCGGCTACAGCGCCGAGATGAACGTCATCGGAGACGGCCCTTACTACCTCATGGCCTGCAAGCCCGCCGTGCACTACACCATGGGCGGTTTGCACATCACGCCCGAGGCAGAGGTGCTCACCGTAGAGGGCACGCCTATTGCCGGCCTGTATGCCGCCGGCGAGGTGGCGGCCACAAGATGGGTAAGAACCGCCTGGGCTCTTGCTCTATGACCGATATCTACACCTGGCCGCATCGCCGGCAAGAACGCCGCCGACTACGCCGCCTGAGAGAGCTGACTGTCCGGTCAGTTCACGATTCGGCCACGGCTGCCCCCGCGTTTCGTGACAGGGGGGCGACCGTGGCCTTTCTGCATCGGTGATGCGTGTAGGCTCAGCGTTGTTAGTCGTGCGCGCGACCCTGCGGCCGGGCGCCTCAACGCGAGTAAGGAGCCATTATGGCAGAGACAAGCCCCTCCTTCACCGTCACCATGAACGACGGAAGAGCGCCAAACCAGAGCAGCCCGTTCCTGAGCCGGCCAGCAAGGATATGACCTGGACTGACGGCAAGCAGACCATCAAATACACCGCCACTGCCGAGATGCTGCCGTTGCACCGACGACGGCACGCTCATCGGGCACATGTTCGCCCTCCTCCTACGTAAGCGATGCGGCCGAAGTCCGATCGCCCCGTCACCTTCTGCTGGAACGGCGGCCCGGGCGGCTCTGTCGGCCATGGTGAACATCGGCGGCTTGGGTCCGCGTCGCGTGCCCATCAATACCATCAAGCAGCTGCCCTGCCCCACGAAGCCCGAGGACAATCCCTCGCTTCACCTTGCCCAATAATGACCGACCTGGTGTACCTGGACGCCATGGGCACCGGCTACTCGAAGGTGGCAGGGCTACGACCCGAAGAAGGTCTGGGGCGTCGACGGCGACGCTGACGCCTTCATGCGCGGCATCGCCCAGTGGCTCACCACTCACGAGCGTTGGGAACACGCCTCTGTACCTGTACGGCGAGTCCTACGGCACCATGCGCAACTCGGTACTCATGCGCGTGCTCGGCGAGCGCGGCATCGCGCTGACCGGCGTCATCGAGCAGTCCACCATTCTCGATTACGCGCCGACGCTTTCCGGGCAACGACCTGTACTACATGGGCATGCTGCCCGTCTACGCCGCCACGGCCAACTACTTCGGGAAGGCCGGCGCCGGCGTGGACCAGTTTCGCGTGGTTCGACCGCGCCTGGAAGTTCGTCGATGAGAAGTACGGTCGCGCCCTCATCGCGAGCGACTCCATCACTCCGGAAGAGGAGCACGAGCTGGCGTCGAGATAGCGAGCTCATCGGGCTTCCGGCTGAGTTCATCGAGGGCAAGCACCTGCGCATCGAGCTGGACACCTTCCGCAAGACCATCATGGCCGACGAGGGCCTGTTCACCGGCCGACGATACAAGCGCTTCACCGGCCGGCCTACGGCATGGATGTGCAAGGCGACAACGAGTTCTTCGCCGGAGGATCCCCCTCCGGCGACGCCATCATGACGCCGGACCAGTCCGCCTGGATGAAGCTCGTCCAGGAGACGGGCTTCAAGGGCTCGCCGATCAACCTGCTGCTTTCCGCATGAAGGTGAACGAGGAGTGGAACTGGACGCACCAGGCCCCCGGCACCATGGGCAGCCCCGTGTGCCCGAACACCGCCTACGATATGGGCACGGCCCTGCGTCGCACCCGTTCTGCCGCGTGCTGTTCTTCGGCGGCATCCACGATGCGGCCACGCCGTTCTGGAACGTGAAGCACTCCATCTCGAAGATGTTCTTGCCCGAGTCCATCACGAGCCGCATCGAGTACAAGGTGCATGAGAACGGCACATGGCCTACGAGGACCTGCCACCTTGGAAGATGGCACGAGCTGGCGCCTTCTACGAGAAGAGAGGCACGAGGCGTAAAACGCGCTGTATTGCTTAGTGCGGATGCTTGGAACTGCAGATGCGAAAACGGCCGCCGCCCTTTGAAGGACGGCGGCCGTTCTATGGCTCTGCGAAGTGCTTACGGACGCGACAGGCCGTCGACGGAAGCACGGCGCCCGACACGTGAAAGCTGGGACATATCGCTGGCCAGGTACAGACAGGCACAGGCGATGTCTCTGGCTCCCCATGCGGCCGAAGCAGGGATGGACTCGATGAGCGGCTTGATGACCGAGTCAGGGGCGCGTCCACCATGTCGGTGTGGTGACGCCCGGGGGCCACGGCGTTCCACGCGGATCTTGTGCTTGGCCAGTTCGCGGGCGAGCGACAGCGTGAGCCCGTTCACGGCGAACTTGCTCGTGGGATAGGCGAAGGCCCGAGGCTGGCCGTACTTGCCCACCATGGAGCTCGTATTCACGATGGAGCCGCCCTCGCCCTGCTCGATCATGATACGCGCCGCCGCCGCCTGGGTGCACGAACACGGCGGTCACGTTGATGGACATGACCTTGTTGAACTCCTCCAAGGTAGTCCACGAGCGGCGTGCGGGAGCTGACGCCTGCGTTGTTGCATAGCACGTCCAAACGGCCGAAGCGGTCGACCACTGAGGCGAAAGCCGCCGCTACGGAATCGGGGTCGGTCAGCGAGGGCGCGATGCCCATGACGTTGTCGGTGAAGCCCTCCTCAGCGAGCTTGGCCAAGGCCGCATCCACGGTCTCCTGGCGCGAGCCGGCCAGCGCCACCTTCGCGCCGTTCTTCAGAAACTCGCGAACGATAGTGAACCCGATGCCGCGCGTGCCGCCGGTGACGATGGCCACCTTTCCTTCTACGATGCCCATGGGCGTCCTTCTCTAAGGGTAAACTCGCATAATCATATCGCGGAGGAGCTGCCCCGTTGGTTTCGGGACGGTTACAAAGCGAGCTCAGGAGCGAAGGCTAAGGGCAGGAGGGGCAAGGGCAGGGGCGGGGCGCAAGTCGGCAGCTGCTAATTTCCGCGCCCAGCGCTCGTTCTCGTCGCACCACATGAACAGCTCGTACACGCGAAGGCTGGGGGCGATGAGATAGGTCTCGGGGGGGAAGCCGAACGCGGGACTGTCACCGTTGATGACGGCGGTGCCCAAAATCACCGGCGGCCTGCGGCGGGTGCTCGGCGGCGATGCGGGCGCCTCGTCGGGGGTGCTCTTCCAGCCAGCACTCGGCCTGGCATCATGGCGCATCTGCCAGCGTAACGCCTCGCGGGGCGGGCGCGTTCGTAGTAATCGATGCGCACCCGTGGCGTGCGCACGCCCTCGGTCACGTAGAGGCGCACGAGCTCCATGGGCATGCGTTGGGCGAGATCGTGCAGGCCGGCGCTGAATCCTTGGACTTGCGCCACGTGGAACGGGCGAATGCCACTTCAGTGGTAATCATGAGGGGCCCCTTTTGTCGTTTCAGCAGTGTTTGAAGCCACGCGCCCACTATAGCACGCGGGTGCTTGCAGCGCGGGGGCGATTCTGTGCCGGTTTGCTGACGATTTCGGGAACGGGAAAGGGGCGGGGGAGTGGTCTGGACGGCTCTAGCCGGCCTATCAAGCCAAAACCTGCAGAAAGTCCGCGCGCGACGGGGAGGGTCGTACGCGCGGCGGGGGCGATGGTTGGCGGTTGGTGAAGCGGGCTCACGGGAAGGCGAAATGGACGAATGAGCCTTCCGTGCTCGCAGGCTGCTATTGAGCGGCGCCGGAGAGCAGCTTTCGCCACGTGACGGCCCTCAACGGAGCTGCGGGGTGGCCGCAGGCCACGCCTACGACATACTCGGGATAGTTACCTCGAGAAGAAGCTGCCGGATACGTCACCAGCGGCGATACAGGCCCCTCGATGACGTTCAGGCTCCGGATCGAGCACCTGGCAGTTCTCGTTAATGCGCAGACCGTCGATCGTGGTGAGCAGCGAGCCGCCGAACCAGCAACCGTAGAAGGGGCTGGCGGATGGCGGAGAGGCGGTAGGCCTCTGCCGAAGTCCTCGTCCACCTGGTTGTCGTAGAAGCCGTTTAACGCTCCACCTCGGCGAGGAAGTTATCCTTGTCCTGGCCGGTGAAGCCGAGCATGTCGGCCAACTCTTCAATGGTGTCGGCTTTCATGAGGATGCCGGACTTGGGAAGCGGCAGTATACTCGTCGAGGTCATGCCCATCTCGATGTAGGGCACCACGCGCGAGCAGCCGACGGTCTCGAAGCGCAGCATATCGTCCATCATGTTGCTGTCGTAGACCTGGCACCACACCCCGCCGGGCTGGTAGGTGGCGGCGAAGCAGATGAGGGAAGTCGTAGGGGTGGAACTCGTTGGCGAAGCGTTGACCGCGGCGATTCACCTTCATGAAGGGCTGGCTGCCGATGTTCTCTTGGAAGATGCTGCCACGGAACATGGCGCCTTCGCCTTCGCCCTCGTAGCCGGCATCCACGCCAGGAGCCACGGCCCCACGGTCGAAGACCATGGGGGCGGCGTCCTTGTCTTTAGAGGCTCCGCCCACAGCCCCTGCCTTGATGCCGTCGCCTGTGCAAGTGGGATTGAAGCTGGAGGCGGTGCAGCAGGCTACAGCGGAGGGCTGCAGGGCGGTCTCATCATCACGGGTTGGCCGCGCCGCCCGTGGCGAGCAGGGTGTTTTAGCATTGATCTGCTTCATACCGTCTTTGGTTTCGAAGATAGCGCCTGTCACCTTGCCATCGGCGTGAACAAGCTTCACCATCTTATGCTCGAACAGAATGTCGACCTTGGCTCGGACAAGCGCTCGGCGATGACGTCGTTGCGCGTGGGCGGGACGTAAGAGGGCTCCACAGGTGCTGCACATAGGGCACATAGTAGTCGGTACCGCCCGTGGCGTGCTCGGGCGGCATGTCCAGCATGACCTTTTGCCGGCGTCTTTCATTACCTCGGTCACCCAATCAATGTATTCGGCCGAATCGTCGATCCAGCGCTTGATGAGCTTTGGTTGCACTTGCCGGAGGCGTAGCGCGTCAGCTCGTTCAAGAGCTTCGGCCGGTCGATGGTCACGTTGTTGGCCTTGGCGTAAGCGGTGTCTACGCGCCGCCGAGGTACTCGCGGGTCTCGGGAACCTGGTTGCTCTTATCGCAGGCAATGGTTGAGGCCTCAAATCGGCCGCCGCGCCAGCAGCGGCAAGGCCGTGCCGGCGCCAATGATGAGGAAGTCGGTGTCGAGGGTTTCGACGATGTCGCCTCGGCGACTTCGGGCTCTGCGCCGCCAGTCTTCTGCGGCCGCCGTGGCTTCGGGCGTCGGGCTGCGCCACCAGTTGCTCCGAGGTCTTTCTCGGCCGAAGTCTGGGGCGCGCATCCTGCCAAGCCCATGGCCCCCACGGGGCCACGGCGCCAAGGCCGAGGAAGTCGCGGCGGTTCATCTTCATCGATTCTTTGCTCATAGTCCCTCCTGTATCGTGGATCTCTTTGCGTCGACGAGCGGTGTGATTGGCCGTCGCAATGCGTCATCATGGAGGAACTGCGCGATAGAGGCCCATCGCTTGCGCGCGGTTATTCGAGAAATCACCTCTGAGGTGATACCGCTACCAGGGGGTTTTCTGAAACCTGAGGGAGGCGAGTTGCTATACTTTTTTGAGGAGGGACTCCTGTGGAGTGCGGGTGCGATGACATGAGAGGCGGGGAGGGAATCGATGGGAAAGGCAATAACCAAGGACAGCGTATTTGACTCTGATGCGTCGCTGTTGAAGCGGCGCCAAGTTGCGCTACATGGGCATTGGGTTTGTCTGGCGTGGCTGTATTGCACCTATGCAACGTCAGCGGTGTTTCCCTATCGAAGCGGTCAGTCCATCAACCTCCGATGAATCATGGCTCCTCTCGGCGGTAGCTGTCGTGCTCGGATTTTTCGTCGGCGGCTTGTTGCTGAGTCGAAGACCGCTCGGGGCCCGCTGCTTGCGAAGATTTTCCATAGCGGCAGCGCTGCTTTTGGCAGCGGGAACCATTGTTTCGGCTCTGGGTGCATTTGCGTTGGGGCTTGCGTGGCTGGGAGGGGGCCATGACAGGCGTGGGCTATGCGTTGCTCAGCCTGCTGTGGGCCCGTGCGCTCATGGTGCTGATGTGGAGGAGCAGCGGTAGTGCCTCTCTCGTCGCTAGTTATCGTGCCGTGCGTTGTGGTATACCCTCTGCTGGAGGGGGTTGTGGGCGTAGTGGCGACGGCGTCGCTGCCGTTGATGTCCGGCGTCTTGCTTCTCCTTTGCTTGCGGGGGGGCTAAACGGTGCGGCGTCGAAGAGGCGGCGTCAGGCGTTGGGGGATGTCGCCCTACCTCAAGGGAAGCTGAAGCGTCGGGCGCCGCTTCAGCTTCGTCGGGTGCCGGCGCGTTCTATCCCGACGCTTCGGAATTGCAGAATCGTGGGGCTTCTATCTTGGACGCGTCGCGGTTGTTCTCGTGGTGCTGTATCTCGCCATCGGGTGGCAGGCCGCTTTGGCCGATGTCCGCGACAGTATGCATGCGCTCATCGATCTTGATGTCTCCATGCTCATTTCCAGCCTTGCCAGCGTAGCTTTGGGCATTGCCATCGTATTCTTTTCGAGAAGGGTGAGTTTCACGGGGTTGTTCCGCTGGGCGGTTCCGTGCGTGATCATAACGCTTGTACTGCATGGGTCTTCCGGTCTGTGGGCCGGATTTGTCTCCAACGCCATCGGGGATACTCTTGATTCGCTCATTCAGGTGCTGGTGTATTTGTTTGCGATCACTCTTGCCAAGCAAGGAAAGGCGCCTGTGGCCTTGGGCGTGGGGCTTCTCAATGGCTCCGTGCAGCTGGGTGTGCTTTTTGGCAACCTTGCGGGGAGCGCATGCGCTGGTCCCGCCGCGGCGTCTTCTGAGGTTGCCTTTCTGTCGGCGCTCATCTGCCTCGTGGCCCTCGTTGGCATTTGGCGCCCCAGCGCGAACCGATTGAAGTGCGGCCGATGGCTGAGGCGGGTTCGGATGCGCTTGAGCACTCACCATGGTGGGTGCGAACTGCAGGCTACCCGCCTGTCAGCAATACGTAACTGGAACCAGCACACCGA